>Ga0105044_10001424_pt1 | contig 31973 bp, 24 predicted proteins | sample MAT01_FD_78092 | JGI IMG/M metagenome (GOLD analysis project Ga0105044, IMG submission 78092) | Freshwater microbial communities from Lake Fryxell liftoff mats and glacier meltwater in Antarctica - MAT-01 | ecosystem: Environmental > Aquatic > Freshwater > Ice > Liftoff microbial mat | place...
ACCGCGCGCTCTGAAACGCCGGCTGTCACCCGGTCCGGATCGTTGGGGTGCGCGGCCAGCCGGTCGCATTCGGTGACGACAACCGGCGCGGACTGGGCAGCGAGCATTAGCGCAAAAGCGGCGGCAAACGACATAAAGCGTCCTTCCCTAAGCTGCGACTTGACGCTCTGCCAAGCCGGGGTAAATCATCGCCATGACCTACACCCTGATCACCGCCAACCGCAACTATTCCAGCTGGTCGCTGCGCCCCTGGCTGCTCATGGCCGCGCTCGACATCGACTTTGCGGACCGGATCGAACCCTTTACCCGGCCCAGCAACCATGCTGAATTCCGGGCCTTCTCCCCTACCGGGCAAGTGCCGGTGCTGATCGATGACGCTGCCAAAGACGGGCCACGCACCATCTGGGACTCGCTCGCTATCGCGCTGTATCTCGCTGACCGGCACGACGGCGTATGGCCGACCGAGCCCGCCGCGCGTGCCTGGGCGCAAAGCGCGGCGTGCGAAATGCACGGCGGCTTTGCGGCGCTGCGCAATGATTGCACCATGAACGTCGGCGTGCGCGTCTCGCCCAGACCAATGTCGGATGCGCTCAAGGCCGATATCGCCCGCATCGCGGAACTTTGGGCCGAGGGGCTGGATCGCTTCGGCGGACCATGGCTCGCGGGCAGCGCATTTACGGCTGCCGATGCTTTCTTTGCCCCCGTCGCTTTCCGCGTCCGCACCTATGGCCTCGACGTCGGCGCAGCGGGGGCCGACTGGGTGGACAAAATCCTCGCGCACTCCGCCATGCGCGAATGGGAACGCCAGGCCCTCGCCGAAAGCTGGCGCGAGGCAGCGCACGAAGCCGACCTTGCCGCCTGCGGCACCATCACCGCCGATTATCGGACGGGTTAGCTGAACGCGCAGACCACAGCAGAGCTGGTCGTCACACCTAATATTTCGGGATCCTTAAGCGCACGCACCTTGCGGAGAAACTGCTCGGTGCTCAGCTCACGCAGCGGCTTGTCGCCAAGACTGCCCATTGACGCCAGCCGCCGCAGTTGCTGCAACGACAGCCGATCGACCATCCGGTCTGCCATGCACACAGCGATGCCTTGCGGCAGTCCCGCGTCAACCAACCCATTGCGCAGCCGCGTCTCCGGCGTGGCACATCCAGCCAAAAGCGCCATCGGTGCGATCACCAACACCAGCTTATCCATTATCCGCATCGTCATTTCCCATGTCCTGCCGCAACCGCCCGCGACACCGCCTGCATCAACTGCATCCGCGCCGGAATACTGGCGGTCGTATCCGCCAACATTACGACAATCGCGTATCGTGTGCCATCGGGCGCGGTCGCGATCCCGATGTCATTATACCCCGCCGTGATCGGTGCCAGATTTTGGCCCGTACCCGTCTTGTGACCAAATCGCCATTCGGGCGGCAATCCGGCCTTGATCCGGTTCGGCCCGGTCCGGGTCCGGTCTATCAGGTCAAGGATATATTTCGTCGATGCGGGTGACAGCAACTCGCCCCGCGCCAGCCGGGTCAAGGCGCGCGCCGCGGCCGCCGGGCTCATCCCGTCGATTGGATCGGCCAGATAACGGGCCATCGCCGCACTGCGCGCCTCGGGCATCAATCGCGCACGCGCGGCTTGAAAGCCATTGTCAGCGGACATGGACTGGTCCCACGTCACCCCGGCAATCTCGGCCTGCAATAACCGCTCACCCGGCCCGAAACGGATCGCACCAAGCCGGTTGCGGCTGATGAAATCGCGCACCGCGCGCGGCCCGCCGACATGGCGCAGCAAGCTGTCATTGGCGGTATTGTCGCTGCGGTTGATCGCTTGTTCCATCAGTTCGGCAACGGTCGGGCTGATCGCCCCTTCGGTCCGAACCCGCGCGGCAATCGGCTGGCTGAACAGCGTCAGATCCCCCGGCCCGATCCGCACCCGATCATTCAATTGCACCCGTCCGGCATCTACCGCGTCAAGGATCGCCAGCGACACCCACAGCTTGGAAACACTCTGCTGCGGGAACAAATCATCGCCGCGCCAATCCAGCTGCCAGTCGCCATCAATGCGCGCAACGGCAATACCCGTCTTGCCGGGAAACGCTTTCCACAGCTGAAATATCGTATCGTTCAATCCCGGCGGCGGGCGCCAAAAAGCCGAATTGACCTCTTGTCGCGAAGTGGGCACCGGGGCTTGCGTTTGCCGATCTGGCGCGCGCACAACTGGCCCTGCTGGCTTTGGCTGCGCGCTTGCCGGCGCACGCTTCCCGGGTGGCGGCGGGTTTGCAGCAGGGATGACCGCGCCTGCACAAGCCGACAGGCTAAGGCCGATAAGGATGGCGAAAGTCCCTCGGGAACGCTGAATAAACTGCATGGGTTTTATCTACACACGACGCCGATGGCCTGCACCTTAACATCACCCGCTTTGCGACGAACGATTCTTCCACCGCGACCAACGGTGAAATCACCCTTAACGGCGCAGGGCGACAACCATGCCAGCAAGCGCCACTAGCCCGCCAAGGATCGATGAAGGTGCCCAGACATACCCCTCAATAAGCGTGGAATATCCCATTGCAACTATGGGCACCAGCACGCCTGACCAGGCTGCCGGGCCAGGTCCGACAGCACGGATGATGCCAAAATAGAGCGGGAAAGCAATCGCGCTGCCAACCACACCCAGAAACAGCACCCCCGCCAGATAGGCCGGACGATAATCCCACACCGGCGGGCCGACCGTCGCCAACGCAAAAACTGCATCCGCCATTGCGCCAAACAGCATTGCCCATGCCACCATGACCAGCATCGATTGCGTGCGCGCAAAGCGACTGCCTTGCATCACATTGGCAATCGACGCGCTTACCACGCCCGCGAGCGTCAGCGCCGTCCCGGTCAGTACCGCAGCCAGTCCCCGGTTGGCGGCGTCAACTTCCTGCGCGATCATCATGACGATACCGACCGTGGCGATGCTGCCACCCACCACAAAACGCCGTTCAATCGGCGTGCCCAGAAAAATGCGACCAAACAGAGTATTGGGAAGGATCAGCAGCGCAAACAGGACGGCCACCAGACCCGATGTGATATATTCTTCGGCCCGGTACACAAAATTGAAGTTGAACCCGAACTGCGCGCCCCCCAACAGCAGGGCAAAGCCCCACGCTCGCCCACGCAGCATCAACGCCTCGCCCCGCGCGCCTGCGATGATGAACATGGCCACTGCTGCCACGGCAAAGCGGTAAGTGACCGACCAGCTTGGCGGGATACTGTCAAGCTGGTCACGGATCACGATCCACGTCGATCCCCAGATCAGCGTGACCAGCAAAAAGGGGATCAGCACGCGTGGTGCCAGCAGACTCGGCGGCGCAGTGGTCACAGTTGGGCGATGGCGATAGCAAGGGTCTTGAGCGCGGCGGCGTCCTGGTCCCAGCTGACCACCAGGCGCGCCGTGCCGTTGCCCCAGTCATAAAAATCATATCCCGCCGCGCGCAGCGCCGCCGCTTCCGGCGGCGTTAAACGAATGAACAGCTCATTGGCTTCGACCGCATACAGCAAGCGCTCACCACACGCCGCCGCCAGCGCCGCTGCGCCCGCATTGGCGGCGCGGGCATTGGTCAGCCACAAATCATTCTTCAACATCGCCAAAATCTGCGCTGCGACAAAACGCCCCTTGCTTAACAGATGGCCGCCACGTTTGCGCAGTTCGCGTACGCCCGCCCCGCCGCTGCCGCCGAAAAACACCAACGCTTCGGCAACCATCGCACCATTTTTGGTAAATCCGAAACTCAGCGCGTCAACGCCGGCGCGCCATGTCACGTCGGCAGGCGCGCAGCCGACATGCGCTACGGCATTGGCAAAGCGCGCTCCATCCATATGCACGCGCAGGTCGCGGGCCTTGGCAATCGCGCTGATTTCGGCCACTTCCTCTGGTCGCCAGCTCAGCCCGCACTCGCTGGCATTGGTGATACTGACGGCGGCGGGCTGGACCTGATGCACGTCGCCCCGGATCATATTCAGCCGCGCCTCGAACATGCCTGCATTGATTTTCGCACCGGCCCCCGGCACCAGCAGCAGCTTGGCCCCGCCACTGTAAAATCCCGGGGCGCCGCATTCATCAACCTCGATATGCGCTTCCTCATGGCACAGCACCGACTGCCAGGGCCGCACGAAATGGGCAATTGCAATACTGTTGGCGGCCGTGCCGGTGGCGACCCAGATGGCCTCGCACGCTGTTTCGAACAGATCAGAAAATGCGCGGTCCAGCGCCAGCGACAGCGCATCGCCGTCATAAGCAGTGTCGACATGGTTGGCCTGCGCCAACGCTTCCATCACCGCAGGATGAACGGCAGCAGCATTATCGGAAAACAGGCAAACAGTGTCGGTCATGGCCAAGGCCGATGCCCGCTGGACACGCAGAGTGCAAGTCTTGGCTGTTACCAACCTGCGGTATTACAGGCCCAGGGCGCTGCGGATTTCGCGCCAGCCGACCAGCTTGAAATTCTGCGCCAACGGCTGGTTCTCGCCGTCCTGCGCAACGAACAGCCCTTCGGGATAATCGGGGCCAAAATCCCCCAGCATCACCTCGATGCCATCGGTTTCGCTGGTCGCGCCGAACCGGCCCGCCGCAATCCGGAACCGGCCAAGCAAGGGCAATGGCGCGGCCACATCAACGGGCACCCCGAACACGGTATAGGCATTGTCACCCTGGCTTGATGCGACCAGCAGTGAACGGCCACCGGTTTGCACCAGCGCCAGTCCCTCGACATCCGCCACCATCTGTTTCCCGTCCGTCGGCGCGACCAACGTGCCGGTTACTGGCGCACCCGCGTCAGCAGCAAAGCGCCAGATGCCGACATCTTCCTCGCCCACGAACAGGCTGCGGCTTGCAGGATCGACCACACAGCCTTCGATTTGTGTGGCCAGTTTCATCGTCCGCACGATCCGGGCAGTCGGTCCAGTCGTTCCCATCGTCAATTCGATTTGACGAACCGAACCATCCTTGATTGCCGCGAACACGGTCAGGCGATCCTGACCGCTCGCCCCGGCATCAATGCAGATACCATAAGCTTCGCCCGGGCCGCTTGCCGCCTTGCCCAGCGACGTCAGTGTCATCGCAGCGGGATCAAGCCGGAATAACGCAAGCTGGGATTCCTTGGGATCATTGCGGTCGCTGGCCACAACGATGATGCCCGCGCGCGTTTCAATCAGATCGACATTGTTGACCAGCCCCGCCGGGATGAAAAATCGCGACCGGCCATCCAGCGTATAGACATGCAGCCCGGCCTTTTTGTCCGTCCCGACAATCAGGCTGGCGGCAGGATTGGCTGCGTTGCGCCAGATCGCCGGATCATCGGCGGCATCGGCGGCGCTGGTGCCGACCGGCTCCGTTTCGCCCAGCGCAGTGACTGTGACGGCGGGCAAGGCATTGGCGATGCGGACCTCAACCGGAACTTCGCGCGGCGCACAGCCCGCTAGCAGTGTGACAGCAAGGGCGAGCGCGGCGTTCTTTTTCATATCCCCGCTCTGTGCCGGGCACCGATGACAAACATGTGACAAATGGGTTGTCACATTACAGTCAGCCAAGCGCCTTTGATATGCCTTCTATTCATCACCCGCTTGTCGCGAACCTCGCCTAGCCGGTCCGTGAGGCAGCCAGACAAGGCTGAAACAGGGGTATCATTATGTCGATTCGTTCCGCTCGCCGCCTGCTGATGGGCACGGCCTTGCTGTTGTCCATGCCGGTCACCGCCTTTGCGCAGGTTCAAGCCGTCAGCGAGGGCGAAGCGGACGAGATCATCGTCACGGGCAGCCGCCCCATCGCCGAATCCGAAGCCGCGGCCTTGGCGGCACAGCGCAATGCCGACTCGCTGGTTACAATCGCGGCGTCGGATTCGGTGGGACGTCTGCCCGATCAGAATATCGCCCAGGCAACCGGCCGACTGCCTGGTGTCGCAGTTGAGCGTGATCAGGGTCAGGCGCGTTATATCAGCTTGCGTGGCGCTCCCAATTACTGGACCACGCTGTCGTTCGATGGCATCAATGTGGTCAGCCCCGAGGGCCGCGATGCGCGCTTTGACTCGATCCCTTCGGCGATCGCGTCGATGATAGTCGTATCGAAAGCCGTCACGCCCGACATGCCCGGCGAAACCGTGTCGGGCAATGTCAACATCATCACCCGCTCTGCCTTTGACTACAAAGGACTGCGGGTCGCGGCCAAGGCGGGAATGGGCGTTGGCGAACTGGGCGACCAGCTTGAATATGAAGGATCGCTCGTCCTGTCGGACCGCTTTGCAGTGGGTGAGGGCGAAATCGGCATTGTCGTGTCAGGCAGCTTTTATGAGCGCAACATGATTACCGACAATTTCGAAATCGATTGGGAACGGGTGGCGCAGGATCAGCGCCCTGACAATCTGACGCGCTTCTGGGCGCGCGAGACCGAAAACAAGCTGTATCGGCTGACCCGTCGCAACTGGTCGCTGTCCGGACGACTCGATTGGAAACCCGACGACGACAACAACATCTCGATCCGTTCGATTTACACGATTTTCACCGACGACGAAGCGCGCGACAATTACATCTTCGACCTTGATGACCGGCAGGGCGATCTGGTGCCGAACACCGCCGCTTGCCCGACCACGGTCAATACCACGCCAACCACAACCGGCTATGCCGATGTGTGTATCGGCAATACGCCGCTGCGCGGAACCGTCTATGGTGTCGATATCAACCAGCGGTCGACGCTGCGCGCGTTTCGCCAGTCGATTTTTACCAACAGCCTGTCCGGCGAACACCGCTTTGGTGACGGCTGGCAGCTGAATTGGCTCGGTAACTATACCGAATCAAAGGACGACCGCTCGGTCGTCGGCGAAGCGCGGTGGGACAGCCCGTCGACCCGCAACCTGCGCCCAACGGTGGCCTATGATTTCAGCAACCCCAACCGCAACACCCCGGCGCTGTTTACCACCATCCAGCTGGCCGCGCCGACCCGGTTCACCTCCGGAACGCAAGTTTTTGCTATCGACAACTTTGCCAAACCGCTCACCTCGCTGCGCCTGCTCGACGCCGTTGATACGACCAAGGCCTACACCGCAAAGCTGGTGCTTGCCCGCGACACCAGCCTGTTTGGCGGCGAAGCGACGTTGAAAGTCGGTTTCCAATTTGATCAGCGCACCAAGATGGCGGACGAAAACCAGATATTGCTCAACACGGCCGCGCAGTTTTCGACCATCGGGTTATCCAGCAACTACTCGGATTTCTCACTCGACAGACGTTTCCTCGGCGACTTGCCGATGGGTTACACCTTCCGCTATTTTGACACCGACAAGATGCGCGGCGCGGCTGCCGCTGCAGAACGCAACTTTACCTTCGCGCCTGTCGCCGCCAATAATTATGATGTTCGCGAACAGGTGTTTGCCGGTTTTGCGATGGGAACGCTGCGCTATGACTGGGGCTCGGTTGTTGGCGGTGTGCGGGTTGAGCATTTGAAGAACCGCGGTATTGCCCTTGCCACCATCGGCGCGACAGCGGGCCTGATCACTGCGGAATCCGACCAGACGCTGGCCTTCCCCAGCCTGCACTTCAATTACAATGTCGATGACAGCAAGAAACTGCGTCTGTCATTCAACAGCGGGGCGGCGCGCGCTGATTATGATCAGCTGCGCCCCAATGTGGTGGTCAACGATGCCAACCAGTCAATCTCTGGCGGCAATCCGGCGGTGAATCCCGAGCGCGCCTATGGCGTCGATGCCTATTTCGAATGGTATGTCCGCCCGCAGGGCTATCTGATGGCCGGGGTATTTTACAAAAAGGTCGAAGACGTCCTTTATACCCAGCGCCGGACCTTTGGCTCCAACGCGCTTGACAGCGCCGGGGTGGACCGCTCGGGCTATGCTTTCTCCGGCATCACCAACGGCGGCAAAGGCCGGGTCTATGGTTTTGAGGCCGCAGCCCAGCTTCAGCTTGAGCCTTGGACCGAAAACCTGGGCCTGCCCGACTGGATGGGCGGCTTTGGCGTCACGGCCAATATGACCGTGAACAACAGCCGCGTGACCAAACCTGCCGTTGGCAGCATCGGTGCCCGCAAGGTGCGCCTGCCCGGCACGTCAGATCTGGTGTATAACGCCGGGGCCTATTACGAAAAATACGGGTTGTCGTTGCGCCTGCAATATCAGCGCCGGTCCAAGTGGCTGGACGGGATTGCCGATGATCTGGCCGATGCCGGCGATAGCTATTGGGCGGCGGATGACGAGCTGGATTTTTCGGCCCGCTATGCCTTTTCCGACAATGTCGAGATCTACGTCGATGCTGCAAACCTGCTCAACAAGCCGGGGCGGCGCTTTTCGGATCCCGGCAATCTGTTGCGTGCGACGGGCGTGTCCTCACCCGATCTCAGCAATTACACGATCGAATTGGAACGCTTTGGACGGCGCTATAGCGCCGGGCTGCGCTTAACCTTCTGATGCTTGCCAAGCCGGTCCGCTTCACGCCTTGGTGAAGCGGACCGGCAGGCGTTTCAGCCCGCCGACGAACACCGATTCCACCCGCGCCGGTTCACCCGACAGTTCGATGCTGTTCAAGCGCGGCAGAAGTTCTTCCATCAGGATGCGCATCTCCATCCGCGCCAGATGCTGGCCCAGGCAAACATGGGCGCCATGGCCGAAACTGATCTGCGGATTGGGGTTGCGGTGCAGGTTAAAGGAAAAGGGGCTGGCAAACACATCCTCATCGCGGTTGGCGGACACATAGTTCAGCATCAACCAGTCGCCCGCACGGATCATCTGTCCGCCAATCTCCGTGTCCTCGCGCGCGCTGCGCATAAAATGCTGGACTGGCACCGACCAGCGGATTGCTTCTTCGATCAACCCCGCCTTGTCGGCTTCCGCCGCGCGCACCCGGTCGAACAGGGCTGGCGACTTGGCCAGCTCCATGATCGCCCCGGCGGTCGACGCGCTGGTCGTATCATGCCCGGCCGTCGCGACGATCATATAATAACCCGACAGTTCGCGGTCCGGAATCGGCGCGCCATTGACCTGTGCATTGGCCAGCACGGTGGCGATGTCATCACGCGGATTGGCGCGGCGATTGGCGGTCAGTGCGCCGAAATATTGTTCGAAATCCGCGATGACGTAATTGAGCATCGCAATCGCTTGTTCGGCGGAGGTAATCGCCTCGCGGCTGCGGTTCAGTTCGGGGTCGGTCGGGCCGAACAGCTGTTGTGTCAGCATCAACATGCGCGGTTCATCCTCGCGCGGGACACCCAGAATGTTCATGATCACGCGCAGCGGATATTCCGCCGCCACATCACGGGCGAAATCGCATTCCCCGTCAAACGACAACATCTGTTCCACGGTCTCACGCGCAATCTCGCGCACCCGCGCCTCGATTTCGCGTAAGTTTTTGGGCATGAACCAGCTTTGCGTCAGCAGCCGGTATTTCATATGATCGGGGGCATCCATCTGCACCAGCGAGCGGACCAGATGGCCGTCGTTTCCTGGCGTCGCGGCCCGGGCCAGCGCCTCGCCGGCGCGGTCGGTCAGCACCGTGGGACGCTCGCCGCTGGCAAAGCGTGCAGGATCGCGGCTGATCGCCATGACATCGGCATGCCGTGTAACCAGCCAAAAGGGGTCGTATTCGGGGTTCTCCGCCACCGCCAGGGGGGCGTGGCCCCGCGCCCAGCCTAGTTTGTCGTGCAGATCATCCCACTGACCATAGGCAGCGGGATTGATGACCGCCGCAGCAATTTCAGCGGGCAGGGTCGGCTGGCTCATCATAATCCCCCTTGGCTTTGAATTATTTGAACAGGCTGCCCAATATGCCGCGGATCAGGCTGGCGCCCGCGCGTCCGGCGATCTGGCGGCCGATGCTGGTGGCAGCGGAGCGCGCCGCCGATTGCATCATCTTTTCGGCCATGCCGGGCTTTTCCGCCTCACGCCGCGCGGCCGCCTCAACGCGCAACCGTTCCTTTTCCTCAGTCGCCTTGCGCTTGGCATCTTCTTTGGCCTGCACGGCTGCGACCTTGTCGGCCTCCCCCTGCGCCTTGGCCTCAACCGCAGCGGCGGCGGCCTGTTCGCGCTTGGCGGCGATCAACTCCTCTGCGCTCTCCCGGTCAATCGCGTCGTCATATTTGCCCGCGACCGGCGAGATTGACTGGATGATCGCGCGCTCCCTGGGCTCCAGCGGGCCAACGCGCGATCCCGGCGCGCGGATCAGCGTGCGTTCCACCGGCGAGGGTGCGCCATCGGCCATCAGCACCGACACCAGCGCCTCGCCAACGCGCAGCTCGGTAATCTCGCGCGCGACATCGACCTTGGGATTGGGGCGGAAGGTATCGGCGGCGGCCTTAACCGCCTTTTGATCGCGCGGCGTAAAGGCGCGCAGCGCGTGCTGGACCCGGTTGCCAAGCTGCCCCGCGACATCCTCTGGTATGTCGATCGGGTTTTGGGTGACGAAATAAACGCCAACGCCCTTCGACCGGATCAGGCGAACGACCTGTTCGATCTTTTCCTGCAAAGCGGCGGGCGCGTCTTCGAACAACAGATGCGCTTCATCAAAAAAGAATACGAGCTTGGGTTTATCAAGGTCACCCACTTCGGGCAGCGTTTCAAACATCTCGGCTAGCAGCCACAGGAGGAAAGTCGCATAAAGTTTGGGGCTGGCCATCAGCTTGTCGGCGGCCAGGATATTCACATAACCGCGCCCATTATCGTCAAGCCGGATCATGTCCATGATATCGAGCGCGGGTTCGCCAAAGAAATGCGCGGCGCCCTGGCTTTCCAGTGTCAGCAACTGGCGCTGGATTGTGCCGACTGTGGCCTTGCTGACATTGCCATATCTTGTGGTCAGTTCGTCGGCATTCTCGGCGCACCAGGCCAACATCGCCTGCAAATCACTCAGATCAAGCAGGAGCATCCCCTGTTCATCGGCAACGCGAAAAGCAATGGCGAGTACGCCCTCCTGAACCTCGTTCAATCCCATCAGGCGCGCGAGCAGCAGCGGTCCCATCTCCGATATGGTCGTGCGAATGGGGTGCCCCTGTTGGCCGAACAAATCCCAGAATATGACGGGGCAGTCGCGATAAGCCCAGTCGGTCTGGCCGATATCGGCCGCCCGCTTGGCGAATATGTCATGCAATTTGCCCATCGGGCTGCCCGCCATGGCAAGCCCTGCCAGATCGCCCTTCACATCAGCAACGAACACCGGCACACCAACGGCGGAAAAGCTTTCAGCCAGCCCTTGCAGCGTCACGGTTTTCCCGGTGCCCGTTGCCCCGGCAATCAGGCCGTGGCGGTTGGCGCGTTTCAACACCAATGCCTGACGCGGACCATCAGCCGCCCCGCTGCCGCCAAGGCCGATGTAAAGTTCGCTCACGTCGCTCACGGCTGCTCCCCTCGCGGATTATTCCCCCTTCCCTATCGGGCGGGGGGAGGAAATCAAGCAGGGCGCCAGCGCTTTTCAAAGCACCGGCCAAAAATGGTCAAAAACTGCGCAACTTCACAGTGGATTACACAGTTTTCCAACAAACCATCACCCCATGATAAAGGCATTAAGCTTGTTGCCGTCAAGGTCGCGGAAGTACCCGGCGTAAAAACCGCCGTCGCCGCGCGGGCCGGGCGCGCCTTCACAGGTGCCGCCGTTGGCCAGCGCGATGTCGTAAAGGCGGTGGACCTGATCCTGATCCTTGGCCTCCAGCGCGACCATTACACCATTGCCCACGGTCGCGGGGTTGCCATCGGCAGGCCGGGTCAGGCCCACCCCCGCGCCGCCGCCGGGTTTACCCCATGCGATAAAACCATCAAATTCCATCATCCGGCTCACACCCAGCTCGCCGCACACTGCATCATAAAATGCCGCCGCCCGCGCAAGGTCATTGGTACCAAGGGTTACATAGCCAATCATATCGCTTGCTCCTGATCCGAATCCATGTCTTAGAACATATCAAGAACACATTACAATTGCAACAAAAAAAAAGAGCGGCACTTTGCAGCGCCGCCCTTTCATCCGTTCAAATGTGACGGTTTATCGCCGCAAGCGCACGGGTAGGAAGGCCGATGGCCCGCCACGCCGCAGCATTTCCAGCAACACAGCTTCGCGCCCGGCGGCCTTGGCATCGGTGATCGCCTTGGCCAGACCCTCGACGCTGGTCACCGGCTGGCGGTTGACGGTCAGGATAACATCACCGCGCCGCACGCCGCGACGGCCAACATCGCTGGTGGCCGATACCGCGCCTATCACCAATCCCTTGGTATCGGTTTCGACACCGACGGCGCGGGCGATTTCCGGGGTCAGCAGTTGCACGGCCACGCCGATCTCGATCTGAATCGTCTGCTGGGCACCGGCCGAGGGGGTTTCGGGCAGATCTTCCTGTGCTTCGGGGTCAAAGCGATTGCCGCTTTGCGCCAGTTGTTCATCGGGCGGACGGGTGCCGACGACGGCGTTCAGCGTAATCGTCTTGCCATCGCGGATCACCTCGAGCGGGATGCGCGTGCCGGGTTTGGTGTTGGCAACGATGTAAGACAATGTCTGATCGGGCCGCACTTCGCGCCCGGCGACTTTGGTTACCACGTCACCGCGCTTCAGCCCGGCTTTGTCGCCGCCATCACCAGGCTCAACCCGCTGGACGAATTCGCCGCGATTCTTGGCAATGCCCAACGCAGCGGCCAGGTCTTCATCGACCTGTGCGATGCCGATGCCCAGATAGCCGCGTTCGGGCCGCGCGCCGCTGCGCAGGGCGGCGATCACCGGAATGGCGGCATCGGCGGGAATGGCAAAGTTCACGCCAATGTTCGCACCCACGGGCGAAATCAGCATATTGTTGATGCCGACGACATTGCCGCTCAGATCAAACAGGGGGCCACCTGAGTTGCCCCGGTTAATTGCGGTATCGGTCTGGATAAAGCGATCATAGGCGCCGCCTTGGCCAATATTGCGCTGCACTGCCGAAATAATCCCGGCGGTTACTGTCGAACCAAGGCCCAGGGGGTTGCCGATGGCAACGACCCAGTCGCCAACGCGCGCGGTTGAGGAATCGGCAAATTTGACGAACGGCAGACCAGTCGCCTCAATTTTCAAAAGAGCAAGATCCGACGCTGCATCGCGGCCAACGATGCGCGCGCGAAATTCACGCCGGTCGGTCATGATGACCGTCACCGTATCAACCTCTTCGCCGCGCGGGCCGCCAGAGATGACGTGGTTGTTGGTGACGATGTAGCCGTCGGCAGAGATCAGAAAACCGCTGCCGCCGCCCTGTTGTTCCTGCGTCACGGGTTCGCGCGTTCCCGCCGATGGATCAATCCGCGTGCCCAGCGTAATTTGTTGCTTGGTCGATATGTTGACCACGGCGGGCTGCAACTGTTCAACCAGATCAGCAAAGCTGGCGGGGGCGCCCGAACGCGGGACCACACGCTCCATCTGCGACGCTTCGTTCTGCGCGACCTGCGCGCCCACAGGGGACTGGCTGGTCAGTGCGATGGCGGTGCCGCCAAGCAGCATTGCGGTCGTGATTCCATAAACGTAACGCACGTTCATAATTCCTCTCATTGGCCAGCGCGACTGGCGGAAAACTGGCTCTGTCGTGCGAATGCACGCCTGAACGGCAATTGAATGGGGCCGTCGTCCGTCAGCCCATCATGGCCGTTGGTCGAACCGCCCTCCCGCTCTAATCCCCCCGGAAACGGCGCAAATAGTCGTTGTCGGGTGACAGGATCATTTTGGTTTCGCCCTTATTATTCTCTCCCAGGAACGTCTGGCGATAGCTTTGCATGGCGCGGTAGAAGTCATAAAACTCCGGATCCTTGCCAAAGCTGGAGGCATAGATGCGCGCGGCTTCACCATCGGCGTTACCGCGAATAATTTGCGCTTCCTTTTCACCCCCGGCGCGAATGGTCAGCGCCTCTTGCTGGCGTGCCGTGCGCATGCGGTTGAATGCAGCTTCCAGCGTGGCGCCTTCAGGCAAATCTGCACGCTTGATGCGGACATCGATCACTTGCGCGCCATATTTATTCGCCTCACGGTTCAACGCGGCCCGGATCTGCTCCATCACTGCGCCGCGTTCGGCCGATAACAAGGTCGCAAAAGTGCGGTTGCCAAGCTCGTTGCGCAGCGATGAACCCAAAATGGTCTTAAGCTGTTCGGCCAACCGTTCTTCGGTCCGGATCGCGGTGTACATGCGGACCGGGTTGGTAATGCGAAAGCGCGCAAAGGCATCAACCTGAAGCCGCTGCTGGTCGGTCGACAGCACTTGTTGCCGTTCCATGTTAACACCCAATATCCGTTTGTCGATGAAGACCACCGATTCGGCAAAGGGCACGCGGATCAGGGGGCCGGCTCCGGATTCGCCGAAATCCTCTTTGGGCTCATAGACATTCTTCTGGCCAACAATCTGGCCAAAGCGCAGGACCAGGGCCTGCTTATCCTCTGGCACGACCGCAAAGGTCGATGTCAGCAAGACCAGCAAAATGATCACGCCGAACAACAGCCGAAGCGGACGCTGCATCATTTGGTCAAGCATCACTGGCCTCCCTTGGTGGTGGCCGCTGGCGGCGGCGCGGTGCGGCGCTGCAATTCGCTAAGCGGCAGAAAAGTCGTCGCGCCGCGCGGCTCGACAATCGTCTTGTCGACGTTGGACAACACATTCTCCATTGTTTCATAATACAGCCGCTGACGCGTCACGCCGGGGGCAAGTTTATATTGCTCATAAATTTTATCGAATGCTGCAGTGTCACCGCGTGCGCGTTCCAGCACCTGTTGTTCATAGGCGCGCGCAAGGTTAATGTCCGATTCGCGCTTTTGCTGCGCGGCGGTCACTTCCTTGAACGCGTCGTCAACTTCCTGTGGCGGGTCGGCCTGACGGATGGCAATGCCCTGAATCGACACGCCCGCGCGATAGCGATCAAGCAACTGCTGCATCCGGGTTTGAACCTGTGCTTCGATTTCGACGCGGCCAGGGCCAATGGCCTGAACCAGCGTGAAATTCGCAATGGTGGCGCGCATCGAACTTTCCGCCACCTCGCGGATCGTGCCGTCGGGATCGGCCAGCTGGAAAATATACAGTTCGGGATCACGGATCGTCCAGCGCACTTCATACGCCAAATCAATGATGCTTTGATCGCGGGTCAGCACAAAATTTTCGTCCGCCGCCGACGGCGTGCCAATTGGCATGGTTCGGATTTGCCGCACATCTTCCATCTGAATACGCTCGATGGGCGATGGCAGCGTAAATTTCACGCCCGGCCCGACCGTCCGTGAATAGCTGCCCAGGCTGGTGACGACGCCCTCCTTTTCAGGCGGCACAACGTGAAAAGATGAAAACGCGATCCACAGCGCAAGGAATGCGACCAGCGCCCAGCTCCACAATTTGGCTGACGGCATTGGCGGCAGGTTGACACCAAAACCACCACCGCCGCCGCCCGAACCGCGCCCGCGCTTCAGCAATTCGTCAAGCGCAGAGGGGCCGCGCGGCTTGCGGTCGCGTGAGCCGCGATCCTCGACCGGTTGCAGCCAGGGGTTGCGCGGGCCGCTGTCGCCGCCGGGTTTACCTCCTTTATCATCCTTGCCGCCGTCGCCGGACCCGCCCCACGGGCTGTTCGCCATGGTGCTGATACCGGATAGGAAGCGTTTGACCCCGCTGATGCGGCGCGAAGATTGCGGTGCGTTGTCCATGTTGTTCATACCCCATTTATAGGGGCAGGTTTCACGAAAAACAGGGGGTCACATAATAATGCACTGGCAAAGTCGTTTGGCGGGTCTATTTGCCAGCGCATGACATCAGCAATTTCACCGGATTTGGACGTTTTACAGGCGCGCGCCGAATCACTGTCGGCTGGCCGCGCTTCTGGATTACGCTTGCTCGACCCGGAAGGAACAGTGGCGCTGGTGATCGATGTTACCGGGCTGGAGGCTGACGCGCATCAAGGCATGACGGAAACCGTGCGCGCCGGATTGCTCGCCGAACCCGGCATCACCGCTGTGAAAATCGCACTAACGCGGTCGCGCCGCGAAATCGCGATCGTCGTGGTAGGCAGCGGCAAGGGCGGGGTCGGCAAATCGACGCTGTCGGCCAACATCGCCATTGCGCTGAAGCGGCAGGGCCGCAACGTCGGGCTGGTCGACGCTGATATTTACGGACCGTCGCAGCCACGCCTTATGGGGATTGAGGGTCAGCGGCCCGAATCGCGCGGGTCGAAACTGGTGCCCGTCAACAGTCACTATGGCGTCCCGCTGCTGTCCACTGGCCAGATTGCCGCGCCGGGCCAGGCGATTGCGTGGCGCGGGCCGATGGCGAGCAAGGCGCTGGACCAGCTGATCGACGCAGCGTGGGGGGATGTTGAATTGCTGATCGTCGATCTGCCGCCGGGGACAGGCGATGTCCAGCTGTCTATGATCAGCAAGCACAAACCTATGGGCGCCGTGATTGTATCGACACCGCAGGATCTGGCGCTGATGGATGCCACCCGTGCCGTGGGCCTGTTCGAACAGGCCGATGTGCCGATTATCGGGATGGTGGAAAATATGGCGGGCTATTTGTGCCCCCATTGCGGCGAATTTTCCGATCCCTTTGGCAGCGGCGGGGCAGAAGCGGCGGCAGGAACGATGGGACTCGACTTTCTGGGCCGTGTTCCGCTCGACATCGGTATTCGCACGGCCAGTGACGAAGGCACCCCTCCGGCGGCGCGCGACGATGCGCTGGCCCGGCCCTTTCTGGCCATCGCGGCGCGGATCGGGGCATGGCTGGATACACCGCGCCCGCCGAAGCAGCCGGATTGAGGGTGACGTTGGCCCGCTGCTCCAATCCTTGCCGCAGCCTGCTTGCGGTACTGGTCCTTGGCCTGATCGCCGGCTGCGCTGCGACCCCTGCCACGCTGATGGACCCCCAGTCGGCGTTCTTCGCCAAACTGTCGCAGCACTGCGGCACAGCTTATGCCGGAACGCTGGTCACAACCGATGCGGCCGACGCCGACATGCGCGGCAAACCGATGATAATGCATGTGCGCAATTGTTCTGCAACGCGCGTTGAAATCCCTTTTCATATCGGCGGCATCGGGACCGATGGTGGCTGGGACCGGTCCCGCACCTGGATCATCACCCGCACCGCCGCTGGATTGCGGTTAAAGCATGATCACCGCCATGCCGATGGCAGCGCCGACAGCCTGACCATGTACGGTGGCGACACAGCCGCTATGGGCACCATTGTGCGCCAAGTATTTCCGGTTGATGCCGAATCGATAATGTTGTTTCGCGCCAATGACCGCGCCGTTTCAGTCACCAATATTTGGGGCATTGAAATGGCCGGCAACCGTTTCGCTTATGAACTGCGCCGTTCCGGAAGGCATTTCCGCGTCGAATTTGACCTGGCAAAGCCGGTTGCACCGCCACCGGCACCATGGGGCTGGTAATCCGCCGAAAGCCTTTGCCTGACTGTCGATGCGCCCCTATCAGCGGCATTGAATGAACCGCTTTCGTGACAGCCTGCCGACCAACCGACGGCGCTTGCCCCAGTTCAGCCGTCGGTCGCTGCTGGTTGGTGCGGGCGCGGCTGGAAGCCTGGCGCTGGCCTGGACTGTCTGGCCGCGCAGCTATGGCGTCAATGTGGCGGTCGCACCGGACGAAAGCCTGTTCAACGCGTTCCTGAAAATAGCCAGCGACGGGCGCGTCAGTGTGATTGTGCCGCAGTGCGAAATGGGTCAGGGGGTAACCACATTGCTGCCCCAGATCATGGCCGATGAACTGGGCGCAGACTGGCGCGCCATCGCGGTCGAAACGGCGCCGATCAGCCCCAATTATGCCAATTTGTGGCTCGTCGATAACGACAGCCGGACAGTGACGCCGCGTGCCGGGGTGCCCGATCTGCTTGGCGATGTGCGGCAATGGACAAGGGCCGAATATGCCGAACGGCAGGCGATGATGCTGACCGCAGGGTCATCGTCGGTCCAGATGTTCGAAGGGCCATGCCGCGCCGCCGCCGCGCAGGCACGAGCCATGCTGATGATGGCCGCAGCAGCACGCTGGGACGCCGCTTGGGAAGACTGCGATACGGCCAATGGTTTTGTAACGCTGGGGGACAAGCGGCTGCGTTTTGGGGAATTGGCGGCGGATGCTGTAAAAATGACCCCGCCCATCGAACCACAATATCGCGCTGGCGCGGCCGAGCCGCTTTATGGTCAGGAACTGACGCGGATCGACTTGCCTGCAAAGGTGGACGGCAGCATGAATTATGCCGGCGATGTCCGTTTACCCGACATGGTCTATGCCGCAATCCGGCAGGGGCCGCTTGGGGCGACAACGCTGACCTCGATCAACCAGACTGCGGGACTGAAAAGCCCCGATGTGCTGCATTATGTTCGCAACGAACGCTGGCTGGCGGTGGTCGCACGCAACTGGTGGGCCGCCAATCGCGCGCTTGACCGTTTTGCACCGGTGTTTGCTACGACGGGCAAGCCCGTATCGACCACTGGAATCACCGCCGCGCTTGATCTGGCGTTGAAGGGTCACGGGACGCGGATTCACAGCAAGGGTGATGTCGCCAAAGCATTTTCCGGTCGCCGCCTGCTTGGCAGTGATTACCGCGTTGCCCCGGCGCTGCATGCGGCCATCGAGACGCGCACCGCCACCGCCGCGCTCGATGGCAACCGGATGCGCGTCTGGGTCGCAACACAGGCCCCGGCGCAGTGCCGCGCAGCGATTGCGGCGGCAACCGGGCTGGACGCCGACAGTGTGACCCTGTTCCCCATGCCCGCGGGCGGCAGTTTCGGTATCGGTCTTGATCATAGCGCGGCGGTACAGGCCGCCACCATTGCCCTGACCATCCATCGGCCGGTGCAGCTGATCTGGTCGCGGGCAGAGGAAATCATGCGCGATTTGCCGCGTCCGCCCGCCGCCGCGCACTTGACCGCCAGCCTGAACAGCGCGGGCGGAATCGATGCGCTGGCCGTCAAGATTGCCGTCCCCGCCGTGACGCATGAGGTGCGCGACCGATTGATGGCGAACACGCGCCCCGATGTGGCCCAGCGCGCGGCCGTCGGACGCAGCGATGCCGGGGCGGTGGCGGGGGCGCTGCCCCCATACGCCATCCCGCATGTCAGCGTCGATCATTACCCCGCCGACATCGGCCTGCCAGTTGGGCGGTGGCGGGGCAATGCCGACAGCTACACCGCGTTTTTCATCGAATCTTTTGTCGATGAACTCGCGCTTCGGGCCAACAGCGATCCCCTGTCGTACCGGATGGGCATGTTGTCGGGTGCGCCCGAACTGGCCCGCTGCCTGATCACTGCGACCACGCTTGGCGGCTGGGAGGGCGGGGCTTCGGGTACATCGCAAGGGCTGGCCTGTCACAGCATGCGCGGCAGTCATATCGCGCTGATGGCCGAGGCCAGCATTGGCACCAACGGCCTGCGCGTCACGCGGCTGGTGGCGGCCCTCGATTGCGGGCGGATCGTCAATCCGGCGGTCGCGCGGCAACAGATTGAGGGCGGGCTGATCTTTGGCCTGGCCGCGGCCGTGGGTGCGACCACCGATTATCTCGGCGGGGTGGCAAGCGCGCGCAAGCTGATACAACTCGGCCTGCCGATATTGTCGCATTGCCCTGAAATCACCATAGAGTTGGTGGAAAGTGACCGTGAACCTGGTGGCATTGGCGAACTGGCGGTGCCCGTTGTCGGCCCTGCCATCGCCAACGCATTATTTGCCGGTAGCGGCCAACGCATCCGCCGCCTGCCGCTTTCTCTGGACAAGATATGACCATTCCCCTGCCCCTCGACCATCCACCGATTATTCGCCCCAATATTGGCGTTTTAATCGTCAATCTTGGCACGCCGGACGCGCCGACGCCCGATGCGGTACGCCGCTATCTCAAGCAATTCCTGTCCGACCGCCGAGTAGTCGAAATTCCAGCGATACTGTGGCAGCCAATCCTGCGCGGCGTCATCCTTAACACCCGCCCAAAAAAATCGGCCCACGCCTATGCACAGGTGTGGACCGATCAAGGCTCCCCCCTCGCCGCCATCACCGTGCGACAGGCAGAGGGGTTGCAGGAGCGTTTTGGGGACAGTGTAGTGCTGCGTCATGCGATGCGTTACGGTCGTCCCGCCATTGAAACCGTGCTGGATGAAATGATCACCGCCGGGTGCCGCCGCATTCTGGTCGCGCCGCTGTATCCGCAATATTGCGGCGCAACGACAGCGACCGTAACGGATGCAGTCCACGCACACCTTGCAACCCTGCGCTGGCAACCGGCGCTGCGCACGCTGCCGCCGTACCACGATGATCCGGCCTATATCGGCGCGCTGAAGGCGACCGTAGACGCGCAGTTGGCGGCGCTCGATTTTGTGCCCGATGTGCTGCTCGCCAGTTTTCACGGTATGCCCGAACGCACACTGATGCTGGGTGATCCGTATCACTGCCAGTGCGTGAAGACCGCACGGCTTTTGTCAGAAGCCATGGGACGGCCCATTGAAATATCGTTCCAGTCACGCTTTGGCCGGGCCAAATGGCTGGAGCCGGCTACCGATACCACGATCGAACGATTGGCGAGCGAGGGCACGCGGCGACTGGCCATTATCGCCCCGGGATTCAGCGCCGATTGCCTGGAAACGCTGGAAGAACTGGCGATGCAGGGCCGGGATGCATTCGTTGAGGGCGGCGGCACGGATTTCGCCTATCTCCCTTGCCTCAACGACGGCCCGTCGGGGATGATGATGCTAGAGGCGCTGCTGCGCCGCGAACTTTCAGGTTGGCTAACCTGACGTCAACCTTCTGCTGATAATTTCTGCGCCAACCAAAGGAATTGGCACAGAATATGACAGATATCCTTACTCAGCTTACCCCGGCGTCATGGACGGCCGTGATCCTGCTTATCGCGCTGTCCTTTCTGGGCACGGTCATCCTGCGCCTTATCAGGGCTGGCAAGGCCAAAAGCCCCGCAGACCTGATCAAGGTTGCACGGGATCGCGCCGCCACCGCTAAGGCTGGCAAAGAGGCAGTCAAGCAGGCCGCGGCGGCAAGTGCGGAACCTATCTCCACCAGCCGCCTGTCGCGCATCGGCGCGCGGTCTGAATATGTCGAACCCGAAGAAGCAGTACGCGGTAGCATGGCGATCATGGCGGACCCGCCGACAGCCAGTGCCGCCGAAGATACGCCAGTGGCCGATGTCGCCGCCGACCTGTTCGCGAGCGACGCGGATGCCGCTGACGCCATTGACGCGGCTGACGCGGCTGACGCGGCTGACGCGGTTGTCCCTCACGCTGACGCCATTGACGCGGCTGACGCGGCTGACGCGTTTGTCCCTGCCCATGACGCTGACGCACCCGTTACTACAAAAGCAAATTTCGATTTTTCCGATCCGGCCAACCATCCGCAAAACTGGGACGAGCTGGCTGCAGTCATCGATGTGCTTGATCGCGCACTTGCGCGGCCGTGGGCCGAGGATCGGTTGATTTTACAACTGAGCAAGGACCAGCTTGCCGCCGGCGCGGCTGGCGATGAAGCGGCGACGCTTGCCCTGTCACGGCAGCTGGCGGCGACCGACCTTGCCCGCACGATCAACAGTGCCGCGCGCGAGCAGGCCGCCGAAGTCGTGGCTATAGTACGCGAATTTGCGCATCAGGGCGAATTTTCCGCCGACGAATGCGCAGCCGTAATGGGCGGGCTGAGCGAGATTCAGTGGATGGCGCTGGTTGCGCGCGGCGACGTTTTGGAAAAACGCACCCTGCCCTTGACCGCCAGCGATGCCGCAGCGCCGCTGTGGGTCGAGGATGCCCAGGCCGCCGTTGCGCGACTGCGTCAGGACATCGCCGCCTGATGCTGTCATCGGTGATGCGGTTGACGTTCCGGTCAACTTGCGGCGGCGTCATCCTCCCGATAGTCAGGTCAAAAGACAGACAGGGAGAGCAATCAAATGGCGCGTATCGCAATTGTTACCGGGGGCACGCGCGGGATTGGGGCAGCCGTCTGTTTGGCGCTGAAGGACATGGGAATCACCGTCGTTGCCAACTATGGCGGTGACGCCGCCAAGGCCGCCGCATTCAACGCACAGACGGGCATCGCCACCTATAAATGGGACGTTGGTGATCATGCTGCCTGCATCGAGGGCTGCGCCCGCATCGCCGCCGAAGTCGGTCCCGTCGATATCGTCGTCAACAATGCCGGCATCACCCGCGACGGCACACTTGCGCGGATGAGCTATGACGACTGGAACGATGTGATGCGCATCAACCTGGGCGGCTGTTTCAACATGGCCAAGGCCTGTTTCCCCGGCATGGTCGAGCGCGGTTGGGGCCGGATCGTCAATATCGGGTCGATCAACGGACAAGCCGGACAATATGGCCAGGTTAATTACGCCGCCGCCAAATCGGGCATCCACGGTTTTACCAAGGCGCTGGCCCAGGAAGGCGCCAAAAAAGGGGTGACGGTCAACGCCATCGCCCCGGGCTATATCGACACCGACATGGTTGCCGCTGTGCCGCCGCTGGTGCTGGAAAAAATTGTCGCGAAAATCCCGGTTGGGCGGTTAGGCGATGCCAGCGAAATCGCCCGCGGCGTGGCGTTTTTGTGCAGTGATGAAGCCGGGTTTGTGACCGGGTCAACGCTGAGCATCAACGGCGGCCAGCACATGTATTGACTGTGGGACGGACCCTTCCCCTGACGGTGGCAGTGAAGGGCCCGACTGTTCATTGCCGACCGTCGTTGCTTCAGGAAACCTGACCGCGCAGTGGTCTCCTAATCGATCATATAGCCAACGACCCTCCAGCGTCCGTCCTCCCACACAAGTGAAACGGTTTCGGTGGCGCCGGGTTTCGCCGCGAAACTGGTTTTGAATCGCACCATTTACTACCCGAAGGGGGGCGCGCGCACATATTCCTCTTAGATAGGCGTGCGCGTCTGGCGCGTCCGGATGGGCCCAGGATGGAGCTTGCTGGTCTACGGACCACGCCAACATGATGCCGCACCGAATAAATTGTATCGGCATCTGGGCAACAGATTGTAGCATGGCGCGATGAACAAGCCATTCCACCCCCCCGTTAAACGCAGCGTCACCATTGCGGGTCATCCCACCTCGATCAGTCTGGAACCGATGTTCTGGGATGCGCTGGAGGTCGCGGCGCAGCACGCGGGGCTGCCCGTCAACGCGCTGGTCGCAAACATCGATGTCGAACGGATGGCGGCGGACACCCCCCCCAATCTGACGTCGGCTATCCGCCAGTGGTTGTGGTCACAGCGCGGCTGATGGCGGCGGCGAAGGCCGCGCCCCGATCGGGTGCAAAATTCAGGAACAGCGATGGTTCGATCAATTCCAGCTCCATAATATGGAGTTTCCCAGCCGCATCGCCGACCATGTCGACGCGGGCATAGGTTGGCGCGAGCGGGCACACCGCAAGGGCGGCGGCGGCCAGCGCGCGGGCTTTGGCCGTTACTTCCCATGCGAACTCCTGCCCACCGAATTGGTATTGGACGCGGAAATCGCCGGCCGCTGGGCGTTTGACTATGGCATGGCTTAGCGTGCCGTTGAACAGGAACAGCGAAAATTCACCTTCGCTGGTAATGCCGGGCATCATCGGCTGGACCAGGCGGCGTTGACCCAATGCATCTGCGGGGATGGCATCGCCAGCCCGCAGCAGATGTGTGCCGTTGGCACCACCCGAAATCGCAGGCTTGATGACCACATCGCGCGCCGCCAGCGCATCACGCGCGGCGGCCAGGGTCGCTTCGTCCAGCGCCCCTATCTCAACCGTCGGTACTACCGCCACATCCTTGGCCAGGAGGTCCGCAAGATAAGCCTTATCACTGTTCCAGCGCAGCAGTGGCACCGGGTTGACGACCGGCAGCGCGGTGGCCTCCAGTTGGTCAAGCAGCGCATACCAGCGCGGCACGTCGCGATGGTAGCCCCAGGCGAACAGCGGCAGGATCAGGTCAAAGCCGGTAAGGTCGCCGGGATCGCTCCACACCCGCTGTTCGACGGCCAGCCCCGCGCGCGACAAGGCCCCGGCCTTGCGCGCATAGGCCGCGCTCCAGTCTTCTTCATAGTCCGGTGCCGGGACAAGGATGGCGATGCGCGGTTGATAGGGCATCTAGCGCAGCAACAAATTCCGCGCCTGCCCCGCCAAATGCGACAGCATTGCGCCATTGGGGCTGGCGATCATGCGCGCGCGATCCACCGTGCTGCGGAAATGGGCAATGCGGGCTGTCTGCGCCGTCAGCCAGTCGCCAACCGCTGCCTCCAACCGCTGCGCATCGAGCCGCGCCAGGAAATCCAGCCGCATCTGTTGAAAATCCCGCGCCAGGCTGTTGACCAGCAGGCGTTCCCACGGATCAGCAGGCGACATGCGGGCTGCCAGCGTTTGCGCCCAGTCGAGCCCCAGAGCTTCGCCCAGCCGGGTAAAGGCGCGCGTAGCATCAACGACATCGGCACCCTGACGGCCCGCAAGATCGGCCAGGCCAACAACGCCATCCGTTTTGAACAACCGGACCACGGCAGCGGTCAGTTCGGGCGTAGCGCCCGCATCGGCCAGCCGCGCGCCCAACTGGTCCCACTGCTGCCGCACGGTATCGCTGAGCAACGTATCGACACCACTGACCAGATGATCGACCCCGGCGCGCAGGCGCGCTACCGTTGTTGCGGGCGAACTGCCCGGTGGAGCGACACGCAATATGTCCGCCATCTGCGAGGTCATGGCGGCGGCGGCCTGTGCGAACAGCGACAGGCGCGTCGCCTCGCTCACCGCCGCTGTATCAAGCGCGTGCCACAGCGCGGGCATGGCGAACAGGCGTTCGGCCACCACAAATGCGGCCGCCATATCGGACGGCGCACAGCCCTCTTCCTCCATCAACTCGAACGGGTGGATAATCCCCAGCCGGTTGACGATGCGATTGGCGAGCTTTGTCGCGATAATTTCACGCCGCAGCTGGTGTGACGCAATCGCGTCGGCAAATCTGGACTGCATCGCCCCTGGAAAGGCCGCCGCCAAATCGCTGGCGAGCGCCAGATCATCGCCTAGGGCGCTATCCTCTATCGCGTCCTGCAACGACAGTTTGGCGGTCGAAAGCAGCACCGCGAGTTCGGGGCGATACAGCCCATGCCCGTCCTGTGCGCGGCGTTGCAATTCGTCATTCGCCGCCAGTCCCTCGACCTGCCGGTCAAGGCGGCCTGCGGCTTCAAAGCCTTCGATCAGCCGCAGCGTTGACGGCACGGCCGTCGCACCGCCCTGTTCGGCAATCGACAGCGCCAGCGCCTGCAACCGGTTATCCTCAAGCACCAGCGCGGCCACATCATCGGTCATTTCGATCAGCAGCGCGTCGCGATCATTCTGCACAAGACGGCCTTCGACCATCTCGCGGTTCAGTGCGATCTTGATATTAACCTCGTTATCCGAACAATCGACGCCGGCGCTATTGTCGATAAAATCCGTATTCACGCGGCCACCGTGCGCAGCAAAAACAATGCGTGCGGCCTGCGTTACCCCCAGATTTGCGCCTTCACCGATCGCCTTGCAGCGCAGTTCTTCGGCATTGATGCGCAGCCGGTCGTTGGCGGGGTCGCCCACCTCGGCATTATTCTGTGCCGCCGCCTTGACATAAGTGCCGATGCCGCCGAACCAGAACAGATCAACCTCGGCCCGCAGGATCGCGGAAATAAGCGTCGCAGGATCGGCCGCGCTCACCGACAGGCCCAGCATTGCTTGCACTTCAGGGCCCAGCATGATGCTTTTTTGATTGCGCGGGAAAATACCGCCGCCCTTTGAAATCAGCTTTGCGTCATAATCTGCCCAGCTGGAACGCGGCAGGTTGAACATCCGTTGCCGTTCGGCCCAACTGGTCGCGGGATCGGGGTCAGGATCGAAAAAGATGTGGCGGTGGTCGAATGCCGCGACCAGCAAAATCGCCTTTGACAACAACATGCCGTTGCCAAACACGTCACCTGACATGTCGCCGCAACCCGCGACGCGAATGGTGTCGCTTTGCACATCGATCCCAATTTCAGCAAAGTGACGCTGGACTGAAACCCACGCGCCCTTGGCCGTAATACCCATCGCCTTGTGATCATAACCCTTGGACCCGCCACTGGCAAAGGCATCGCCCAGCCAGAAATCGCGCTCCATCGCCAACCCGTTGGCGATATCGGAAAAGGTCGCCGTGCCCTTGTCGGCAGCAACCACGAAATAGGGATCTTCGCCGTCGCGGATGTGCACCTTGGCCGGATGGCGCACCTTGTTCGAAACCAGATTGTCGGTCACCGACAGCAGCGCGCGGATGAAGATGCGGTAACATTCGGTGCCTTCCGCGAACCATGCATCACGGTCGAGCGCGATATCGGGCAGCGCTTTGGGATAAAAACCGCCCTTGGCCCCGGTTGGCACGATGACGGCGTTTTTAACCCGCTGCGCCTTCATCAGGCCCAATATCTCGGTACGAAAATCATCGCGCCGGTCGGACCAGCGCAGGCCCCCGCGCGCGACCGGCCCGGCGCGCAGGTGGATGCCCTCAACGCGCGGGGAATAAACAAAAATCTCACGCCAGGGCAGGGGTTTGGGCAGACCGGGGACGGCAGCACTGTTGATCTTGAACGCCAATGCTTCTGCCCCGCCAGGTGCAAAGGCATTGGTGCGCAGCGTTGCATCGACAACTGCACCGAACAGCCGCAGGATGCGGTCGTCATCAATCGCGCTAACCTGGGCAAAGGCCGCATCGATCGCCGTTTGCGCGGCGGCGGCGGCGGCGGCATCATGCGCTGACGGATGATGGAGCGCGGTAAACCGGGCGACCAGCGCCAGCGTGATCGTCGGCGCATTGCGCAGCGCCGCGACGACCGTGTCCATGCCATAGGCCAGACCGGTCTGGCGCAAATAGCGGAACCAGGCTCGCAACCATATGGCGGCATGGGGGGCAATGGTGGTGGCGATCAGCAGTTGGTTGAAACTGTCGTTTTCGGCACGACCGTCGAGCACCGCCTGCACCGCTTTTTCAACAACATCGGCCCTGGCCGCAACATCGGCGGCGACCAACTGCACCGGGATAGAAAGGGTGAAGTCGTGAATATGAACGGTCGGTGCCCCGTCCGTTTCCGGGGAAAGCGTTGTCGGCACTTCTTCCAGCACCGTGAAACCGAAATTTTCGAGCACTGGCACAACATCGGACAGCGCCAGCGCCCCGCTGCGGCTGTAAACCTTCAGCCGCAAAAGATTGCCTGCATCGGCCGACTTGACCGCCAGACGGACCGAACGCGGCGCGACTGGCGTCAGGTCGCGGAGCCGCAAAATATCGCGCGCCGCTTCTTCTGGCGAATAAAGATTGCGATAGTTGGCGGGCAACAATGTGCCAAAACGCTGGGCCAGCACCGCCGCGCGGCCTTCTTCCCCGTGAGCGCCCAGCGCCGCCTCTACCTCTGGCACCCAACCGCGCACCATCTGTTTAAGCCGTTCATCAAGCTGGGCGGTGTCGGGCACCACGCCTTCGCCGCGCAGGTCGAGCGTGTAGCGCAGCAGGGCCGCACCGCCATCCTCAAGCGCAATGGTCCAGTTCAGGATTCTGGCGCGCGCGGATTCCGCCAGCATCGCCTCGATGGCGATGCGCCGACCGGTCGACACCTCGTCGCGGGGCAGCCAGACAAAGGCAAACAGGTGGCGCTTTAACGCATCGACCGCCATCACCAGCTTGGGACGGGGCCGATCCGTGATCGACATGGCGGTCAGCACCAGCCGTTCAAGCGCCGCCGGATCCAGGGCAATCAACAGATCATGGGGCAGCGCGGTCAGGGCGTGGACCAGCGCCTTGCCCGCATGGCCCGATGGATCGAAACCGAATTTATCATTCAGTTGAGCCAGCTGGCTGCGCAGGACCGGCACATTGGCTGGCGGCGATGTCAGGGCGGCGCTGGTCCACAGTCCGGCATGGATCGACAGGCCGGTAAGCGCAGCATCTGTGTGTCGCGGCAATATTACCAGGTCCAGCAGCACCCGGCGGTGCACCGTCGACAAACGGTTTGATTTGACTAGCAAAGGAAGCCGCCCGCCACCGTCGAACCAGGCAAAGGCCGCGTCAATCGCAACTTTCGACAGCAAAGGTTCCGCGCTGCTGGCAGACAGCCCGATGGCGCCGCACTTCTTGCCCAGGCGGTCGGTGGAGACATGGCCAAGCTGAGTCAGCGACCCGCCCACGAACCAGCGCAGCAGGGCCGCTGCCTCGGCATCCTGCACGGCGTCGGCGTCGGCGCGCATCGCCGCCTGCATGCTGGGCCAGTCGCGCACGGCGGCACGCACGTCGGCAAGGCCCGCATCCAGTGCCGCAACCAGCCGGCGACGTGCGCGCGCATCGCCGCGTTCAAGCTCGATATAGATCATCGATTCGCGCCGCTCGTCGCTTTCGCGTTCAATCCCGGCATGGGTCAACCGGCCAGCGGAATCGCGCCTGACCGTGACGACCGGGTGCAGGATGCGTTCAACCGCCATGCCTTCATCCGCCACGATCATCGACGCCGAATCGACCAGAAACGGCATGTCATCGTTGATCAACGCAAGCCGCATACGGCGGCTGGTGCCGTCCCCCGCCATGGGTTCGAGCACGATGTTGACGTTCCCAGTACCTCTGTGAAGCGCCGCACGCGCCAAAAATTGCCCGGCATCCGCCCGCGCTGAATCCGAAAAGCCATCGGCTTCACCCGGCAACGCGCCTTGGGCCAGCGCTGCGGCAAGGCCGTTCGACAAAGATTCGGGGGGCTGCTCATGCGCACCGGACGAAATTTTGTCCGGCATGGTGTCCACCGAACGATCCGTAAGCTTGGGCATAAAGTCCTGCATCCCCGGCTGTGGGGTGCGAACGCTTGTTAAAAGCCCCCGCCCCGGCCATGTCACTGGCCGGTCTATGCGCCCGCAAATGCGGCGGCTCAACCCCTCGCGTGTGTGGGCTGCGTAAATTTATTTCACGTCGACGAACAACTGTTGCGCAATGCCATGCGGCTCAGGCAATCGGCACGGCCTTTGCCAGCAGTTTGCTCCACGCTGCACCATCGACATCGACCGATGCCACCAATCCGACGTGATCGGCATCGACGCGGCGCGCAACCAAAATGACGAATTCCTGTTCGCCCGCAATCGGCAGCATCATGGCCGGTGCAAGCGCGCGCAGGGCATCAAGCGGCATATCGGCGCGGTTCTGCACGACAGCAACCGCATCGCCCGCACGTTTGCGCCCGCGCTCGTCACGCACCAGTGCCTTAAGCCCACCCGGATAACGGTCGAGATAGGCGGTCAGCGCGCCGCGCGCGACCCCGGCTTCGCGGGCATGGCCCAGCACGCAGGCATATTCCGCCAGCCGTGTTTTGTCATAGGTCGCGCCGAACACCAGCTTGACCACCGGCGTCATCGGCGCGCGATCCTGTGCCTTTAATCCGGCATCATCGAGCATTTCGGCAAAGGCATCCGGCTGCGCTTCGGCCGCCAGCGCAAAATCCCAGGCGCGGCTGACCGCGCTGTACAGCGCGCTGCGGCTGCGGCTGTCGGCGGTTTGCGCCGCCGCCACCGTGTCGCGCGCGATCGCCAGCCAATCGGCAAGATCCGCTTCACCGCTCAGCTCCGCCGCCGGCAACGCCGCATCATCCGTTTCGGTTACTGCGGGCAAATCCTTGACATCCGCTGGACGCTCGCCCTCCGTATTCAGCGGGCGAAAGCCGATTCCGGCCGAGTCATCGGCCAGATGTTCGCTGTCGGGGCCATCGGCCCACACCGGCACCGGTGCCGACAATGGCTGGGGCGCGGGAACGCGCAGCGCCTGTTCGACCTCCAACAACAGTTCGTCGGCCTGGGCGGCTGGCGCCGCTTCTTTCCAGTTGATCACGCCCATGATAAAATCGATCGTGTCGTCATCAGAGGAAAAGGGCAGCAGGATGCCGCGATACATGATGGCAACACCACGTTCGTTGACAAATTCCGCCTCGAACCCAATCGGCGCGCGGTTGGCGATAATCTGAAGATAATGGTCGGTCAGGCGGCTTAGCACCGATCGGCTGGGTACTTGGCTGATATACTGGGCGTCATCGTCCATTTCGGTTTCAGCGCGCAGGCGGTCGCCCAGAAAGACAATTGCCGGATCTTCAATCCCGGCTGTGAAATCAAGCAGCACGGCGTGCGGCCCGAAATCATCCAGATTGTCGATATCCAGATCCTCGACCGACGGATAAGCACGGTTCCCAAGCATGCCAGCCCACAGATTATAGGCCCGCACCTGCATCCGGCGTTCATCCACGCCGATGGCTGGCGGAGCCTCGATCGCGCCCTCCATCCGGTCACTGGTGCCCGCAAGCAATCCGCGCATACTATCCATCATCAGGTCCCCAAAGACAAATCCATCGGAGATCAGATGCACCATAATTGGTAAATGCCGCGTAAACGACGATATGAAAGCTGCGGAATTCCCAGCATGCGCATCAATGCTTGTTTTCGCCCCGCGCGCTTGCTAACGCGCGGCCCATTGCCGCTTTAGCTCAGTTGGTAGAGCACGTCATTCGTAATGACGGGGTCAGGTGTTCGAGTCACCTAAGCGGCACCATGTTTCATTCACTTCAACAATGGGCGCCACCAGCGCTCGTTGGCAAGATACCAGGCGAGGGTCTGGGCCAGACCCTCTGCAAAATCACGCGTGGGCGCATAGCCCAGTTCGCCGCGCGATTTGCTTTCGTCGATGGCATAGCGGCGGTCGTGCCCCTTGCGGTCCTCGACAAAGGTTTTGAGAGTCGCGGTGGGCTGGCCCCTGGCGGCCGGCGCATCGGGATAACGATCGGCAAGGCCGGGGTCGGCGGCAAAGGCGGCATCGACGCCGCGGCAGATTTCCGCAATGACCATCAGGTTGGGCAGTTCCTGTCCACCACCGATATTATAAGTCTCACCGGGCCTACCGGCCTTGATAACAGCTTCAATCCCCCGGCAATGATCCTCGACATGCAGCCAGTCACGGACATTCATGCCGTCGCCGTAAATCGGCAGGGATTTTCCCGATAGCGCGTTCATCAGGAACAGCGGGATCAGTTTTTCGGGAAACTGGTATGGCCCATAATTGTTCGAACAATTGCTGGTGGTGACGTTCAGTCCAAAAGTGTGATGATATGCGCGGACAAGGTGGTCAGACGCAGCCTTTGACGCCGAATAAGGGCTGTTCGGTGCATAGGCTGTGGTTTCGCTGAACGCTGGATCATCGGGGCCAAGCGAGCCATAAACTTCATCGGTCGAGACGTGATGGAAACGGTGTGGCTGGCCAGACCCGGTGAGCCACACCGACCGCGCGGCTTTCAGCAGGCTGTGGGTGCCGACGACGTTGGTTTCGATAAAGGCGTCGGGTGCGCTGATCGAGCGATCAACATGGCTTTCGGCGGCGAAGTGGACCAGCGTGTCGATGCTGTGGTTGCGCAGCAGCCCTTCGACGAGCGGAGTGTCGCAGATGGTGCCGACGACCAATTCTATGCCAGGCACATCGGCGATAGTCGCGCGGTTGCCGGCATAGGTCAGCGCATCGAGCACCACCAGCGTATCGGCGGGATAACGCGCGCGCCAATAATGCATGAAATTGCCGCCGATAAAACCAGCGCCACCGGTGACGAGCAGATTAGCCAAGGGTCATTTCCTCTTTGAGCATTTTGCGCAGGTTGACGCGCCAATGGCATGGCTGATCGCCCAGCAGGGCGCAGGTAGCGCTGTCATCAAGCAGCGAAAAGGCCGGGCGACGTGCGGGCACCGGATAGTCGCGCGATGGGATCGGGCGGATGATGGCCACGCGGTCGAGCAGGCCAAGCAGCAGTGCTTCTTCCTGAATGGCCACCGCAAAGTCATACCAGCTTGCCACACCGGCGTCGCGGTGATGAAAGATGCCACAAGCCCCCTTGGCCGCCAACGCCCAGATGGTGTTGGCAAGGCCGCTGGCCAGCGTCGGCGCGCCGATCTGATCAACGACCACGCCAAGTTCATCGCGTTCGCGCATCAGGCGGAGCATGGTGCGGACAAAATTGCCGCCGCCAGGT
>Ga0105044_10001425_pt1 | contig 31969 bp, 26 predicted proteins | sample MAT01_FD_78092 | JGI IMG/M metagenome (GOLD analysis project Ga0105044, IMG submission 78092) | Freshwater microbial communities from Lake Fryxell liftoff mats and glacier meltwater in Antarctica - MAT-01 | ecosystem: Environmental > Aquatic > Freshwater > Ice > Liftoff microbial mat | place...
CCACCTCATCATAAGGGCTCGATTTGGGGCCTCCGTTCCAAATTGACCCTCCATCCATTCCCAAAAACTGCATTTCCATCCAATCCCTTCAGGCCCCTCTCACCTGGGGGACAGGCTCGAGTTACGGTGAGGCACGTTGAAAGGAGAGGTGAAAGATAGTAAGTGGGAGGAAACGGGGGTGTGCTCGGAACGGCTGCGGTGTACCCGAGTGCGACGAGGATGCGAGGGCCGCGCCGCCTAGGATGCCGCCAAAATCCCTCTTCGCAGGTCCCCTAGGAGTTTTAAGACAGACTCTAAGGGGACTCTCGGCGATAAAACTCATATTGCTCGGACACCGACTGAATGTAGGCCCGGGTGGAGGGAAACCCGACCGCTGCGGTAAAAGAGGCGCTATTCGTGGTGGCCGGCCCGGTTAGCCATCGGAGGACATTTCCCCGTCCAGCGTTGTAGTCGGCTAGCGCGTAGGGCAGCGCATTGTCGGTGTTGGTATACCGACGCATAACTTTCGCCAGATAATAGGCACCGGCTAGGGTGTTGGTGCGGGGGTCCATCAGTTGAGTGCGGGAGAAATTTGGGATTTTCTCCGCTTTGGCCCATTCCAAGGCAGCGTTCTCCGTCACTTGCATCAGACCGAGCTCACCCACGGAACCTCGGGCCTTGGGATCGAACCGACTTTCCTGCCAAACTACCGCTTTTACCAAGGCGGGTGGCAGGCCGTATTCACGGGCCGCGAGCCGGATCAGGTCGTCAAAGCGGTGCTCCCGCCGAAACCTCGAATAAAACAAGATCGCGGCGTCGACCACGATGAGCGCAATGAGGACGATCCAACGTCGGCGGTTCACCAGGAAAGGACATCGCGTTCCGCGGGACACCTTGCAAGCCACAACCGCGACGATGTCGGCGGGAGTTCAAAAGGGGAGTGAATCAGAGGAAAAACTCGGCGAGGAGGTCGGATCAGCGGTTTTCGGTTGGTTTAAGGGGTTGGGAAACGACCTAGAATTGGCGGTGGGGAGGGTGAATGAGAGCCCCGGGCCGCCGCCGCGCCGCGGCCCTGTGTGCGATTGTGAAGCTGAGGAGACTCCTCCCAACGCCGCAGTTTGAGTTGAGCGCTCCAGTCCCGCCTTCTGCGGGTAACTCACTGACTGGGGAGAGCCGGAGGCGGGAAATTCGCCCGTCCGGTTCGGAGAGGAGTAATCACCGTTTCCTACCTTTATGGCCGACAGGAAGGTCGAGGGCGCTGCGCCTTGCCGGCTTCTGGCTTTGACCTTGTTGGACCCCACCCCTAGGTTCCCAGCCCCGTCAATAACGGCCCGTCATGATAGGTTACTTGTTCCGCAAAATCCTCGGCTCTCGCAATGAACGCGAGGTCCGTAAGCTTCGTCCGCTGGTGTCTCGTATCAACGAGTTGGAGGCGCAGCTACAAACTCAACCCGAGGAAGTGCTGCGCCAGAAGACCGCCGCTTGGAAGGCCAAGCTCGCTCCCATCAAGGAGCCAGAGGAGCTGAAGCGCGAGTTGGAGGTCCTGCTGCCAGAGGCATTTGCCGTCGTGAAAAACGCCTGCCGACGCCTCTGCGGTCAGGAAATCGAAGTGCGCGGACACCCGCTTCCCTGGGAAATGGTGCCGTTTGACGAGCAGTTGATCGGCGGAATGGCCTTGCACCGAGGTTCGATCGCGGAAATGGCTACCGGCGAAGGCAAAACCCTGGTCGCCACCTTGCCGGTTTACTTAAACGCTCTGACGGGACGCGGCGTGCACGTGGTGACCGTCAACGATTACCTGGCGACTCGTGACGCGGAGTGGATGGGCGCGGTTTATCGGTTTTTGGGGCTCACGGTCGGTTGTATCACCAACAATCAACCCGCCGCTCAGCGCCGTGACATGTACCTCTGCGACATCACGTACGGAACCAATTCTGAGTTTGGTTTTGATTACCTGCGCGACAACGGCATGGCCAGCACGCACGAGGAACAGGTTCAGCGCGGCCATTATTTCGCGATTATTGACGAGGTGGATTCGATCCTGGTCGACGAAGCTCGCACCCCGCTGATCATCAGTGGTCCGGCCGTGGTTTCGGTCGAACACCGGTATGTGGAGTGGAAGCCGGCGATCGAACGGCTGGTGCAAGCTCAGCAGGACCTGTGTGCACGGTATCTGCGGGAGGCTGAAGGTCTGTTGAAGCAACTTCGACCGACCGATGGCTCAAACATCAAGGGATCCGAGGGGTTGCAGCGCGAGATTGGCGCGCTGTTGTACAAGGTGAAGCTGGGGCAACCGCGTTCGCCGGCCTTGCTGCGGTTATTCGAAGATCCCTCGAACCAGAAGCTGGTTCAAACCTACGAGGTGGAACTGCATTCGGATCAATCGAAGAAGCAACTATATGCGGAAAAGGAACAATTACTCTTCGGCATTGAGGAAAAGTCACATGAGGCGGACCTGACCGAAAAAGGCCGATCCTTTATGGCTCCGGATGATCCGGACGGCTTTGTCCTGCCCGATTTGCCGACGCTTTACAGTCAGATTGACACGGATCCGACCTTGGATTTGCAGGCCCGCTTGGAGAAGAAGGGCAAACTACAGCAGGAATTCGAAGAGCGAGCCCAAGTAATCCATGCGATCGCGCAGTTGCTCAAGGCGCATTGCCTGTACGAGAAGGACGTGCAGTACGTGGTGCAGGACAACAAAGTCATCATCGTGGACGAGCACACGGGGCGTTTGATGTCCGGCCGGCGCTGGTCCGACGGGTTGCATCAGGCGGTTGAAGCCAAAGAAGGCGTGTCGATTGAGCGGGAAACCCAGACCCTCGCGACGATTACGATTCAGAATTACTTCCGACTCTATCGCAAGCTGGCGGGCATGACTGGCACGGCCGAGACGGAAGCCCAGGAATTTCACGACATCTATAAATTGGGGGTCACGACCATTCCGACCCACCGGCCGAACATCCGCAAAGACCGCAACGATTCGGTGTACAAGACGCGCCGGGAGAAGTTTGAAGCAGTGGTGAAGGAGATTCGCGAGTTACACAACCAAGGGCGGCCGATCCTGGTGGGAACGATTTCGGTGGAAACCTCGGAAATGCTGAGCCGCCTGCTGAAACGTGAGGGGGTCGTGCATTCGGTGTTGAACGCCAAGTACCACGAGCAAGAGGCGGAAATCGTTTCGCGCGCAGGTCAGAAGGGTTCAGTTACCATTGCCACTAACATGGCCGGCCGCGGAACCGACATTAAGCTGGGATCGGGCGTCGCCGAGGTCGGCGGATTACATGTGTTGGGCACGGAACGTCACGAATCACGCCGCATTGACCGTCAGTTACGCGGTCGGTGTTCGCGCCAGGGCGATCCGGGTTCCTCCCACTTCTTCATTTCTTTGGAAGACGATCTGATGCGGCTGTTCGGATCGGATCGGATCACGCGCATCATGGAGCGGATGGGTCTGGAAGAGGGTCAAGAGTTGGAGCATCCGTTGCTGAATCGGTCAATTGAGCAGGCCCAAAAGCGGGTGGAGGGGCATCACTTCCAGCAGCGCAAGCGGACACTGGAATACGACGACGTAATGAACAAGCAGCGCGAAGTCATCTACGGCTTCCGCAACGAAGTCATCCAGTCCACGGACGTTCGGGACCGGTTGATGGACATCATGGAGGAGATTGTGCTGCTGAAGGTTCAGGAGTTCTCCAGCAGCGATAGCGATCCGGCCGAGTGGAACGTCCGGGGTCTGTCGGACTGGGTGAACATGAATTTCCCGCTGGGACTGAAGGAGGAGGAATTCCTTAGAATTGCTCGGTCGGGCAAACAGTTGCCCGTCAGTGGTTCGTTGTTCGACGGGTTGTCCGAGAGTCAGTTCAGCCTGTTTGAGTACATCAGCCGGACGGTCCGCGATGCCTACGATCTGAAGGTTAGCCTGGAGCGTCCGGAGATGTTGGCGAGCATTGAGCGGTACACGATTTTGACAGCCATCGACCGGCTCTGGCAGGAGCATCTGTATTCGATGGATTCGCTGCGCAGTTCGATTGGTTTACGGGCCTATGCGCAGCGGGATCCGCTGATCGAGTACAAGGCGGAGGCGTTTAAATTGTTTGACGAATTGATGGTCAACATCAAGACCGAGGTCTGTCACAACATCTTCCGGAGTGCGACGAGTCTCTTCGCGTTTGAACAATTCCTGCACAATCTGCCGCAAATCAGCCTGCATCAGACGGTGCCGGCCTTTGGTAACGTGCCGGAGGTCACCGGAATGGTGACGGAAGCCAACGAAGAATTGGCGAAGGCGCGTCCGGTCAAAACGGTACCGCGGGTGGGCCGCAACGATGCGTGTCCGTGCGGCAGCGGGAAGAAGTACAAGAATTGTTGCGGGAAGTGATTGATGAACTCGAGAAGTTAAGAGATTGGGGAGGCACGGAGGCACAGAGGAAAGCAGCAAACGCACGTAGGGATGAGCTGCCGCTCGTCCCCGTCTAAAGCCGACGCGTCCGAGAACTGGCTGAAGCGCGGAATAGGGGAAGCTGGGGACTTTTAACTACGGAGAGCACGGATGCGGTACAGCGCAGCGAAGGCAAGTTACGCGGGAAAATTTTCCCCTTTGAGCTTTTGCTCCCAGGATTTCATTCTGTGCACCCATGCAACTTACCAAGGCCGTCATCACCGCTGCCGGAAAGAATCAGCGTAATCTGCCGTTGCAGTCGTTGGTGGATCGCGACGGAGTCAGCAAAACGGCCCTCACCATCATCATTGAGGAGGCTTTGGCCGCCGGGGTGGAGGAGATTGCGGTGGTGGTGTGTCCGGGAGATGCCGCGGCTTATCGAGTGGCGGCTGGGTCACATGCCGGGCGCTTGCGCTTCATCGAACAAGCCGAACCGCGCGGCTATGGTCATGCCGTGTGGTGCGCGCGCGAATTCACGGGGATCGCGCCGTTTTTGCTGCTGGTGGGCGATCATCTCTATGTCAGCACCGTGGGTTCGGGTTGTGCCCGGCAATTGGTGGAACTGGCCCTGACCGCTGAATCCGCGGTATCGGCAGTTCAGGCGACCCATGAAAGTAAGCTGCCGTACTATGGGGCAATCGGTGGCCGCCGGGTCGCTTCCCATAATGAGCTTTACGAGATCACCGACGTCCTCGAGAAACCGACTCCGACCGAGGCTGAACAACGTTTGGTGGTTCCAGGGTTGCGCGCGGGTCATTACCTCTGCTTTTTCGGTATGCATGTGCTGACTCCTACCGTGATGGATCTGTTGGGCGATCTGGTGTTGGAGCGGGGAAGTCAGGGCGGAGTGCACCTGTCCACGGCGCTGACCCGTTTGGCGCGCAAGGAACGGTACCTGGCGTTCGAGGCGAGTGGCCGCCGCTATGACATCGGGGCTCGTTATGGGTTGCTGACCGCCCAATTAGCCCTGGCTTTGGAGGGCGCCGATCGGGAGGAAGTACTTAGCGGATTAGTGGAATTGCTGGCGCAACGGGCGAAGTGATTGGGGAGTGACGGCAGGGCAGGTTGGAAAACCTGCGGTATGGCCGAAAGGAACGTCTGCGGTAAAGTGCTCTTAGCTCTCAGCTCGCTAATGCTTCCGCTCTCGCGGGCGGCTGTTTCCGCGATTTGTGTCTCAGCAGGAGGGTCAAGATGGCGGGCAGTACGGTGAGTCCGGCGACCAGGCAGGTGGTGGTCCCAAAGGCCATGACGAACCCCAAGCTGCGAATACCTTGGTGTTCCGCAAAAACCAGACTGCTAAAACCGGCCACCGTAGTCAGACCCGACACGAAGACGGCTTTACCCGTGCTCTTCGCCAGAATCGAAGGGTTCTGCTCCTCGGCAAAGCGATTGAGAATGTGGATGCCGTTGGTGATCCCAATACCGATTACGAGCGGGAGCATCATGATGTTGGCGGGATTGAACGATACGCCCAACCAGCCCATGAGACCGACGACCCAGAGTGTCCCCAGTACGACCGGAATTAACGCCAGAAAAATGCTGTCCAGCCGACGAAAGTGGAATCCCACCAATAACACGATGGCGGCCAAAGCCCAGCCGGCGGCTTCGAGGTACGATTGCTTTAGTAGTTCGGTGTAGAAGTACATCTGCACCGGCGCTCCGGTGGCCGAGGGTTCGATCGACTGAATTTCGGCGACGAAGGCCTGCTGAGGTAGGCGATCCCAGACACTGGTGCGCGGATAAACCTGGAGCAGGAGATTCCCATTGATGCCGACAAACCGGTTGCGCAAGGGGTCGGGTAGATCGGCGGGCTTTAGTCCGCCCGTGTCGTTCTGTTGCCGTAAGGTTCCGATGGTGTCCCTCAAATCCAAAAATAAGGCATTCTGAAAGGCCGCCAGTTTGCGGGCGTGTTGCTTCCGTTCCTCGGGAGAGCCGCGGAAAAGGGCAGCGCGAAATTCCCCCAAGGCGTTTTTCAGGGAGACAATTTCGTTGAGCAGATTGGTTCGGCCGCGGGCGGCGACTTCATCGGCGGCCAAACCGAGGTATCCTTGGAGGCTCCAGAGGGTTTGGCTGAGGTCATTCAAGTCCACCGGCTGGGTATCCGGTTCCGCGAAACGGATTGGCTCGGTGGTTTCCTGGATTTGCCGGATGAGTTCTAACTTGGCGGTAGAATCGGCGGCCAGGAAGGAGGCCATGGATTCCACGGAACCGACGGTGGGTAGGGCGCGCAGTCGTTCTTCCAGATCCTTGGCTTCGGCGAGGTTGGTGGCAATGACGGCTCCGAAGATCACCGATTTTTCGGCGGAATTGACGAGCTTATGTTCAAACTGCACCGAAGCGAGCTCCGGGCTCTGCATGTTCAGCAGATTGTAATCGAAGCGGACCTGCCAGGCGCCCGGGGCGGCAACGAGGCTGAGGGCGGTGGTAATTCCGAGGACGGTCCAAGGCCGTTCCAGCCAGAGAAGTTCGAGTCGGGCTCGGAAGTCTGGTTGCTCGGCGCGGCTTCGGTCATTCGGGGTGGGACGGGGGCGAGAGACTCCGACGGCGGTCCGGCGACCTAGCAGTAAGGCCGGAAGCAGGGTCATCATGGGAACGAGGCAGATGACGAGTCCGCCCCCGCAAATGATGCCCATTTCGCGAATGCCGCGAAAATTGGTAATGGCCATGGCGGCGAAGGCACCAGCGGTGGTGAAGCAGCCGGTGAAGATGCCTTTGCCGGTGTTCACCATGGCAAGGGTCATCGCCTCATGGTTGGACCGGCCGGCGGCGAGTTCCTCCTCGAAACGGGTGATCAGATGGACGCCAAAATCGATCGCTAGACCAATCAGCATCGGAACGAAAGTGATCGTCAGGATGTTGAGATGACCGACCGTGGCGGAGGTGAAGGCCATGGTGTATCCCAAGCCGATGACCAGACAGCCGGTGGCCAGGAGGGGGCGGACGGCCTGTCGGTAGCCAAAAATGAAGATCAGCGCGACCAGGGCCAAGGAGACCAGGGTGGCCTTCATCGAGTCCTTCTGGCTCTGCACCATTTCATCGAAATCGAGTACCCCTTCGCCGGTAACGCCGGCATTGATGCCGCCGACCTCGGCTTGGACGAGGGCGACCAATTCCCGAAAGCGACTGACGGCCCGGGCATTCAAGTTTTGCTGGAGCGATTTTCGCCGGGCGATTTGGGCGGCTTCGGAGAGGGTGTCGCGGCCCAGCAGGGTCTTCCACCATTTGGAGGGAGGCGGCGTTAGTTCGGCGGGGAGGACGGCGCGGGGGCGCGCGGTGGTCAGGTAAATTCGGCCCTGACCGAAGGTGAGGTATTTGCGGCTCTCGGCTTCGTTTCCGCCGGCGAAGAGCGCGTCGACGCCGGGAGAAGGGGGAGTGCCGGGGCGGGTCAGGCTTTCCTGAGCTCGGCGAATGATACGTTCGAGGGCGGGCAGGGTCTTGATGAGCGAATCCGTGTCGGCATTCGTTTGCTGGGGCGAGGTGCGGATCAAGGTGTTTACCTGTCCGAATAGAGAACTGAGGTTGGATGAACGGGCGAATTGTTGCAGGAAGGGGCGGAAGCTCACCAAGGCTCGGTTCAACTCGACCAGATTGGTTTCCGGCACGAACAGCAGGGCTTTGCGCCCCATGAGGGTCAGGTCACCCTTGAAAAAGACGTCGGTGAACAGGTTGGTCGGAGAAACGACGGTGGATTCTGCCTCTAGGCGAACGGCCAGACGTTCGACGAACTGACGGTTCTTTTCGCGGTTCTCGGATTCGACGACCGCGACTAGGTCGGCCTGGGCTGGGAATTCCTTTCGATAACGGAGGAAGTGCTGATTATAGGCCAGATTGGCATCGAGGAGCGCATTGCGATCCATCACGAACTCGAGGTTGGCGACCGTGTACCAGACACAGCCAGCAAAGAGAACGAACTGGGGCCAGACGAACCATCCGGGTCGCGCCAACAGGGAGCGGGTCAGGCTCTGAAGGAGGCGGACGATCGGGGTGGCGGCAAACTCAGACATTCGGATGGGAGAATCTTGACCGAAAGAGCCTGCTCCGGCAGGTCAAAATGAGGCGGAAGTGGAGGGTAAGAGTTGAAGGTAGGGATGAGCTGCCGCTCGTCCCCATCCTAGCGCCGACGCGTTCCAGAACTGGTGGACGCGCGGAAACGGGGAATGCTGAGACCTGATGTCCTCCATTTACGCGGATTCGGAAAAATCTTCGGGCCGATTCCAATTGGTCAAGAAGACCTGATCAAACGGGTCCAGATCCCACGGTTGTAGCCATCCGTCGGCCAGGCCGACTTGGGCTAGATCTTGCAATGCGTAGTGGCCGCGGGACAGGTGGGTCATTGCAACGGCGTGGGCCGCGCGCGGATACACCGCGACGAGGGGTTCGAGTTGTCCGTCAACCCGGGGAATGACACCCACGTCCGGATGAGCATGGCGGACGAGTCGTTTCAGGAAATCGACTTCGAGCCGGGGTAAATCAACGGCGACGACCAGTACAAGTCCGGGAGTGGCCACGGCGAGGAGACGTTCCAAGCCGGCCAGCGGACCGGCCGTGCGGACGTCATCCAGGACGAGCGAGACTGGGAAGTTGACGGGGGGAGGTTCCGGTCGGTCGGGGTGCTGTGACACCAGCAATTCGACCGCACCGGCTTCGTGAAGTAAGCGGAGTTGGCGGGCCAGGAGAGCTTCCCCGGCGACGGCGAGTTGGCTTTTGGGTCGACCCATGCGGCGGCTGGCTCCGCCGGAGAGAACGGCGCCCGCGAAGGCGAGGGGGGTGTCCGGTACTAGAGACTTGGAGTGCTCGGGTTGGGCTGGATTCGTCACCATCAAGTTCATAAACGGCGCTTGCCAAATGCCATAACCTGCGTTTGTCTTTTAACTAATTCTATTTTCTCCAACTACCATATGAAAAACCTCCTCAAATTTGCCGTCGTCGCCGCCTTAGCGGGCAGCCTGTTCAACCTCCGAGCCGCTGAAGGCAAGGACGTCACCGTCACTGGCACCGGCTGCTGCGCCAAGTGCGAACTCAAGAAGTCCGACAAATGCCAGAATGTCGTGGCGGTTAAAGACGGCGACAAGACCACCACCTATTATCTCACGGGCGACGTAAGCCAGGCGTTCCACAAGAACCTCTGCTCCACCACCATGAAGGTCACGGTCAGTGGTAAGTCCACGATGGACGGCGATAAGCACCTGATTGCCGTCACCAAGATCGAAGCAGCCAAGTAATTGGCTTCTGATAGATCCTCACCCGCCGGTGGCGTCTGCCCCGGCGGGTTTTTGTTTTTTAGAGATACTCCTGAATGGTTTTCACCGTGTACCCTCGCTTCTGGAGCGCGGAGATGCCCATCACCGCTGCGCGCGCACCGCTGAGCGTGGTCATAATGGGCGTGCCCGTCATGACCGCGGTGGTCCTGATCTTAACTTCATCGGCCCGGGGAGCCGCCCCACTGGGGGTATTGATGACGAGTTGGATCTCCTTGTTCTTGAGCAGGTCGACGGGGTTGGGACGGGCACCTTCGTTGAGTTTGAAGACGCGCTGAACCTTCAGGCCCGCTTTCTCCAGCGCGGTGGCCGTACCCCCGGTGGCGACGAGTTCGAAGCCAAGGTCAGCAAATTGTCGGGCGATGAGAGTGGCGTCTTTCTTGTGCTGGTCGCCGACACTTAGGAAGACCTTGCCGGAGAGCGGTAGCGGCGAATTCGCGGCCATTTGGGCCTTGGCGTAGGCAATGCCGAGATCTTCATCGAGGCCCATCACCTCACCTGTGGAACGCATTTCAGGGGACAGAATGATGTCCTGCCCGTGGAATTTGTTGAATGGAAACACCGATTCCTTCACGGCCCAGTACTTCGGCCAGAGTTCTTCGGTGAAGCCGAGCTCCTTCAGTGTCTTTCCCGCCATTACCTTCGCGGCGAGCTTCGCCAGCGGGACGCCGATGGCCTTGGAAACGAACGGCACCGTACGGGAGGCGCGCGGGTTAACTTCCAAGACGTACACGATGTCCTCCTTCACGGCGTATTGAACGTTCATCAACCCGACCACCCGAAGTTCCTTCGCCATTGCATGGGTGTGTTCACGGATCGTCTGGATGACTTTCTGCGACAACGTGTGAGGCGGGAGGACCATCGCCGCATCTCCGGAATGAACGCCGGCAAACTCGATGTGCTCCAGCAGACCACCGATGACAATGGTTCCCTGGGACGGATCTTCGAAGTGCCCGACGTCGGCGATGCAGTCCACATCCACCTCGGTGGCGTCTTCCAGGAACTTATCCACCAATACCGGCCGTTCCGGTGACGCTTCGACGGCAAACTTCATGTAGTGTGTCAGTTCCGTGTCGGAATAGACGATCTGCATGGCGCGTCCACCGAGGACGAACGAGGGACGAACCAACACGGGGTAAGTGAGGTGATGAGCGGCGGTGAGGGCTTCTTCTATGTTGACGGCCAGGCCGTTGGGCGGCTGAGGGATGTTCAGGCGATAGAGCATCGCAGCAAACAACTTGCGGTCTTCGGCGACTTCAATGCTCTGGGGCGAAGTTCCGATGATATTGACGCCATTTTTCTGCAGGCCGAGGGCGAGGTTGAGGGGGGTTTGCCCGCCGAATTGGGCAATCGCCCCCCAGCAGCCCTCGCGCTCGTAGATGTGCAAGACGTCTTCGAGGGTCAGCGGCTCGAAAAACAGCTTGTCCGAAGTGTCGTAGTCGGTCGAAACGGTCTCCGGGTTGGAGTTGACCATCAGCGTTTCAAATCCGTCTTCCTTCAGGGCGAAAGCGGCGTGGACGCAGCAATAATCAAATTCAATACCTTGGCCAATCCGGTTGGGCCCGCCCCCGAGGATCATCACCTTGCGCGTCGAGGTCGGGGTGATCTCGTCGTCCCCACGATCGTAAGTGGAGTAGTAATAAGGGGTTTTGGCCTCGAATTCGGCCGCGCAGGTGTCGACCAAGCGGTAGCTGGGAACGAGGCCCAGAGCCTTCCGCTCGGCTCGGACGTCATCTTCCGAGCGGCCGGTGAGGTGAGCGATTTGGCGGTCCGAAAATCCGAGCGACTTGGCCTTGGAGAGGAGGTCAGCGTTCATGCAGCAAAAGCCCACTGAACAAGCCAGAGAAACGTCGGAGTTGCGAGGCGAAAGTTGCGTTTCGAAGGAAAGTCCAGAATCCACCTCGACCTGTCCCGAAGCGGTCTGCCGCAAACCAAGGCGGGCGGCGAAATTGCGGGAGTGACGCGGGCTCGGTCCCCGGGCCGACTTCTACGACTCCAGGCCCGATCGATCAACGAGGAACGTTGGATGATGTCCCGCGGCAGACTGTCAGGGGGCGATCGCGAGGGCCTTCCCGATCCGCTGGGCTAGCGCTTCGGCGACCAGTTGAGCTCCTCGCTCCGAAAGATGCCCGTCAGAATAGTTGGCGTCGTCAGCCGCGAGTGAATCAAAGTCGGGAACCTGAAAATCACAGATGATCTCGCCGGGACGAAGGATCTCCTCCATCCGCGTTCGGAACTGGTGATCCGAGGACACGTTTTCGGGGTTCATCCGGGTCTGTTGGTCCAGGGGCAATGGATGATAATATCCGAGGATACGAGCCCCGCGGTTGCGGGCCAGTTCGACCAGGCCGCGAAATTCTTCCAAGGCCTCGGGATCCACCGAGGACGTTCGTTTGATGCGGGACTTTTTGTAGTCCGAGTACTGGATGTCCCGCTTCAGTCGATGGAAATCGTTATAACCATTTTCACTGCGGTGGAAGATATCCCAGTCGGGATTTCTCCAAGCGCGGTAACGCGCTTCCGCGATCCGAAAAGGCAGGAGGGAGAACAGGCTGCCGACGATTTCTTTTTCACTGATCTGATCACCCTTGATGCCGGAGTCTTTGATCCAATAGGGATTAAGACACACGACGACCACTTTGAACGTTCCGCGTTGCAAGGCGGGTTCGGCCGCGGCGCGCACCTCCGTGATATTCGCCCCTTGCATGGAAAGATTGAAGAACCGGGCGCCGGGAAAGGGCGCCGGATTAATATTAGCCGAGAGAGAGGGGCCCAGCAGCAGGCCGTCAAAGTTCTCCGGGACATAACGCTGAGCGAGGAGGTATTTGCTGGTCTTTTCCGCGGTCCAAATGCGAGCACTGGCGCGGGATCGCCAAAGTCCGAAATCGTTCAGCTTCCATTGAACGCTGACCATCAGGAGGCAGGGGAGGCCGGCCAACACCGCCACCCAGACTAGAAATCTCTTAGAAGTCATAATAAAGGAATTCACTTTTCTGCACCGACTGGATGGACATAAGTGCGTAGATAAGCAGGCCAGCGACAATTGTTGCGGACAAGCGGCTGAAGCGGAATTGCCAACTTCGTTCGGGAGTCGGTTTGGACGGATCGACCCGGTTCGCGTAGTTCATGAACTCGGCCGTGTTGGGTAGGCCCCAGGCGATGAGGCTAAGGATGGCTAGCCAAATCAGCTCGGGCGTCCCGTAGAACGCGGACAACTGCCTGAATTCGACGCCGAGGTGTTCGAGTTGGCTTCCGAGGCCTCCGGGGGAATTCAAGGTCGGCCGGTAAGCCAGCGGCAAGGTGAAGCCATTGCCTCCGAGCATTGCCTTATAGAGTAAAAAAGCACCCTCGACACTGTGGGCTCGAAATAACACCCAGGCCATCAGGACCGCGAGAAACGTAAGGCCGACGAAGGCCAGGCGAGCCACCCGGGTCTGCGGCCAGGTCCAGCACCGCACTTCGCACGCATGGCGCCAGGCGTGGTTGATGGCGAGGTAGGCGCCATGGAGGGCGCCCCACAACACAAAGGTCCAGTTCGCCCCGTGCCACAGACCGCCGAGCAGCATGGTAGCGAAGAGATTGAACTGTCTCCGCGCTGGACCGTGTCGGTTACCGCCCAGCGGAATGTAGAGGTAATCTCGCAAGAACCGGGATAGCGTAATATGCCACCGCCGCCAGAACTCAATGATGCTACCGGACCGGTAGGGGGAGAAGAAATTGAGTGGAAGAAAAATCCCGAACATGGCGGCCAGTCCGATCGCCATGTCGGAGTATCCAGAGAAATCGAAGTACAGTTGAAACGAATAGGCCAGGGATCCGCACCACGCTTCGAGCAGGGAGACCGGTTGGCCGGCGTCCGCCGCATTAAAGACCGGGCTGGCATAGGTGGCGGCGCCGTCGGCCAGGATCACTTTCTTGGCTAATCCAATGACGAAGTACGTCAGGCCCCAGGCGAAGAGGTCCAAGGTGATCCGAGAGGCGCCGGCGGCCGAGAATTGTGAAATCATCTCCCGGTGATGAACGAGCGGCCCGGCGATGAGATGAGGGAAGAAGGTTACAAACAGCGCATAATTTCGAAAACTGACCGGACCCAGTTTGGCATGATGGAGGTCCACCAGGTAGGCGATTTGCTGGAAGGTAAAGAACGAGATGCCGAGCGGCAGCACCAGCGCGGGAACCGTTAGATCGAGCCCGAAGAATCGGTCCAGGTTAGCAACGGCAAAGCCCGCATACTTAAACCAGCCGAGGGTCGACAAATTGAGTACGATTCCCAACCCCAGCAGTGGCCCGGTCGAGTGGCCTCCCTCGCGCCGAGCGGTCATCGCCTTTACGACCAGAAAGTTCAATCCGATGGAAGCGAGGAGCAGGAGGAGGAAAGGTGGATTCCACCAAGCGTAGAACAGGAGCGATGCCAGGAGCAGGAAACGAAAGGCGGCGGCGACCCGGTGAACGCGGACCAGGGTCAGGTAACCCGCGAGGGCGAGCGGAAGAAACCCGAGGATGAACTCGAACGAGTTGAACAACATGTTAGGAGGTCATGGTCGGTTCGGAAGACGGACCCAGTTCCGTCCCCAGGTGATGTAGGAGGCAATTAGCAGGAGCAGAAGGTTGAAGCCCCCGATGACTTGGGCGACCAAGCGAAAGGCGGTGAAGGGTTCTAGTTCGAGCAGGTGATTGCGCAGCCCAAACAAGGTGGCCAGAAACAGGAGGGCCACTCCGGCCGCCCAGGGAACAATCCAGAATCGTTCCTGCGCCAGCAAATTACTGACCAGCACGTTGGCCAAGGCGTAGGCGAGCATCGCCCAGGCGCACCAGGGCACGATCGGAGCGGCGGCCCAACGTTGCGGTGACCGGAAGAAGAGGATTTGCAGCGGTAGTTTGGGAAAGAGCGTCAGAAACCCGACCGCGAGAACCCCCACGGCCGCGGTTCCGATCAGGGCCAACGCCAGGGCATTGGTCTGACCGCCTCCGGCCGAACTGCGGACAATCTTGGGAAACATCACCATCGCCAGCGGCACAGTGATCTGGGTGAGGGCGAATCCGACCATCGACGCCGGTTGGTAGCGTTCGCCCAGCAGGAATTCGTTGATGCGATCGGCAGGAATGATGGCCTTGAGGTATAGGAGGTCGAAATTGGCCAGGGCGAGCATCGCGCCGGCACCGACGGTGAAGGGCAGCACTTGAGTGATCCACGGGCGCCAATGGAATGTGGATCCCAGGCCTAACCAGACTCCGCGGCTCTTCCAGGCCGCCAATAGCGTCGACAAGGACATGGCCAGAAAGGCCACCAGCATCGCCCCCACGGCCCCTGCGTGAAACGCCAGGACGGCCAGACACATACCGGAAAACCGCAGGAAACCATCGACAATGCTCACCCATCCAAGCGTCCCAAACTGCTCCTGGCCCTGCAGGACTCCCCGTAACACTGGGACCACCAGCCACAGGAGAGCGATTCCCAGGGTCGGCCAGATCACTTGTCCGTTCCCCAGTTTGAGTTGGGCATTGATGGCATCATAACCCCACGCGGTGGCGGCCACCATGCCGACCCAGAGGAGGAAGATTCCGACGAGGACGCGTCGGATGGTGGTCGCGAGTTGTTGTTGCGCGGCCGGGGTCAGCGCAGCGGCGGCTTGCTGAGCAAAGGCATTTTGCAGACCCGCGCTGGGAATCCCGAGCAAGAGGAACAGGCGCAACATGGCGCCGAAGACCTCGTACTGAGAGGTGTCCATCTGCCCCGTGACGGTATGCACCGCCGTCATGAACGCCCCACCGAGCACGGTCGCGAAGGACAACCACACGCTCTGTCGGAAGAAACTACCGCGGGATTGACTCATCGAACTCGGTGGACATAGCCGAGACGTTCCGGATCGGCGAGCTTGAACCCAAGGAACCCCCCCGGAGGTCAGTGCCGGCGTGAGAAATATCACTCCCCTTCCGGTGGGGCCCTCGCCCTAAACACACCGGGCGGAGAAGGAGTCTGGTTACCTCAGGTGCTCCCGGGAGGGGCCTGGCCTATCCGGCGAAGGCACCCTCAGAATCCTTGGACGGAGAAGCCCTTCCATTTTTTAGACTGACTTAGGAGAGACAACCCGGGTTCCCACGGGCTCTAGGCGGCGAATCAAATCATTCATCTTGCTGGCGAACGCACGGTCGGACAGGACGGGTTTGGCACCTTGAACCGAGACCTTTTCGGCCAATTCGACCCAGGATCGGCAGCCACCATAGTCTGGCAAATTGGGCAACTCCACCGCGGTGCGTAAGCGGGAAACGCGGAGGGCCAAGACATAGATGGATTCCTCTCTTCCCCAGGCAAATCGGTTTTCGATCACCTCATCACGCCAGATATGCTGGCCCTTCAGTTGCCGAGCATCCTCGAGCGAGCCGAGTTTCCACCAGCCCGCGGCGGAGGCGGCGAATTCGATCCGTAGGCGGTCGGCCGGGGGCAGGGTCGGCTGCAATTCGTCAAAGCGGTCCTGCGCGGTCGGTATGACGGAATCGCGCTGCTGATGAAACAGCGTGGGGAGCAGCAAGGAGTTCTGGTGGTCCACGCGAAATCCACCATTGGCTTCGGCAATGCCTCCTTTGCGAAGGATGAGGATCTGCTCGCCTTGCCCGAGGGCATCAACGATGACCGCCCACTCTCTGAAAGCATTGCGCATAAAAGGAATTACTAAATTATAAATGGGCCAATTCTTTTGAATCAGGGAAGGCAAAACGCGACGAAAGCTGATCGCCGCTGTCGAGATTCAAGTACGTGGGCAACCGACTTAAGGGAGTCGATTGCGGGCCCGACTCCATGCTCCAGCGATTAACAAGGCCAGTCCGCCCATCAACGCCGCATTTTTAGCCTCGGGAACCGGGGATCCCAGAATCGGCAGGCCGCGCTGGCTGTTCTCGTCTGTAACCAGGGAGACGTGATTGATGGCGAAGCTGTCGAGCATGGACGCCGCGCTGGTCAAGCGAACGATGAACTTGTCGACGTCGAAGGCGTCACTCAGAAAACCCAGGAAGAGTGCCGAATCATCAGCGCTGCCCGTCGCCCGGCCCGAGCCGTTGACGGCGCCCAACAAATTACCGTTCCCATCGAAGGCCGAGAGGTTGGCGGTGTAATCCCCGAAGAAGTCCGCTTGAATCTGTAAACCAGCGCCTTGAAAGAGGTATTCCGGGTCGATCTCCATTTGGAAATTTCCGTTGGAGAAGAGGAGTTGGGAGCCTTCCAGGAAGTCGCCGGACCAACCGAATCCCTGATCGAGACGCTTCAAATCGCCTTCGGCCCTGACCTCGACAGCCTCACCGAGTGTCGTGTTCACGGAGAGCGGGGTGGGCAGGACGGTTCCGGTCGTACCGAGAACATCCCATTGAATGGAATCCGTCGCGCCGAGCGAGGCTCGGTCGGCCACGGGGTTGATGGCTGCGGAGGCGGGTGAGCCGAGGGCTACGAGGACCGCCGTGATGACTATTAGATTTTTTTTCACGTTGTTTTGTCTAAACCGACAGGTTTCTGCGCGAAGTTCAATTTTGGTCATGCAACCTTCAGGCCAAGCAAAAATGATTCCGTGCTTGCCGTGGCAACTGGCTTTTGGGCCTATCAGGAGTGTCCCTCCGGAAGGATTGTGTTACATTCCGGAATGCTTTTTTTAAATCACTCAAGTTCAACAGTTTGGCTATGAATTCACGTCCTATTGTCGCCCTCTTAGCGGCGATCTGTTTGTTCACCGTCGAGGCGGCTCCCAAGAAGGTCATCCTGGTAACGGCGACCAAGGGTTTTCGCCACAGTTCTATTCCCACGGCTGAGAATGTCCTGACTACGTTGGGGCAGACGAGCGGTGCCTTCACGGTGGTCGACGTCGTTCGCGGGGGGCCAGAGGGCAAAGATGACGCCGAAGTGAGTGAGAAACTGACTCTCTCGAAACTCAAAGGCATCGATGGAGTGATCTTCGCGAATACGACTGGTGATCTCGCGATTCCGGACAAGGAAGGTTTTCTCAAGTGGATTGCCGAGGGTCACGCCTTTGTCGGAATGCATTCGTGTTCCGATACGTTTCATGGATTTCCAGCCTTTATCGAACTGCTGGGCGGCGAGTTTCTCACCCACGACTCACAAATTGGCATCCGAGCGATTAACCAGGATCCGAAACACCCCGCCACCCGCGATCTGGGTCCCACCTACGACATCTACGACGAGATCTACATCTTCAAGAACTTCAACCGATCCAAGGTTCACGGCCTCCTTGGATTAGATGCCCATCCCAATTGGAAATTCCCCGGCGATTACCCGGTTGCCTGGTGCAAACAGGTAGACTCTGGACGGGTTTTCTACACTTCCCTAGGTCATCGGGAAGACGTGTGGACGAGTGCCTCGTACCAGCAGCATCTGCTCGGCGGTCTTAAATGGGCGCTGGGTCTGGAGCCCGGGGAATCCAAGGCCCAGGATCCGACAGCGGCGTTGAGTGCGGCGGAACGTGCGGAAGGATTCCGCTTATTATTCGATGGCAAGACGTTGGACGGATGGAAATTGCGGCGGCCGGATGGCACCAAGAGCTGGCTCGTGGAAAACGGAATGCTGGTGAACCGGTTGGAACATCAGAAAGACAAAATCGTAGGTCACGGCACCGACCTGATCAGTGAAGCCAAGTTCCGAGACTTCGTGGTGCGGTTTGATTTCCTGATTCCGCCGGGCTCGAACTCGGGTTTTTACCTGCGCGGCCGCCACGAGGTCCAGATCTTCGATGACTATGGCAAGAAGCCGGAACTGGGCGGAAACGGGGCCATCTACAACGTTTCACCGGCCGCTTTGATGGCGTCGCGGAAGCCGGGTGAATGGCAGAACTTGGAAGCGCGGATGATCGGCAACAAGATCACCGTGATTTTGAATGGGGTCACTATTCAGGACAATGTGGAATGTAACAAAGGCACGGGCAGCCATCTGGACGACCAGGTGGACCAGCCCGGTCCGGTCCTGCTGCAAGGCGACCACGGCGAAGTGGCCTTCCGCAACCTGCGGATCAAGTCGTTGAAGTGAGCCGAGGGCAGGGTTTGGGGGCCGCCGCGGCGCGGCGGCCCCATTCCCCGCGGCCAAAGACGCGGTCAAGAGGCTCCAACTGGATTTGGGACGAGCGTGAAGGCCTGGCGTTTCGGGGAAGGAATGGAGACTCCTGACGTCGTCTGCTACGGGTAGGAGTCGAGGTAACGAAGATGAATCGGGTCTTTCCGGCGCCGGTCGCGGGAACTATAGGAGATCATTGATCCAGCCCATGAATGTTTCCCGACTCTTCTCCGCACTCGGCGGTTTGCTTTTGGCGGTGTGGGGGATTGATTGGGTCCAAGCCGCCGAGCGGCCGGCCCGGGGCGAGTCTTGGCGCTATCAACTGATCCGCGAGAGCACGTATCTGGATGACTGTCCGCCCTGTGGCCGCCCCTCGGTTCTGCAACCGCTGCGCGGCTCGTTTTTCCTGACTCTCGGGGCGAGCGATCCGTTGTTTGACCGGTATGACTTGCGGGACGTGCGGTTGAACATCGGAGGAGACGACGAGACCGCGATCCAGCTCACGGGTCAGGGACAACTGGAGGTCGGCGGCGAAGTGGCTTTGGTGCAGCGGTTGACGTTGCGGTTGACCGTCCGGGTGCCGGGACGTCCGGAGGAAACCGTGGAGTTCGACAGTGGACTGCAACCGGGAGCGCCGGAGTGGCCGCGGCTCGCCCTCTCTCTGCAAGAAGTCAAGCCGAGTTTGCTCCGCCTCCTTCACCTAACTCTGGAAACGATGCCCATCCGTGATCTTTGGTTTTCTACGGGCCATGGGTTTACGGCGGGCTGGCCCGCTCCGAAACCCATTCCGCGGTTTGCCGCAGAAGTGCTCTCGGAACAGGGATCCGTCGTCCTTTCCCGGGACACACTCATTCAGGCGCTCGGTCTGTCTGTAGAACAGGAATTCAATCTCGATGCGCTCGACGTCGCGCCGAAAGGCGAACTGCAGCTGTCCCTCGGCAGCGATCTAATGTCGTCGGTCTTGGACACCCTACACCACGGCGACTTGGTTGGACTGCCCGCGCGGCGTGTCCTTTCCTACACCGCCCTCGTCGCCGCCCTCGGCCCGCAGCCAGTGACACCCGATTTGGGACTAGACGCGGTACACCAGCTTGCCGACGGAACCTGGCTCTTTTCCATTCGCGAGCCGGTGTTTTCTGAGAAACTTGGATTCGTGGTGGGCCTCGGAGATCTGATGTCCACCGCGGGTCCGCGGATCCGGTCTAATCGGGAATTGCTGCAGGCGTTTGCTCCGCGCGACCCAGACCGGGATTACGGCTTGGATGCGGTCTTCGTCTGGCCGTCGGGCGAGATCTGGTTTTCCACCGAAGACTGCGTGGAGCTGGGAGATTCCTCCTTATTGTTGGATGGCGATGTGTTGAGTGACCGGGGGCGAGTTGTGTTTGGCAACTTGGAACTGCTCCGGCGGTTCAGCCCCTTAGAGGATGCCGCCAACTTTGGGCTGGACGGGTTAGTGATCGCCACCGATGCCGCGGAACCAGCGCCCGGGCCTCCCCAGCTTTCGGTCCGGCTGGAGGCGGGGGAAGTCGTCCTCAGCTGGACGGGACCGGGTCGCTTCTCTCAAGTCGAACGGGCGACCACTTTGGGGGGAGTGTCGGAACCGGTCACGCCGGTGACCGTGGAGCACGAAGTGCGGCGTCCCGTGTCGGTCGGGGCCGAGTTCTTCCAGGTCCGTCAGTGGTGATCGGGAGGGTCAAATTTGGGAAGGCGGCGCGGGGAATGGTCGGAGCCCTGCCGCATTCCTCCTTCTGTGCGGTTTGATTTCACCCGTGATTGGGCGAGCAGTTCGATCAGTTGATCGATTTCGGCGCGGGCCGTATCTCCGGGGTTGGACGGGAGGTAATTGTTGACCAATACGCTGAAAATCAGCGGTTCGCCCACCGCGTTGGTCAGGTAACCGGAGAGCGAGGTGACGTAGCGTAGGGTTCCCGTTTTGGCGCGAACGTTACCCCGAGTGGGCGGCTCCGGGAAACGTCGACGGAGCGTGCCGTCCTGACCACCCACCGGAAATGAGTTCATCCAAGCCGTGCCCCATCGGTGGGTCGGCATCAGTTCCAGGAGTTGGATCACAGCGCGGGGAGTGACCAGATTCTTCCGGGAGAGCCCGGAGCCTTCTTCGATCACCACTTCGTCCGGCGCGAAGCCATTTTTCTTGAGGAACTGGCGCAAAGCCCGGGTGCCCGCTTCCTCGGAGGTGGGCGCGGGAGGCGCGGAGGAATCCTCGTCTTCCCGGGGATAACGTTCCGCTTCGGTGCCGGCCGCGAGGAGGAGCAATTGTGCGTATAGATTCTGCGACGGCTTCATCATTTCGCGAACGACCTCGCCGATGGGTGGGGACGAAAGGGAGCCGAGTTCCAGTCCGGGCGGATCTTCCCCCGGTAATGGCGATGGGTCGCTGGCGCTAACCACGGTGACCTGGCCGGTGAAATCGATGCCCTGACGACGGAGCGCTTCGCGAAACAGTTCCCCGAACCAGCGCGCGGGTTCGGGGACACTGGCTTCCTCGATCACTCGTGCTGAATCGGCGGGAACGGTACCGGAGACTTGGAGAGTTTTTTCCCCAGGCCAGCGGTGCAGATTGAGGTTGCGGGTGGCGTTGGTTGGGCCGGTGACCACGCGGGAAACCAGGGTGAGGCCAGCGGGCAGAGGACTGAGCTGAACCTGGGCCGGATCGCCCGCCCGGGTTCCGGGGATGACGACGACGTTGACGCAATTGTCCTCGGCCGTGAGGGCGGATACGGCCGCGCCGTAGTCGGCGGAGAGATCATCCCAGGCCCAACCGCTGCCATAGCGGGAGCTGCGGAACCGGCTTTCATCGCACACCAGATTTCCCTGAATTCGGCGAATGCCGGCGGCCCGGACCGCTTCCACCAAGGGAGCGAAGGCGGCTTCCCAGTTTCCCTGATGCAAGCGGGCGCACAGGGTGGGATCACCCCCACCGACGACGCGCAGGTCACCGGGCAATGTTCCGTTGGAATCGGGTTTCCGGGCGGCGCGTAGGGAAGTGACCAACCGATAGTCGGCCCCCAGTCGATCCAGGCTGAGGGCGGCGGTGAACAGTTTGGTGTTAGACGCGGGAATAAAACGGGAGGAGGCATTGGTGGCGAACCAGGTGGCCCTGCTCTGCTGAGCGTTGATCTGAATGCCCCAGGCGGCGGTCGGTGAACGACTGGAGGACACGGCCTTCTGCAATTGGCGCTGCAGTTGAAGGAGGTTGGTCGCGGGGGGAACGTCGGCGGCTTGGACAATTCCCAGCGACAGAAGTCCGGTAAGCAAAAGTGTCCGCATGCGCAAAACCATTTTGCCAAATGAGCCCAAGGGCAATAGAGGGATGGCGGCGTGAGTAAGTTGGATTTTCCTGATCGGCATTTTACCGAAGCCGCTGAGGGTTGGTTGGAATTAGGTGATGCGGCTGAGTCGGCGCGTGAATTAGCTCGGGTTTCCCTGGCTCATTACGGGCATCCTGAAGTCTTGGAGCTTCGCTGGCGACTGTGTGCGCACCGAACGGAGTGGGAGGAGGCCCTGACCATTGCTCAAGCGTTGACGACAGTGGCACCCGAAGTGGTGGAGGGGTGGATTCACCAGAGTTACACGCTGCATGAATTGCAGCGAACTCCGGAAGCCTGGTCCTCCCTGCTGGCGGTGGCCAACCGGTTCCCCGAGGAATCCATTATTGCCTATAACCTGGCCTGCTACGCGTGTCAGATGGGGGATCTGGCAGTGGCGCGGGACTGGCTGCAACGGGCCGTTCGCCTACGGTCGAAGGGGGAAATTCGCACCCTCGCCCTGCACGATCCGGATCTGGCGCCGCTGCGGGATTTTTTGAAGGGATTATGAACACCGGCCCGCTCCGACCCGTGTGGAGGTGTCGATGAACTTCTGTCTCATATGCGACAAAAGGTTGCACGCAGTTCGCCCCTGGTTGGCGTCGGCAAGATAACGAGTGAATCCAAACGGAGGCTCGTTCGTTCGTTAGGCCTTGCTGGTAATCCGGTTCCACTCGAAGTCCATCTTCTCTGCGTACTGCTCAAAGGCCCGCTCGTGAAGGATCAGGGCCGCCCGGACGACGCTGGAATCATCAGCTCGGCCCATTTCGCCGATGGAATCGGGGATGATGTCGTTTTTGCGGTGCGCGTAGGTCAGGGCGAAGACCGCGGCCGACAACGCGTGATACGGCAATTCCTTGTAGGCACCTTCCGCGGCGTCCTCGACCACATCCGCCAGGAATTCTAACTGATCCACCAGGTGTGGGAACTGGGGGGCATGAATTTGGGCGAACTCGACCTTCCAGATCGGCAGGTTGCGTAGAACCTTTTCGACCATCGCTGGGGTCACTTGGGCCGCTCCATGCATCACGTAGTTGGCAATTTCAGACATGCGGGCGTCACCCTAATCGGACTCGACTGCCCCGGCAATGTGGACGTTTGCTGTCCACAATCGAACATGCTTTCGTCCACGGATGGCGGCCGCTTCCCGGTATCATCTCGTTCTGGTCACTGCACCTGACCTTAAAACAGCCCGTCGACTAACCCGCGCTGCTCTGAATGCGCGGCTGATTGCCTGCGCCAATTTGGTGCCCCGTCTGGAGTCTCATTATTGGTGGCAGGGGAAGATCGAAACCGGCGCCGAAGTCCTTATGGTGTTAAAAACCACGCGCGGCCATCTTGATGCGCTAGAAAAACTTATCCTGGAACATCATCCCTACGATACAGCCGAGTTTGTCGTACTGCCAATCGTCGCGGGCAGCGCCCGCTACCTCGCCTGGCTCGGCGCGTCGTGTCCTCCGCGACCTACGGGGTAGCCGCTGAGGGAACGAAGCGCCAACCGCCGGGGCGGGTGACTTTGGCGCGTCGGGGGTGAAGTGAATGGCGCGTCTTCTCCCCGCGGTCCATCGTCTCGACCCGGTTTCACGCCCGTAACTTTAGCAGTAGATCTTTGCTTTCCACGGTGTCACCCACCTGGACCAGCAACTCGGCCACCACCCCGTCCGACGCGGCCGTGACGGTGGTTTGCATCTTCATCGATTCCATCATCAGGAGCTTGTCGCCTTTGACGACCTTTTGCCCGACCGAGACCGCAATGGCGGCCACCAGACCTGGAATGGGCGCTCCCACCTGCAGCGGATCAGCCAGTTCGGCCTTCATCCGGCTGCGGGTCTGGGGCAGGACTTTCTTGTCGTTGATGTTGGCCTCCCGAGTGATGCCATTGAGTTCGAAGGTGACCGTGCGCCGAGCGTCCTTGTCCGCGTCGCTGACGTTTATCAACCGGATGATCAACGTCTTGCCTTCCTCGATGTTCACGGCGATTTCCTCACCCCGGCGCAGTCCGTAGAAAAACGCCGACGTCGGGAGGGCGCTGACGTCACTAAATTCGCGCAAATGCCGGGCGAATTCCGCGTGAACCTGAGGATACATCAGGTGGCTGAACACGTCGTCCTCGGTGACTTCGCGTTTCAATTTGTCGGCGAGCTCCTTCCGAATCTTATCGAAGTTGGCCGGGGTGGCGATGGCTCCCGGCACCACGCCCTTCTCGGCATTCTTGCGCGCTTCGGTCGCCCGCTTCTCGCCGAGCACCACGCGTTGCACGTCTTCGGGCCAACCCCCTTGAGGCCAGCCGAGCCCGCCGCTGAGCATGTCGAGAACGCTCTCCGGGAACGGCGTGGAACCGGGGTCCAAGTTTACCACGTCGGCCGTTTTGATGCCCCGGCTGAAGAGGAACAGGGCCATATCACCGACCACTTTGCTGGACGGTGTCACCTTCACGATATCGCCGAAGAGTTGATTCACCTCGGCATACATCCGGGCGATTTCCGGCCAGCGATGTAGTACGCCCATGCTGGCGGCTTGTTCGCGCAGGTTGGTGTACTGCCCGCCCGGCATCTCGTGGAGATACACTTCGGCTGAGCCTGTTTTAGGAGCGGTGTCGAAGGGGGAATAAACTTCCCGGACTTTCTCCCAGTAATCGGAAAACTCGGCGAGCGTGGCGGGTTCCAGTTTGGTGTCGCGCGGCGTGTGTTGGAGTGAGGCGACCACCGAATTAAGGTTGGGTTGCGACGTGCTGCCGGACATGGAGGCCATCGCCAGATCCACGACGTCTACCCCGGCATCGGACGCATTCAGCACCGCGGACGCTTGCACCCCGGCGGTGTCATGCGTGTGGAAATGAATCGGGATTCCAAGTTCTTCCTTGAGCGCCTTGACGAGTTTTTTCGCCGCGAACGGACGGCACAGTCCGGCCATGTCCTTAATGGCCAAAAAATGCGCGCCCATCTTCTCCAATTCCTTGGCCAGCTTGACGTAATATTTCAGCGAATACTTGTCTCGGCGTTCATCGAGGATGTCGCCGGTGTAACAGATCGCCGCTTCGCAGATTGCGTGCGTATTCTGCACCGACTCCATCGCCACTCGCAGGTTGGGTGTGTAATTTAGTGAGTCGAAGATGCGGAAGATGTCCATGCCCGAATCGGCGGCATGTTTGACGAATCCGGCGACCACGTTGTCGGGGTAGTTCGAGTAGCCGACCGCGTTGGAACCTCGGAAAAGCATTTGGAAACACACATTGGGAATGCGCGTGCGCAGTTGGCGGAGGCGTTCCCACGGATCCTCATTCAGGAACCGCATGGCGGTGTCGAAGGTCGCGCCGCCCCACATTTCCAGGGAAAACAAGCCCGCCCTCACATTTCCCAGGCGATGGGCCAGGGAATCGGCGCAGGCCAGCATATCGTAAGTGCGGACGCGTGTGGCCATCAACGACTGGTGGGCATCGCGAAAGGTCGTGTCGGTAACCAGCAGGCGTTTTTGCTGCAGGGTCCATTCAGCAAATTTTCGAGCGCCCAGTTTCAGCAAGAGATCCCGCGTCCCAGCTGGCAACGACGCTCCGCGCGCACCGGTCTGCGGCACGGGCGCCGGTAGAATGACGGCCTTGGGCAGATAGCCCTTGGCGTGCGGGTTGCCGTTGACGATGACGTTGCCGAGGAAGTTGAGCAGTTTAGTCGCGCGATCCTTCCGGTTCTTGAATTTGAAGAGATCCGGGGTGGTGTCGATGAGCGTGGTGGTGGCCTGGCCGCTGCGGAAATCGCGATGTTGAATGACGTTCTCGAGGAACGGGATGTTGGTCTTCACTCCCCGAATTCGAAACTCCGAGAGGGCGCGGTGCATGCGGTCCATCGCGATCTCGTAGTTCTGGCCTGAGGCGATGACCTTCACGAGCATCGAGTCGTAAAAGGGAGTGATCACGGCACCTGAATACCCCATGGCACCGTCCAGGCGGATGCCAAACCCGCCGGGGGAACGATAGGCCAGGAGTTTGCCGTAATCCGGGGTGAACTTGTTCTCGGGATCCTCAGTGGTGACGCGGCACTGAATGGCGTAGCCGTTCCGGGGAATCTGATTCTGGGGGGGCATCCCGACCTCGCGGGAATGCAGCGGTAGCCCCTGAGCGATGAGGATTTGAGCCCGCACCAGATCCAGACCCGTGAGCACTTCCGTCACCGTGTGTTCGACCTGGATGCGCGGGTTCATCTCGATGAAGAACCACTTGTGTTGATCCAGATCGTACAGGAATTCGATGGTGCCGGCGTTGTCGTACCGGATGTCTTGGGCGATGCGGGAAGCGGCGTCGCACAGTTCGCGGATGATGTTTTCCGGCAGACCGAAACTGGGGGCGACTTCGATGACCTTCTGATGACGACGTTGCACGGAGCAGTCGCGCTCGTAGAGGTGGATGACATTCCCGTGTTGGTCGCCGAGAATTTGGACTTCGATGTGTTTCGCCCGGGGGATGTATTTTTCGAGGAACACCGCGGGATTGCCGAAGGCGCGGCCGGCTTCGCCTTGGGCTTCGTCCAGTAATTGCGCCAGTTCAGACTCCTTTTTCACCACCCGCATGCCGCGTCCGCCTCCTCCGAAGGCGGCCTTAATGATGAGCGGGAAGCCGATGGACTTCGCGGCCTTGAGGGCGGCGACTCGGTCGGCGAGGGGTTCTTTGGTGCCGGGAAGAGTGGGCACGCCCAGGCGTTCGGCGACGGCGCGCGCGGCGGTCTTATTACCCATCATTTCGAGAATTTCGGGGCGAGGTCCGACGAAGGTGATTCCGGCGCGGGCACAGGCGCGGGCAAACTCCGGATTCTCACTGAGGAAACCGTACCCGGGGTGAATGGCGTCGACGCCCTTCTCCTTGGCGATCGCTACGATGCTTTCAATATCGAGGTACGCGGCCACGGGTCCTTTGCCCTGACCCACGAGATAGGACTCATCGGCTTTGAAACGGTGAATGCAAAAGCGGTCTTCCTGAGCGTAGACGGCGACGGTGCGAAGACCGAGTTCGGTGCCAGCGCGGAAGATGCGAACCGCGATTTCGGAGCGATTGGCCGCCATGAGTTTTCGGAAGACACGGCGGGCGGACAAGTCAGGAGATACGGCGGTGGCATTACGATTCGACATAGAGGGCGGGTGGACCCTAAGCGGAATCCGGGCGTGACTGGCAGTGGAAACCGTCGGACGGCGCGGGATGGGGGAGGTTGAGCGTGGGGAGGAGAAGACCTGCGGGGTCGGCGATTCAGTGTTCGTTCAGAGGCTAGTCGTAGTCGGTATACCGGATCGTTAAGTCTTTCGTCGAAATACCCTTTAGAACGGCTTCCGGGAGGAACGGTTGAACGAGCTCCCTGACCGTGAGTCCATCGGCCGTGAAATCGTCCTGGAACCACTTGAAGATGGGCGACAGACAGAGAGTTTGCGTCTCGGGTTCGATGCGGTTCTTGGTGGGGTCTCCGAGGAACTATCGACCCTGTTCTGGCAACTGAACGTCCAGGCGATTGCACAAATAAGCTTCGGTGCGGAGTGGGGGGCAGGCACGTGCGTCGCAAACCAGGGCGAAATGAAGGCGCGGCTCGACCTACTTGGCCCGGAGAAGGCCGTTTTCCACGTACTCCAAGGTCACCACCTCGCTCCAAAATCGGCCCACTTTTGGCCGCCAGGGACTGCCGAAAAAGCCGCCGATCTTTTTATTGGAAGCAACCGGGTAGTGGTCAGTGATGAGTTTGCAGGTCGTGGCGTTGTCGAGGTTGAGGAGGAAGGAGATTTGCGCGGATTCGGTCCATTCGTCGAACTAGTCCCGATTCAGGGTTTTGTCCCATATGTGACAAAAGGTTGCACGCCGTTCGCCCCAGGCCGAGGGAGCGGAGTTTCTGGAAGAGGCCTGAAGGGAGAAGTTGTCGTGGTTGCGTGATGGCAGCAGGCGTTGGGAGATGGAGGCCGACAGGGCGCGCCTAGAAGAACCTGGGTCGGTTCCACGAGCTGCTGAAGCGGGGCTCTCCAGTCCTCAGCGCGAGCTGGCATGTGCGGGTCGTTTTCTCATCAGGGAGAACAGATCTGCACTCCGCATTTCCATCACAGAACTCATACAGAACCATGTGTTTGTGCCTTTTGATCAACTCGATGAAGGGATCGTCGGGAAGGTTCATGCCAACGGCCTGGCCCTTGCTCAACTGAGGTGAATTCTTTCGGGTGGGAATCAGTTACATAACAAATGCCCGGATTTAAAAACATGACAAAACTAACGACGTTTATTTCAACTTTAGCGATGGCACTTCCTTTGAGTGGTTGGGCCTCGGGAAATCTTTTTACCGGTTCCATTATGTGGTCCACGTCGACCGATCCAATCGTAGCCACCGAACAGTGGGCCGCTGCCTCCTCGACGCTGAGTTGGAACATCAGCTACCACGCCAACAGCGCCTTTCCGTGGGTCTACGAGTACAGTTGGAGTGCGCCCACCAAGGGCCTGAGCCACATCATTCTGGAAGTCTCGGCCGCCTCGTTGGCAGCGGATTTCAGTGTCCCGGCAGGCAGCGAAGGCCCCCGGACCTGGAGTCCTTCGGATCCGGGCAATTCCAATCCGGGTCTGCCCGGGAATGTTTTTGGAATCAAGTACGATGGCGGTGGCGTGACCTCCAAGACCTTTACCTTCGGTTCAACTCACGCGCCGACTTGGGGCGACTTCTTCGCCAAAGACGGGACCAACCGACGGGGTGGGCGATCGTACGATGTGTACGCCTACAATGCCGGCTTCTTGCAGGCGGATCCCTTGGTGGATTTTACCCAGATTGCCTTAGGTAATTTAATGACCTTGCAGCATACCGGATTGCGAGCCAACCACATCGCTGTCCCGGACACCTATCGATTGACACCGCCCGACTTTGGTCCGCCGCCGTCAGTGCCGGAAGCGCCGGCAGGAATGGGACTGGTCAGCTTGGTCGGTGGGGCGGCTTATGGCGTGCAGCGCCGGCGCCGTTCGACGCCCCAGGCTAAGTAAGAAGAAACCGGTCCAAGCAAAGGGTGTCGCGATCTCGGTCGCGCACCCTTTTTTATTTCGCGGACATGGAGCTCTGTCTCGGCGCTGCCTTTGAGGCTTCGTCAACCTTTTGTCGCATATGGGACAAAAGTTTGTGCGAAGTTTGCCTCACTCCGGAGGGAGCAATTTAAATAAACCGGAGGGGTTTTGCGGGGTGGGAATTTGATGATAGCCGTGGGGCTGAGGTCGGCGTATTTCCAACATCCGTCCATCCCAGGGTCTCAGGTATAGAGCCTAACAGTGGACTCCTGTTTTCATAGCGGTCGACTATTCTACTACTAATTCCCCGCGCATGATTCGCCAGTGACCGGGGAAGGTGCAGAGGAAAGGATAGCGACCCGGTTCCGCCGGCGCGGTGAAGTTGAGTTCGGCTTTGCCTTTGGGATTCACGAGCGAGGTCGCTTGGAGAATTTTGGTGGAAACTGGCAAATATCCTTTCGCCATGCCGTTGGGATCAGCCGCCATCAGATCAGCCAGTGTGCCTACTTCTTCGGCGGCCCCGGAGGCCACGAGCACGAAGTTGTGAACCATGAGATCGGGGTTTTCAAAGATGAGGCGGACTTTGGAACCGGCTTTGATCCGTAGCGTTTTGGGAACGAATTGCAGACCGGCCGCCGCGCGAACCTGGAGCGCGTCGCCTCAAGCAGTGTTGGCTTGTTCCCAGGCGGAGGCGAATTCGCGTAACGCGGCGGCGTCGGCGGTGAGATGCGCTTGGGCGAGCGGTTGGCCGAGTGGGTCATGGAGATAAACCGCGGGCGGGAGACCCTTGAGATTTCGGAAGGCGACTTCGATGACATTCAACCCGCGCGCTAACTCAAACTGAACCTGTTGCTCGCTGCTCCACTGCGAATGGTGCGAGAGGAGTTGTCCGCCATTCACGGTGATGTCAAGGAAGCTGTATTTAACCGCGAGTGTGACGGGTTGGGCGACGTCGCTGCGCAGGAAGGTGCGGTATACTCCGCTGCCCGGCGCGCTGGTCGCTTCTGCTTGCGTGTCGAAGGCAACGGGTTTTGTTGAGCCATCCATTCCGAGCCATTGCCAGTGCTGCAGTCGCGTTCCTGAGGCGATTTCGAGCACGGGGACGCTGCGGCCCTTCGCCGGTTTGGTACCGTGGTGCAGGTCGGCCAGCATGTGCTCCACGTCGGGGTTGGTCGAGTTGAGCGCGTGCAGCGCGTGCTCGACCGAAGGTAGAGTGGGGCGCAGATGCGCGACGGCGTCGACGACTTCCATTTGCACGCGTGGATGCGGGTCGCCGGCCATCTGATGGAGAAGGTCCGGGGTGTTCGACAGTCGATCGGCCTGATAGCGAACCATCCGGACGGTCGCCGCGCGATGGAGCGGCGAAGGGGACTTCAACAAGGCAGCGAGCAGCGTCGGCCGGACCTGGCCAAACTCTCCAGCAAAAAGACCGCTTCCAGGATCGCTTGGTCGTCGGTCATCCGCGCCGCCACCCATTTCTCTAGAGCGGGCAGGATCGCCTCGCCTTGTTGGCGCAATCCGAGGCGCGCGTGCTTGCGCACGATGTCCTGGGAGTGATTGAGAAGGTCGAGCAGGTCGGCGGTCGGGGCGCCTTCGATGCGTGGCCAGTCCTTAACAATGGGCTTGGCTTTGTGGACTACCCGCCAGATGCGTCCCTTGACGTGGTTCCAACGTTGATCGCGCATGGGATGTTGGGCGTGACCGATGATCGCGCTGCTGAAGTCCGAAACGTAAAGCGCGCCGTCAAAACCGAACTCCACATCGACTGGACGGAACGCGGCGTTCTTGGAGGTGATCAAATCCACGCGCCCACTCCCCCGCACCGTGCCTTGGCTGAAATCATATTTTGTAAGCGACACCACGTAGGGGCCGACACACGCAGCCGAAGCCATGCCCTGTTGATAGTCGTCAGGAAAATTGGGACTCGAAATGCTGGCGGCGGCACTTCCCTTGCCATAGCCGACGGTCTGGGCGTAGGCGAACGGATGATAGACGCCCAGCGGCGTCCAGGTTAGCGGTAGACCATCGGGGACCAAGCCGTCGCCATACATTTGAAAAATGTTGCCGGTACGGTCGAAGGTCACCTTCCACGGGTTCGGGGTGATACTTTGCCATTCCGAAGTGATGAGGCCGGTGCGTGGGTTAAGTCGGTACGTAGTATCTGGTCGAAAGCGCGACCCGCCTGAGCGACTCGCCGGATTGGCAGCCGGTGACCCCTATCGAATCCGGAAATGATCATTTGCGGATCGTCACCCTACCGGTCACTGGCGACGCCGCACGGTTCTTTCGACTACGCCGTGAAGCCCAGTAAAAACGCCTGGTGTCACGCCCGCATCGGAATTGTCGTCGGTTGCGGTCGGACGGTTTGACCGCCGCGCTTGCCGACGAGACTGGAGCTTGGCCTGTTTGATTCTGTTCGTGAGTGGTGCGGCGGGATTGGCCCATCAGATTCTGTGGACCCGACGAATGGTCGACGTCCTGAGCCCGACTGATGACCTGACCGATAGTTTAGCCGCGCGCTAGACGAGGCATTCCTCGACAGATGGCCTGGTCAATTGTTCCGGTATTCCTGACACCTGACCTGGCCATCTGTTTTATCGTTTGGTCGTTGGAACAGGTGGCCAGGTCATCTGTTGGGAGGGTAAGTCGTCGTTTTGACAGATGGCCTGACCGAATGGTTGGGGAGGGAAGGGGCTCATCCCTGGCCTGGGTAAAGAAGGAGCGTGCAGGAGGGGGTTGCTCGTCAAATGTGGCGATGGCGGAGTCGCGGCCAAAAGGAGTGAGATGGACGCATGGCTAGAGCCTGTCCCTAAAGCGGCCGTTTTCGAGGGGCGGTTATATTACATGTGTAATAATTTACGGCGACAGGTGTCACTGGGATAAATTCATCGAAGGATTTGAGTCAAGTGGCTGTTGGGG
>Ga0105044_10001427_pt1 | contig 31959 bp, 32 predicted proteins | sample MAT01_FD_78092 | JGI IMG/M metagenome (GOLD analysis project Ga0105044, IMG submission 78092) | Freshwater microbial communities from Lake Fryxell liftoff mats and glacier meltwater in Antarctica - MAT-01 | ecosystem: Environmental > Aquatic > Freshwater > Ice > Liftoff microbial mat | place...
AAGGCCTTCGGCGCGGCTAATCTCGGGTATACTGAGGCTGGCCCCTTCACCCTGTCGCGCCATGTGGAGCAGGCAACGGAGCCCGTACTCCTCCTGAGCACTCAATTTCATGTGGCAATTGTATTAGATGCTACTTTGTTTTTGCCGTTCATTTATCAATCTTAATTTTCAGTCTCGTTAAACACGGGTCTTTTTCGTACACGATGTCCTTCCAAATCCCTTCCTACCGCGAGCTTCAGGTCAATCCCGCGCTGCCGGTGTCCCTGAAAAGACTTCCTGAACTGGCCCACAATTTGTTGTGGAGCTGGGACCATCACTTGCGGACGGTGTTCCGCCGGCTGGATCCGGTGGCGTGGCGGGCGAGCCACAATCCGGTGCTGATGTTGAGCAGCTTGCCGCCGGAGACTTTGGCCAAGGCCGCGGCGGACGCTCGCTTTCTGGCCGTCTACGAGCGGGCTTGTGAGCGCTTTGACGCGTACATGAAGCGCGCGCCCATGGACCTGAAGCAGCCGGGCGATGAGAATTTACTGATCGCCTACTTCTCGATGGAGTACGGCTTGACGGATTGTCTGCCGGTCTACTCGGGCGGTTTGGGTGTGTTGTCCGGCGACCATATGAAGGGCTCGAGCGACGCGGGCTTGCCGCTGATCGGCGTGGGCCTCGCGTATCAGAAGGGCTACCATCAGCAGTCCTTGAATCCGGATGGCTGGCAGATGGAGCTGTATCCGGTGAACGACTTCCACCTGCTGCCGTGCCGGCCGGTGGTGGATGAGCAGGGCAAAGAACTGCGGGTGCAGGTGAACCTGCCCTACGCCACGATCGCGATCAAGGTGTGGCGGGTGGAGAGCGGGCGCAATCAGCTCTATCTGCTCGACACGAACATCCCGGAGAACCCTACCGAAGAGCTACGCAACATCACCGAGAACCTCTACGGCGGCGACCACGGGACGCGTATCAAGCAAGAGATCGTGCTGGGCATTGGCGGGTTGCGAGTGCTCAAGCAACTGGGCTACCGGCCGACGGTGTTCCACATGAACGAAGGGCATGCGGCGTTTCTGGCGCTCGAGCGCATTCGTGACCTGATGGATGAGCACAAGCTAAGCTTCCGCGAGGCGCTGGAGGCGACGCGGGAGAGCAACATCTTCACGACACACACATCGGTGCCGGCCGGCATCGACTTGTTCGAGGGCGCGCTGGTGTGGGATCACCTGAGCCGCTTCTGCAATGACGGGCAGATTACGCCCGAGCAGTTATTCAGCCTGGGGCGCAAGAATTCGAGCGACACCAATGAGAAGTTCTCGATGGCGATTACGGCGATGCACTCTTCGGCCTTCCGCAACGCGGTGAGCGTGCTGCATGGGGCCGTATCGCGGGAGATGTGGGGCGGGCTGTGGCCGAATCTGCCGACGGACGAAGTGCCGATTACGGCGGTGACCAACGGGACGCATCTGCCGTCCATGTTAAGCGGCGACCTGGCCACGGTCTTCGACAATTACCTGCAACCCGATTGGCGGGATCGTCATCAGGAGCCCGCCATTTGGGCGCAAGTGGATGAGATTCCCGGCCAGGAGATTTGGGAAGCGCATCGCAAGCGCAAAAAGCAACTATCGCTGTTTGTGCGGGAGCGGGCGGCGGCGACGGCGCGCAAACGGCATGCGTCGTCGGCGGAGATCCGGCGGATTGAAGAAGGCTTCGACCCCGACGTCTTCACCATCGGTTTCGCGCGACGCTTTGCCACCTACAAGCGCGCCACGCTGCTTTTCCGCGATCCAGACCGCCTGAAGCGCATCCTGCTGAGCGCCGAGCGGCCGGTGCAGATCGTGATTGCCGGCAAGGCGCATCCGAAGGACGTGCCGGGCAAGACGTTCATCCGCGAGATTGCGCTGTTGTCGCGCGATCCCGCTTTGCGCAACCGGCTGGTGTTTCTAGAAAACTACGGTCTGCGCATCGCCAAGGAGATGGTGCAGGGTGTCGACCTGTGGCTGAACACGCCGCGGCGCGGCGAGGAGGCCTGCGGCACCTCCGGCATGAAGGCGGCGCTCAATGGGGTGCTGAACCTGAGCATTCTGGATGGCTGGTACGACGAAGCCTATGAGGATTCGGGCGGCTGGGCCATTGGCGGCCGCGAAGAGTATCGCGAAGACCAGGACGATCTGCATGCGCTTGACATTTACTCCGCGCTTGAGAACGACATCCTGCCGCTGTACTACCGGCGCAACGACGACGGCGTGCCGGAGGCGTGGGTGGACCGGATGAAGACGTGCCTTAAAAACATGAGCCCGCGGTTCAATGCGCAGCGAATGCTCGAAGACTACACCGGCAAGCTGTATCGTCCGGCGCACGCGGCCTTCGATCGGATGCGCAGTGGCGGCTTTGCGTTGGCGCGCGAGCGGGCCAAGTGGGAAGACCGAGTGCAGAGCGTTTGGGACCGGGTGCAGATTCGCGAGGCGGGGCTGGTGACGCCGGTTAAGGAACTGATCGCGGGTGAATCGGTGACGGTGCGCGCGGTAGTGGACCTGGCCGGCCTGGAGCCACCCGACGTGCGCGTGGAAGTGCTGGTGGGGCGCATTGGCGCCGATGGCCAACTGGGCTCGACGCGGGTGGCGCTGCTCTCGCCGTCCGAAACAAAAGACGGCCTGCATGTTTTTTCGCTGCAGCTGGTACCGGAACTGACGGGGCGTTTGGGCTACGCCTTCCGCATTAGCCCGAATCAAACCGAGGATCCACTGCGGCGGCAATGCCAAGGGCGTATGAAATGGAGTTAGAGAAATAAGGGCGGCTAAAGTTGGCCCTGGATTTGTCCGAAAGAACGTGCTATAAGAGTGGAGTCCTCACCGATCCAGTGCCAACCCTCTCGGTGCGCTACATCCCCCAATGTATTTTCGGAGCTTCCTGCTTTGGAGACACAGAAAGCGGCGAACGAGAAGAGAGCCGGCGAAAAACGCGTGGTCGAACTAACGGCCAAGCAGGATCGGCCGGCCGCGAATGGATAAATACGGGCTAGTCTTAAGACCACTTCCAGTCCTCAAAATACAACCGATAATTCACGCCGCAGGACCCCTGACCCCAAGGAGGCGTTCTGCAAAAACTGGACTGGCCAATCGCTAAGGGAGCATCTTTTCATGGATGACGACCGCAAATACCGCCAAAACGGCTACCAAGACCGCGGCTTTGACCGTGGAGGCGATCGTGGTTTCGACCGCGAGCGTCCGAAGCCGCAAGGCCCTCGCCCTTCCATCGACATCACCGGGCCGCGCTTACCGCGCATGGTGCAGACGGTAACTGCGTCTCGCTGTTACAACTGTGCGACGACGCTCCCGCACGATATCGACTTCACGGGAAATTGTCCCAAGTGTAACGCCGCACTGCATTGTTGTAAGCAATGCTCACATTTTGAGCCTTCGACGCGGTTTCAGTGCTTGAAGCCAATCCCGGAGCGTATCGCTTATAAGGATCGGGCGAATCTCTGCACGTTGTTCTCACCGCAAGTTACCGTGGCACGCGATGCGGCGCGGGAGAATGGTTCTTCGAGCCAGATGCGGGCGCCCATTCTGCCGAATGGCCCGGCGCCGAAGAGTGCGAGCGACGCGCGGGCAGCCTTCGATAACTTATTTAAGAAGTAACGCGGGCTAACTCCAGCGCGCCCCACAGCACGCTATCGTCGCGTAGTCCTGCTGGTACTATGTCAACCCGGGCGCGCGACCAACTGGTCATCTGCCGGCCTAACTCCTCTCGCAACGGAACAAATAAGGCGTCACCTGACTTACTGAGGCCACCGCCGATGACGATGCGGGCGGGATTGAGTAACATCAGCGCGGCTTTGAGTCCGAGCGCTAAATCCACGACATAGCGGGCGACAAATTGCCGGTCGGCGAGTAACATCTGGGCGGGGCGGCCGTGGTCGCGTTCGAGCCAGAGTCCGCAACAGAGGCGTTCAAAGCAGCCGCGCGCGCCGCACAGACAGACGGGGCCCTCGGGACGAATGGTCAAATGGCCGATCTCGCCGGCATAACTATCGGCGCCGCGCAGGAGGCCATTTTCGGTAAGAATGCCGCCGCCGATGCCGGTGGAGAGGGTCATATAGAACAGGGGCCGGGCGCCTCGTCCAGCGCCGTGATAGCCTTCGCCGAGCGCGCCCACGTTGGCGTCATTGTCCATGACGACGGGCACGCCGAGTTCATGTTTCAGATACAAGGGCAGCGCGTAATCACTCCAGCCGCCGACGTGAGTGGAAAGGGCGATGCGCTGGTCATTGTAAATCACGGGGCCGCCGAAGCCGACGCCGCAGACTCCGAAGCCCGGGTCGGTTTGCCATTCGCGGGCGAGCGTGACAATGCGCGCGAGCATCCAATCGCGGCCGCCGGCGCGGTCAGTTAGTTCGGAGACGCGGCGGACTAACTTGCTATCGGAAAAGACCGCCATCGAAAACTTAGTGCCGCCAATATCGATGGCGAGAGTATTCACGCGAGGACCTCTTCTGGCGTCGCCGTGCCGGTGCCTTTTTTCATGACGGTGATGGAAGCCACGCGATGGCCAAAGGCGATGGCGTCTTCCGGGCTGGCGCCGGCAGCGATGGCCATGGCCGTTCCGGCGGAAAAGCTATCGCCGGCGCCGCAGATGTCGACCGGGTTTTCGACCTTGGTGGTGGGCACCCACAATTCGCCTTCGGGGCGAACTAACTGGACGCCATCGCCGCCGTGGGTCACCATCAGCATCGGCGCCTGAGTCAGTTCCCGTAGTTTTCCAAAGGCGCGGCGGTCGCCGAAGAGTTTTTCGCAAGTAAGTTCGGCCTCCTGCTGATTCGGCTTGAGCGTCACACCACGAAAGCCTTCGAGATGGGCGCGGGAATCGACAAAGAAGAATTGGCCGTGGGCGAGGTTGCCGATGGCGTCGCGAATGGCGGGCGTGATGAGACCACCCACTGCGGTTTCCGCCTGGTCGCAGATGAAGATCACATCGAAGTTGCCGGCCCATTGTTTGAGAAGCTCGAGCACCTGGGCTTCGATGACGGCCGGGATGGGCGCGACCGAGATAAAGTCCACGCGCGGCAAATCTTCGACTCCGGTCTCAGAGTTGAGTAACTTCGTGTAAGTGAAGGTGGGATATCGGGCGTGGGTCAGGAGTAAGTCGCGAGCGATGCGCCGGCAGGAGAGAGCTTGCTTGAGCTCAAAGCCGAAGCCGTCGTCACCGATAAGGCCGAGTAAGCTCACCGTGCCGACGGCTAAGTCGGCTAAGTTATTGGCAACCGTGCCGGCGGCGCCCGGAGTCAGCTCGGTGTGTGTAACCGCGATGCGGGGAAAGCCGGTTTCCCGCGAAGGCTCAGAAAACTCTGGCGAGTAAGTGCACCAGCGATCGAGGCAAACGTCGCCCACGACCAGGGCTGACAATGACGGTAAGCGCGCCAGGATCTCTTGAGCCGTCATGCGCGCAGGGCTCTCCAGAGGGCTGGCAAAGTGGCGCGGTGGGGTCCGCAGAAGTATTCGCTCTGGCCGCCATCGGCGACGGTGCGCACCAGGATGGTCTTATGCGGCCGGAAGTAATAACCCGGATCGGTTTTGGGCAACTCGGCGCGCCAATCGCCGGCGATGGGGACTAAGTCAAATACCGCCGAGAGAAAATCGCGAATCGTACGGCCCTCTTGCGCGGCAACATTGCGCGTCATCGCGAGCGCCTTCAAGTACACCTCGGGCGCCATGATGGCGGAGCCGAAGCTCAGCATCGCGCCGCTGTCCAGGCGCTCCATGGTTTTGGCGAAGATGAGGAAGTCGCGGTAGGACGCGGCGCCCGTGGCGGCGCCATCGCAATTCGGATGCTCGTGCAGGATGTCGTAGCCGATGCCGACGTGCACCGTCACCGGGACGCCCACGCGATAGGCGGCGGCGAGGACGGAGAGGTCCTGGTGCGGGAAGCTGCTTTCGGCGATTCGGCGGCCGACATTCTCGCCGAGACCCAGGCCCTCGTGAGCGGCTTCGGCGATCCAGTCGTTCAACTCGCCGGTCTCCTGCCAGAGTCCGAACTCGCCGGTGCGGATGTAGCGGGCGACGCTTTCGGTGGTGGCGCCGATGCGGGCGAGTTCATAATCGTGGATGGCGCCGGCACCGTTCATGGCGACGTGGTCGATCCAGCCGTTTTCGATCAGGTCAATCAGGTGGCGACTGACGCCAGCCCGCAGGACGTGGGCGCCCATCATCAAAATACGGGCGGCTCCGGTTTGTTTGGCTTGGCGCAGGCGTTCGGCGACACGCTCCAGGCGTGGCTCATCATAGGGGGGAGTAGGATCTGAGAGCGCCAGCCAGTTGGCGAGCGGCAGGTCGTGGGCGCGATCGCCTAATGGCTGCACGCGGAGCCGCGAGCGGTCGAAGAGGGGGTACTTGCTAGTCATCTAGGAACCGAAGAGGGTAGGCAGCCAGGAGTCGGACCCCAAGAAATTAGGGAGCATGAAATCGGCGCCGACGCCGGCGAGCCGCTGGCGCTTCCACGGGTCCACTTCTACGCAATGAGGCTCGTCGGTGGCCAGGCCCACGGCGACACCGCCCGCCTGCTTCACCACGTCGATCTCGACGTAACCGTCGCCAAAGGCGAGCAACTCTTCGCCCTGATAGCCGGCTTGTTCGACCAGGCGCTTTACGAGCATGCCTTTAGAGAACGAGGCCATGTCGTCGGAGGCGCCGAAGATGCCGCCGTCGAAGTATTTGGTGAGGTCGAGCAAGCCGGCCTCGCGGCGGACGTCGACTTCGTCGGTGCCGCTGGCCAGGTAGAGCTTCAGGCCACGGGCTTTCAAAACTTCGAGCAAGGCGCGTGAGCCAGGGACGAGGTATTTTTCGGGGCTGGCGCCGTTCTGCAGGTCGGCGACACGGTCCTTGATCACTTCCCACAGCCGGCGCAAGTACTCGTGCTTGTAAGTGAGGGCGGTGTCGGGCTGGCCGCCGCGCTGCTCGATTTCAGCGGCGTATTGAATCATCTGGTAGATGGTCTCTTTGCCGGTGAGTTGGCCGACGTAGGCTTCGACGATGCGGGTAAGGTCGGCATCGCTTTCTCCGTTGCGCAGGCCGCGCAGGCCTTCCACCATCATCGGTACCATCACGTGGACCCAACCGGAGCGGACCAGCGAAACTGTGCCGTCAAAGTCGAAGATCGCCACTTTGGCTTGGCGGGCGGAGATACCGGTTTTCAATACTTCTATCATTCCCGGCTATTGTCCCATGCTGGCGCGGAAGCTACTTCGCGCCCGACGGATTTTGCTGCGCAACGGAGCGCAGGCTTCCGAGAGGAGGGGTTAAGACCGGTTCGACGACCATTTCCGGCGCCGGAGACTGGTAGTTCGAATACTTCACGGCCATCTCCACGCGACCGATCACTCGGGCCTCGATGGAGCTTTGCCACTCGGCCAAATAGGCTTGGCCGTCGCGGATCTCGTAGCGGCGGGTGAACTCGGTTTTCTTGAAGAACACCGAAGGGTTCTTCACCAGCCGGCCGGACTCGCGCAGGGGCAGACCCGTTTCACCATCCAGCCACAGATCGCCCTTGAACAGGCCGACCCGCTTCTGGCGCGGGTTCAGCTGGAAGATATAGGCGATCTTACCGCCCTGCTCAAAGCGGCCCTTGTAGTTGAATTTGTAGTTGGAGGGCGAAATCGAGATATCGCCGGCCTGGGTGCGAGCCTCGGTTTCAGCGGTAAGGAAGCGGGCGATAACATCGCGCTTCACTACGTCGTCGCCGGTGAACGTCAGCTTCTGGTAGGTGATGCGACCGATCTTCGAGATCATACGCAAGGCGGTCATTTTGCTGGACTTTTTCCACTTCGGGACGGTGGCTTCAATTTCAACGTCCATGGCGACGTTGACCAAGGGCTTACGCACCTTCTCACGCTCCCAGTACCGCTCGAGCAAATCTTTCGCCGGGTCCGGTTTGGCCGGGGCAGCGAACGATTGTGCCGAGAGGGAGGAGGCAAGGCCAAGTAGCACTAGACTCAGGACGCCAACAGATCTTCCCATCAGGATTTCTCTTCTAGTGTAACCTTTACGTAGCGTATCGGCCAAGGTGTTGGGATCAAATAGGTGGGGGGAAGGTTTGGCGCGAAATTGCTGCAGGTCCCCGCCATTTGGGAGGGTTCACCCCTATGGGGCCGTCAATCGACCGCAAAAGTTCACAAGGATTTCTCCTTTTCGCCGTTCGGTTCCAATGGTGGGCCCTGTAGGACTCGAACCTCCGACCAAACCGAGAGAGTATGAGTCCAAAATTCCACACTTTCAGAACAGGATTCCCAAGCTCCCTCATGATTGCTACGCCTTGTTTTCCCTTGCCCGACATTATCTATATGCAGTCCCCACAAAATCCCACACAGGTTGTGGGTGTTTGGGCGTCAGTCTCGCTTCCATCAGGGCTCCGCCGCGACTGCCGGGCAATCCGGATCGGTATTGAGTAAAAAGCCGCTTTGGCGCGGCTGGGAGGGATTCGACGGCCATGGTATGATTCGAGCAAGATTGGACTGATCGTCGTGGCGCATTGGAAAATACCTAATAAGGATCAAGTTGCTCTGGGTGTGCTCGGAAGATTGAACGATTCCGACTTCGAAACACTGTCGTTGGCGCTTGAGACGCTACCCGCCAGGACGAACATCACCGAATTGGTGGCCGCTATCGACCAGGAGCTCACGCGTCTCGGCGTGGGTGCTATCGGCCTCGCCGATGCTCTGATGACAATGGCCCTAGCGTTGAACCGAACAGAAGATAACATCTTAGCGCTTCACGGAATATCTGAAACCATTGCGACCAGCGAGACCGGTACTGAAATCAATCCGGAGATTTTGGAATCGCGACTCTCCCGAGTGCTGTCAATTGGTAGCGTGAAATTTTCCGCGAAGGCCGCAGTAATTCAAGTCGAACACGGCCAAGTATTCCAAAATTGCAGGATCTTAACCGATGTCCGTCCTGTGTTCCGGGATGAGATTGCTGAGGGCCTTTGCGGCTTGCTGATCGTCCATCAGTTGCGTATCGCCATTCAAGATAAAAACGGCAACAGGAGCGATTTTTATGTGGCTCTCGATGACAGAGATTTGGAAAGCGTCATTCAAAACGTTCAGCGGGCCAAAGAGAAGTCTGCAGTCCTACGAAGAACTTTTATTGAGCAGCACTTTATCGATACAGTTCAATAACTTAAGAGATACAAAAAGATGACAGCGATCATGGAGAAATGGGCTCTTGTCGGGTCCACTCGACCCACGGCTCGGCGTACCGGCAGGAACAGAATTGCGCGTTTGCTGCCTCCCACCGAGACCTGGGATGACAGCACGACGTTGAACTCGGCCCGCGTTGCGCGAGCGGCTAGTTGGATCGACATCAATCCCTCAGCGTCACATGGATGGATCCACCCAATAGCCCGCAAAGAGCTAGACGCTTTGTTGATGAGCGCCTTCTCCGAGTTGACGCCAGAGCAGGTTGATCTTCGCTCCATGGTTGGTTTCATAACCTTTTGGGCCGAGTTGTTCAAGGTGAGCCCGACTATTGAGAAACCGTTTGCGATAGATAGCGATGGTGCACGGGGTATCTGCATGGTGTGGCGGCAGGGGCGAAAAATGACTCCTCGGGAACCTAAAGTGGAAATGGCTTGGCCAGATACTAAGGTCGATGTTCCCTACATTTACTATGCTGCACCTGACGAATCTGGGGTCCGTGAGCCAATCAACACCGATACTCTGATCGATCGATTAATTTGGTTAAAATCGAAGGGCTAATGCCTTTCGATAGCTTCCCCCAAAAAACCGACCCCAGTGAGTCCGTCTTTCGCGGAATCAGTCGTTCGCAGTACAAGCCTACGCTTGATGAAGTGGACTGGCGAGCTTTTGATATCCGCGAGAGCGGAAAAGACGACAACGGAATCTCGGTTATGCGACGCGGCGAGCGGTCTACTTCTGAAATGGTTCAAATCCTACACAAATCCCTTCTCTGCTTCGTGTCGGTGGAAGCCGTGCGCAAGATTGATGTGACCAAGCAGCCGGCACTTAGGGGATATGTGGGGTCGGGATTCGACGTCGAGAACGCCCCGATAGAGTTTGACACATTGCATGCTCTGATTGTCGGTACGCCTGTTGGGGCAGCACCTCGAATAACCCGGATCAGGGCGAGCGAATTGCTGGCGGAAATCGCAAGCGTTAAGGTCGAGAGTACTCCTGACTCTAGCTAGCCCTATTTGGTAAAGGTTAGATAAGCTTGACTTACCTCACGACCTGCGGACACGGCCATTTCCCGCAAAGGGGCGGGCGTTCCAGAGTCGACAGTCATGACGTTGGCTGGCTCGTCTCTCGGAAGATATACTAGAACGCTACTCGCATCTCGGCGTGATCGCCAATTGGAAGGCCGTGGCGGTCTTGAACCCGGTTCCCGCCGAAAATTCCGCACGTTCGAGCGCCTTCAGTGAAAAGCGCTCGCCAAATCGAAGCGTAAAAGTTCGATTCCAATGGTGGGCCCTGTAGGACTCGAACCTACAACCAAGGGATTATGAGTCCCCTGCACTAACCATTGTGCTAAGGGCCCGTCCTTCTAGCTTATCAGTCACTTGAGGGAGACGACTGAACCGCTCGGTCGTCCAGGCATTCGAACGAAAACGCCGACCTTGCCTTGACGGCTCCGGGCACCTAATCTAGGCTGGGACTTGCCAGAGAACATGGTTATCCACAACTTCGCTGAAATCGACTTCGATCTCCCCGGCAAACAGCACTACCAGTTGGCCTTTCACTTGGATGGCACTTGGGGCTATTCGCTGGTCCCGGTTACGGTGATCAACGGGCTGCGCGGGAAGAACCCGAACGGCCTCCTCTGTTTTGGCGGCACACACGGCAACGAGTATGAGGGGCAAGTGGGTGTGAAGCGCCTCTGCACTGACCTTGACCCCGCCGAGATGGCCGGCCGCGTGATTCTGATGCCCCAGTTGAGCGAAAGCGCCTGCGTGGCCAATACGCGCGTCTCGCCGCTCGATGGTGTCAACATGAACCGCGCTTTCCCCGGTAACCCTCGGGGCACGATCTCGTCGCGCATCGCCCATTTCGTCAAGACCCGAGTATTCCCGTTGGGGCGAATTGTGATCGACATTCATTCCGGCGGCATGGAAGGCGCCTTTCCTCACTGCACTTCGTTTCACCCGATTCCCGACCCCGCGCAGCGCGCCGAGACGGCGCAACTCGCCCGCCTCTTCGATACCGGCTTTACGTTGATCTATTCGAGTGCCATGGCCTCGGGATTGCTGACTGACGAGGCCGAGGCGGAAGGCAAAATCACCATCGGCAGCGAGTTTGGCGCCGGCGCCGCGGTAGACCGACTCGGAGTCGCTCATGCTTATGAAGGCGTGAAGAACGCGATGCGACATTACGGACTGCTCGAAGGCGAGGTGGTTAAGATTCGCCCGGCCGGTTCTCCCGCCACGCGTCTGATTGAGGCCGCGAACCTCGATGCCTACATTCCCGCTCCGGCCGATGGCATTTGGGAGCCGGTGATTGCCCCGGGGCAGTTCGTTCGCGCGGGCGATTTGCTGGGGCGCCTGCACGACTTCTCGGACCACTCCTCGCCCGCGCGCGAGATTCTCTCGCCGCGCGAAGGCTGGGTGGCGATGCTGCATCTGTCAGCCCGGCCGCGCAAGGGGCAGACGCTCTTTGTCATCGGCAAGGAGGTGGAGTGGTGAAGATCACGAATGTCGAGCTGATGGTGCTGAAGTCCGAGGGGCTTTACAATAATCCAGAGGGCGCCGAAGAGCCCCTGGGCCCCGCCTACATGGGGATCGTCAAAGTGACGACGGACGCCGGAATCGTGGGCTACTCCGATATGGAAACCTGCGCCAGCGTGGCCAAAGCCTGCGTGGACGCACCGCGCTGGAGCCAGGAAGTGGGCATGGAATGCTTCGATGGCTTAGCCACGCTACTGATCGGTGAGAATCCGCTCGAAGTGGAGCGCCTCTGGTACCGCATGTACCGCGGCAGCATCTACTACGGGCGTCGCGGGGTCGCGATTCAGGCGATCTCCGCCATCGACATTGCGTTGTGGGATATCTGCGGTAAGTTCTACGGCCAGCCCATCCATATTCTATTGGGCGGGAAGTGGCGATCGAAAGTTCGCGCTTATGCCAGCACGCTCTTTCGCCCGACGCCCGAAGCGATGAAGGAAGCCGTGGCCGGCTACGTGGACCAGGGCTTCACTGCGATCAAGTTTGGCTGGGGCGTCTTCGGGAGGGATCGTCATCAGGACGTGAAGCTGGTGGAAGCCGCCCGAGAGGCGCTGGGCCCGCGCCGGGATCTGCTGGTCGACACCGGTTGGTTCGTGGAGCGCAGTGCCAAGGAGGCGATCCAGATCGTTCGCTCCATCGCGCAGTTTGAGCCGTTCCTGGTGGAGGAGCTCCTGCATCCCGAAGACTATGACGGCTATCGACAGGTGGCCGAAGCCGTCGACGTGCGGATCGCTTGCGGCGAGCAGGAAGCGACCGAATGGGGTTTTGCGCAACTTCTGGAACGCGGCGGCGTGGATGTCGTGCAGCCGGACCTGACCCGCTGCGGGGGCTTCACCGTCGGACGGAAGATCGTGCATATGGCCGAGCGTCTCAACCGCATCGTGATCCCGCATTCCTGGTCGAGCGATCTGCTTACCGCCGCGTCGCTGCACTTAACCGCCTTCCAGCGCCGGGCCGAGTTTGTGGAATTCAGCACTTCGTACGGCCCCATGAGCCGGCAACTGGTGAAGGAACCGCTGAAGATGGTGGATGGATTTCTCTCGGTGCCCGATGGGCCGGGGCTAGGGGTAGAGGTAAATGATGCAGTCATCGAACAATATCGGGTCGCCTAATGTGGCTCACGATCTGGCGATTTGTGAATTCGCCGAGCAGAACTTGTATACGGCCGTCGTGTCGGATTCATTAGACCAATTGGGGGTCAGAAATCAGGCGATGCGGGAGTACATCCGCCCGCTTTATGCGTCGTGCAAAATGGCGGGCTGGGCGCGCACGATTCTGTGCTCTGACCTTTATCACATCCCAGCCGATCCTTACAGCATCGAGATCGAGGCCGTCGATAGCCTGCTGCCCGGCGAGATCGCCGTGGTGGGCACGCAGCACTCGATTCGCAATGCGCCCTGGGGAGAATTGCTCTCCACTGCCTCGCGAGCGCGGGGTGCGCGCGGGGCCGTCATCGATGGCTTAGTGCGCGACGTAAAGAAGATCGAAGAGCTGGGTTTCCCGGTGTTTGCGACCGGTATCAAGCCTGTGGATTCCATGGGTCGGGGCTGCGTTACGGCCTACAACGTGCCCGTCGATTGCGGCGAGGTGCTGGTGCACCCGGGCGACTTTGTCTTCGCCGATTTCGACGGCACCGTGGTGGTGCCCAAGATCATGGTGGCCGAGGTGATCGCACTGGCCACCGATAAGGTGCGCCGCGAAGACAGCTCGCGCGCCGAACTAATGAATGGCGCTTATCTGCGCGACGTCTTTGCCAAGTACGGGGTTCTCTAGCGGCCTATGAAGATCCGTCGCATTGAGACGATTCCGGTGCTGGTGCCGATCCGGCCGGAGTTGGTGATTCGGGGCAGTATTGGCCTCCACGCGGCCTCGCCCTTCGTGATGTTGCGGGTGCATACCGATGAGGGCATCACTGGGTTGGGCGAGGTCTCCTGCACGCCGCTCTGGAGCGGGGAGGACAACGTCACGGCGGTCCACATCATTCGCAATTTCCTGGAACCGGCCCTGGTGGGGGAGGATCCGCGCGACATTGAGCGTCTGACGGCAAAGATGCGACGCGTCGTCTTCGGCCATCCCTTCACCAAGTCGGGCGTGGAGATCGCGCTGTGGGACATTCTGGGCAAGAGTTGCGGCTTGCCGGTGTATCGGTTGCTGGGGGGCGCGGTGCGCGAGACGATTCCGATCAAGATGTCGGTGTCGGGCGTGGAGCCAGGCCGGGCCGCGGAGATTGCCACTTGGGCGATGGCGCAGGGCTTGAAGACTCTGAAGGTGAAGGTGGGGATCGAGGTGGAGTCCGATGTGGAGCGGGTGAAGGCCGTGCGCCAGGCGATCGGCCCTCAGATCCGCATGGGCATCGACGCCAATGGCGGTTGGCCGGTGCGGACGGCGATCCAGGCCATCCGCCGGATGGTGGATGACGCGAATATCTACTTTGCCGAGCAGCCCGTTTCCGCGCTCGATCTGGCTTGGCTCGCCGAAGTGCGCCAGCAAGTGAGCGTGCCGGTGATGGCGGACGAAAGCTGCAACACCCCGCAGGACGCGATGGCGATTGCCCGGGCCGGCGCCGCGGACATCCTGTCGGTTTATGTGGGAAAGGGCGGCGGCATCGGCCCGGCACGCAAGATCACTGCGCTGGCGGAAGCGGCCGGCCTCACTTGCACCGTTGGCAGCAATCTGGAACTGGGCGTAGCCAGCGCGGCGATGGCCCATCTGGCCGCCGCCTGCCCGGGGATCGGTGCCGAGGAGTTTCCCTGTGACATTTTGGGTCCGCTGGGCTACGAGCATCACCTGCTGGCGGAACCGATCGAGTTCAAGGACGGAGCGGTCAGGGTGCCGTCGGGGCCTGGTTTGGGCGTGGAGCTCGATGAGAAGATGCTCGCGCATTTTCGCTGTTGAGCTTCTCTTCCGCGACGCATCGGGCCCGAACTTTTGCCGGTGTCGGCGCATCGACATGCGGATTCGGTGGTCAAGTCCCAGTCAAACCTAGCTTTGCGAGCCCTTCTCCGGGCCGCGCCGGGACCGCTCTTCAACGGAGGAAGCACGTCATCCGGTTGGCAGCTCGCCTCTTCGTTTGTTGCAGTTGGCGCGTGGCGGACGAGCCGATAGGGACCGGGACGCACGGAAATGTATGTGCTAATCTGTACATACGCAATGGTTCGCTTTGAATGGGATGAGACTAAGAACCGAAGCAATTTCCTGAAGCACGGTGTCGATTTTCAAACCGCGCAGTTGGTTTTCGACGATCCAGGATGCGTCACGTTCATGAGCGAGCCATAGACGGCGAACCGCGATGGCACGCAATCGGCTTTGCGGAAGGAGTGATCTTGCTGGTTGTCGTGCATACCTGTCGCGATTCCGCTACCGGGGAGCTCATCCGCATCATCGCCGCACGTCAAGCGACTCGTCACGAAAGGAATCTCTATGAAGCAGCTCACAGCTGAGAAACGGGCGAGCCTGCAACGTAGTGCCCAGAGACCAGACCGCGAGATCGATATCTCCGATATCCCCGAGATTCGCCAATTCCCTGCGGACGCGGTGATCGGCAAGTTCTACCGGCCGAAAAAGCAGAGCGTGACGCTCCGCTTGGATGCGGATATTCTTGCTTGGCTGAAGTCCTCCGGCCAAGGCTATCAGACTCGCGTAAACACATACCTGCGGCAACTCATGACAAAACGCGCGTCATAATTCGCGACCCTAGGTCGATAGCCATCGTGGTCGATTACCCGCCATCGGTCGCGCTGTCGACCGCGAAATGGAACCGAGGGAGTCGTCGTACCAACTGGCGGAGAGGCGAACCACCTGCCATGGCACCTTGATGAGGCGGGTTCCTCCAGTGTCGAGCTGATTGAGACGATATTATATTGTTTAGTGCGTTGAGGGGTGGGCCGTCCCCGTGGACTGATCGTGCCGAGAGGCAGCGTAGAGGTTAATCACATACCGCACCTTCAGCGGATTACCGAGCCAGTTTTTTGCAGAACTTGCCGTTGATCCTGAGTTCGGGGCCGCGGGGGTGCCTTACCTTGAAAGATTATCTACAAATCGACTGGACCAAGGAGCACGATACTCCCACCGGCCGCCCCATCCAGATCGCCAATTCGCTTGACGAACAGATCGGCGCACCCATAGCGGGATTGCTTTGAAGCCCGAATGGGCGCTCATTGCCTACCTGTGGGTGGCTTATGCCCTCAACCATGCGGATCGCCAAGTGGTCTACACCCTGTTTCCCGCGCTGCAACAGACGTTCGGCTTTAGCGATGCCACGCTCGGGCTCACGGGGGCGCTCTTCTTGTGGGTCTACGGCGCGTTCTCGCCTATCGCCGGCATCCTGGGCGACCGCTTCTCCCGGGTCAAACTGGTAGTCGGCAGCCTGATCGTCTGGAGCACCTTCACGATCCTCTCGGGCCTAGCCCCCAATGGCTCTTCGCTGCTCGCCTGCCGCGCCCTGCTGGGCATTTCCGAGTGTTTCTTTATGCCGGCGGCTTTCGCGCTGATGGCGAACGCCCACGGACCGCAAACGCGATCCCGCGCCATCGCCATCTTCGCCAGCAGCCAAATGTTTGGCGTCGCCCTTGGTGGATCGATCAGCGGATGGATTGCGCAGGAGCTACATTGGCGATTCGCTTTTATCCTGCTGGGCGTCTGCGGCATCCTTTTTGCCCTTCCGCTGTGGAGCTTCCTGCGGCAAGTCCCCGCCCACTTTACCAGCTTCGGCAGCGGCCAACCGGCATCGCTTCAGAGCTTCTGCGCCCTCTTCCGCGTGCCTTCGTTGCGCGCCGTCACCATCTTCGTTTCGGTGGCGACTTTCGGTTTGTACCTGGTTTACACGTGGCTGCCCACGTTTCTGTTCGATCGCTTTTCGCTCAGCCTCGCGCGGGCTGGATTCGAAGCCAGCTTCTATCCGCAGGTGGGAACGGCGGTGGGCCTGTTCGCCGGCGGCTTCGCGGCCGATCTGCTTTATCTGAAACGCAAGTCTGCTCGCTTCTGGATCATCCTGGTCGCTTTTCTGGGCTGCAGCCCCTGCATCTATCTGATCGGCGCGGGCGCCACGCTCGCCGCTACCCGCGTCGCCGCCGTCTGTTTCGGATTCTTCGCGGGCTTCGTTTCCGCCAACCAAGCGGCCAGCGCTTTCGATGTCGTGCCTGCCGCGCAGCGCGCTACCGCCGTGGGTGTGCTCAACGTAACGGGCGCTACCATCTCCGGCTTCGCTCCCTACTTTGGGGGGCTTGCCCGCCGCACCATCGGCATCGGGCAACTGATGGCCTTTGCCAGCATGGCTTACCTCGCCACCAGCCTCATCATCCTCTACGCGATCCTGCGCCATTTCGACCGGGACCGAAAAGAAGCGCTACGCCAGGAAGCGCCGTAGTACGTTACGCGTAACGGTTGCTACGTGAGAATCGCAAAAGAGGGCTGAAACCCAAGTGATGGAGCCGACGGAGAACACCGCGCCATCGCCACCAGGCTCGTGATAGACGATCTCCGAGCCGCCCTCGTCCGGGTTGGTGCCCTTCGCCAGCAGCCGCGTATTCGCGGGCGAAGAGGCACTGCGCTTATCGGTTTCGTGTCCCGACGCTCCCCCAGGAATCCGCTCGTGCAGCGTCTGCTGGCCGAATTCGGCGCCCTTTTTAAGCCCGGTGCCTTCGAAGATCCAATGGTCCGGATCGATGACGCGGTAAGGCGCGGCCGTCATGATGCCCGCGTCTGTGCAGACCACGCCCAGCAGATTGGCTTCCGACTCGAGCGTCCGGTGCAGGCGGCTCTCGTACACAACCGTGCCGTCTTCCGAAACCCCGCCCAGTTCGCCGTGCAGACTGCGCAAATGCGACAGGCAGCGCATCGTGCCATCAGGCAGGAAGAGCACCTCGCAATTGAGACCGTTCCCGCCCAGATACATCAGGCGGCCGCCACGCTCAAACACCCAACGCTTCACGCACAGATACATCTCCCGCGACCAATACTCAGGATGCACCGCCAGGATCAGCACCCGGTAGGCATCGAGGGGGAGCGTGCGGTCATGCAACTGCGCGTCGGCGTAGAGGTCGTAATCGAAACCTTCCTGCTCAAGCCAACCATACAGCCGCCATTCGCCGGGCGCTTGTCCGCATTGCACGCGGCCTTGCACCGGGGCGGTAACTTCGCCGCTGTCAAAGATGTGATTATTCGGCTCCGGACGATCGAACGACAGGGGCAGAAACTCTTCGTCTTGCGCTTTCCAACTGCCGAAGGGGGTTGGGTCATGGTAACGGTGAAGGTCCTGGCGGGCGTTGACGACCGGGCGGGCCGGCAGGTGGTCAGCGTTCACATAGTTACTGCGTCCACCAAAGTTGTTGTAAGCGTTCCAGGTGTTGGTGGAGGCGAGCACCGCGATCTTCGCCCGCGGAGCGCGGGGTGCCACCACCCAGGGCCAGGAGAAGAACCGTCCGGAAGGCGTTCGCGCTTGCACATAGTAAAGGCCAGACCGTTCGGGCGCCACCAGGATCGGCTTCGCCGGATAGCCATCCTGATTCCAGCCCACGCCCGTTTGCGTGAAGTCATGATCCGGCAGAATCTGCCGGTTGGCTTGCGGGCCGTGTTCGTCGATCCAGCCGATCATCGAGACATACTCCCGGCGCAGCCCGTAGCGCCAAAGCGTGAGCTGGTATTGCTCGATCGCATGCACCCGGTATTCCGAAGCCTCGCCCCCGCGCACCCACTTAGGCCACATGTATCCCAGCAGAGTGTCGGAGAGTAAGCGGAATTGCGGCGGCTCCCCACCCAGTTGCACCACCGAAGCCTTCGACCCATAGCCGGCCTTCGCCAGGGTCACGCGGAATTGGCCCGGGGCCAGATCGCCATAGAAGATTCCCCGCGGCGAGGAGCGCAGCAGGGTGACCTCGCCCGTCGTCATCGATTCAAACTCGGCTGCCACATCGGGCAGCGCCACATACATTTCATCGCTCACCAAGGCTAGTGGTTTCATCAGAGCCGTTAGTATGCCATTTTGTTCGCGATAGCGTCCAGCCTGGGCTATGCTGAATTCGTTATGATCGACGTCCATAGCCACTATTGGGAATACCCGGAGCATTTCTCGGAAGATTTCAAGCAGCAAGCTCGCCGCGCCCGGGGCGACGTCGAAGTGGACCTCACCGTGCGCTGGAGCGACTATCACGCCACCGCCGCCACCTGCGACAAGACGATCGTCTTTGGCGGCAAGGCCAAACTATCCGGCCTCTGGGTGCCCGATCGCGAAGTCGCCCGCTACGTGGCCGCCCAGCCCGACAAGCTAGTCGGCTTCATGGCGCTCGATCCGACCCAACCCGGCTGGCAGGACGAAATGATCGAAGGCCACCAGAATCTGAAGTTGAAGGGCATCAAGCTGATGCCGATGTACGCCAACTTTCTGCCGCAGGATCGCCGCTTCGACTATCTGTGGGAGTACGCCACCCGCCACGGGCTGCCCGTCCTGCTCCATACCGGCACGACGTTTATCTCCCAGGCACCGCTCGAATGCACTCTACCCCGCCATCTCGACGAAGTCGCTACGCGCTACCCCGACGTGAAGATGATCCTGGCGCACCTCGGCCATCCTTACGAAGGCGAATGCGTGGCCACCATCCGCAAGCACCCCAACGTCTATGCCGACTGCTCCGCATTGCATTACCGTCCCTTCCAGAATTACCAATCGCTGATGCTGTTGCAGGAGTACGGCGTTTGGCACAAGTTGCTATTCGGCACCGACTATCCGTTCACGACGGTGGACGCTACGCTGAAGGGTATGCGGGGCCTGAACGACATGCTGGAAGGCACTCGCCTGCCCCGGCTCAACAGGGAGCATATGGAAGCCATGTTTGAGCGCGATTCCCTAACGCTGCTCGGCATCGATGTTTAGGTGCTGGGTTTAAGTGCTGGGCGACGGGCTTTGATGCCACCAGCCCGCCCGCTTAAACTGGAAGCAGATGAGAATCGTTTGGCGTTTTCTGCCCGATCTGTTCGCGATTGTGGCGGGGGGCGTGGCGGGCTTCTGGTTGCAGCGCTGGTTTCTGCCGGGCAGGCGCTGGCTGCTCTATCCGGCGTTGGGGCTGATTGCGGCGGGCGCTCTGCTGGACCTGAATCTGCTGTTTGGCGCGACGCCGGCGCAGTGGGAGATCGCCGTGCGCGGTGGGGCCTTCGCCTTGGCAGCCGCTTTCGTGGCGACGATGCCCGTCGCATGGATCGCCCGGCAACGGTTGAGCCAGCAGCCGGATCCGATGCGCCGGAAGCTGCTTCAAGCCGCCGTCGCCGCGCCGATGGTCACCATGGGCTTTGGCCTGATCGCCGCGCGTTTCCGTCCTTTGGTGATTGAGCGGGAACTGCGGATCCCTGGCCTGCCGGCAGACCTTCAGGGGGTGAAACTTGCCCAGATCTCCGACATTCACCTGAGCCCCTTCCTCTCCCGGCAGGACTTGGCGCGGGCCGTCGACCTCGTTAACGAAACGAAGCCGCACATGACCTTCGTCACCGGCGACCTTATCACCGGCTCGCGCGATCCGATCGACGCTTGCCTCACCGAACTCGCGCGCCTGAAGGCTACGGATGGCGTCTATGGCTGCCATGGCAACCACGAGATGTACATCTACGCCGAGGCCTACGTCACCGAGCAGGCTGCGCGCTACGGCATGCGCTTTCTGCGCGACCAGCGCGTGACGGTGCGCTTTGGCCAAGCCAACCTCAACCTGGCGGGCGTCGATTATCAGAAGCGGGGCAAGCCGATGCTGCGCGGCGTCAATGGCCTGGTGGTGCCGAACCAATTCAACCTGCTGATGTCGCATACGCCGGAGGCCTTTCCCACGGCGCAGAAGCAGGGCTGGGACCTGATGCTCTCGGGCCATACGCACGGGGGGCAACTGAATCTGGAGCTATTCGGCGAGCAACTGAACCTGGTGCGCTTCTTCACGCCCTACACTTATGGCCATTTTGAAGAGCAAGGCTCCCACCTTTGGGTGACGCGCGGGTTGGGGACGGTGGGCATTCCGGCGCGGATCGGGGCGCCGCCGGAGGTGGTGGTGCTGAAGCTGATGAAGGCTTAGCGCTTCTGGACAGTGTTCATTTTCGGACACCGATGCGTGAAAACGGAGTGCTTGGTGCAGCGGTCGCGCTCATTTTCAAGGACTTAGAACGGCCCCCGGACTGCAAGTATCCCGCGGGTGCCCGCCATACTTATCTGCGATGACCAGCCCGATGTCCTGATCGCCTTACAGTTGCTCCTGAAAGCCGCCGGCCACGTAGCCAGAACCGCCGATACGCCGCGTGACCTGTTGACCCAACTGGCGGCGCGGCCGTTTGACCTGGTGCTGACCGACATGAACTTCAGCCGCGACACGACGTCCGGGCGCGAAGGCCTGGAATTGGTGGAGCAAATTCGCCGCGGAACATCGCCGCCGCCGGTGGTAGTGATGACCGCTTGGGGCGACATCGACCTGGCCGTGGAAGCCATGCGGCGTGGCGCGGCGGACTTCGTCACCAAGCCGTGGGACAACGTGCGGCTGCTGGCGACCATTAACCGCTGCCTGGCGGAATCGCGTGGGGCGCAAAGCGAGATGGAGATCGCCCGCAGCGTGCAGCAGAAGCTGTTGCCGGTGGCCGAGCGGCAATTCGGCAAACTGAACCTGCGGGCCGAGTTTGAGCCCGCGCACGAGATCGGCGGCGATTACTACGACTTCCTTGAGATCGACGGCGAGCGCCTGGGCATCCTGCTGGCCGATGTCTCGGGAAAAGGCGTGCCGGCGGCGCTGCTGATGGCGAATCTGCAGGCGCTCTTTCGGGCGCAGGCGCCGGAGATGTTGGCCCAGCCGGGTCCGCTGCTTGAGCGGGTGAATGTGCTGTTCCACGCCTCCACGTCGCCGGAGCACTACGCGACGATGTTCTACGGCGTCTACTATGACGGCGAGTTGCGCTATGCCAGCGCGGGTCATGTACCGGCGACGTTGACGCGGGCTTCGGGCGAGGTGGAGTCCCATGGGCCGACGGGGACGGTGGTGGGTTTGTTCGCGCGGGTGGCGATGGAGGAGTCCGTCTTGAGGCTTGGGCCGGGCGATCGTTTGTCGATTGTCTCCGATGGCGTCACCGAGCGGGACCTCGTGGAGGATGATCGCACTACCGTGGAGCTTTGGCAGTAGGTTTGCCGGCTACGATCCGCACGCGGACGGGCTTGGCTTCCGGCTTTACCGCGATGGGGCGGCAGACCAATTGCACCGACTCGGGCGCAGAGATGATCCGGGCGATGCCGCGTTCGCCCTCCGCGCCGGTGATTACCAGGAGCTTCGGCGAGGGTGCGTAGAGCTCGAGGACCCGTAAGGTGGTGGGGCCGACGGTGCAGAGCACGAGGAGTTCCTGGTCTTCCTTGAGGGCATTCTGCATGGCTTGTACTTGCGCCATGACGATGGCAGAGAGGCTATCGGGCTCGGCGGCTGGAGTTTCGCCGGGCCGCAAACCCTCCATCACTTCCATCACCTGGTTACCCAGGGCTTCGGCGGCGAGTTGTTTGGTAATGGCTCCGATACTCATGCTGCATTCTAGCCCACAATTGCTGCCTGCCACCCCACCGCTTACGCGGCGGGCTAGGCAGGGGCTAGAGGTCCATTTGGGTTCCGATTTCGACTACCTGGCGATAGGGTAGGCCAAAGTAACGGTCCGCCGTGACGGCGTTGCGTTGTAGAAAGGCAAATATGGTTTCGGCAAAGACGCCCATCTGGCCGCGCTGGGAGGCGATGAAACTCTCGCGCCCGAGATAGTAAGTGACTTCAAACCCTGGAAACGGAATATTGGCCTGCTGCACGGCCTGCGCTAACACTTCGGGCACGCGGGGCTCTTCCATAAAGCCGAAGCGGATCACGACGCGGTAGAAGCCGTCTTCGGGCCGGGTGACCGCGAAGCGCTCAGTTTCGGGCACCACCGGGCGATTGGCCGTTTGCACGGTGAGCAGGATCACAGTTTCCTGCAGCACGCGGCTGCGCTCCACGTGATGCACCAATACCGGCGGCAGCATCTCGGCGCTCGATGCCATAAATACCGCCGTCCCCGGCACGCGCGTCACGAGCCGGGCGTCCAGGCGCTTCTGTGCGGACTGTGCGGTGGGGAAGCGCACGGCATACTTATTAGCAATCAAGGTCCGGCCGCGGTTCCAAAGCACCATCACCACCATGATCGCGGCGCCGATTAACAGGGGCACGTAGCCGCCGTCGGCGAATTTAAATAAGTTGGCCCACAGGAAAGGTAAGTCAGTCGCCAGAAAGAGGATTAACAAGGGCAGCGCTTTCGCTAACGGCCAACCCCAGCTTTCGCGGATGACGACATAGTAAATCAAAGAGGTGAAGACCATCGTGCCGGTAACCGCGAGCCCATAAGCCGCCGCCAACTTAGGGGATTCGCGGAACAACACCACGAGTAAGATACAGCCGATCGCGAGTAAGTAATTTACTTGCGGAATATAGATCTGCCCCTGCGAATCGTGCGACGTGTGTTTCACCCGGACGCGCGGGAAATAGCCCAATTGCATTGCCGATCGGGTGAGGGAAAACGCCCCCGAAATGAGGGCCTGGGAGGCGATCACCGTGGCCAGGCTCGATAGTACGACCAGCGCGTATGTCGCCATACCTTTGGGCACCATGGAGAAGAAGGGGTTCGAAAACGTAGCCGGCTCCCGCAACGCATGCGCCCCTTGGCCGAAATAAGCGAGTAACAGCGACGGCATCACCAAGCCCACCCACATCCAGCGGATCGGCCGGATGCCGAAGTGCCCCATGTCGGCATAGAGCGCCTCGCCGCCGGTGACGGCCAGCACGACGGAAGCCAAAATGTGCAATCCGCCCCAGCCATGGCGAGCAAAGTAACTCGCGGCGTGCCACGGCAGCAGGGCGGCGAGGATTTCCGGGTCGTGACTCAGGTGATAAATGCCCAATGTCGCCAGGGTGCCGAACCAGATCACCATCACCGGCCCGAACAACTTGCCCACCGCCTCCGTGCCCCGGCTCTGGATCGCAAACAGCCCGACGAGGATGAGTACGGTAAGTGGCACGACATAGGCATGGAGGTTGGGATTGGCGAGTTCCAGACCTTCGACGGCGCTGAGCACGGAGATCGCCGGCGTGATCATGCCGTCGCCGTAGAGCAGCGCCGCGCCGGCCACGGCCAGCACGGCCACCAGGGGAATCCGGCCTGGTTTGCCCGCGCGCATCTGCTTGGGCGCCAGCGCCAACAGGGCGAAGATTCCACCTTCGCCATTGTTGTCCGCCTTCATGATGAAGACCAGGTACTTGACGAAGACCACCATCGTCATCGCCCAGAAGATGAGAGAGAGAATTCCGAAGAGATCTTCGCGGCTGGCGGCGTGTCCGCTTTGATGGGCCGCGGCATGCAGGCACTCTTTGAGGGTGTAGAGCGGACTGGTGCCAATGTCGCCGAAGACGACCCCCAAGGCCCCCAACGCTAGAGCGGCAAAGCTACCCCCGTGATGCGCTGGTTCCTCGAGCGAATGATGATCGGCCATGTAGCCTAGTCTAGCGCCGGAGACGCTAATTGCCGCCCGTGATCGCGCACATCGATCGGCCATTCGAGGATCTCGGCCTCGAAACGGTCCCGGTGCCGGGCGAAGAGGGCGCGCATGGCCTCTTCAAAACCCGGCTGGCTGCCGGCCATGGCGGAAAGAAAGCGGTAGGCCGCTTCCTGCGCTTGCCGGACACAGTCCTTGTCGGCGCTCAAGTTGCGGGCTTCGTCCACCAGGCGGCGCAACGCGGCCGAGGCGCCCCCGGGCTGATGACCCAGCCAATCCCAATGGCGCGGCAGCAAGGTGACTTCCTTGGCGATCACCCCTAACCTGGGCCGGCCGGCCGCGCGCTCGGCCACGGCGGGCTCTATTTGCAGAGGCGGCGCTTCCCGAAAGTCCAGGTCCACCTGGTGGCCGGTCGCGTCCTCAAAGTTCAGCACGGGGCCTTGCTCACCCCGCGCCAAGACCTTCTCGACTTCCAACTTCACTCGATCAAGCCCGCCCGAGGCGATTCGTCGATAACCTTCGAATGCTGTGTAACTCATAGTTTTATCCGGGTAAAACTATTATACCGGGATCTATTGAAATTAACTTAAGGTAAGACGTGGGGTATCCCTACAGTACTAAGGCCCTGATCCCGATGATGAGGACATGGGAAAAGTGGCTTAAGTTGAGACGGGTACTAGTTCCACAACGGCGAATTTGTTGCAGGCGGTGTCAATCCGACTGGGTCAGGGTCAGCGAGAGCCGTAGCCCCATGGACTGGTTCAAGGAGCTCGTCGGCATCCGTCCGCTGCGTTGCGAGCGCTGCTTTGCGCGGTTTTCAGCCTTTGCCCCGGCGTTGCGCGTTAGCGAACCGGACCCGTCGGCCAGGGCCCCGGTCACGGCGGATATGATGGCGCCGCGGACGCAGACGGTGCCCGATGCCGCGACGCCGCTCGATGAGATCCAACTCATTGAAGAGGAGTGGCGGCAGCGGATTCAACCGGATGGTTTGGTGGAGGAGACGCTCTGTGCGCAACTGGCGCACGCGACGTGGCACTTGCGCTGCCTGCATCGGGCAGAGCGGGAGGCGATCGCGGCGGCCGCACGCAACCGCAGCTTCAATGGAGAATCCGCCGTCAGTCTGATGACTTGGCGCCGCTCCGCCGAGGCTGCGATCCAGAATGCGCTGGAGCAACTGGAAGGCTACCGGAGAATTGGGCCGGGTGTCACGCAGGCTATTCCGAACCATGCGAGCGACCTAATGGCCCTTTCGCGGGCGGTGGAAACTCCGCGCCTCCATCATCACGCCGCGTCGGCGGCTCATATGGGCTGATTTCTAGGCGCGTAGGGATCGGGGCTTGGACACGGAGGATTGCGTCCGGCGCACGTCGAGGAGCCAACTGCTTAAGATCTCACAATAGTCGGCGAAGGTGAGTTCGGAGGGCAGTATCCTTTGCCGCCGGCAAAAGATCACCGCTTCAAAAATAGGCTTGTAGCTTTCGTCAAACGGGCAGTTGTAGAAGATGCTCGGGGGCTTCGGTCTTGCGGTCGGCATTCGAGGAATGGTTGGTCAATTCGCTCGAGTATTCTTGGTAGCCAACGCAAATGCCATCTTCTCCAAAGCCGATTTCCTGAGTTTCGCAACCTCAGGGTACTTGATCCGCAGCGCCTGGCTGATTTCCCTCTCGGTGCGCTCACTGCCGAAATACAGCAGCACGACCTGCTGATACAGGTAAGGAAGAGTGGTCATGGCCTGAGCCAACATGATGGGCGTCAAAATGGATTCATCTTTGGCCCGGGCCGGTGTGGGAAAGGAATAGGCGTCCAGTTTCCCCAATTGGTTGGGGCGCCTCCGAAGACCCTTCGGTGCCAAGTCGAGGTGGCGAAGGTAATCCAAAATCGAGTCTTCGATGCGGCGCTGAGCGTAGCTCGAAAAGGTTTCGGAACTGTCGAGGTCGTATTGTTTCGCCGCATCCAGCAGACCCACCACGCCCGCCTGTAGCAAATCATCCAGTTCGACCTGGGACGGCAGACGTTGGTGTACCTGAATAGCAACGGCGCGGACGAGGGGAATGTATCTCAACACCAACCCATCCCGCAAGCGTTGGTCTTCATCTTTGAAGACCTGTCGAACCGCGCTGGCCCAACCTGCGCGTTTCGAGTGCACCGCCGGGCCAGCAATCTCGGGAAGTTTCGTGAGGTGCGCGCCGGCGTCAGTGAATTCGGGATTCTTCAATCGGCTCATTGAACTTTCAAACCCTGCATCTTAATTCTAGTCCAAGTTCGCGAAAAATCTTGCTCGAAGAGCGACGCGGTTGGCTCCCGTACCGTTCCCCAGCTAAGAGACCACCGGCTCGTCTTCAATCTGCTCCTCCGGGTCACTCACCAGCTTGAGCCGCTGGGTCTCGATGGGCGCGCGCCATAGGGCATAGCCCAAGATTGGCATCATCAGCAGGGTGAGAATACTCGCCTCCGGGCCGTAGTCGCCGCCGCTCCAGAGGGGGCCGGCTTTCCATTCAAGCACGTAGCCCGATACCGACATACGGAAGCCGCTGAGGTTGACGCCGAAGAGGGGCAGGGTCCAGTTCCAGCCAAAGTGGATGCCGATGGGGAGCCAGAGGTCGCCGCTGCGTAACACCGCAAAGCCGAGGATGAAGCCCCAGAGGAAGGTATTGAAGAGGCCGAGCCAGCTTGAGTTCAGATTGGCCGAGTGCGCGGCCGCGAACAGGACGCTGACCGGCATGATGGTCGTAAAGGGGCCGGCATGGCGGAGTAGCAGTTGAAAGCCGTAGCCTCGGAAGAGCAACTCTTCGCCGACTACGCCCAGGGCCAGCATCGCACTGACGAAGAGTAGGCTGCGCCAAGTGGCCGGCTGGTCCGGTGCGGGGGTGAGTTTGGCGACGCCGGCCAGGATCGGCGGCACCAGGACGATCAGCGCGGCCAGCACCCCTCCGCCCAAGCCCCACAGCAGGTTGCGGACGGAGCTGGGGTTCCACGCGAGGCCCAGGTCCGCCACCGAGAGGCGTTCAAAGATCCGCACTGTGAAGGCATTCGTCACGAACGCGGCCAGGAAAGTGCTCAACGCAGCCGAGGCCACGGTGCCCGCCCAAGGCGCAAGCAGCGCGCCAAAGACAATCAGCCCTAGCAACTCGAGGAACGCGAACAACCCCACCCGGACCGCGAGCCCGTAGATGTCGGCACGCGACATGCTGTCTTTAGCTCTTTGTACTGACTTGCACGCCCCGCGGAGCGACGCGCACGTCCAGCACTTGGGCGCCTTCGCGCTCGATGACGGCCCGCACCTTGGCCTTTGTGCCTTTTTCCACCAGGAAAAAGACACAGCCGCCGCCGCCCGCACCGCAGACCTTGGCGGCCTTGGCGCCGGCGCGGGCGGTCGACTTCACCAAACGGTCGATCAGTGGCGTGGTGATGCCGGGGGCATTCTTTTTGCGATGGCTCCATTCGGCGCGGATCAGCGCGGCCAGTTCTTCCCAGTCGGACTCGGCGAGCGCGCCGCGCACGCCGTTGGCGATGGCCGAGATCTCGTCAAAAGCCCGGTGGACGCGCTTATCGCCGTCGACGTGCTTCTTCATCACATCCCAGTTGTTGATGCCCGAGTTACGCGGCTCGCCGGTGTAGGCGAGGACAATGCGCTCTTCGAACTCGGCCAAGTCGACATCGAGGCCGACACGTTTGATGCCCGAGGGGCCCATCTCCATCGCGCTGAGGCCGCCGTACATGGCCGGGTAATAGTCCTGGCAGCCGGTGGGCACTTGGATGATTTGCGCCTCAATGTTTTGGGCGATTTCCCGAATTTTCTCAAGCGAATGGCCGCCCTTGGTGAGCTTGTTGAGGGCGCTGGCCACGGTGATCATAAGCGACGAAGAGCCGGAGATGCCGGCGCCGGCCGGGGCTTCGCTCAACGTCTCCAGGTCAAGCCCCACTTCGGGTTGCCAGAAGCGCAACTGCCAGGCCGCGAGCGGCAGGCGATACTTCTTGGTTTCCTTCAGCGCTTCGAGCGAGGCGAAGCTTTCGGAGATACCGAGATCGCGCGACTTGAGGTGAATGGCGCCGTCTTCGCGCGTGCTGAGCCAGCAGCGCGTATAACGGTCGATGGCGAAGTTGACGGTGACGGCTGAATCGTGAAACAGGTAAAGCGGCCAGATGTCGAGCGTGCCGCCGGCGAGGTCCACCCGGCAGGGCGAGGAGGCTTGGATCTTCATGGAACACTTGAATTGTAGCTCGTGCCGATTGGCATCCGGGGGCTAGAATGAGGGGAAGGAGTTTTGCCGTGACCACACCTCCGCCGATGCCGATGGGGCAAGGACCGAAGAAGACGCCGGTTTGGGTTTGGATTCTCGCTGCCGTGGGCGGCATGATCCTGTTGCTGACGATTGGCTTGGGACTGCTGGGCTATTACGCGGTGCAGAAGGTGAAAGAGGTGGCGGCGAATCCTTCCGCCGCCGCGGCGATTCTCTCGAAGATTGACCCGGACCTCGAAGTGCTGGATATCGATGACGGCAAGAAAATCATCCGCGTCCGCAATAAGAGGAACAACGAAGAGGTCACGCTGAACCTGAATGACATCCTGCAGGGCAAGCTGAAAATCCAGCACGAGGGCAAGGACGGCGTCGAGAGCTTTGAGTTGGGCGGCAAGGTGAAGCTTCCTTCGTGGCTGCCGGCCTATCCGGGCGCGGAGTTAAAGGGCATTGGCGCGGGGCGCAGCGACAAGGACGGAGCCGGCGGCTTAGGCACTTTCGATACGGCGGACCCGGCGGAGAAGGTCATCGCCTTCTATCAGGCGGCCCTTGAGAAGCGCCAATTCCACAAAGACGAGGGCGTGTCGGCGAGCGGGACTTCGGTCCTGGTGATGAAGAACGACAGCGGCGACATGGCCACCATCACGGCTACGCCCATTGGGGACTCCACCAAGGTGACGGTGCTCTATGGCAGCAAGTAGCCTTCTCTTGCTCCTGGCCTGCTTGGCCGCCGAGCCGGACTTCGTCTATCAGCGCGCCGGTCACGACGCCGATGTCGTCACCCCGGTGAGCGGCGGCGTCGTGCTGATGGGCGGCGGCAGGGATGTCGCCGAAGCCTTCGCCTGGATGATTGAGCGTTCCGGCGGGGGCGACTTTCTCGTCCTGCGGGCCTCCGGCACGGATGCCTACAATTCGTTCGTTCTAAGGCAAGGCGCGGCCAACTCGGCGGCCACGTTGATCCTGCGCACGCGCGAAGCGTCGTCCGATCCCGTGGTGCTCGAGAAGGTTCGCCAAGCCGAGGCGATCTTTCTGGCCGGGGGCGACCAGTGGAATTACATCCGCCAATGGAAAGACACGCCGCTGGCCGCCTTGCTGCAAGAGCGGATTGCGCTGGGCGTTCCCGTTGGCGGCACGAGCGCAGGCCTCGCCGTGCTGGGCGAGCATTACTTCTCCGCTGAGCACGACTCGGTCACGTCGGCCGAGGCCTTGGCCGATCCGTTTCACTTCCGCGTTACCTTGGGCAGCGGCTTCTTGCGCATCCCGCATCTCGAAGGCCTCATCACCGACAGCCACTTTATGGCGCGCGGCCGGGAGGGGCGTTTATTGGCCTTTTTGGCCCGGCTTTCGGCACGCGGAGTGGGAGTCGACGAGGCGACGGCGGTGTTGCTGGAGCCGGATGGCAAGTCGAGCGTGGTGGGCCGGAATGCGGCGCACTTCTATTCGCTTTCGAGCGAAGGCGTGGTTTGCGCCGCCGGGCAGGCGCTCGAGATTCCGTCAGCCCAGGTGGAGCGGGTTTCCAGCGGCGGGCGCTTCGATTTCGCGGGTTGGAAGGGTACTGGGGAGGCGGAAAGCCTAACGGTGAAGGCCGGTGCTATACTCAAGGCGGAACGTCCATGATTATCCTTTTAACTATTATCCATGTGCTGGTCTGCACGCTTTTGATCGGCGTCGTGCTCTTGCAAAGCGGCAAGGCGGCTGATTTGGCCGGCGCTTTCGGCGGCATGGGTTCGCAGACCACGTTTGGTGTGCGTGGCGCGGCCACGTTGCTCACCAAAGCGACTACGATTGGCGCGGGCCTGTTCATGGTGACTTCGCTGAGCTTGGCGGTCCTGCAGACGCGCGAAGGTGGCGGCGGTGGTTCGGTGCTGGATCGTAACGCGCCGATAGCGGCTCCCAAGACGCCGGGTAAGGCTCCGGCCGTGCCGCAGGTAACGATTCCGACGGCTCCGGTGATTCCGCAGGGCGCGGCGCCCAAGGTGGAAGTGACGCCGGTCCCTCAGAACTTGGCTCCGGTCGTTCCGGCCCCGGTCGCTCCGGCGAAGAAGTAGTATCATAGAGTTTGTAACACCTGCGGAGGTGGCGGAATTGGCAGACGCACTAGCTTGAGGTGCTAGCGAGTAACATCGTAGGGGTTCAAGTCCCCTCCCCCGCACCATTTTTAGAAAAGGCCTTCCGGCGACGGAAGGCCTTTTTGCTTTGCCGCTAGTTATAGAGCCACGTCGGAAAGCGGCTGCGAATGGGGCCCACTTTGCGGCCGAGGACGTATAAGCCGTCGCCACGGTGATCCTCCGGCATGCCGCACTGGCGGAGCATCGTGGCCACCCAGGCTAGTTCTGGCTTAGGCTCTTGCTTGAAGGGCCCGGTTTCGAGCTTCACGATTTCAAAGCCCGCGTCGTGTAACAGCAAGTATCCCTCTTTGGCGGTGTATTCGCGGGCGTGGCGGGCGTCGCCGTCGACGGATGGCTTCAAGTAAGCCGGGAAGAAGCCGGGATGGTAGCCGTGCAGGATGGCCGAGATGGCGCGCAGGCTGGCGATGTTGGGCGTGGTGACCAGGAAGTGGCCGCCGGGCTTCAGGATCCGGTTCACCTCGGCAAGCAGGTGCATGGGGTCGTCTTTTAGGTGCTCGATGAGCTCGCAGCAAAGCACGGTGTCGAAGTGCGCGTTGGGGTACGGGTATGGGTCATGCTCGGCGTCGAAGAGGTCGATGAAACAGGTGAAGTGGTCGCCATGGGCGCTGGTGACTTCGCGGCTTTCGGTCTTGCCGGCCGAGCCAAAGTAACAGCCGCGGACTTCGCCATAGCCCAGCTTAAATTTCAGGGCCGGGGTGATCTGCATATAGGCGCCCATTTCGAGGATGCGTTGGGTCGAGTCGCCGGGCGGCGTGAGTTCAAGGGTCTTTTCGAAGCGAGCGGCGTGATGGTCGAGGTAGGTTTGGGCGGAAGGGTCAGCTACCCATTGGGCGACGTCCTCCTTTTGTATGTGCACCGGCTCGATGACTGCGAGCTCCGGGCGTGTTGGCGGAGCCCAGGGCCGTCCGTCGCGCACGGCGGCGAGAAAGTCGACGTAGCGCTCGGCGACCACGGGCCAACTGCATTCGCGGGTGACCCATTCGGCGGCGCGGTCGCCCATGGCGCGCGCTAAGTCCGGCCGGGCGAGGAGTAAGTTGAGATATTCGTAAATCAGGTCCTCTTCGGTAGGCCCGACGGGGACTTTTAGGCAGATCTCATTGGGGAATTCGGCGAAGGACCCGATGTCGGAAACAAGGACGGCGCGGCCCAGGCCAAGGGCACGCAGCAACGTGCCGGAGCTTTCTCCCACGGTAGGGTAGCGTAAGTTCAATATGACGTCGCAGGCGGCCATCAGGTGGGTGAATTGATCGATGGGCGTGAAGCCCAATACCCGGACCGCATGGCGGAGTTCGAGCGTGCCGAGTAAGTGGTCGAGTTGTAGGTCCGGGTGCGGCTCTCCGACGAGGATCATGCGGGCTTCGGGCACCACGTGTAG
>Ga0105044_10001428_pt1 | contig 31937 bp, 22 predicted proteins | sample MAT01_FD_78092 | JGI IMG/M metagenome (GOLD analysis project Ga0105044, IMG submission 78092) | Freshwater microbial communities from Lake Fryxell liftoff mats and glacier meltwater in Antarctica - MAT-01 | ecosystem: Environmental > Aquatic > Freshwater > Ice > Liftoff microbial mat | place...
AGCATCTGGGCGAGAAACTCCGGGCCGTCCTTCACGTCGGCGGCCATCAGTCGACGAGCGACGTTGGCCACGGTCTTCAGGTAAAGCGGGTTCTTCGACTGAGAATCGAGACCAAAGACGAGTCCGACGGCGGGTTGATCGGTGATTGCGTCTTCGACGGCCCACCAGATAAGCAGAGGCAACTGCGCATCCTTCGCACAGGCGGGGTTATTGACCAGCGACTTCGCGATGCCGACGGCGAACTGATGGTCAAGTCGCTTTGCGGAGCACGCGAGTTGTGCCAGCACCGTCGGGCTCGTCTCGGTGCCGGCGAGGCTCTCCCACGCTTCATAAGTCTCGGGCGACACCGCGCGGCGATCGCCCTGCAATCGCACCGCCCACTCGCGGACGCGTTCGTTCGGGTGCGTCAGCAGTTCCCGTGCGTACGCTCCGTCGAATCCGCCGCTCACGTAGATCGCCCACAGCGACTCCACTGCGAGCAGGCCCTTGTCCTCGGCCACCCACTTTTTGAGAGTGGTCACGACGCTCTTGTCCTGCCGCTCGCCGAGTTTCAGGCGGGCCTCGTTCCGCCACCACTTGTTGGGGTGCTTCAGTAGCTCGATCAGTTCCGCCGAGGTCTTCGTCCGCAGGTCGAACGCCGCGAGCTTCGGCGTGCCCTGGTACTCGATCTTGTAGATGCGGCCATTGGTCTTGTCCCAGTTGTCCACCGGGTCCAGGTGGGCGGCCCGGCGATCGGTCCAGTCCGCGACGTAAACGTTGCTGTCAGGTCCCTGGAAAACATCGACGGGGCGGAAGAACATGTCGTCCGTCGTCATCAGGTCCGCGCCATGGCGGGCGGTGTACGAGGAACCGACCGGCTCCATCGTGTGCATGTAGATCGCGTTCGACAGCAGATTGCCAGCAATGTACTGATCGCGATACTCCGGCGGGAAGGCATCCGCCTGGTAAACGATGCCGCCACAGGTGACGTGGCCGCCCTTGAAATCCTTGTAAAGGACGTGTTCAAAGTAGCCGTAGGTATGGGCGTTGTGCAACGGGCCGTGCTTCGAGAAGCCCTTGACGTAGTAAGCCCCCTGATACTGGTGCAGCATCGCCTTGCCGCCATAGTTGGTGCCCGCTATCACCTGGCCGTTCTTGTCGAAGTCGAGACCGTATGTGTTGCCGCCGCCCTCGGAGAAGAGTTCAAACTTCTTCGTCAGGGGATGGAAGCGCCAGATGCCCTGCTGGAATTCGACGACAGGCGCCTTGGGCTCCCTGGGGTTCTTGATTCGCGCCGTGCTGGTGCTTCCCGTCGCACCGTATAGCCAACCGTCCGGGCCCCACTGAAGCGAATTCGCGAGGGAGTGCGTGTCATCGAGGCCGAAGCCGCTGAGCAGCACCTCGGGGTCGCCGTCGGGAATGTCGTCGCCGTTCTTGTCCGCGTAGAAGAGCAGGTAAGGCGGCTGCACGACGTACACCCCGCCGTGGCCGAGGCAGAAGCCGCCGGCCATGTTGAGGTCGCTGAGGAAGTCCTTGCTCTTCGTGTAGACACCGTTCGCGTCCGGCTCCGAGAGGATGGTGATGCGGTCAATCCCTTTCGGCCCATGCGGCGGCGGTTCGGGGACGATGTCCCACACCGTCCGCAGATACTGATCCTGCTTGAGCGCCTTCATCCCCGCGGGGTTCGGATACTGCAAGTACTGGAGCACCCACATTCGGCCGCGATCATCGAAGCTGATCGACAAGGGCTGCCGGATCATCGGCTCGTGAGCGACCGCGGTGACCTTGAAACCCGTTGCCAGCTTCATCCGCTTGACGGCCTCCTCGGGTGAGGGCCCATCCGCAAATGCGAGGCTAGAACCAAGACACAGGCCGAGGATGGTTATGAGTGTGAACTGAAAGGCTTTCATGAGCCGGCTCCGAACAGACACGAAGCGTTGGAGGCGTATGTAAGCAAGGATGAGGGAATCGCGAGACAAAAACAAGAGGGGACGCCGCGTGTTACAACTTGATTTCCCGAGGCGTTCTGGCGATGATAACATTCTTACCTTCGCTCATCGCACTGGCTCCTGACGACCACCCATGCGAACTCCACGATTCTCACGACCGATCGCCAGCCTTGTGATCCTGAGTGTGTTCGCGGGCACGTCCCCCGCGGACGATCGCTCGCCGAGGGCGGAGGATCTTCGTTTCTTCGAGGCCCGCATTCGCCCCTTGCTGCTGGCGAACTGCCTGAAGTGCCATGGGCCCGCGAAACAAAAGGGAGACCTTCGCCTCGATACCACCGAGGCGATCCAGCGTGGCGGTGACTCTGGCCATGCTCTGCTCAACCCGGCCAAACCTGAGGAAAGCCTGCTCCTTCGTGCCGTTCGGCATGCGGAGGGCGTGGAGAAGATGCCGCCGGAAGGCAAGTTGAAGGACGCGGAGATCGCCGACCTCACCGCGTGGGTGAAGCGCGGTGCTCCCTTCCCGCCGACCGTGCAGCCCGACAGCGGTTCACCCACGAAACACTGGGCCTTCCAACCGGTCGTGCGTCCTGCGGTGCCCAGGCTGAAAGAGGATCGTGTCGTTCCATCGAACCTCGATCGTTTCGTGCTAGCCAAGCTCGAAGCGGCAGGATTACGGCAGGCCCCGCCCGCGGAGAGACGCACGCTGATTCGCCGGGCGACTTACGATCTCACGGGTTTGCCTCCAACGCCGGAGGAAGTGGACGCATTCCTGAAGGATGCCTCGCCCTCAGCATTCGCGAGGGTCGTCGATCGGTTGCTGGCTTCACCGCAGTACGGCGAACACTGGGGAAGGCACTGGCTTGACGTTGCCCGCTATGCAGACTCCAACGGCCTGGATGAAAACATCGCCCACGGCAACGCCTGGCGGTACCGCGACTATGTGATCGAGAGTTTCAACGCCGACAAGCCTTATGACCGCTTCGTGCTCGAACAGATTGCGGGCGATCTCCTCCCGGCCGAGACGCCGGCGACTCGGAACGCACAGCTCATCGCGACGGGCTTTCTTGCCCTTGGGCCCAAGGTGCTGGCGGAACCGGACGAGAAGAAGATGGAACTCGACATCGTGGACGAGCAGGTGGACACCCTGGGCCGCACGGTGATGGGCCTGACGCTTGGCTGCGCTCGCTGCCACGATCACAAGTTCGACCCCGTGACAGCCGCTGACTACTACGGCCTGGCGGGCGTGTTCGTCAGCACGCTGACGATGGATAACTTCAAGAAGGTGGCGAGGTGGCACGAGAACTCGCTCGGCTCAGCGGAGGACAACGCGAAGCAGGCGGAGCACGATGCCGCCGTGGCGAAGCTGAAGGAACGCATCAAGGAACTGGTCGCCAAAACAGACGCGGACTCGAAGGTGAAGCTCAAGACGCTTCGTGAGGAACTCGCCACCCGGGAGAAAACTGCGCCCGAGGTGCCGACGGCCATGGGCGTCACCGACGGGAAGGCCGTCGATATCCCCGTCCTTCGCCGCGGCAACCACCTCACACCCGCCGCGATGGTCGCCCGGCGATTCCCGGTCATACTCGCTGGCGAGAAGCAAGCCGCCCTTCCCAGCGATCACAGCGGCCGGCTTGAACTCGCTCGTTGGCTTACCGATCCCAAACATCCGCTCACCGCACGGGTGATGGTCAATCGCGTCTGGCGCTGGCACTTCGGCAAGGGCCTCGTTCGTTCCGTCGACAACTTCGGCAGGCTTGGCGAGAAGCCCACTCACCCGGAACTCCTGGATGATCTTGCGGCAAGCTTCGTCGAAGATGGCTGGAGCCTGAAGAAGCTCCACCGAAGACTGATGCTATCTGCGACCTACCAGACGAGCTCCGGGACCGACGCCAGGGCCGCGAACGTCGATCCCGAGAATCGCCTGCTCTGGCACGCGAACCCGCAGCGTCTCCAGGCCGAGATGATCCGCGACAGCTTCCTCGCCGTCGGCGGACTGCTCGACGCCAGGCAGGGAGGGCCGGCACTGGAGGGTCTCAAGAATCGGGACTACGTCTTCAACCACACGTCCAAGGACAAGACGACCTACGGCGGCAATCAGCGATCGGTTTACCTTCCGGTGATCCGCAACAACCTCTACGACGTCTTCCAACTGTTCGACGCGCCCGATGCGGCGGTGCCCAACGGCGACCGTGCGGCGACGACCGTGCCCACGCAGGCTCTGTTCTTCCTGAATAGCGATCTCGCCTCGCGAGCCGCGGACGGGCTCGCCGGGCGCGTGCTCGCCAAGGTGGAATCTTCCAGCAAGGACCGCGTTCAAAGACTTTTCGCCCTGGCTTACAGCCGCCCACCTTCGGAGGCGGAAGTCCTCCGCGTGAATGCGAGCGTGGCGGCCTTTGAATCGCAGTTCGCGTCCGACGCGGATGCCGAGAAACGCACTCGCAAGGCCTGGGCCGTGGTCTGCCAGGCGATGCTGGCCTCGAATGAGTTCGTCTACATCCCATGAACTGGTGAGCCTGATGATCTCGAACGCCTCTTCACGGCCGTCACGACGCCAGCTTCTCCAGCAGTCGATGCTCGGGTTCGGCAGCCTGGCGTTCGCGGATCTGCTTCACGGAGCGGACTCCGCAACCAGGGGCCTGCACTTCCCCGCGAAGGCCAAGAGGATCATCTTCCTGTTCATGAAGGGCGGTCCGTCGCACATTGACACCTTCGAGCCGAAGCCGATGCTCGATCGCGACGACGGCAAACCTTACCCCGGGCCGCGACCCAGAGTGGTCTTCGCCAAGACGGGCAACCTGCTGAAGTCTCCCTGGAAGTTCAAGAAGTATGGCGAGAGCGGCAGCCCCGTCAGCGAACTCTTCCCGAACGTGGCGACGTGTGTGGACGACATCTGCTTCGTTCACTCGCTTCATGGCACCAACCCGGCCCACGGCGGCGCGGTGCTCAAGCTGCACACCGGCAGCGATAACTTCGTCCGCCCCAGCATGGGCGCCTGGGTGAGCTACGGCCTGGGCACCGAGAACCAAAACCTTCCCGCTTACCTCACGATCTGCCCCACGCTGGCTCACGGTGGCGTCAACAACTGGGGTTCCGCCTTCCTGCCCGCGGTCCATCAAGGCGTGCCCATCGGCAACGCCGGTACGCCGATCGAGCAGGCGAAGGTGCGATACATCGGGAACGCAAACCTCTCCCGCGACGCCCAGCGATTGCAACTGGATCTCCTCGCGGACCTCAACCGAGGCCACCTCGACCGCGAAGGCCGTGACGCGGCGCTGGAAGGCCGGCTCGAATCATTCGAACTCGCCTATCGGATGCAGACGGCGATGCCGGCGGCCGAGGACATTTCCAAGGAATCCGCGGCCACGAAGACGCTGTACGGACTTGACGACCCGATCACCGCGCCCTTCGGCCAGCAGTGCTTGCTTGCACGTCGCTTCGCCGAGCGAGGCGTGCGATTCGTGCAGGTAACCCACAGCGATGACAAGGTGCAGTGGGATCAGCATGGCAACCTTCGTCAGGGGCACGCGAAGAATGCCCTCGAAGTCGATCGCCCCATCGCGGGGTTGCTCAAGGATCTGAAATCCCGCGGGTTGCTCAAGGACACGCTGGTGCTCTGGGGCGGCGAGTTCGGCCGAACGCCGACGGTCGAAGGCGGCGGCAACGATGGCCGCGATCACAACCCCGAAGGCTTTACCATCTGGATGGCCGGTGGCGGCGTGAAGCCCGGCTTTCACTATGGAGCCACCGACGAATATGGTTGGTACGCCGCCGAGAACAAGGTCCACATCCACGACCTGCACGCAACCATCCTCGCCCTCATGGGCCTGGATCACGAGCGTTTGACGTTCCGCCAAGCCGGCCGCGACTTCCGCCTCACGGACGTCCATGGCCGAATCGTGAAGGACCTCTTCGCGTGAGAGGCGTAGACGTCTCAAGGCAGCGCCGCCGCACCAGGGGCGGACACGAGCTCCTTCGCATTGTTCGTGATCGTTCGGCGAATCACATCACCAGGCGGCGGCGAACGGCCCGGGCTTGATTGCACTCGCCGCAGGTGCCGCGGACCACCAGTGTGCGGCCCGACGGCTGGAAGTGATGCTCGCTCGCCACCCGCTTCAGCACCTCGTCGACCTCGTCGCTGTGGAATTCGATCATTGTTCCGCACTTCTCACAGATCAGATGGTCGTGGGCTGGGTAGCCATAATCGTGGTCGTAGATCGTCCTCGGGCCCACATCGATCCGCCGCAGCAAACCGGCGTCCACCAGTTTCGTCAGCGTGCGATAGACCGTGGCTCGGCTCACGTTTCGGCCCGAGTCCTTGAGCTTCGCGATCAGTTGATCCGCATCGAAGTGGGAGTGACGTGCGAAGATATGCTCGACGAGCTCCCGCTGCTGATCCGTGTAACGCTGTGCCTTGGGTCGGCTGGCGAGGTACTCACGGAATTTGCTCTCGGGAGATTGCGAAACCGTAACGCTAGGAAGCGACACCGCTCAGCCTCTCTGGGAACTGGGTCAGACCAGGCGGACCCTCCGCCGATCATTCCTCTGGATCATTATAGGGAACCCGGCGAGAAGCCCGCGTGATGATAAAATGTAAGGATGATAGTGGTTGAAGGAGATGTGACGAGCTGAACTCGCCGCTTGCAAGATCGTGTCGTGGGGAATCGACCACCACAAGCGATCTCACAAGGCCAGTGTCGGTGGGTTAGACGATGCGTGCCAGGAGCCGTTCCTCGGCCATCTGCCAGCGTTCTTCGGTGTCATAAGTACCGGCAGCAATTTCGGCTCGAATCCGGGCCACCAATGCGTGACGGATTCCGTCCGGCCCCGGCACTTCCTCGATCGTGGTTGAAAGAGGAGTGATGCCAGCCAGATTGAGCCGCGACCGCGAAAGGGGCGGCGTGGCGGGAATCGTCTTCGGCGACTCGGCCAGCGTCACGCGCCATTTCTGCCAGCCTTGCCTCGAAGTCTCACGCATGGTCCAGGTTCTCCCTGCGAGCAAAGCGGGACGGTTTCCCACGCTCTTTGCCGGCAGTCGATGTTGTGCGAACGGCTCCCATCACGAAGCCAAAGGCACACGGCGATTGTTTGATCAAGGTCGATGATCCGGGGCCTCTCATGGCCGCGGCGAATTCTCGACCATCCGTTCCCGCCGGCAGCGATCCACGCCTCGCCGATCGGGTGTTCCATCCTGGTGCTCATCAGGGTCGGATTCCGCCGCCCTCACACCGGTTTGTCTGTTCACGTCCCAGCGTGGCATTCTACGCAATTCTATCGTCGGTCGCGCGTGATAGCATGGAGCAATTCGCATCCCAAGTGTCCATCCACTCGGCCCCACGCGCCTCAGCACATGCGTTGCCCGGATGTTGCGCGACAGTGGGTTCGGTCACGCTCCAGGACTCACGATTTTTTCCTTCGGCCACCGATCCCCTCAAGACACCCGGGCTTGAGTGAAACTTCCCGTCTTCAAGTCCTGTCAAGCACTGCGTTGTCCCCAGTAATCGCTTCGTCGTAAGCAAGGCTTTGTGGATTCATCGACGGGTTGGGGCTTCGGTCGATGGGTTTACGTTAACGGCCCAAGAAGCCGGGCTCAATTCCTTACGGGTTCTCTAATCGATTCATTTTGAGAAGCGCGTCATCACGCCCGGCATAGACGGGAAGTCCGCGTTGCACGCCAGAATTGGAGGAACTCGGAATGCAGAACCATGCAGTCGCGACTCAGAAGACCGGCATCGGGTCGCCATTATAGATGTGGTGCGGCCGATTCTCGGCGTCGATCCAGGCCGTCGTTTTCGGGAGGCCCAGGCCGTGATAGATGGTCGCGGCGAAGTTCTCGGGCGACTGGGGATCGGTCGCAGGCTGGCCGCCGTTCTTGTCGGAAGAGCCCACGATCTTGCCGCCTTTGACCCCGCCGCCTGCGAGGAAGAGCGTCTGCACCGCTCCCCAGTGATCGCGACCGGGGAGCTTGTACACCCCATTGATGCCGAAGATCCGAGGTGTGCGTCCGAACTCGCCTGCCATCACCACCAGCGTGGAATCCAGCAAGCCGCGGTCGGCCAGATCATCCAACAACCCCGAGATACCTTGGTCCGTCGGCGGTAACAGCTTGTCCTTCAGGTGCGGGAAGATGTTGCCGTGGGTGTCCCAGGTCTCGTTGTTGCCGAGGTTCACCTGCACCAGGTTGACGCCCGCTTCCACCAAGCGGGCAGCGATCAGGAGCGACCATCCAAAGGCGTTATTCCCGTAGCGGTCCAGTTCCTTGACCGGTGTGTGCTTGAGGTCGAAGGCCTTGCGGACTCCCTTATCCGTCAGCAACGAGACCGCATCCGCACGTGAGCGATCGAGATTTTCGTACGCGGCTCCCGAGTCGAGCGCTTTCCTCTGGCCGTCGATGTGCTTGAGGATGTCAAGGCGTGCGTCGAGCCGGGAAGGATCGACGCCTTCGGGCAGCGTGAGGTTAGGGATATCGAAGCTCTTTCGCTTCGAGGTGTGCGCCCGTTGCTGGTGGTCGAATTCGTACTTCGGGTACGCACCGTACGACATCGTCTCGAACGCGGACATCTCCAGGAACCACGGATCACGAGCCCGGCCCATGACACCCGCGAACTGGCCGGGGATAACGCGGCCGGTGTTGTGAACGAGCCGTTCGGGCAGCACCACCGCGGGCGGCAGGTTGTTCCGCGGCCGGGTCACCCCCGTGGCGATCGACGCGAGGCTCGGCCAGTCGCTTGCCTGCGGTTTCGAGGAGTTAAACCCGGTCGGCATGTCGCTGCGGCCGGTCAGCATGATATGGTGGCCGTCGGAGTGGTTGTTCGTCGAGTGCGTCAGCGATCGCACCAGGGCCCACTTGTCGCTGCGGGCCGCCAGCAGGGGCAGGTGTTCGCACACCTGCACGCCGGGCGTCTTCGTGGCGATCGGCTTGAATTCGCCGCGAAACGACTCAGGGCCGTTCGGCTTCGGATCAAAGCTATCGACCTGGGACAGGCCCCCAGACAGGAAGATGTAAATCACCGACTTCACCGAGGCAGTGCCCTTTCCTGCGGCCATCGCACGAAGCGGTGCCAGATGATTCATCCCCAGGCCGAGTAATCCGATCGACCCGGCCTGGATGGCGGAGCGGCGAGAGATTTTCGGGTGTGAATAGCTGGACATAAGATGAGCCTCGGACCGGGCAGAGGGCAGGATGCTTGCAGAAGGAAAGTATAACTGATATCGGCCCCTCAAGGCAAGCATATCAGAGATTTAACGAGCGGCCGCATCGCGTCAGGCAGCCGGTGACGTGCCGAAGGCGACGGGTGGCTGTATCTTTGACATCATCACTTCGATACCCTCGACGACGAGAACTGTCCATGCCCGAGCAATGGGACTACAAGAAAGCCGGCCTCGACCTCGGGAAATACGAGGAAACAATCTCGGGCCTCCAACCGTTGCTAAGCCGCACGCAGGATCCGCTGCGCGTGATTCCGCCGCCCTTCCCTCCCCGCAAAGGCGGCAAGGGCACCGGTGGCTTCGCCAGCCTCTTTGAACTCAACCGCGATGGCCGCTACAAGAACCCGGTCCTCGTGACCTGCACCGATGGCGTCGGAAGTAAACTCAAGATTGCCTCGATGCTCGGCAAGTTCGACACCGTCGGAATCGACCTCGTCGCCATGTCCGTGAACGACCTCATCTGCACCGGCGGCGAACCGCTGACGTTTCTTGACTACATCGCCATGCCCGCGGACGATCCGCCCTTCACGCTGCAACTCGTCAAGGGCATCAGCGATGGCTGCGTGGAAGCCGGCTGCTCGCTCGTCGGCGGCGAGACCGCGATCCTCCCGGACTTCTACCAGCCTGGCGATTTCGACATGGCGGGCTTCTGCACCGGAGTGGTGGAGAAGAGCGCGATCATCGACGGCCGGGCCATCACGATCGGCGACGCCGTCCTCGGTCTCGCGTCCAGTGGAGTCCACTCCAACGGTTACAGCCTGGTGCGGAAGGTCGTTTTTGAAGCGGCCGGCTTGAAGGTCACGGACCACGTTCCAGAACTCGGCACCACCGTCGGCGAGGCCTTGCTGACCCCGACGAGGATCTACGTGAAGCCGGTGCGGAAAATCCTCGCTCAGCCAGCTGGCGAAGCGAGTGCAATCCACGGCCTCGCGAACATCACCGGCGGCGGCCTGCCGGACAACATCGCCCGCATTCTCCCGCCTGGCTTGCGTGTGCGAATCCGCCGCGGATCGTGGGCGGCGCCTCCGGTTTTCCCGTGGATGCAGAAGCTTGGCAACATTGCCGATGCCGAGATGGCTCGCGTCTTCAACATGGGCATCGGCTTCGTCGTCATCGCGGCCCCGACTTTCGCCCAAAGCCTCATCGCACGGTTCGAGAAGGAGAACGTCCCGGCGTTCGCGATCGGCGAAGTCGGCGAAGGCGAGCCAGGAGTTGACTTCGTCTAGACTTCGCGGAGACGCAACGAGACGAATCACATCAGAGTGTCTGGCATGTCCTTTGAAAAGACGAATGCTCCGCATCCTGACGACACAATCGTGGCCCTTTCGTCCGCCACGGGTGGGTCACTTCGGGCCATCGTTCGAATCAGCGGGCCTCTCACACGATCGGTGATCGCGGCGCACTTCACATCCCCTCACGAAGCCGCCCCACGAACTTTGCAATCTGGCGTCCTGCGACTCACCGGCCTCCACTCGCCGTTGCCCGCGGACCTTTACTTCTTTCAGGCACCCCACTCCTATACGGGACAGGATCTCGCGGAACTGCACACGATCGGTTCGCCGCCACTGGTTGATCGACTCATCGCCGATCTCCTCACGGCAGGGGCTCGCCCTGCGAATCCCGGTGAGTTCACACAGCGGGCCTTCCTCGCGGGCAAGCTGGACCTCCCGCAAGCCGAGGCCGTCCACGCCGTGATCGAGGCCGGCACCGACGCCGAGATGAAACGCGCGCTGGCTCAACTGGCGGGCGGCATCACCCAACCGCTCGAATCGCTGCGAACGGATCTTCTGAATCTTCTCGCGGACCTGGAAGCCGGCCTTGATTTCGTGGACGAAGATATCGAGTTCGTGCCTCGGTCGGACCTTCTTCGCCGTCTCGCTCACGGCATCGCCGATCTCGAATCGCTCCTGGGCCAACTCGAGGATCGCAGCGTCAGCGGCCGTCCCTTCCGCATCGTGCTTGTCGGCCTGCCGAACGCCGGCAAGAGCAGCCTCTTCAACGCTCTCGGCACTGGCACGGATGCGATCGTCAGCCCGATTCCCGGCACCACGCGAGACTACCTGGCCAAGCGATTCACTCTCGATGGCGTGCTTGTGGAACTGATCGACACCGCCGGCTGGCAGGGCGCCGCGGACACGATCGAAGCCCAGGCTCAATCGCTTGGCCGCGAACAGGCCGAGGCCGCGGACCTGGTGCTCTGGTGCGTGGAAGCAGGGGGGCCGTTTGAGGAACGCCACACCTTTGCCGGCGAGGTGATTCGCGTTCGGACGAAGGGAGACCTGGCAGGGGATTCCAGCGAAGAAATGCTGTCGACGTCGACCGTCCTCACCGGGGGCACGGCCGCGCTGATTGGCCAACTCAACGAGCGGGCGGCGTCATTCGCTCGACAGCCTCTCGCTCCCAGCCAGAGCCGTTGTCGCCACAGTGTGGAGGCCTGCCTCGCGGACCTCCGCCAGGCGCACGCAGCCGCGACCCACGACGAACCGCAGGAATTGATCGCGCTCTCGCTTCGCTCGGCTCTCAGCCATCTCGGCGAAACAGTGGGCGCGATCTACACGAACGATCTCCTGGACCGCATCTTCAGCCGCTTCTGCATCGGCAAGTGACGCGAATCATTGGCAAAGGTTCGCGGCGTTGGCGCTCGACTCACGCTTCGGATTCCAACACGACAATCGGGGGCAGGACTGCCGCTTGCGGCTCAGAGTTGCTGAGCGCGGTCACATCGGGGCGATCTCGACAGCGCGAAGCCGCGAAAGGCTTGATCCCGACGACTTCGATCTTGAGTGATCTTCCGGGCGTGACTGTCAGATGGAATCAGCACTCAGCACTCGCCTTGTGCTGATCGGGACGTGGAAGAGCATCGCAAAGCCCACGAGAGCTACGACACACCCGATCAGAGGGACCAGCCACACGGCTCCCCAGTCGATGCCGAGAGGCGTGGCGTAGTGCTCGACCGTCCAGGCGGCGGCCTGGTTGCCGATCATCATGCCCGGCCCGAGCGAGACGAGCGTGATCAATCCCTGGGCCCCGGCTCGCAGGTGCGGCGGCGCCAGTCGATCGATGTACAACGCCCCGACGATGGTGAAAAACGTGTAGCTCGCCCCGTGCGACGGCAGGCCGATGAGCACGATCACCCACCAATCGCCCCAGGTGAAGGCTGCGTTTCGAATCACCCACGCCAGCAGGCCCAGAAGCATGACGCCTTTCAAGCCGATTCGCTCGCTGAGAATCGGGATGAGCAGCAAGCAAGCGATCTCGATCCCCTGGGCGATCGTCATCCATGTGGCTGCGGGGCGTACGCCCATGTCCTTCAGGTAAGGCGGAGCGTACACGCCGTACCACTGCTGCATCACGGTGACGACGAACAGACAGCCCACGAAGACGACGAAGGAGAAGTTGCGAAACAGGGTGAACGCGGGCAGCCCCACCACTTCCAGGATCGGGCTCGAGCGTCCCTTCGGCGGCGTGTGGGGCAGCTTGAACGAATAGAATCCCTGGAGCATCACCACCACGGCTGCGAGGTAAAGCGGCAGCGGGCTCGGCGGCCGCATCAGCGGGCCGACCGCGAAACCGGCCAGCATCCACCCCGCCGTGCCCCACAGGCGAATGCCGCCGAAGTGCTTCGCGGGGTCCGAAAGGTTCCGCATCGTCATCACATTCGTGAGCGTCGAGTTCATCAGCAGACAGATCGAGTATCCCAGCATGAGCAGAAACAGGATATGGAAGGTGTGCTGGGTGGCCGCGTGAACATCCCCGCCGGAAAGGACAAGTTCCTGAAGGAGATCGTCGCGGCGATCGCACCAAATCGCGGCCCCGGCCAGCAACACCGCCGAGACGAAGCTGAGCACGGCCATGACCCGTTCACAGCTGAAAAAGCGATCGGCGAGCAGGCCGACGAACAGCGGAGCGACGAGCCCGCCAATGGCAAGCGTGGAATAGATCCAGGCCACCTGTGTGGGCGTGAACTGAAGCCCCACTCCCGCGGGTTCAAGGAGGTACGTGGTGAGAGTGACGATCCATGCGCCCATAACGAAGTAGTGCAGGAACATCATCGTCGCCAGCCGCGACGCGACCGCACGGGGCATGTGACCATCCTTCAGAGACATCGCGAGTGGGCTTGCGGCGAACCGCGTGAACTCACCATATGGAAGTGACCGAAGCACGGGTGGTCACACATCCGCGACGAGAAGGGTTCCAGGCGGCCTCCGGGAGAAAATCACTCCTCGAATTCCGCCGCCGCCGGGATGGGCGGCTGCGGGGAATTCGCCGCCTTGCTGGGTTGAGACCCCGTGGCTGGACTCTCCTGGAAGGCCACAAAGTCCACGCCGGACGCAGAATCCAGACCTCCAACAGGTGGATCGAGCAATAAACTCAAATCGACCAAATCCACCACCGTCGGCATCGAAATATCAACCGGCTGCATCGGTAGGAAGGAACTCCTCGGTTCGATGGCAACCGAGGGTAATGCCTCGATTTTCTTCTCGGAAGCGTAATGGAGGCAGGTGAGCACCGCTGCGATTCCCAGGACACCGCCAGTGATCCAGAGCTTCATGAGTCGTTCTCCCAACGGAATTTTGCGAGTGAGGAACGATAACCGACGGGGCCGTTGGGGCAAGACCAACCGGAGCTGCGGAATAATCGACGTATCGCCAACGATTGACCACTTTCTTTCGCCACCCTCTTGATTTGCCCCCCCGTTCGTGAGTAATATTCTCTCAGACCGGCTGAGGTGTTTTCGAGTCGACTGGGCGACGATTCGGAGACCCCAGCCGGTCACTTTCTTTCGCATCAATCACTTCTCCACCTTCTTCGCAATCCATCGGCTTACGTATACTTCAATTCTGATGCTCCGCTTCAACACCTTCCTCAACATTGCGTGCCGTATTGAGCCCGGAGACTGGACAGTCCATTATCCCCTAGGGTAAGGCACGATCAGCAGGCGATCGAAGCCTGGATCGTGCATCACGAGCGCAGTCCCGTCCGGCCAGGTGACCGTGAGCTTGCGGACATTGGGTGCCGCTCCCAGCCCGAAGTGGGCGACCGGTTCCATCTGGCAGAGATAGCCGCTGCCCGCGTCGATCAGCTTCGTGAGGAGGCGGCCGTTGGCCTCGACTTGCACGATGGCTCCACGAGCGGGGGCACCGAATCGCGTCAACGGCTTCACGCGGAGCCAACGATTCGCAGAGCAACCGCTCACCTTGCAGAACTGGAGCGTCTGCCCGTCGCTTTCGCCGTGAGCGATCAGCAGTTCCAGGATTCCATCGCCATCCACGTCCGCCACGGCGGCTCCGGTCCCGAAACGATTGGGCTGCTGGAGTGCGTCCGCCAGGAGCATGACCACTCTCAAACCTTGCGAACCCGCTTGCTGATCCACGCGGAACAGGCGATTCGGCTCACCGAGATTGTTGATCAGAATCTCGTCATGGCCGTCATTGTCGAAGTCCGCCGCGACGATCGTGCGAGCTGTGGAGGGGAAGGCATAGCCCGGGGTGGCGACGTTGCGGAAGGTGCCATCCTGTTGACGTGCCATAAGGCGATGCGGGCCTTCCCAGTTGACCCAGGCAAGATCGAGTCGGCCATCGCCATCGAGATCGAGCGTGGTGACGCCCCGGGCGTGTTCAGCAGGGTCGTCGAGATGCAGGGCGACGGCGCATTCCTCGAAAGTGCCGTCGCCGCTGTTGCGGAAGAAGAAGTTCGGCCCATTCTCATTCACGCAGACGAGATCGGTGGCATGGCCCATCAGCGGGGCCGCTAGCAATCCTCGGCCACCGGTGACTCGGGACAGGCCCAGAGCCGGGGCAAGATCGACGAGGGCACCGGCGGGGCTGAGTTCATACATCCGCATCGGGCGGCCATAGTTCGCAACGAAGAACCCGTACCTCCCGACGCCCCGGCGATCAAGGACCGCGACGCTGCGGCCGGCCGAGAAGTTGCGAACGTGGAGGTTTTCCGGACGGTCGAAGAGGTCGAGCCAGGTCCCGTCTGCCCGGGCTTTCATGAGCCGATCGCAGAAACGCTTGGTCCCTGCGAAGGTGTCGGTGTTCAGAAGGTAAATCTCTTCGCGACCATCGCCATCGAGGTCGCCCGCGGCCACCCCCACCGTGGCACGTAACGGGTCCGCAAGTTCCGGCGGCGTCACGTCGCGAAGCTGAACTCCGTTCCACTTGAGAACACGATTGGGGCAACCGAATCCCGCGACGAGAAACTCGGTTTCGCCGTCACCATCCACATCCAGCGCCGCCACGCCGTAGTATCGGCCTGGTGGGTTGTGTTCGAGGAGTGAGGTGGCGTCGGTGAACACGTGGAAGTTTGGTGGGGTGATGAGGTTGTAAGTGGTAAACGTCGTGATGGGGAAGACGTTCTCCACCACCTCACGACCTCATCGCCGATCACAGCAATCCGCTCGCGCTAACTCGGGGAACGTTCCATTCCGAGTTCCGCGATCCGAGCTTCCAGGTTACGGCCCCCGGCTGGAGAGTTGTTCGCCGGCCTGTTGCACCTCGGTGAGGGTCACAAGCTTCGACTGGCGGCCCGCGGGAACAGCGTAGTAGATGAACGTCTTATCCGCGTCGACGCCCTCAGGCATCTTGTATTCCCGATCGACCGGGACCGCCGCCTTGTCGTGGGGTAGCAGCACCATCCAGCGTGCCGAGGCTGGGAGTTCGTAAAGCTTTAGCACATTCGTCGAGGTGTCGAATGTGATCTCGGCGACATCGGGCGAGGGCAATCGCTGGCCGCGATCACTGCGCTCGGTGAGCACCGGAGAAACCGGCAAGTCCGGCGTCGGCTCGTTCTGGACGCGAGCATCACTGCCGCAGCCGACAACGGAGCCGTAAGCCAGCGCGAGCCCGAGCAATCGTATGCGTGACAACGCTACGAAGTTCCATCCCGTGATCCTTACGGGGGCCATGGGCCATCCTCCTGAGCCGGTGAGAGAGTGAAGGGCTCGGGAATTGTACCTTGAAAAACCTTAAAGGGAAAACCGAGAACACGGGGGAACGTGGAGAATTTCGAGAATCCGGCTTTTGACTTTTCCCTCACACGTGTTAGTGTTCTTCTGAACACTTCTGTCATCCGAGACAATCCGCGAGCGGCTGAAATCGGAGCCGATTCGCATACAACTCTCTCACGTCCACGCCGCCTGCGTGGGCCGCCCCGGCGTTGACGCTTCGGGTTCGCCAGGGTGCCTGGCTTCGCATTCTCCGGAGGCCCCATGAGCCGGTGCATCTCGGCCTTGTTGACTCTCGTTTCGCTCACGACCATGCCCGCCTTCGCCCAGATGGCGACAAGGGCCGTCGAGTATCGGCACGGAGCCACCACCCTCGAAGGCCTGCTCGTTTACGATTCCGCCTCACCTCTGCGCCGCCCTGCCGTGCTGCTCGCGCACGAACTGGGAGCGTCAAGCCCCATCGCTCGTGCGAAGGCCGAGCAGATCGCCAGGCTTGGATACGCAGCCTTCTGCGTCGATCTTTACGGCAAGGGGGCGTCGCCGAAGGATGCCACCGATGCGGCCGTGCGGCTCGGGCTCACGGGGAAGGATCGGACACTCCTCCGCGAACGGATGGCCGAGGGGATGGCGACGGCCGAAAAACTGCATCCGGTCGATCCGAAGCGTCTGGCCGCGGTCGGGTATGGCGTGGGTGGCACCGCGGTTCTCGAACTCGCCCGAGCCAAGGGCGAGCTTGAAGGCGTCGTCTGCGTTCATGGCGATCTCACGCCGAGCGGAGACGACGGCAAGAACGTGATCGCTTCGGTGCTCGCCATCGTGGGAGCCGATGATCCCAGGTCGTCGCCCGCCGCGGCCGCGGCCTTCGAGGAGGAAATGCGAAAAGGGGGCGTCGACTGGCAGGTCCTCCGCCTGGGCGGCGTCGTCGGGGACTTCACCAATCCCCTGGCCGGGAAGGACTTCAAGTCAGGCCGGGCTTACGACCCTGACGCCGACAAGCGAACGAGCGATGCCGTCCGCACGTTCCTCGCGGAGATGTTCCTGCCTGCGGTTCAGGCAGCGGGCGTGGCACCCAAGGCCCTTGCCGCTCCGAAGGCCTTGCCGCTGGGAGTGCAGGAAAAGGTGCTTCTCGTCCTGGAGTCTGTCGACAGGAATGGCAATGCGATGGAGGGCTACGAGGGCGGCCGGACGTTCGGGAACTTCGAGCGCCGCCTGCCTCAGTCGGACGACAAAGGCCGGCGGCTGAAGTATCGCGAGTGGGACGTGAACCCCTTGCGGCCGGGCGTCAATCGCGGAGCCGAGCGGCTTGTGACGAGTTCAAACGGAGCCGCCTATTACACCAGCGACCACTACGACACCTTCAAACGCATCCGCACGCCCGGAGGCAAACCATGATCGTTCGCATCGACGCACGCCGACTCACGGACGCGGCCCACCTCCACGCGGTGATGCACGAAGCCTTCGGGTTCACCACAGGAACCGGCAAGAACCTCGACGCCCTCGTGGATTGCCTCACGCATCTGGACAACCCGAAGACTGCAACCGGCCGGCTCCAGGTCTTCCCCGGTACGGTGGTCTTACTGGTCATCGAACACATGTGCGACCTCGACAAAACGCAGTCAGCCCAGGCTCGCTCGCTCATCGATGCCGTCAACTTCGTGAACTATCGCCGCTTCGAGCAGGGCCAACCGCCCATCCTCGCCGTGGCGAGTGAAGCACGGTAGCGACGCGAAATCTCTATCCCGGGAGTTACGTTACAGGGGAATCTCGCTGTTCCGCGGCTCTCGTCATTTCCGCAGTTGCTGCCGCAGCAAGAGCACCGCCAGCCCGCTCGCGGCGAGCCCCACTCCGACGGCCATGGTGAACAGCACCACCACGACGCCGTAGACCGTTGTCATGTGCCCCGCGAGGAGATGGCCCAGAGGCGCGCTCGCGCTGAGCGTCATCGCCCAGAGCGCCATCACGCGGCCTCGCATTTCATCCGGCACGAGCAATTGCAACGTGGACTGGCCAGTCGAGAGATAAAGGATCAGTCCAAAGCCCGTGCTGCCGGTGCAGAGAATCGCAACTGGCAGATTGGCGGTGAGGGCCATGCAGAACAAGCCCAGCCCTGTCGTTACCGCACCCGCGAGAAGGAACCCCTTCCTCCGCTCGACCGAGACGAACGTCGCCGTCGTGAGAGCGGCCACGAGCGCGCCAATGCCAAGACCGATGAAGAGTGCATAGTACGACTGCTCCGCCCGCCCCAGCACATCGCGAGTGTACGCCGGCATGAGCGTAATCACCGGCCAGCCGAAGATGCAGATGACGAGCGTGAGCAGGACTAATCCCCCCATGCTGGGATGCTTCACGAGATAGCGAACTCCGTCCCACTGCGATCGCTGGGCGTCTCCTTCTGACGGGCTCCGTGTCGTCGGGCAGTGGATGGCGTGCAGCGCGAAGAGCACGGCCACGAAGCTGATCGAATTCAACCCAAAGCAGACCGCCGCGCCGAGGCGAACCAGGTCGGTTCCCTCTGGCAGTAGCGACTTCGAGAGTTCCAGCGTGGCGAAGACCAGGGCCGCCACTCCCGGTCCAACGGCACGAGCGGAGTTGAAGAGCAGCGAGTTCAAACCCACCGCATTCACCAGATCCTCCCGCGGCACCAGTTCGGGCACGAGCGAAAGGCGAGCGGGAAGGTCCACCCCCTGCACGACCCCGCTGAGGATCTGGAGCGTGAGAATCACCCAGGCATCCGCGAGGTTCGCCGCCACGAGTGTGGTGAGCAGGATCGCGTGGATCAGGAACGCGGACTGCGTGGCAAAGATGAGCTTGGTTTTGTTGAGTCGATCCGCAAGTTGACCGCCCCAGGTGCCCAGGAGAACCGTGGGGCCCACCTGTGCGACGAGCAGCCAGGAGGGCCAGCGTGGATCGCCCGTGCGGTCGAACATCAGCCACATCAGGGCCGAGGCCTGCATCCAGGAGCCGACGAAGGACACGATCTGCCCGCTGAAATAGAGCCGATAGTTGCGGTGACGTAGCGAGCGAAAGGTGGTATCGCGAAGGACTCCGTACACGCCTCGACGCCGGGACGCGCTGGCATCGGGAAAGTGGCTGACATCCGAAGTGGGATCGCGATCCATGCCAGGCGTCCTGCGGCGAATGAACGGTGGGCCAAGGAAGCGTTACGCGATGGGAGCGAAACGCGGCACGGAGTGGCCATCAATGCCGACGTGTTCCAGGAACATGCCAAGCGGCCGGACCCACAGGCCATGATCGCCGTAAAGCGGGCGGTACACGACGAACGGTTCGTGAGTCTCACTGTGCTGGGCGATGCCGATCACCTCGTACTCGCCGCCCTTGTAGTGGCGATACTTGCCCGGTCGTGGTTCGGTCATGAATTCCACCCTGCCGATTGCGGCATCCAGCGTAGGGCGATGCTGAGCGTGTGGCAGGGTGATTGTACAGGGCATTCGCAACGGTTCCCGGAAGGCCCGAACAAACCAGGGCCGAGCTTCGCTTCGCAGCGAGCCCTGAGAAGATTCGGTGTGTGAGCGGCTCGCGCTGTTGTTTCTCAGGTCCGCCCCTACATTAAATGTTTGGACTCCGCGGGCTTCTCGGGGAACGGCCTGGTGTCTTGTGAGTCTCAAGTGCCCTTCCCTGCGAATGCAGACGGCACGTTTTTCCATGAAGGATTTCATTCACGATGGCGAGCCTGATCCAGATCTCGAAAGCGACCAAGAGCTATGGCGACCAGATCCTTCTCGACGGCGCGGATGCCACACTGAGCGACAACGTGAAGGTGGGTTTCGTCGGCCGCAATGGAGCCGGCAAGAGCACTCTGCTTCGCGTGCTGCTGGGCGAAGAGGAACTCGACAGCGGCGAAGTGGCCCGGCACCCTAACCTGCGTCTAGGCTACTTGCGTCAGCACGATCCGTTTGTTCCCGGCGAGACCGCTCTTGAATTCCTCATGCGCGACAGCGAACAGCCGGACTGGAAATGCGGCGAAGTCGCTGGCCAGTTCGAACTGAAAGGGGCTTACCTGAACGGCCCCGTCTCAAAGCTCTCCGGCGGCTGGCAGACGCGACTGAAACTCGCGGCCCTGCTGCTTCATGAACCGAACCTCCTGCTGCTCGACGAGCCAACGAATTTCCTCGACCTGCGAACGCAGATCCTCCTCGAACACTTTCTCCGCGACTTCCGTGCCGCGTGCCTTATCGTTTCTCACGATCGAACCTTCCTTGCTGCGACCTGCACCCACACGCTCGGCCTGTCCCGCGGCAAGCTGACGTCGTTCCCCGGCAAGATCGATGCGTACATGCAGTTCCAGGTGGAGAAGCGAGAACACGAGGAACGGTCCAACGCCGCGATCCTTGTGAAGCGCCGCCATCTGGAAGACTTCATCGCAAGGAACAAGGCCCGAGCCAGCACCGCGGCCCTGGCCCAGTCGAAGGCAAAAGCCCTGGTAAAGCTGGAGACCGTGGAGATCCTCGGCGACGAACCGACGGCCCACATCCGCGCGCCGCGGATCTCGCCACGCAAGGGGCCGTCGCTTCGCTGCAAGGAACTTGCCATCGGCTACCCCGAGCGGCAGATCGCGTCCGACGTTCATCTCGAGATCGATCATGGCTCGCGTGTGGCGATCGTCGGCGACAACGGCCAGGGGAAAACGACCTTCCTCCGCACGCTCGTGGACTCGTTGAAGCCGCTCGCCGGGGAAGTTCGATGGGGCCATGCCTGCGATATCGGCGTATACGCCCAGCACGTTTACACGAGCCTGCCGGAGAAGCGAACGGTCATCGATCACCTCCGCCACGAAGCGGCCTTCGGCAAAAAAGAAGAGGAGATCCTCGCGGTCGCCGGGTCGCTTTTGTTCCGCGGATCGGCCGTCAAGAAACCGATCTCGGTTCTCTCCGGCGGTGAACGGGCCCGCCTCTGCCTGGCGGGGCTGCTGCTCAGCGATCACAACATCCTGATCCTCGACGAACCGGGCAACCACCTCGATGTGGACACCGTGGACGCCCTGATTGAAGCCCTCGTGGAGTACGAAGGCACCGTGATCTTCACCAGCCACGATCGCGACTTCACCAAGCGAGTCGCCACCGCGATCGTCGAGGTGCGAGATGGCCGGGTGACGCATTACAGCGGCGACTACGATTCATACGTCTACCGCGTCAACAAGGAGATCGAGGCCGGAGAGCGAGAACTCGCCAGCGAACGAACCAAACTTCCCCAGGAAGTGCTCAAGGCGGCCAAGGTGGTAAGCCGTCCAGCCCTTCGATCCGAGAAGGACATCCGCAAGGAACTCAAGACGCTGGAGAAAACGATCGCTCAGCTCGATGAACAGCGGCGGGACTTGAACGAGCAGATGTACAAAACGACCAACGCCAACGAGGCGCTTCGCCTGCACAATGAGGTAAAGGCACTAACCGATCGGCTCGACCCCGCCGAGGAGCGCTGGTGCCAGTTGCAGGAAGAACTCGAAGCCAACTCGTAACGCGGAGTCGCCCTGCGGATCCGGTTCGAAGTTTCTCATCTTCGCCATCACTGAGGGCCAGCAGGACAGGTGTAGAATGCGGGGGGATACGTGAGCGAGGGCGTTGCGATGTACTCTTCCGGTCGATGGGACGGCTTCTGGGAACAACCGGGCTTCGGGCGTCAGCCGATGACGGCGTTCTCGCTTCGATTCCAGGGCGACGTGATCGAGGGCGAAGGCAAGGACATCGTCGGGCCCTTCGTTTTCCACGGCCGCTGCGACAGTCGCACGGGGCGCCTCAAGCTGGTGAAGCAGTACTTCGGCAAGCATCGCGTGATCTACCAGGGCGAGCCCGATGGCGAAGGCTGCATCTTCGGCACCTGGCAGATCGAAGGATTCACGACAGGGCCATTTTTGATGCGGCCCCTCCGAACCAATCAGGCGAAGGATCTCGATGACGTGATTTAACCTGGCAGTGCTTCCTCATTCACGATTCCCAACGATCCGATGAGCGATGTAGGTCTATGTGACGCGCTGCCAGCGTTTTACCCAGTCCTTCCAGGGCCAGGGCGATTCGAGGCCCGCGGCTCCCAGGTTGAACAATCCGGTCGCGGCATCGCGTAGGGAGAAGAGCCGCTCCACATCGAGCGATTTCAGATCGTGATCGTGCTCGAAGTCCGCCTCGATCTGCTCGTCGCGATTCTCGAAGGCGAGCGAAACCTCACGAGCCTCGCCGATCTCGAAAACGATCACCAGTCGCAAGCAGCCACTGCGAATCTCCTTCACGCGAAGCGGCTGACCGGCCCATTCCGGGCGCGTTCGCAAGAGGCCCAGCATCTCCCGTTCCGCGAAGCGATGGACCGCTTCGTCGATGTGCTCAATCTCGTGGCGGCCCCGGCTCACGAGGTCCGAGCGGCCACGCCGCCAGGCCGAGCGGAGTTTGCGATACGTCTTCGGCAACGTTCCCGAGTGGAAGCCCGGCCGCAGCAGTCGGCGCATCGTTTCGCCGTGGGAACCGATCACCACCGGCCGTAGCGTGGCGGAGCGGTTCGCGCAATAGAGTCGCCAATTCTCCTTCAATTCCCAGGCCATGAAGCCGAAAATCCCCGGGATGCCGTTGACGACCATGCTCACGGTCCAGACGGAAAATCCGGTCATCTCCGCCAATTGAGGGACCATGGGCCAGATCACCTTGTGGGACACGGTGACCACCGGGAAATGCTTCACCGGGTTCACCTGAGGCTCCACGAGCAAGTAGAAGACGAATCGCGTGATATAGGCCACGGGGAACCAGACGAGGCCGAAGACCGCCTTGGCGAGGAAGGAGAATCGCGAGTCTCCGCTGCGGAAGCGGAGCGATTCGTCCACCGCGTAGAGTCTTCGTTCCACCCAGTTCGCAAGGGCGTTGAACCACGCGAGAATGATGCCGATCAGCCCCGGGATCAGGTTGACGCGCAGGACTCTCCAGCCGTCCGAAAGCCTCTCGAAGAATTGATCCTGGAGCAGCCAACCGTGGCGCGTATTGACGGCAATGGCCGCCGCGCCCAGGAAAAACAGGCCCCATCGCAACATTCGCGGCGGACTGGCCCCTATGAACGCCATCAGACCCACGAAGATCGCTGTGAGCAGGAGCGGCGCGCCGAGGTAAAGGGCGATGAACCGCACCACGGCGTTATCGCGAAGGAATCGCCCGGCGTGAGATCGCCACACGAGCCTGGGCAGATCGTAAAGCACCAGCCGCACGCCTCGCCCGATTGTCCTCAGCACCCGGAAGGCGACGCGGCGGAATGGTGGCACGTGTAGCATCAGCAGCAGGAAGATTCCAAAGACGATCACCGTCGTCGGCTCGATGAGGAAGGAACCGTGGAAGCCGCCTGCGTGCGCCGCGGACGACGACACGATCCCGCGTGTGAGATCCTCCGCAGAGGATTGCGTTTCGTCTCGCCATTCCCATTCGTTGTCCAGTTCATCTTCGTCACTTGGAGGAGCACTCGTGGGTGTCGGCGCCAGGAGAGTCGAGAAGAAGGATGCGGCCTTGCCCCCGATGTGTCGAAGTTCCTCGGCGAACATCAGCGTGAGGAAGGCCCCGCCAAACGGGATCGCGAGATAAAGCGTGATCCAGCGGCCCCAGGGTGTGCCGAAGAAGATCGAACTGAACCGATGGATGCCGCGAAGGTAGAACTCGCCGCGGCGGTGGATGCCGTCGAGTTCGTAAGCGAGTTGAACATCCGCCCGAAGGAGCGAGTCGCCGCGTACGAATTCCCTGACGCTGGCGAGGTCGTGCATCTTCAGCGGATTACGGGCGATCGCATCGCGGATGTTGCCAATACGAAGGTAGCCGCGGTCGCAGATGCCGTCGAGGAGTTCCTCGACGATCTTGTCGCGTGCGACGCTCTCCACCGTACACTCCGGACTGAGGCCGGATTCCTCGATCACCTTCGCGAGCACCGGGGCGAGTTCCACGCGGATCTTGGCTTCCGTCTCATGCGTCGCCTCGTGGAAGAGATGATCGAGGCGGGCCCGCAGCGCTTCGTCAATATCGCTACGGAGGAGTTGTTTGTGAGCGGCGCGAAGGTGGCCCAGAACGATGACATTCCGTGTGCGAGGCAGCGGCCGACGGATCGGACGATGGCCCAGGGTTCGCAGCCATTCGGCCAGATCGACCGCATAGATCTCGCCGCGAAGATCGGTCGGAATCTTCTGGAGTTCGTAAAGACAACGGGCCGCTCGGGACCACGAACCGCGCGAGGCGGGGCCGAGCATGAGCGTCAGCAAGTCCGTCCATTGATTGCGGTCAGCGAGGCTCCAGCCACAGAGATCGCCGAGGTGGGAAACGAGTTCTCGTACCTCATCGACGGCCCGACTGATGTCGACCGCAGACTTCGAGTACAGAATCGCGGCACGAACGTGATTCCCTTTCAAAGCCGCTTTCTGAGCACCGGCCGGGTCCGCCTGACCGGACCTGGAGAAGAGCGATCTCCGCTCCACCTTTTGCGAGTCCATGGGCCTCGGTTCGTCGAGATCGAGTGCTCCCGGCGGCCTCGACTCGCGGAGCAACCTCATGGCATCCAGGCCGGCCGGCAGCGCCGCTTTCACGAGCGACTCGGCCGGGAGACTCGGGAAAACGTCCGGCAGGGATCGCGGCGCGAACTGCTGAAGGTCCAGGTATTGCAGGACGAACGCTCGATAAAGGTCGGCTGAATCGCCTTCAGGATGCAGGAAGTGATCGACCGTCAGCACGTGGCGAAGCTCGCGAACGACGGCTTCACCCAGCGAGGCCAGGCGTTCACGAGCCTGTTCGAGGTTCAGCGGTGCCGCTTCGAGCGATTTGAGAACCGCAGCCTGGAACAGTAAACGCCAGTAGGCCCGAAGTTGCTCGGCCATCGGGAGGCGATCCCACATGCGATCGTTCGCATCGCTGATGAGCAGCAGCCGAGGTGCGAGGTTCGTGAAGACGCCCTCGTTGAAGAAGGTGAGATGTCCTAGCGTTTCGCGTTCCACCCACCAGGGCCGATCAACGTTTTGCGGAATCGCATGCCCCTGGGTGGCAAGGTGCCGAAGGAACCGCCGGAGGTGGCGCACCGGCACCAGGCAGACCGCCGGTTCCACCGTGCGAAGAGCGGTTTCATGTGTCAGGTGGTCGCTCAAGCCTCGCTCCTGCACGCAATCCGTGGAGAGAACCGGTATCCAGGCGGCAACGATCCGTCTGGGGGCGTATGATAATCATTGTGGCCGGACGGACCAGCGACCCATGAGAGAACCATGAAACCTGAAACTCTGGGGCAGAAGCTCTGGTATCTCCAGGAACGGTTCGCCCGAACTTCCTTATTCGGATCCGGTGGGATGCACATCATGTCCAGAAACCTCAGCTTTGCTCTGATGGCATTGATCCTCGGGAGCGTGGAAACCTTTCCGTCGCTTGCCGCGGCGGATTCGCCTGCGAGTACGGACCGCCTCGGCAAGACCATCGCTGCTGTGACGGTCACGGACCTCTCCGGCAAACCGACGCCGCTCTTCGCCGCGGCGGATGCCAAGGCTCGCGTTGTGGTCTTCCTGTCGCTGGAGTGCCCCGTCTCGAATTCTTACGCGCAGCCCCTTGCGGAACTCGCCCGCGCGAATCGCGACAAGGGTGTTGCCATCGTCGGCGTGCTGGCGAGCGAAGATTCCCTTGCGGACCTTGCCAGGCGAGCCGCCGAGTTCAAGCTCCCCTTCCCCGTGGTTGTCGATGCGAAGTTCCTGGCTGTGGACGCCTTGAAGGCCCGCACGACGCCCGAAGTCTTCGTGCTGGATGCCAAGAATATCCTCCGTTACCGCGGTCGAATCGACGACGCCTACTCGGCCCGACTGAAGCGAAACGCGACGGTGACGCATCATGATCTCTCGGACGCCCTCGCGGCAATTCTCGCTGGAAAACCAGTGGCAACCCCCGCAACGGCCGCCATCGGTTGCCCCGTGACCCTGCCAACCACCGCGAACGCGACAGGCGCTCTCACCTATCATCGCGACGTGGCTCCGGTGCTCCAGGCTCACTGCCAGACGTGCCATCGCCCGGGCGCGGCAGGTCCCTTCTCGCTGATGAACTACAAGCAGGCCGTGACGTGGGCTTCGGACATCAAGGAGTACACGCAGTCGAGAGAGATGCCGCCCTGGAAGCCGACGGCGGGCGGGCCCTTCCGCAACGATCGCCACATGCCCGAATCGGACATTGCCCTTCTGGGCCGATGGGTGGATGCCGGCTGCCCGGAGGGGAACCCCTCGGACGCGAAGCCTGCAGCCAAGCTTCCCGAAGGCTGGCAGCTGGGCGAGCCGGACCTCGTGCTGACGCCGGACGCGGACATGCACGTTAGCGCCACCGGCCGCGACCTCTTCCGCTGTTTCCCCATCAAAACGGGGCTCACCGAAGATAAGTACATCGTGGCGTACGAGGTGAAGCCCGGGAACGCCCAGGTGGTTCATCACTCGCTGAACTTCTTCGACACCACCGGCAAGGCCATGAAACTCGCCGCCAAGGCAGCCGTGGAAGCCAAGGGGAACGACGAACGCGACCACGGCCCCGGGTACTCCGTCGGCATGGGCATCGGCTTCGTGCCGCTGCCAGGCGACACCAAACCGGGCCTACCCGGAATTGGTGGCTTCGGCGGCTGGGCGCCGGGCCAGTTGCCCACACGCTATCCCGAAAACGTCGGAGTCTGGCTGCCCAAGGAAGCGGACGTCGTCCTGCAAATTCACTATCACCGCACCGGCAAGGCCGAGACGGACCGGCCCAAGATCGGGCTCTACTTTGCGAAGAAGCCGGTGGCGAAACAATGGCAGACGATTACCGTCCCTGGGCTCTCGGCCCTCTCAAGAATCCCGCCGAACCAGGCCGACTGGAAATCCGAAGGCTCGATGTGGATCACCACGGATGCGACGATCTACAGCGTGATGCCCCACATGCACCTGATCGGCCAAAGCGTTCAAGTGACCATGACCACGCCGGACGGCAAGAGCCGCACCCTTGTGGAGATCAAGAACTGGGATTACAACTGGCAGGAAACGTACTGGCTCGAGACGCCAATCTCGGCCCCCGCGGGGACGCGCTTCGACATCGCAGCGGTCTTCAACAACTCGAAGAGCAACCCCCACAATCCCAGCGATCCGCCCCGGGCTGTCTGGTTTGGCGAGCAGACGACCAACGAGATGCTTTACGGCTTCATCGGTGCGACCGCGGCGAACACCGAGCGAGTCCGCATGAGCCGCAGCGACCCCAAGGGGTCCACGCCCAAGCCCTCGCTGCAACAGCAGATTCGCCAGGCGATCACCGGTTCCAAGAAGTGAACGAAAGGATCGATTCCGATGACCACGCGATTCGTTGCGTTCCTCGCCCTGGCACTGTTCATGGCTTCCCTGACCTCGGCTGCCGATCCCCCGGCGGTCGAAGTGCCTTATCGCCTCACCGAGACGAAGCACGTCCTCATCCGCGCCAAGATCAATGGTAAGGGTCCCTTCAACCTGATCTGCGACACCGGCGCCCCCGCGGTCTTCCTCACGAAGGCCGTCGCCAAGGCCGCCGGCGCGAAGCTGGACGAAAAGGGCTGGGCGGACTTCGACAGTTTCACACTCGAAGGCGGCCTGGAGGTGCCCAAGGCTCGCGCCCGGGTCGAGGACATCTTTCAGTTGGAAGGGATGAACAGTATGGGCTTCGCAGGCGTCGAACTCCACGGCGTCGTCGGTTACAACGTGCTGTCGCGATTTCGCATCACGTACGACTTCACCAAGGATAAGCTCGCCTGGCAGCCGCTGCCAGGCTTCGAGCCCCCGGCACTGGTACCGCTTCGCAAAGGCGGCGGACAGGGCGGGCTTGAAATCGTCGGCAGCCTGATGAAAGTGATGGCCTCGATGATGGGCGTGAAGGTGAACTTCGGGGTGCTGCCCCGAGGCTTCGCGGGAGTCGAGATCGAGAATCGCGAGGACGGTGTCTTCGTCAAGAGCGTGCTGCCGGAGAGCCCCGCGGGCAAGGCGGGATTAAAGGCCGGCGATCGCCTCGAACGTGTGAAGGCGAAGACGATCGACAGCGAGCGCGACCTCACCCGAGCCCTGGAAACCGCGGGCGTGGGCGACGAACTGACCTTCATGATTCGCCGGGGCGATGAGAAAAAGGACATTGCTGTCATCCTCGGAAAGGGGCTCTAAACGTGCGAACCCTCAGCATCATTCTCTTGCTCCTCGCGCCGTCGACTTTGCCCGCCCAGGCCCCCGCACCGAAGCCGCTCGTTGTGCCCTTCGAGCTTCTCCCCTCCCGGCACGTGGCTGTGCAGGTGATGGTGAACGGCAAGGGACCGTACCGTCTCGTCTTCGACACCGGCGCTCCGATCAACCTGCTCGCGACCAAGGCCGCCAAGGAGGCCGGCGTGCTCGGCACAAAGCCCGGACCGGGTGCGTTTCCCCTCTTCGGCATGATGGGCGGGCAGACCATCAAAACGCTTCAGCTCGGGGACGCGAAGGTGGAGAACATCTCGGCAATCGTGATGGATCATCCCACCGTCGCCGCACTCGCAGAGGCGTTTGGCCCTCTTGATGGCATCGTCGGGTTCCCGTTCTTCGCTCGCTTTGCGATGACGGTCGACTACCAGAAAAAGGAACTGACTCTCGTCCCGAACGGATACAAGCCGGCAGACTTTCTCGAAGGCATGATGGCGACCATGATGAAGGCCAGCGAGCAAAAAGGGCTTCCAAGAATCGCCGCCCCCGCCGGTCTCTGGGGCTTCGCCGTGGAGAAGCCGACGGGCGACGACGCTACGGGCGTGGTGGTGAGTGAAGTCTTCGCCAAGAGCCCCGCCGCGGCAGTCGGCCTGAAGAAGGGTGACAGGCTGCTGACAATGGATGGACGCTGGACGGAAAGCGTCGCGGATGTGCACCTCGCCGCAGGTTTGGTGAAGCCGGGCCGCGAGGTGGCGATCGTGGTGAAACGAGACGGGAAGGAAATGAAAATGAAGATCGTGCCAGTGAAGGGGATTTAGTTTCTCTGTTCGCTGCAAGAAACTATCGCCTCGCTGGGCCACGATTCCAGGCACCGGCGAGCCGTCGGTGCCACAATGCAGGGTATGCTAAAACCACTCCTCCATCTCAGCGAATCATCTCTTCAACGCATAGAGCACCGCGGCTGCCCCCAGCTTTAACGCGCTCTCCTTATCGTGCCCGAGGCAGTCGCTGGACTTGTGCCCTTCGAGGGCGCAGCCGATGTCGTACTTGCTGTAGATGACTACCCAGCGGCCATCGACCTTGATGCCTTCCAGGTAAGGTGTGTAATTCCGCATCTCGGGTTCGGCGGTGCCGTCCTTCTTCTCCCGTCGCGAGCGGACGCTCGAAAGCGGGGAACCGCCATTGAACTTCGCACTGAAGAGCGGATCGTCCGCGGGGATCACCTCGAGCTTCTGGCCCGGGAAGAGCTTCGTCACCATCTCGCGGAACGCACGATCGAACTCCGGCTTGCCACAGGCCGCGTCCGCGAGAAGCAGGCCCCCGACGTTGAGGTTAGAACGCAGGTTTTCCAGGTCATAATCTTCGAACTTGAAAGGCTTCCGCCCATGCAGGTACATGAACTTGAACGCGAAGAGGTTGTCGTCCCCGGGGTAGAAGGACTTCTTTTCGAGCCGGACTTCCATGCCGGTCTTGTCCTTGAGGTAACTCATCAGGTTCCTCATCGCGGCCGGGGCAGGCTCGGTTTCGCCCTGCGATTTCAACTGGGCCGCCTGGAAATAGCTGCGCGTGGCGCCCGAGTCTTCCTTCGCTTGCGGCAGCTTCGCCACGGTCAGCTTCGGCTTCGGCAGTTCGAGGCCGGTCGCGTAAGCGATGATGTTCCCCGCCAGGCGGAACGCCTTCTCTCCCGCATTGGCGGCCACCTTGCCCGCCGCGGGAACGAAACGGCTCTCTTCCCAGTATCCCGCGAGCGGCTTGGGGCTGAATACCACCACCGTCTTGCAGCCGCGTTCGATGCTGAGCAGTTCGGGGAAGTCCGCGGGGGAGACGTCCGAGAACGATCGCCAGATCGGGTGCTCCGGCGGCACCCGGCGGAGCGGAGTCTCGGGGAAGAGTTCGTCCATCAATTCCCGGAAACCCTTGGCGAACTCGGCATCGCCGCAACAGGCCTCGGCGAGGAGAAAGCCCCCCTCCTCGATGTAGCGTTTGAGGATCTCCTTCTGCACTCCCGTCAGCCTTGGGGCCGTGTGGCCGTTCATGTAGACGAGTGGCGACTGTACGAGAGTTCCCACTTCCGCGAGAATCGCATCCGGCCGACCGGCGAGATCCTGACGGCGAACATCGTAAACCTGCCAGGCCAGCGGTTCCCCCTTGAAGAGTTCCCGACTTGCATAGTCAACCATGTGGCGAAGGTCGTTGTGCTTTCGGTTCCAGTTGACGACGCCATCGCGTGGATCGCCCACTTCGAGAAAGCTGCCGTTACCACGATCCTTGAAGTCGCCCCAGGCGAACTTGCTGATGAGCACCGGCGTGCGGCCCTTGGACAGGAAAAGCAAGCCGAAAGACGTGGAGACGGTCGTCACGCCGTCGATGCCGCCGCCCGCCTGGCCGAAGGAGCCATCGGGGTTTTGCACGCGAAGGAGGTACTCGCAACCCTCGCGGTACCAGTCATGCGGACCAAGGAAACGCTGCCCCGAGAGCCGGCCGAGGCGTTCGACGCCGTAGACGTTGTAGAACTTCGATTTGGCGGACGGGCTGGCGAAGTTGAAGTGAGCCGCCACCCAGTTCATCCCCTTGGCGACGGCGGTGTTCTCGGCATACTCGCCACAGTTGCGAGCGATGCCCGTCGCTTCGTCAAGTTGCTGCTGGCTGGTGTTGAGACCCATCCCCGCGATGATGAGCCCGCACACGCCCGCGACGCTCATGGTGAAACTCGCAGCCTTGTCCCCGAACTTCGCGTTGTGGTACGACCAGGAACCCGACGTCGGCGTCTCGGTCTTCAGCGTTCGGCTGTAGTACGCCTGGATCATCCGCCACTTGTCATCCGAGATCGTCACACCCGCCTGCTTGCCGGCATAGAGGCCGAGGAGGGCGTATTGCGTGTTCGAGTTGTCCGGCACACTGCTGCCGGGGTAGCTCCAACCCTGGAGTTCGCCGTTGGACATGAGGGCGGTCTTGAAGAGCCAGTCGACATTGCGTTGAATCAGCGTGAGGTCGCGAGCTTCGCGAACCTCGGCGAAGACCATCGTTTGCAGGCCGACCACGTAGGTCCGTTCCGGCGACAGGCTGCGGAGGTAATCGAGAGCGCGAGCGATGTGAGGTTCGGTCTTCTTGTCGCCAGCGTTGAGCAACGCCAGTGCGGCCAGCGAGGTGGTGCCCCCCTTCTGATCGGCAAGGAGGCCGAGAACGAGGCCCTCCCAGTTGCCCTCTTTGGTTTGCTTCGCCCGAAGGTACGCGGTCGATTTGCCAATCGCCTTCTGCACCCGGGCGACGAGTTCGTCCTCTGGCGGCGTAGGAGCGGCGGCGACAGCAATGCTCCCCATGCTCATCAGGAAGCCGGCAATCAGCATTGAAGTTCGCATCGAAGTAAGTCTCCCTATTCGATAGATCGCAGACTCTCTCATGTAACCCTGTCAAGATGCGAAAGGGTCGAAATCAAGGTGCTCACGCTCTTTCCGACTGAGATGAGCCTGGCTCCTGATCCGGGTTGCTCAGCATCTGGAGAATCCGCCGGGCCAAGGACTCTTTGATCTCGCAATGCCTTGGGACGGGCTAAGGACCGGCTAAGGACCGGCGCATCAACAACTGTCGGATTCTTCAATCAGCCGCGGAGCGGCGACCGACGGTAGCCAGGGGTGAGTCTTCGAACCCCTGGAATCGAACACCCTCGGACTCTTGAGCCCTGGAAGGGCGATTGAACCTGGACTGAGCCATCGCACCGCGA
>Ga0105044_10001432_pt1 | contig 31901 bp, 28 predicted proteins | sample MAT01_FD_78092 | JGI IMG/M metagenome (GOLD analysis project Ga0105044, IMG submission 78092) | Freshwater microbial communities from Lake Fryxell liftoff mats and glacier meltwater in Antarctica - MAT-01 | ecosystem: Environmental > Aquatic > Freshwater > Ice > Liftoff microbial mat | place...
GTTTATGAAATCAATCTGCTTGATCTTTTTACTGGTACTTATCCCATTGTCGTCCCAGGCGCTCGAAATGACTGGTCCGGATAACGGCAAGAGCGTTTCTATTTCTCTCTCTGAAAAACTGTCCGTGACCCTGCTTGGCAACCCGACCACTGGCTACCGTTGGGATCTGGCCGAGATCAACCGTGGGGTGCTGAACACAAATACTGATGTTGCATTTGCAGCGGATTCTTCAATGCCCGGTGCCGGTGGAAAGTTCACGTTTCTATTTACAGCCGTACAACTAGGAACAACCAGAATAAAGCTGATTTACCACCGACCATGGGAAAAGAATGTACAGCCAGTGCAAACCTTTGATGTGACTGTCTCGGTAATTGCTGCTGAACAGCTGAAAACTGCCTTCTATCAATCTTCGGACGGAAAGGTTATTGAGGCGACCTTTGACCTGAAACTTAATCAGGTGCTGATTAACCTGCCGGACGGCCGCAAAGTACTGCTTCCTGCTGCTGTTTCTGGTTCCGGAGCACGCTACAGCGACGGAACAGATACTTTCTGGGAACATCAGGGGGTCGGCAGATTTTTCAAAGGAGAGTCATTGCTATTCAAAGGAGCTGTCCTTCGTACCATCAATCAAAATTCCGTAGGCAGATGATCCTATCCGGATGAAAAACAAGTAATGCCAATTCAGTTTAATCAGGGGGTACAGCGTGAAATTTTTTGACCGTCATTCAATCCTTATCTGTTCAGCGACTGCCATTGCCACTGTTGTGGCCGTCTTCACTACAAACGCTGATGCAAGCAACGTATTTGGTGCTTCTGGTAATAATCAACAGCTCTTGCAACCCAAACAACACCAAGTCGTCCAGAAACCAGCCCAAAACCAGCCGGTTATTTTGCCAGTACAGCATCAGCCGCCACAGCAGCCTGTGACGCAGCAACCACATCAAAATCAAACTAAACCCAATTATACGCCTTCATCGGCTGTAACAAAACTTAAGGCCGATGTTGCTGATTTAAATACAACACTGAATATATATATTAAAACCGGCAACCGGGCTGATCTGGATCTAACCATCGTGATTGCAGGTATAGACATGGTTACAGTTATTAACACCGATCTCACAAATATTGACCACGATGGTGCATTGCTGCGAGATCTGCTTGGGGTTGCAAAGCAGGTACCTGCCTTGAAGGAGCAGGCATCAACACTTCTTTCCGCACTTGAAAAGACGAAGCCATCTGTCAAACAAGCGCAAAAATCCACAAACGAAGCAAATGCCAGACTAATTCCGATACGGAACAAGTTGAATACAATTGATAAAGGTATCAGGTCACTGGTGAAAATCGCAGAAGGACTTGAAAAGGGGCTGAATCTGTACAGTGCCACTCTTGTTAAAGTACAACAATGCGCTGACGGACTGCCAGCAGGTTCAAAAAAAGATTCGATTCAGATCAGTATCGATAATCGTGCGAACGAGATTGATCCAACCGTAGTTAAAATTAACGCTGATCTCGTCTCAATCATTAATGCTGTCAACACAATTGATCAATCTATACAAAGCGACACAAAAAAGATCATTGAACCATTGCATAAACTGGAAAGTGATCTTGATTCTCTGGCAAGAAAACTACATGCCCTTATCAATCCGCTGCACGAACTGGATGCGCTTTACAAAAAGGAATTCAGTGCCGAGTTTCCCTATCCGGCTCCTACATTCGAGAACCCATTTAAAATCAAACACTATAAAGTCAGTATAGGATTCAAAACTATTCTTGAAGGCAAAGAAAAAATTGAGCATGAAATCGAAAAGATGCTAAGCAAAGAGATGTATGAGGCAGCTAAACTGTTTGGCCTGGAAAAACTGATTAGGGCCATTGAACATGATGCAATGAATGAAATGAATGCAATAAAGAATAAAATTCACCTGAACATCAATATAGAAGTACAGGGGCTGGATAAAATAGAAGCCGATCTAAGTGCATTTGAAAAGGCGTTGGCTAACATTCAGATGCCCAACATTGATACGCAACCGATCAAGAATCTTCTCAACAAGATTCAGGATGAGGTGAAGCAGTTGAATTCGATATTCAGCGTATGTACAAAAAAATAATCAGCAGGCAAAAAAACCGAGACAAACCAGGAGCTGCATTATGAGTATTTACCATACTGTGATAAAAAATGAAGTTTTCCCTGCTCTCGGCTGCACTGAACCGATCGCCGTTGCCTATGCTGCGAGCCTGGCAGCGGAACGGCTCGGTGTGGAAGTTGAGAAGGTTGCCGTTACGGTTGACCCTGGCGTTTTTAAGAACGGTTTTGCGGTAACAGTCCCTGAAACTGGTGGACTCAAGGGCAATGTCATTGCCGCTGCACTAGGCGCACTTATTGCCCAACCTGAACTAAAGATGGAGATACTCTCTGCTACGACCAGTCAGTTGCTGACTAAGGCTGAATGCATGGTTACCTCGGGACAGGTTACAGTTGCTCTGGCACAGGAGCGGACCAAGCTATACATCGACGCGGTGGTCACTGGTGCCGGCCGCACAGCGCGGGCTGTGCTCGAGGGTGGGCACACCAATATTGTACGACTTGAATGTGATGGAAAGATTCTACTTAATGCCGACGAAACGGCTTCAACCTTAGACAGCCATGCCTATCGCGCTGTTCTTGGCCGGATGACTTTTGTCGAAATAATCACGTTACTTGATGAGCTAAATGTAGATGATCTGGCCTATCTAAAGCGCGGGGTTGAAATGAATCTGCGCATTGCAGAGGCCGGAAAACAGCTGACCAAGGTCGGCCATTATGTGGAAGAACTCGTACGCAAGGGGTTTCTTCTCGCCGATGTGGTCTCATCGAGTAAAATTCTAACTGCTTCTGCCTCTGATGCGCGTATGGCCGGCTTGTCATTTCCAGTGATGTCAAGCGGCGGTAGCGGCAACCAGGGAATTGTTGCAATTTTAGTCCCGTACAATGTCGGTCTTTTTTTCCGCATCCCAGAAGAAACGATCCTGCGCAGTATCGCCCTCTCACATCTGGTCAACGCCTATATCAAGTGCAGCACCGGGGATCTGGCGCCGATCTGCGGGTGTGCTATTGCTGCCGGTGTCGGTGCAGCAGTGGCAATTGTCTACCAGCAAGCAGGACCAGATATTCATAAAATCAACCTGGCAGTTAACACTATTATCAGCGATATAGGCGGCATGCTGTGCGACGGTGCCAAGGGAGGCTGTGCACTTAAAGTTGTCAGCTCGACCGATGCTGCAATCCGGGCGGCATACATGGCATTGAACGGACACGGTATTTCCGAGGAAGAAGGTTTTATCGGCAGGGATGCCGAGGAGACAATTCACAACCTGAGTCGCATTACTGATCTGGGTATGGCTCTTGTTGACGAGACTATGCTGTCCATCATGCTTAAGAAACGCTCTGCTTAATATCAGGAATATACCTTTGCAAGACTCTTCATAATAACAGATACTTATCAAATATTTCAAGCATCCAAGCTAGTGATTGTAAAACTGGAATATTTGTATTAGTATCATCACGCTTAATAAACTAATCTACAATTCTCACCTGAAAAATTTTTAGCAAACAATGGTGGCAATACCATGAGCAGCCATTTCAACAAAGAAATCATTGAGCTGATCTACAAGACTGTCAAACCTGATCTGGTGTTGCTCTTTGTTCGCGACAATGACGATCTGAATCTAGTGGCATCTATTGGAAATGATCTCCAGGTAAATCAGGAAAACACTCCACAACACAAAATTGATGAATGCCTGTGCGGTCTTGCCACACGTAATGGAAAACCGGCCTACAGCATGGATATCCTGTCTGATCCAAGTTGCACCTGGCATGAATGCAAAAAAGCCGGCATGCGTTCCTTTGCGTCCCTCCCTCTTCTATATGACGATCATGTAATCGGCATACTTGGCCTCGGTTCTCTTTCTCCGCGTGATTTTTCCGAACATGCAAGCATCCTGGAGCCACTTGCCGAAGCTATTACCATCAGCCTTAGAAACAATATACTTCTGGCAGAGCATGAAGAAGCAGAAGAGGCACTCAGGCAGAGTGAAAACCGTTTCCGCCAACTGTTTGAAAAAATGACCGAAGGCGTTGCCCTGCATCGCATTGTTCTGAACCAGGATGGCAGCGCCAAAGACTATATTATTGAAGATGTCAACAGCTCCTATGTCAAGACGCTCGGGATTTTCCGTGATAAGGTGCTTGGAAAACTTGCCACTCAGGCTTATGACACAGACCAGGCGCCGTACCTGACAGAGTATTCCTCTGTTGTCTCCACTGGAAAACCGATTGATTTTGAAGTCTACTTTGAACCATTGCAAAAGCAGTTCAGCATCTCCGCTATCCCATGGGACAAAAATGGTTTTGCAACCATTTTTTTCGACATAACGGCCCGCAAAAAAAATGAAGATGCCAACAGCAAAGCTTTGGCCTTTGTTGAAACCTTACTGAAAAGTTCCCCCATGGGAATACGGGTTTTTGAGGGAGATTCCGGGAACTGCCTACTGGTTAACCAGGCTGCTGCTGATATCTCTGGTGGCAGCATTGAGGAAATGCTCCGGCAGAATTTCAGAAAGCTTGTCTCATGGCAGAATGCAGGCATCACGGAAATAGCAGAAAAAGTTTTGACCGACGGTATTGCCCGACCAATTGAGACAGAACTTTTCACAACTTTTGGCAAACTTGTTTCCGCCCGCTACTTCCTATCCCGTTTTTCTGTTGAGGACAAGCCGCATCTAATGGTTATCGGGAGGGATGCCACTGAAGAAAAGCGGCTGGAGGATCAGAAAAAACTTATTGAGTCACAAATGCTACATGTGCAGAAACTGGAAAGTCTGGGTGTCCTGGCTGGTGGCATCGCCCATGACTTCAATAATATTCTTATGGCGATCATTGGTAATGCAGACCTGGCACTGATGACAATGACATCAGCTCAGTCCTGCGGCAACTATATCCATGAGATCAAGCATGCAGCACGAAGGGCAGCGGATCTGGCCCATCAGATGCTGGCCTATTCAGGCAAAGGACACTTTATAATTGAGACGCTGGATATTAACAAATCTATCTGTGAAATAACCGCCCTGCTTGATGTATCCGTATCTAAAAAAGCCTCGCTGAACCTGGAACTGGCAAACGATCTGCCCTGCATCAAAGCCGACTCCACCCAGCTTTGTCAGATCATCATGAACTTGGTAATCAATGCATCAGAAGCTATTGAAGACAATAACGGCAACATCAACATCCAGACAGGTGTAGTGGATTGCAACCGGTCATTTTTTTCCAAAGCATGGATTGATGACAATCTGCCGGAAGGCAAATACGTCTATGTGCAGGTAACAGATAGCGGCTGTGGAATGACTCAAAACACGCAAGCCAAGTTATTCGAACCTTTTTTCACAACGAAATTCACCGGTCGCGGACTGGGCATGTCTGCCGTACTTGGCATCATTCGTGGACACAAGGGGACAATCACTGTCCATAGCGAACCGGGCAAAGGCTCCAAATTCACAGTTTATCTTCCAGCAGTAGACTGCTCTGAAATCGGCACCCTTACTCAGGCTTCATATGAACAATCAAGCCTGAACATGACCGGCACGATCCTGCTAGTTGATGATGAGGAAATTATCCGTCACATGGTAAGTACCATGCTGGAAATGTTCGGCTTCAAGGTTTTAATGGCATCTGACGGAGTTGAAGCACTTGAGAGATACAAACAGAGTGCTGGTGAAATTGTTTGCGTGATACTTGACCTGACAATGCCCAAGATGGATGGTGAGCAGACTTTCCACCAGTTACGCCGGTTGAATCCTGACCTGCCCATAATAATTTCCAGCGGTTTCGGAGAGCAGGATATTGCCAACAAATTTCTTAAAAATGACTCGGCCTATTTTATCCAGAAACCATACCAGATGAACAAGCTGGAACAGAAAATAAATGAAGTGCTCGGCATAAAACTGCCGCAGCTATAGCTATTCAGTAATGTGGAGGCCTTTCATCAACATCAGCCTCACCAGAACTTGACGCAGCGACTGTCCGCAGCTGCTGGGCCAGAATACCCAGATCACGTTCCAGACGAACAATAGCCTGTTCCTGCCTGTAAACCGTGTCACTCAACTCCTGTATGGTGTTTTCCTGCTGCATAAAGCGCAGCTCAAGCTCAGTTATACGTTCTTCCATAAATCACTCCGGCAAAGTTCTAGTTTTTGTGCGACTTGACATATTGCGCCATCTCACTATCAAGATTGCAAATATGAAGAATGAACCACTGTACCAGCCTTCTATCCACAGCCATTGACAGTTTGTGTGCGTCCATTCCCTGTTCGTTTTCTATTGTAAGCAGATCAAGGTCCTTCCTGAAAGTAGCGTGTTGTTCGCGCTGAACCGCAAGCCCTGGATATGCGAGTTTCTCCATTAAAGCCTCTTTTGCGGCAAAATGATGCGTCACATACTCGTGCAGAAAATAGATCAATTCCTTTACAATATCAGTGCCATGCTGTTCCTGACAGGCCAGTGAAAGCTGATCGAACCGGGCAAAAACTTCCTTGTGCTGACCATCAATTTCTTCAACCCCCGACAGCTAGATTTTCATTCCAAGTAAATGACATAAGCACTCCTTTACCAAACCGGATAAATTAAACACCAACTGCGTTTCTCATTCGCGTCAATGCTACTATTAACAATTCCCGGCGGCAACCAAAATTGAGCCTGACAAACCCGGACAGACCAAAGGCAGCACCATCGGAAAGACCTACCCCATGCTTTTCAAAAAAATCTGCCGGGTGATCAATGCCGCTCTTTCTGACATCGATCCAGGCCAGATAAGTGGCCTCGACAGGAGTCACATGGAAGCCGGGCAGACTACCCAGTTCATGCATTACCAAATCTCGATTACCGCGTAAATATTCAATCAATTCCAGGCGCCATATTTCACCATCCCGATAAGCAGCCTGGGTGGCGGTATAGCCGAGCAGATTGACATGGGGAACAATCCCGGCCATGGCCTTTTTAAACTGTTTACGAAGGGACTGTTCAGAAATTACTGCGAATGAACAGCCCAGACCGGGGATGTTGAAGGTTTTGCTGGGGGCATTCAGAGTAATAGTACGACGGGCAATTTCGGGGGACAACATGGCAATGGGGATATGATTTTTATCCTGATCCAGTACCAGTCCGGCATGGATCTCATCCGAACATATAATCAGGTTGTGGCGTTCAGCCAGATCAGCCAACCCTGTCAGTTCCCTTTTTGTCCAGACCCGTCCGACCGGGTTGTGAGGGTTACAAAGCATAATCATCCTGGAACGTGGCGTGATGGCCGCTTCCAGCGCCTCCAGATCCATTTCCCAGAGGTCACAGCCCTGTTTAAGCGGAACATTTACAGCTGTCCGCCCTGACAAGACCGGCGCAGTCATGAAAGGAGGATAGACCGGAGTAAAGGTAATTACCTCATCGTCCTGTACGCCAACTGCCCTGCAGGCTATATTCAAGCCACAGACCAGACCCGGCAGCCAGACCAGCCAGGAAGGTTCAACATCCCAGCCATATTCTTTTTTCAGATATGATACAACCGTTTCCACCAGGCTGTCCGGTGCAGCCGTATAACCAAACACGCCATGATCAATCCGTTCATGCAGTGCATCAATAACCGCCGGTGGGGAACGAAAATCCATATCCGCCACCCACAGCGGAATGATGTCGCGCCCCTTGTATTTATCCCATTTTTCGCTATCCGTGTTACTGCGATCAATCAGCAGATCAAAATCGAATTTCATATTTTTAATGCCAACCCTTATCAATGGATTTTTCATGACTATTTCAACTCCCAAGCTGTCAACTGTGCAACAGAATGCTGAAACTTACGCCGTGTCTCACGGATCACAAACGACACGTCCCGTGGTTCGCCCAGCATGCGGAAATGCGGTAGCAGTGCTTCCTTGAGGCCATCCAGTGTCCAGACCGGTTCCCCTGCATCCCGGTAGCCGCCCAGCCACTCCTCTTTTTTGGTGTACTCCTCCAGCCAGGTATATGGCGAAGTAATCACCAAGATTCCACCTTGATTGATCCTCTCATGAATACTGCCGAGGAATTTGCGCGGTGAATAGAGCCGGTCAATCAGGTTGGAGGCCAGCACCAGATCATAATTACGGAATTTTTCTGGCAGGTTGCAGGCATCAGCCTGATAGAAATCAACCCGCTGGCGGTAATCCTCTAGCCCAATATCAGACAGGGCAATTTCGTGAAACGAAACGATCTCCCCCTCTTCAGGGAAGGCATAGTGCAGATAACCTTCCTCCTGCATGCGTGCTGCCAAGCGAAAAAATCGCGTGGAAAAATCCAGGCCGGTGACCCGTTCAAACCCTCCCCTGGCGAGTTCAAACGCACCGCGTCCAACCGAACAGCCCAGATCAAGGGCATGCCCCATTTTTCTTCCCTGCATCAATTCCAGACAGATTTCAGCACAACTTAAAGAGTAATTTGAAACACCGAAATACTCGGCTCCATAATGGGCTTCGCAATACTGAGCGGCCAGTGTATCGGTTTCGTACTGATCCTGATGGACTTCCATTGGCGCACCGGTTTCTACGTAACGGAAACCGGCATGCTGGAAAAAATGCCGCCTGAACGCATAACGGGCATCTCTGGTGGCCTCATTGCCGGTGGAAATCCATGACCCTCCCTTGATCAGGTTGTGACGGGTATCAAAGGTTGGTGTGGAAAAATCGTCATACCACGGATGGATTTTAAATCCATGAAGCGGATAGATCGGCGTCTCGGTCCACTGCCATACATTTCCGATTACATCGTAAAAACCACCATTGCAAAAACGATCTATGGGGCAGGAAGAACTCCAATGTTCCAGATTAATATTGCCGGGTGCCTTGTCCCACCATGGTTGATCCGGAATAGAGACAACATCCCTGAGTCGTGTCCACTCATCTTCGCTGGGCAGACGGATAGGAGAACCGTTCTGTTCGGCCTTCCAGTTACAAAAGGCCTTAGCCTCCAGCTGATTGACCTCAACCGGCCAGTTCCAGGGGAGATCAATAATCTCCAGCATGGTTCTCAATCCCCAGCCATTCCCGTTACCCTGACGATTGGCCCAGAAAAGCGGGTACGCTGCCTGCTTGAAGTTACGCCAGCTCCACCCTTCCTCGCACCACCAGCGTTGATCCTGATAACCTCCCGCATCAACAAAACCAAGGAACTCTCGATTGGATACCAGGTACTGCGAGGCCTTGAATGCGGAAACTTCAGCCTGATGCATACCGAATTCATTATCCCAACCATAAAGAGGGTGAGAATCAGTTTTACCCAATATGACATTGCCCCCTGAAACATCAATCAGTTGATTTTGGGGAGGCTCGCCTGCTTCGCGGCAGATATCCCAGAAGGGATGTTTAACCACTTGGTCGATGGGAAGCTGGCGGATCAGGACTGACGATGTCTCCAGGTGAATGCGCTCATGCTCGATCCCCATCATGATTGCCCAGAAAGGGTTTTCCCTGTTAATCGGCATGGTCAGCGGCATGCGGCGGATCAGCCCTTCCACCACTTCGCGGACTTTGTCCCGGTACTCCTTGACCGCCTGGCGCGTCGGCCAGTTATAATGGGTTGCGTCCAGGTCGTCCCAGGACATTTCATCTACTCCGACAGCGAACATGGATTCGAAAGCCGGATTGATGCGTTTATCAATCAGCCTTGCTATGGTCAGTTTATTAATAAAGAAGGTGGCGGTGTGGCCAAAGTAGAAGATAAGTGGGTGACGGAGCCGGTCGGCACGTAGGAAAAAGGTCTGATCATCTTTCAGTGTTTCATAGAGGCGTTCGTCAATATCAAAGGTTTTGTGAAAATATTCCAGTATTTCTGCACGTTTTTGTTCCGGGTCGCCACTATTTAATATCGTAGTGCGGGTATTGCGGATATCCATAATCGCTCTCCTTAAGTTTAAAACGGGGACTCTTGCAGAGTGTTATGAGGAGATTGTTATGCCGGAGCCCAATTTGGCATTATTATGTAGTTTCAACATCTTCCTCTATTAAATCAGCAGAAATTTGCGGTGTAAAATCGCTCAAGAGATTACCGGTCTGCTTGTAACTGATTTTATTTTCATACATCCGCTTATCCGCCTCGCTGAAAAGAGTCGCTATTTCAGCAGAATTAAAGGCGGTTGCGCCACCCAGAGACATGCGCACCTGTGCGGAAAAACTCTTGAAGTTAAAAAGCCTTTCTGCCTCACGAACACGTGCCATTAATTCTGCAGACAAGTTCTGGTCCGTTTCAAAAAGCAAAACCGCAAACTCATCTCCACCGATGCGTGCCACAACATCATCGGCCCGGAAAACTTTTGAAAGAATCTCAGCCGCGCATTTAATCAAATGATCGCCAGCCTCGTGACCGTGCGTATCATTGACCTGTTTCAGACCATCAAGGTCGGCAACAATTGCTGTTACAGGGAACTTCTGGGTTTTAACAATCCGCTCAAACTCTGCTTCAAAATGAGAACGATTGTAAAGCCCGGTCAACGTATCATGAGAACTCAAAAACTGCAGTTTTTGTTCAATCTCCTTGCGGTCACTGATATCCCGGACAACCGCAAGCACTCGCCCTTCACCACCAATATGTGAGGACGTGAGCGACACCTCTGCCCAGAACAGATCACCGTTTTTCTTTCTTCCAAGCCATTCAAAGGATTGTGGACCTACTTCATAGGCCTTTCTGATCCACCTGATGGCCTCCCTCAATGAGTAGGGAGAGTCTCCGGAGCTAAGGTCATTGACATTCAGAATAAAAATTTCTTCTCTGGAATAACCGTAAATTTTTTCTACAGCCCGATTAGCCTCAACAATAGCACCCGTATAGGCGTCATGAACAAAAACCGCATCATTAGTGGCGTTGAAAATCTCCCAATAGTTATTCTCAATTATATTAAGAGCCTGTTCCGCCTCCAGAAGTTTTGTGTTGTCGATTATTGTGACCATAACGCCTTGCAGCGAACCGTCACCTCTCAGCAATGCCTGGGCAACCAGACGTCCCTTGAACTCGCTGCCATCCTTGCGGACAAGACGCCTTTCCGAATCTATCTGCTCTGCTTCTCCCGTAACCAGCATATGCATTTCTATTTGTACACTTTCAATTTCAGCCGGATGAACAGAATTAATAAATGCCGAACCTGCCAACGCTCCGGGCGAACTACCCAGTATCTCAGCAATACGTTTATTGGCATAGGAGATAGTCCAGCTATTGCCGCTGGTCATAAGAATTCCGGCTTGTGACATATCCAAAACAGCTTGAAGTTGCTGTTCTTTATCGCGTAAGGCCCGTTCTTTCACTGATTTTCTCCGCCTGATTATGTAAATCTTTATGACCTGAGCAGATTCTGTAAAACTACATCAGTTCATGCATGTTGATATTTCCATCTAACCCACTGAAACTTTTAAATCTATGCCGGTTATTTGATTAAATTAACATCAATATTTTTCAAAGGCAACGAGTTAAAATTGCAAATTCAACAAACAGACTTATCAACACCGGCCTTCAGAAACGATCAGACAAATAAACTGAAAATTTTTGTAGACTGAAAGCCGATTTATTTCGTATGCTGTAAAAATTATATGGCTCTTCTGCCTACCACAAATCGAAAGGTCCAAAATGACACAAGCAAAGAAAGGCGACAAAGTAGTTATTAACTACATCGGCAAACTCGAAGACGGAACTGTTTTCGATTCAACTTACGAAGAAGAAGAATGTTCAACTGACAGCTGTAAAGACGATAGCTGCAGTGATGAAGGCTGCGGTTGCGGGGACGAAAGCGGTCCCATGGAACTGACTATCGGTTCAGAAGAATTTTTTCCTCTGGTGGAAGATGCACTGGTCGGTATGGCGATTGGCGAAAAGAAAACCGTTGTAATTCCTGCCAAAGACGCTTTTGGCGAATACGATATGGAAAAGATTTTCAATGTACCCAGAACCGATATGCCGGAAGACCTGAAACCTGAGGTTGGCGACGAGCTGACCATTACCAACGATGATGATGACGCTTTTGATGTCACAGTTGTCGAGGTAAATGACGAGAGCGTAACTTTTGACTCGAATCACCCTCTTGCAGGCGAAGATCTCACCTTTGAACTGGAAATGATAGAAATTCGCTAGGATAACCAGCAACATTTTAACAACAACGACTCCTGGATATTTCAGGAGTCGTTGTTGTTTTATGGACAAAACAAACCGACCCAATCATAGCAGTACCCGGGACCAACATGACCGTTCAGCTTCCATGGCCTAAGGAACATTTCCCTTTAATGCTGGCACCGATGCAGGGGCTGACCAACAGCACTCTCCGCTCTTTCTTTATCGACTGGGTCCACCCAGATGTGGTTTTCACCGAATTCATGAGAGCAAACCCGGCCGATGCAAAGCAGAAACTTTCAAGTGGTGATCTGCGCGAAATATCAACAAACAACAACACTGTCCCGCTAGTTGTACAGCTGATCGGCCACGGACAGGAAGCACTGGTAGCAGCGGCAGAGTCGGCACAGTTAGCCGGGGCCAGTCATATCAACCTGAATATGGGCTGCCCATATGGTCGCATGACAACAGGCCTGACCGGTGGTGGAATGTTACGATGCCCGGAAGAACTGAACATCATTATTCCTGCACTTCGCAAAGCCATTTCATGTTCCTTCTCGATCAAACTGCGTTCAGGTTATGACAATCCCCGGCAAATTTTCGACCTACTACCGCTCTTTGAAGCATCCGGCGTCGATTTCCTGGTTCTTCATCCCAGAGTCGTTATTCAAAAATATTCAGGTATTGCTGACCACAACATCACCGCCGAGGTAGTTCAAAAAACCCGAATTCCGGTTATCGCTAATGGAGACATCATCGATACGGCTTCTGGTCTTGAGGTGCAACAATTGACTGGTGCCTCCGGATTGATGCTGGGCAGAGGGGCCATCAGCGATCCATTGATTTTTCAGCGATTACGTGGCAAAGCGACTGCAAAACCTGACCACTCAGAACGGGCTTTAATGCTTCGCTATTATATAGAAGAAATACTGGTCAGGTATCGCAGCCTGTTTTGTGGAGATGCTCAGATTCTGGCAAGAATGAAGGATATCCTATCAACTATCGATGATACGGGATTTGAAAAAAGCTTTAAATCAATGAAAAAAGCAGGGCGAGTGACAGCATTTTCAGACGCTCTGAAGGAGTTAAGCTAGAATATGGAGGAAACTTCAGTTTTCGATCACCAGCAATTGCTGGAACTGAGCAGGACACGCATGCCATTTGGAAAATATGCCGGACGGCTCTTGATAGACCTGCCGGAGCCATATGTAGTCTGGATGTATCAGGAGGAAATGCCTAAAGGCAAGCTGGGTGACATGCTGCGTACGGTTTATGAAATCAAGGTCAACGGGCTGGAATATCTTTTTGATCCATTGCGCTAGGTAATGAACCATATAAACAGATAGGGACGACTTCTCGCCCCTATCTGTCAAAAAAATATTATACATGGGAAAAAAATTTAAAAACAGCCTGTTTTATTTTATTCAGGGGATTATATTAAAAACAAGGTAGCGCTACCTGAAACAAAATGACAAACACAGGAGGTCGGAGTAATAGAGGAATCTGTTTCCGAACACCATAAGTTTTTAGTATTGTTATCCGGCAAAGCATAACGTCGGAGTGACCCATGAAAAGGGTGCAAAGCAGTTAAATACAGATAAGGCCCGCTAAAATTGCGGGCCTTACATTTTTTAGTATTTTGATCAGAAATTAAATTATCGTCTCTTGACAATCATCATCAAACCTATACCAGCCATCAAACCACCCCAGGAGATCATCAACTCCTTAGCTGAATACTTGCCTTTCATATGCGCAGCATTCTGTATAATCCAGTTAGTCAGCCACTCAGTTGCACTATCAGTGAAACCTCCATAAAATGTAGCTACGCCAATCGCAACTAAAACACCACCTATCATCTTTTTTACTTCCATTCATGCCTCCAATTTCATTGATATAAATTCAAGTATAATAAATCAGGTTTGGTGCGGTTTTCCTAGTCCCTGTCCAACCTGGAGCAAACGGCATATACGGATAGCCGCAGTTTCTATAAGCTCTTCAGCCCTCAGCATGCAATCTTCCAGAGGCATCGGACTGGAGACAATTCCCAACAATGCATCAATCCCGTGTTCCAACACATGCTCAGCCCCAGTTCCCAAACCGCCGGAAAGACAGATTACAGGCACTCCACTGTTTCTGGCAAGCATTGCCACACCAAGAGGCGCTTTACCATGAGCGGTCTGAGCATCCGTACAACCTTCACCGGTGAATACCAGGTCAGCCTGCTCAACAGCTTCGGCAAATCCAACGGCATCAAGTACAATTTTAACACCGGGCAACAGGCTGGAATTGGTAAAATAGAGTAGGCCTGCTCCCAATCCACCGGCAGCGCCAGTCCCGGGCTGTTCCGAAATATTGCGCCCTATCGTCAGTTCAACCACACGGGCATATTGACCTAGCGCCAGATCAAGTTCCACGACCATCTGGGGAGTAGCACCCTTTTGCGGGCCATAAACTGCAGATGCCCCTTTTTCACCACAGAGAGGATTATTAACATCACAGGCGACTTGAATAGTTACCTCTTGCAGCCGGGGATCAAGGCCGGTGAGATCAACCTGTGCAAGACCAATCAGTGATGCACCACCTTCGGCCAGTTCATTGCCCTTGGCATCCAGAAAACGGACGCCCAACGACCTGGCCATACCTGATCCGCCATCATTGGTGGCACTGCCGCCAATACCGATAATTATTTTTCTCAAACCGGCATCCAAAGCGGCCTTGATCAACTCACCAGTACCATAAGTCGAGGTAATTCTTGGGTCACGTCTTTCACGTGGTACAAGCGTCAAACCTGAAGCGGTGGCCATTTCAATTACTGCTGTCTGGCCGTCACCGAATATCCCCCAATTGGCTTCAACCGGTTCACCCAATGGGCCTCTGACAGTTGTTGTCACAATCCGTCCGCAAGTGGCGGTAACCAATGCGTCAACAGTACCTTCCCCACCATCAGCTATGGGAAATTTAATAATATCTGCATCAGGAAAGACCTGCTTGATACCACGTTCCATAGCATCTGCCACACCTACCGCAGAAAGACTACCCTTGTAAGAATCAGGTGCCAGAATAATACGCATAAAGTCACCACCCTTTAAAAAAATGGAAACAGAACAAACTAAAACATTTTCAGACGGCAAATTGTAAGACCAATTGTAAGTCACAAATCTTGGAGTGTCTATTGATTTGATTGCAATTTTTCATTTACCTGCAGTCTGCACCAGATCAGCCAGACAGTTGATAAATTGTACGGAAGTATTCAATGACTCAACCCGGTGAAACGCATTCAAACCGTGTTTCAAAGCCTCTTCACGGTACTGTATATCAATCTCGTAGAGAGTTTCAATATGGTCTGAAACAAAAGAAATCGGAACTACCAGCAATGGTCCGGCACCTTTAACAGCAAGTTCACTTATTTTGTCCTCGGTAGAGGGCTCTAACCACTTGACCGGTCCGGCCCGGGACTGAAATGAAAGATGATGGGGAATATCTGCGAAGCTTTCCATTACCAGTCGCACTGTTATCTGGATCTGATCCAGATAAGGATCACCGGAATTAATAAAAGATTGCGGCAGACCATGAGCAGAGAATAGTAACTGCACATTGCTCCTGTTTTCAATTCCAGCCAGACCTTTTTTGATCTTCTCAACCAGAGAGTTAATATACTGAGGATGATCACAAAACTGCCTGACCACTGTCAAGTCAGGCCTATCGACGGAACGAGCCAGTACCCGTTCCAGTTCATTCAGACTGGAGCCGGTGGTGGCTCTAGAAAAATGAGGATAGAGCGGCAGGGCAATAATACGTTTGATACCTTCACGGGCAATCGCTGTCAATGCTTCGGCCGCATCTGGCCTGGAGTAGCGCATGGCGACAAAACAGCGATAATCAGTTCCAAGCTTCTTCTCAAGCTCCGAAGCCTGCTGTTCAGTCAACTCGCGGATCGGTGATTTACCGCCGATTTTACTGTAATAGGCGGCAACCTTACCCGAACGCCTGCGGGCAATCAATCTGGCCAGCAACGGCTGGAGAAAGGCCGGTCCGATATTGATGATATCCCTGTCGCAAAACAGGTTATATAAAAACGGTTCAATATCAGCAATCGAATCCGGCCCACCCATCTGCAATAGCAGGACCGCAGTCTTGTTCATAGCTTCTCCGTAAGACTCAGGGATTTGCAGCTCAGATATTATTTTTCTCAGAGAAGAATATCACACACTGAACCAAAGATCATATTGATTCTCTGCTGCAGATTTTGCGGGACTATAGCCAATGGCCGAACAGGTTGTCCAGATGTTTTTGTTGAAACTGGCGAACAGACAAGATAAGTTATCAGCATATTTTGTTGTAGACTAATTAGTGGAGAATTGAACCCGATGAACTACATTGAAAACCTGAAAAAATACCTGGAAGGGATTTACGACCGCAACCCCTTTGTCCACCTGCTGGACATGAATATAGTCGCAATTCGTGAGGGTGAGGCCGAGATCAACATGCCGGTTGATCCGAAAAAGCATACCAACCTTTACAATTCACTGCATGGCGGAGCAGTGGCATCACTGGCCGATACTGTCATGGGCGTAGCCTGTGCAACCATGGGCAACCGCGTTGTCACAATAGAGCTGAACATCAACTACATCAGAAACGCGGCGGCCAATGAGGTTGTGCATGCCATCGGCAAGGTCATACATTGCGGCCGCCAGACCATGGTGGTTGAAGCAGATATGTTTGACACCGCAGAAAAACTCGTTGCCAAATCAAGAGCTACATTTATGATTGTCGGCAAGTTTGAAAATCTGACTCCAACTCCCTGAAATCAAGCAGCCAACAGTCATCTTTAAGCCCTGATCATGACCAGCAACATCTTGAATGGCTTTACAGCTTTCAAAGCATGCGGATGATTGGCCGGCATGATGATCATCTGACCGGCAGAAACGACCTGGGCTTCGCCGTCAATTGTTACTTCCGCTTCACCATCAACCACCTGCACAAACGCGTCAAACGGAGCTGTATGCTCGCTCAACCCTTGCCCTGCATCAAATGAAAACATGGTTACTGTGCCGATCTTCTTGTCGATCAAAGTCTTGCTGACCACCGCCCCGCCCTGATAAGAAACCAGTTCACTCATCGTCAATGCTTTACCAGTTAATTCCATGATTATCCCCTTTCGTTTCTGTTGTAATTCCAAGTTATGCCTGGTGAGGTAAAAAGTAATTGATTTGCATCAATTATACGCAAAAAAGGCCGGAAGCATATGCTCCCGACCTTTTTTATTTTAACAAGGAATGTCGACTTTTCGTCAGATCAAGGCGCCAAGGAAGAACGCGGAGGCCCCTCACCCGGCCTTTGCCCACCCTCTCCCAGGAGGAGAGGGTAAACCGCTTAGTACATTCCGCCGCCCATTCCGCCCATGCCGCCCATTCCACCAGGCATTCCGCCGCCCATGCCGCCGCCATCTTCCTTAGGCTTCTCAGCAATCAGAGCTTCGGTTGTCAGCATCAGGCCTGCGATGGAAGAAGCGTTCTGCAGTGCGCTGCGTGATACTTTGGTCGGATCGATGATGCCGGCCTTGATCATGTCAACATACTCATCTGCTGCTGCATCGTAACCGAAAGCATCTTTACCGTTTTTGACCTTGTCAACAACGATAGATGCGTCGATACCGGCGTTTTCAGCGATTTGACGAATAGGGGCTTCCAGAGAAGCTCTTACCACGTTTACGCCGAACTGCTGCTCAGGTACGAGTTTCAGAGCATCAAGAGCAGTAAGTGCACGGATGTAAGCTACGCCGCCTCCAGGGACAATGCCCTCGTCAACAGCAGCGCGGGTTGCGTGAAGAGCATCTTCAACGCGTGCTTTTTTCTCTTTCATTTCAACTTCGGTAGCTGCGCCGACTTTGATAACTGCTACGCCGCCAACAAGCTTGGCCAGACGCTCCTGCAGTTTCTCTTTGTCGTAGTCGCTGGAAGTTTCTTCGATCTGAGCACGGATCATTTTAACGCGGCCGGCAATTACTTCTTCCTTACCGTCGCCATCAATGATGGTGGTGTTGTCTTTGTCGATGGTTACGCGCTTGGCACGGCCGAGCATATCCATTGTTGTCTGGTCAAGTTTGTGACCAACTTCCTCGGAAATAACCTGTCCACCGGTCAGGGTAGCGATATCTTCCAGCATTGCCTTGCGGCGATCGCCGAAGCCTGGAGCCTTAACAGCAGCAACATTCAGAACGCCGCGCAGTTTGTTGACAACCAGAGTTGCCAGTGCTTCGCCTTCGATATCTTCTGCAATGATCAGCAACGGACGGCCGGACTTGGCTGTCTGCTCCAGAACCGGGAGCAGGTCCTTCATGTTGGAGATTTTCTTGTCATGGATCAGGATCAGAGCGTTTTCAAGAGTTGCTTCCATACGCTCTGGATCGGTTACGAAGTAAGGAGAGAGGTAACCACGGTCAAATTGCATACCTTCAACTGTTTCCAGTGTAGTTTCCATGGCTTTTGCTTCTTCAACAGTGATAACACCTTCTTTACCGACTTTTTCCATAGCTTCTGCAATGATGTCGCCGATGGTTTTGTCGTTGTTGGCAGAAATTGTACCAACCTGAGCGATTTCCTTGTGATCCTTGATCGGCTTGGAGATTGCTTTCAGTTCAGCAACGATGGCTTCAACAGCCTTGTCGATACCGCGCTTGATTTCCATTGGGTTGTGACCGGCAGCAACCAGCTTGGAACCCTGCTTGTAGATAGCCTGGGCCAGAACGGTTGCAGTTGTAGTACCGTCACCGGCAACGTCAGAAGTCTTGGAAGCAACTTCCTTAACCAACTGTGCGCCCATGTTTTCGAACTTGTCGTCCAGTTCGATTTCTTTAGCAACAGTAACGCCGTCTTTTGTGATCAGTGGAGCACCGAAAGACTTGTCGATAACAACATTGCGGCCCTTAGGTCCGAGAGTTACCTTAACAACATCAGCAAGGGTATTTACGCCTTTCAGGATTGCATTACGACCATCCTGATCGAATTTGATGATTTTTGCAGCCATGCTTTATTCCTCCATTAATTTGTATGTTTAATTATTATTCTACAATAGCCAAAAGATCGTCTTCGCGCATAATCAGATAATCTTCGCCGTCAACCTTGATCTCTGTACCGGCATACTTGCCGAACAGAACCTTGTCCCCAACTTTGACATCCAGAGGCAGCACTTTGCCGTCTTCGGTTTTCTTGCCTTTACCGGCAGCTACGATTTCGCCACGCTGTGGTTTCTCTTTAGCTGTTTCAGGGATGAACAATCCTCCTGCGGTTTTTGTTTCTTCCTCTACCCTCTTGACGAGGATGCGGTCCTGAAGTGGTCTCAAATTCATACTGTAATTCTCCTTTCTATGCTTTGGGGTATATTGTTTCGCAAAAAAATTAGCACTCAATCGACGCGAGTGCTAACTGAATAGGAATATAATCAGGGTTGGCTCAAAAATCAAGGGGTGATATGAAAAAAACCTGCCCAACCCGATTTGCTTTTGACTTTTAACGGTTTAACTGTTACAAGATTCCAAACTGTTTGTTCGTTCTGGTGCCGCACATTTAGTGTGGATAAAAGGAAAGATGGGTGAAAATCCCGCGCTGACCCGCAACTGTAACAGGTGATGAAAACCGCATAATGCCACTGATACCATATTGGGAAGGCGCGGTGAGTAAGATGACCCTGGAGCCAGGAAACCTGCCAGTCCGATTGCTTTTGGGAACCTCCGTGGAAAGAGGGGCCGGGGGCGGATATCATTCGACAATCCAGCTTTTCGAGCCCCTGTCCCGTTTCGGAGAGGGGTTTTTTGTTTTATTAAGTTGTTTCCAGGGTTCAGGGGGCAAACATGGCACAGACTTTTTTCATCACAGGCGGCGCCAGAAGCGGCAAAAGCAGGCTGGCCGAACAGATCACACAAGATTATGGTGCACCGCTTTGCTACATCGCCACAGCCCAGGCGTTTGACAAAGAGATGGACCTGCGCATCCTCAAACATCAGCAGAGGCGCGGCAAGGCCTGGCGAACTATAGAAGAACCGCTGCAACTTACACAGACCCTGAAAAACTGCGATGACAGCTGCAAGGCAATTTTGATTGACTGCATCACGCTCTGGCTGACGAACCTGATTTTTAAATACGAAAACCAGGGTGACGCCATGGAAGAACTGGTCATGAAAGAGGTCCATCACCTGGCATCCATACTGGGCAGCATGACCACACCGGTAATTATAGTTTCCAACGAAGTCGGACTGGGTATTGTACCGGAACACAAGCTGGGACGAATCTTCCGTGATATTTCCGGACAGGCCAATCAGATACTGGCAGCAGCGGCGGAGAATGTATATACGGTGATAAGCGGAATACCCTTGAAACTTAAATAAGTCCGGCCCCAGAAGGTGTTTTATGAATCTGATTGAATCCACAATTGCTCGCATAAAGCCTGTAGACAGCGAACTGCTGAAAACAGCACAGGACCGACTGGACAACAAGACCAAACCGCCAGGATCGCTCGGTCGTCTGGAAGAATTTGCCCGTCGCATGGTGGCTATCAGCGGTGAAAAGAATCCTGATACATCCAAAAAGTTCATCTTCACCTTTGCCGGTGACCATGGCGTTACGGAAGAAGGCGTTTCGCTCTACCCATGCGAAGTAACCACCCAGATGGTTTATAACTTCCTCAACGGCGGCGCCGGCGTCAATGTTCTGGCCCGTCACGCCGGAGCAGAGGTTCGGGTGGTTGATATCGGTGTTTACAGCGACTTTGAAGATGCACCGGGCCTGATCAGGAAAAAAGTTGCCAAAGGCACAAAAAACCTGGCCAAAGGGCCGGCCATGACCAGCGAGCAAGTTTTGGCGGCCATGCAGGTCGGCATTGAGCTGGCTGACCAGAGCAAGGCGGAAGGAATTGGCCTGATCGGCACAGGTGAAATGGGCATCGGCAACACTACGCCATCTTCTGCCATCATTGCCGCCATTTCCGGCAAGACGGTCAAGGAAGTTACCCATCGCGGAACTGGTATCAACGACGAAGCCATGGTCAAAAAGATCAATGCCATTGAACAGGGACTGGCAATTAACAAGCCGGATCCGAAAGATCCGCTGGATGTACTGACCAAGGTCGGTGGTCTGGAGATCGCCGGTATTGCCGGCCTGGTCCTCGGCTGCGCCGCCAACCGCATCCCGGTGGTCATCGACGGCTTCATCTCAACCGCCGGTGCTTTGATCGCCTCGGAACTACACCCAAATGTCAGGGACTACATCTTTGCCGCCCATAAATCAGTCGAAATCGGCCACACCTTCATGCTGGAGCGCATAGGAGTAGAGCCAATACTTGACCTGAGTTTCCGCCTCGGCGAAGGAACCGGCGCAGCACTGGCCATGACCCTGATCGACGCCGGTGTAAAGGTGCTGAAAGAAATGGCCACCTTTGAAGAAGCAGGAGTGACTAGTTAATAGGGATTAGCGGGTAGTGTAGAGCAATTAAGTTTAACTGCTAATCCTCTATACGCTAATCGCTCTACGCTTTTACTAAAAGTTAAATTATGCGCCTATATCTAATTGCCATACAGTTCCTGACCATCATCCCCCTCCCCTTTCAAATCCGCTGGGAGAAGGATGATCTGGCGCGTTCAATGTCTCTGTTTCCGCTGGCAGGTTTAACGATTGGTGCAATACTGGCCGGGCTAAACTGGCTAATGGCACCTTACCTGGCCCGGCCACTGGCTGATGCCCTACTGATTACGGCCCTTGCTGTCATCACCGGCGCCCTGCATCTGGACGGGCTGGCCGATGTGTGTGACGGTATTGCCGCCCGGGGCAGCCGTGAACGTTTCATGGAAGTCATGAAGGATTCACGGGTCGGTGCGGTTGGTGTTGTTGGGGTGGTTTTAGGGCTGCTTCTAAAATGGCAGGCCATGGCAGGCGTACCGACAGATATCAAATGGCAAGCGCTGCTGCTCTTTCCGGTTATTACACGTTTCTGCCAGGTGCAATCAATCGTCTTTGGCCGCAATGCCAGACAGGACGGGCTTGGCTCCGTACTGGTCAGCGGAGCAGGCAAAACCCAGTTTGTGCTCGCCGCTGTTCTGGCAATTGCATCCAGCTGGCTGTTGCTGGGAATTAGCGGAATTATGGTTCTGGTTGCTGCCATGTTTTCAACCGTACTGATTCAGGCCTGGTTCACAGCCAGGATCGGCGGCATCACCGGTGATGTTATCGGCTGCACCAGCGAACTGAATGAAATATTGATTCTGATACTGCTCTCGGCCATGCCGCAGCTCCATCTATGAATCGCTGCAGCCGGGATTTGAACAGCTATCCAACCGTTCTGCTGGAATCCTTCTCAAAAACGGATTTCGGTCGCTCTTTCTCTTTTGAAGAACCTGAAGAAATTATTGTTGCCCACTCTCTGGAGGAAGTGCTGCCTGCCCTGGCCCGTATAGAGCAGTCTGTTGCGGGTGGCATGCATGCCGCCGGCTTTATCAACTACGAGGCGGCCAGCGCCCTTAATCCGGAACTGCCGCTCATGACACAATCTGACCTGCCGCTGCTCTGGTTCGGCATCTTTTCCAAGCGCCGACAGGTAACGGCTGAACGTAACACTGAACACAGCGACTGCCGGATCAGCGAACCGCAGCTTGATATCAGTCGCGACCAATACTGTCGGTCGATTAACAGCATCAGGGATGCCATTGCCAGGGGCGAAACCTACCAGGTCAACTACACGGTCAGGCAGAAATTTTCCGTAGCTGGCGATCCATTCGCCCTCTACCGCAGAATCTGCCGTAACCAGCAGGCCCCTTTCTGCGCCTGGATCAATACCGGCAGCCACAAAATTCTCTCCGCCTCTCCGGAACTGTTCTTTGCCCTGCAGGGTGACCAACTGACCATGAAGCCGATGAAAGGGACCGCCGCCCGGCTGCCGTCACCGGCTGAGGACCTGCGCCAGAAAGAGAAACTTGGACAGAGTCCAAAGGATCGGGCCGAGAACCTGATGATAGTTGATCTGGTGCGCAACGACCTTTCAACCATTGCCTTCAACGGAACGGTAGAGGTGCCCAGTCTGTTCAATATAGAAACCTATCCAACTGTGCATCAGATGACATCCACCGTCACGGCCCGCATCGCTCCGGAGACAAGAATTACGGATATTTTCAGGGCTCTGTTTCCCTGCGGCTCCATTACCGGGGCACCGAAACGACGCACCATGGAGATCATCCGCGATCTGGAGACATCGTCGCGCGGCGTATATTGCGGAGCCATCGGCTATATTTCGCCTGATCGGGAGGCACTTTTCAGCGTAGCCATCAGGACAGCGGTGATTGACAGCAACAACAGAGGCGAAGTCGGAGTCGGCGGCGGCATTACCTGGTATTCCAACCCGAATGCAGAATTTGGCGAGTGCCACGCCAAAAGTGCCTTCCTGACCAGGGACAGCAGCTACTTCTGCCTGATCGAAACCCTGCGCCATGACCAGCATGGTTACCTGATGCTGGACAGACATCTGCACAGACTGTTTGGCTCCGCAAACTATTTCGGGTTTCATGTTGATCTGGACAAAGTGATCAGCAACCTGGAAGAATTTGCCAGACAACTGCACGGCATCCACAAGGTCCGGCTGCTGCTGGACACGGATGGAACCATAACGGTTGAGTCAACACAGATAGAGGCAACTGAGATTGATGCACCACCTCTGAAACTGGCTGTGTCTGAGAAGAAAATCGATTCAAACGACCCGTTCCTGTACCACAAAACAACACGGCGGGCTGTCTATGAAGATGCACGTAATAGCCACCCGGAAGCAGATGATGTCCTGCTGATCAACGAACGGAACGAGATCACGGAAGGTTGCTTCAATAATATCGTTGTGCGAATTGGCGAAGAAATGCTAACTCCGGCAACCGCATGCGGCCTGCTGGCGGGAGTGCTGAGACAGGAATTGATTGAAATCGGCGCTATCCGCGAAGCGGTGCTGACACTGGATGATATTTACAATGCCGGCCGAATCTGGCTGATTAACTCGGTGCGCGGTTGGCGGGAATGCAGAATTGATTGAAGCCCACTCTTAAGTTAAGAGGGGGTTGGGGGAGTTATGTAGCGCGGCAGTTTAACCCCACCCAGCCTCCCCTTAATTAAGGGGAGGGCTACAACCATAAAACAGAACTACTTCCGTTCCTGATGGTGGCATAAGCCACACTTAAAATTGCAATTAAATCAAAAAGGAGATCCAAACAGATGTTGACTCAAATTGAATCCGCCCGCCAGGGCATCCTGACCCCACAAATGATCACCGTAGCTCAAAATGAGAAGCTTGCCCAGGAGTTCGTCCTGCAGATGGTTGCCGAGGGTAAGATTGTTATTCCCTGGAACCACAACCGCAAGCCAGCTAAAGTTGCCGGCATCGGTAAAGGCCTGTCCACCAAGGTCAACGCCTCGATCGGCACCTCTTCCGACATTATTGATTATGATGCTGAAATCAGAAAAGCCCTGGCCGCACAGGAATCCGGCGCAGATACACTGATGGAACTCTCCGTCGGTGGCGACCTGGACCGTGTCCGCCGAGAAGTTATTGCCGCTGTAGACCTGCCGGTCGGCAATGTGCCGCTTTACCAAGCCTTCTGCGAAGCTGCCCGTAAATACGGCGATCCGAACAAGCTTGACGAAGAGATGCTGTTTGACATCATCGAGCAGCAGTGCGCCGACGGTATGGCTTTCATGGCTGTACACTGCGGTATCAACCTCTGCACAGTTGAACGCCTGCGCAAGCAAGGCTATCGTTACGGCGGCCTGGTTTCCAAAGGTGGCGTCAGCATGGTCGCATGGATGATCGCCAACAACCGCGAAAACCCGCTTTACGAGAAGTTCGACCGTGTGACCTCGATCCTCAAAAAATATGATACCGTACTCTCACTGGGTAACGGTCTGCGTGCCGGCGCCATCCACGACTCTTCCGACCGCGCCCAGATCCAGGAACTGCTTTTCAACTGCGAACTGGCTGAAATCGGCCGCGACATGGGTTGCCAGATGCTGGTCGAAGGCCCTGGGCACGTGCCTCTGGACGAGATCGAAGGCAACATCCAGCTGCAGAAGCGCATGAGCGGCGGCGCACCATATTACATGCTCGGACCGATCACCACCGACGTAGCCCCAGGCTTCGACCACATCACCTCCGCCATTGGAGCAGCCCAGTCCAGCCGCTTCGGCGCTGACCTGATCTGCTACATCACCCCTGCAGAACACCTGGCCCTGCCGAATGAGGAAGATGTCCGCATGGGCGTCAAAGCCGCCAAAATCGCCGCCTACATCGGCGATATGAACAAATATCCAGAGAAATGCCGCGAGCGCGACAAGGAAATGTCCAAAGCCCGTCGCGACCTGAACTGGGAGCGTCAGTTCGAACTGGCCCTCTTCCCTGAAGATGCCCGTGCCATCCGCGCCAGCCGTACACCTGAAGAAGAAGATACCTGCACCATGTGCGGTGATTTCTGCGCATCACGCGGCGCAGGTAAGCTGTTCAAGTGCGACCTGAAGGGTGACAAAATTTAATTCGTTTTTATATCAGTAAAAAGAGGCACCGGATTTAGTTCCGGTGCCTCTTTTTTTTACCCCTGCCCCTCTGAAACACGCAAAATTAAAAATCCAGCCTGTTAGAGACTGATTTAAGATCAATATCAGAATATTCACCACTTGTACCAAGCCCTTTGATATAAGCCTGATAGTGCTCTATCAAATCAGTTGCAACCTGAATCATTTAGATTGCTTTACTTATTTTTTTTTAATTTACAGGACGTAAAACAATGCGTATATTTTCGAGAAATTCTAAGAATTACGCTCCGACACCGTAACTGACGCTCAATAGTCAACAATGGAAGCAGAAAAGATGAATTATCTTAAGGAGCCAGGATTACTACTGTACTTAAATACTATTGTTGTATCAAACACAACATTAGTATTTAAAATCCAATTTAAAAGGCGTATAGTATGTTTAACGAACCACTAAGGCCACCTGATGCCAAAAGATTAATTCGTTCGATACTGAAAAGATGGATTTGTCTCGTATGCTCAACCGCACGCAATAGAGAGTCTGGAAAAACGGGGGATGTCCACTTCTGGATTGTACCAATATTCTCAGAGGCGGAACAGTTGAAGAAGCAGAGCGTGAAAATGGCGAATGGAGATACAAAGTCCATACCGGCAAAATGACCGTGGTTATTAGATTCGAAGACGAAACCGAGTTAATGATTGTAACAGCATGGAGAAAATAAAATGAGATGCCCAGTTTGTGATAGAGCTGAATTAATAGAGCAGATACAGAATTACCATTACCGCGAATGTGGCCTGGATAATGTAATACTCGCAGTAATCACAGTAAGAAACTGTCCTGAGTGTGGAGCATTGGTACCTAAAATCCCCAAAATTCAAGCACTGCATGACTGCATAGCTCACGCACTTGTAAAGAAGGAAGAACGACTAACATCTACAGAAATAGTCTTTCTACGTAAATCTCTTGGCTGGTCTGGTACTCTTTTTGCCGAGAATATGCATAGCGACCGCTCCCAAGTCTCAAAGTGGGAGAGTGGAAGGGTCGTAATGAGCAAATCAAACGAGTTACTACTTCGTGAGATGGTTGCTCGCGGTAAGAAGATCGATGACTATAAGAGAATTGATGCCGCTAGGAGAGAGACACACAAGATCGTATCTCTATTCGTGAAGATAGATGAATCTAAACGACAGTGGACGGACGAGTGGAGAGAAGCGGCATAGCTGATCGAAACACGAACCGAAGAAGGGGCCTACAGTGCCTATTTTTTGTTATCTGGGCGACCTGAACTCCCTCAGAGGTTAGTAATGCTCACACACAAAGAACTTAAAGCTCGCGCCCTTGAGAGGGCAGACGTACAAGCTGAATATGATGGACTGGATGAAGAGTTCCGATTTCTTGACGAATTCCTCAAAGCTCGTGCCGCCGCAGGCGTAACACAGGCTGAAGTAGCAGAGCGTATCGGCACAACCCAGTCTGCTGTCGCCCGACTCGAATCTGGAGGAGGGAAACATTCGCCATCAATAGCGACATTACAAAAATACGCACATGCCCTCGGTTGCCGTTTGGAGTTACGCTTAGTCAGTGAGATGGTGGCTAAGAAAGCAAAAAGTCAAACAGCAAGTAAGGCAGTCCGCGCAAAAAGACTTCGTGCCGCTTAGCAGAACGCCACGAAATCTAATTAAGCGACATCCGACGTGCTGCGCCGGAAAAACGGGAAATAATTGACATTCAGGGTGACCGAGTTAGCCAAGGCATTTACTGTTTTGTGCAGATAATCGTTGCTGATTCACTTAGTCACTACAAAAATGGATACCAATATAAATATCTTAATTTTAAGTATTGCCAAATATTCAAATCACAGTTTCAGATTGTTTAAAGACTTTTAAAACTAAAACTGCAAAAACAAACTCCCCGCATATTCGAATTATTTCATTCCAAGCTTATTCCTGCTACTATCGGCTACCTTTCATCGCGGAGGGAGTCACCATATGGCAATAGAAACTTTACCAATTACCGGGCAACTGATGGCACTGGCTCAAGCTCAGGAAAAGCTGATTGATCAGGGCATAAAATTCGGACCCAAACTGTTTGCAGCAGCTCTGATTCTTGTGGTTGGCCATTATGCCGGACGCTGGGCAGGAGGTGTGCTGGACAAGATTCTGAAGCGGATGGAACTGGACATTACCATACGCCAATTACTTATGCGACTTGTGCGGGGCCTGGTTCTGGGACTGTTCCTGATTATGGCGCTGCAAAACCTGGGGATCGACCTGTTGCCACTGATAGCCGGAATCGGTATGGCTGGAGCCGGTATTGCTCTGGCCATGCAAGGGGTTTTGTCAAACCTGGCGGCGGGACTGACCATCATTTTTACCCGGCCATACAGGGTCAATGAGTATATTTCCATAGCCAAGGAAGAAGGCATGGTGGAAAACATCTCGCTTTTCAGCACCACCCTCAGCCATCCAGATCTGTCGCTGGTAGTCATTCCGAACAGAAAAATTGCCGGTGAAATTCTGCATAATTACGGACAAATCCGTCAGATCAATTTGACTGTCCATGTTTCCTACGACACGGATCTGGGCCAGGCGCTTTCTTCTGTGGACGAAGTTCTACTTGCAAATCCGCGTGTGATTCAGGACCCCAAACCGGTTGTCCAGGTTAGCACACTGGCTGATTCATCAGTTAATATCAGCGTACGCCCATGGGTCAATGTGCCTGATTATTCTGATGCCATCGGTGAACTTAACCGGGCAATTCTTGAAATATTCCGGCTGCGTGGCGTCTGCATTCCATTCCCACAGCGTGAAGTGCGTCTGCTTGGCACTAAAAACTGACCGCAGAATTGATTAAATGAATTGATACTGAGCCTCTTGCAAAATGTCATGAGGAGCCTGTTATGCAAGGCGCAAGCAAACGAGGGAGCGAGGCGTACCCTTTATGTACGTTGAGCTTCCGAGTGAGTGGCAACGAAGCGGAACTGGCCCGCAGTAGTTTTGCAAGAGGCTCTACTGTACGGGCATTTCATTTTAATAATAATACTGCTATCATCCCGCGACTTTCATTCAACAATTCAGGCGGAGCAAACAATTATATGACATTAACAACACGCATCCACCTAATCCGTCACGGCCAGGTCGAGGGATTTGACTCTCCGCGCTACAATGGACAGACTAACGTTGCCTTGACCAAAATTGGTGTTGAACAGTACCACCGCATGAAAGCACGCCTGAAAGGAATCAATATTTCCGCCTGCTACACCAGCGATCTCTCCCGTTGTAGTATAGGTGCGGACATCATCTGTCCGCAGTTCAAAATTGAACCGGTAAAGCGAAGCGAGTTACGTGAACTGAATATCGGTTTATGGGAGGGCCTGACCTGGGAAGAAATCAACAGTCGCTGGCCGGAAGAGTGGAAGGCAAGGTTAGCGGACATGGTCAACTATCGCGTACCGCAAGGCGAAAACCTGCTGGACATCCAATCCCGGGTAATGCCGGTCATCAAAGAGTTTATTGAAAAACATCAGGGCCATGAAATACTGGTTGTGGGGCATGGCGGGGTCAACCGGATTGTCTTGTTGAATGCAATTGGAGCACCGCTGAGCAGCGTTTTCAATATTGAACAGAACTTCTGCTGCTACAACATTATCGACTACTACTCAGATGGACCAACCACAGTCAAGCTTATGAATGAACAACTTCTTTGATGATTTTGGCAATCTAAGTTCTTGTCCAACTGAGCATACGAAATTATTTTATCGGTACCAAAGGTGAGAACACTTCATTTATTTAAACCTCTGATAAAGTATCATTTAATCTGTAAACAACTAAAATTCAGCCCGAATCCGGTAAATACGAAAATTGTATATGAATACATTCTGAATTTTTTTATCTGAACAAGTTGCATTTGAACGCAAATATGACAAACTAACTCCATACAAGGGCATATCAAGCTTGATTATTGCATGTCTTACATGCTAGATTCACTCAATTAATGAGTATTAGATTACAAACACCATTTAGCATAACTGCTCTGAATTATTAGTTTTTTTTGCATTCAGGAGAAAAGCATGAGTAGCGCACTAGTCCCTGTAAAATCAGATGAATCTCGTGGAGAACTAATACAGCTCGTCAGTTTCAATCTTGACCAGGAAGAGTATGGTGTTGATGTTTTAAAAGTCAGAGAAATTATCCGTATGCCCATAGTTACACGGGTTCCAAACACACCTCATTTTGTTGAAGGTGTTATAAATTTGCGCGGTAAGGTTATTCCGATCATTTCCATGCGTAAAAAATTCGGACTAATGGAAACAGAGTACGACAAACAAACCAGAATCATGGTCATGGATGTTGACGGAGAATTGATGGGATTTATCGTAGATTCTGTTTCCGAGGTCATCAGGGTTTCCGGCAGCGAAATCCAGCCATCTCCTGCAGTTGTAGCAAGCGGCATTGATCAGGACTGCATTGCCGGCGTTATTAATCAGGCAGAAAGACTGCTTGTTCTTCTTGACCTTGAAAAAATGTTCTCTAACGATGAAAAAAGCCTGTTTGGTTCCCTGTAGTTTATTTGAGTTTTTTAAGGAGAGTTTAAATGTCACCGATTGACTGTGAAGATGCGGAACTGCTTGAAGGCTTTCTCGCGGAGACAACAGAACTGCTTGAGAAACTCGATGACGATCTGGTCGCGCTTGAAAAATCTTCCGAACCTGAAGAGTTGCTGAACCGGATCTTCAGATCTATTCATACTGTTAAAGGCGCTTCCAGCTTCCTCGGTTTTGATCAGTTGGTCAAAGTAACCCATAAAACAGAGGATGTCCTTAATCGTCTGCGTAAGGGTGAACTGTATGTAACTCCTGAAATAATGGATGTTATTCTTGAAGCGACTGACCTGGTAAAGGTACTGGTCAGTGATATCAAGGCCGGCGAGATTCAAGAACGCGAGATTGATGGCACAATAACAAAGCTGTTGCCACTTCTTTCTGAAGCGGCCTCTGCCGCACAAAAGAAAACCGACGCGGCACCGGAAGCCAGCCAAACGACTGAACCCCCTAAAGAAACTGCAACAAAGGCTGATGCCACTACAACGGAACCGGTGACACCGACAAGCGCTCCAGCAGCCGAAGAGACTGCGAAGGAAGCGCCACCAACTCCACCAACGCCCAAAATCGGTTCTGAAGTTGTTCCCAAGAAAACCCTGCCACCGCCTAAATCATCTGAAAACAAAGGCGAGGATTTATCAGACAATACAACTGTTCGTGTTGATGTTAAACGACTTGATGATCTGATGAATCAGGTTGGAGAACTTGTTCTGGAACGCAACCGGATGATTCAAATCAACCAGAATCTGCAGCAGGGTAATTTTGATTCCGTTGATTTCAATGAAGATTTTTCCAAGTTGACCAAGCGGATGAACTTCGTCACTTCGGAACTGCAGATGCAGGTTCTGAAAATGCGTATGCTGCCGGTTGAAAAGGTTTTCAAAAAGTTCCCGCGTATTGTCCGCAGTATGGCTCGCGACCTGGGAAAAGAGGTTGATCTGCAAATTTTCGGTGAGGAAACAGAACTGGATCGTTCCGTTGTCGATGAAATCGGCGATCCGTTGATCCACCTTATCAGAAACGCCATGGACCATGGCCTGGAAACGCCTGATGTCCGTGTGGCCGCCGGCAAACCGCGGGTCGGCAAACTAGTCCTGTCTGCCGTTCATGAGGGCAACCAGATCATCATCAGCATCAAGGATGACGGCAACGGCATTGACACTGAAAGAGTTGCACGCAAAGCACTGGAAAAAGGGCTGATAACAGAGGATCAACTCTCTGCAATGAGCCAGCGTGAACTGTTCGACCTGATCTTCCTGCCCGGTTTCTCCACCAAAGACAAGGCAAACGACCTGTCCGGCCGTGGTGTCGGCATGGATGTTGTCAAAACAAACATCAAAAAACTTAACGGACTGATCGAGATCAAAAGTGAAAAGGGTCAAGGCTCCGAGTTCATACTTCGCCTGCCTCTGACACTGGCCATTATCCAGTCGCTGCTTGTTGAAGTGGAAGGTGAAATCTATTCTCTGCCACTTTCATCTGTTTTGGAAACTTTGCGTGTTGACCAGCGTCTGTTCCATGTAATCGGTGGACAAGAAGTACTCAAGTTACGCGACATGGTACTTCCTCTGGTACGCCTGGAAACGGTTTTCAAGGTACAAAAGAAAA
>Ga0105044_10001436_pt1 | contig 31796 bp, 29 predicted proteins | sample MAT01_FD_78092 | JGI IMG/M metagenome (GOLD analysis project Ga0105044, IMG submission 78092) | Freshwater microbial communities from Lake Fryxell liftoff mats and glacier meltwater in Antarctica - MAT-01 | ecosystem: Environmental > Aquatic > Freshwater > Ice > Liftoff microbial mat | place...
GGGGCCATCTGCGCGGGGGCCATCTGCGCGGGGGCCATCTGCGCGGGGGCCATCTGCGCGGGGGCCCTCTGCGCGGGGGCCGGTGCCGGAGGCGAGACCGACCGGGGCGTGGAGGCGAAGACCGCCTCGGGCGCCTCGGCGATCTGAGGCTGGACGCGCGTCGGGATCTCGTCGTCCTCGTCGGCGCCGCCGATGGTGATCTCCATCCGGGTCTCGCCGATGACGACCGAGTCGCCCGACTGCAGCTTGGCCTTGTTCACCTTCTGTCCGTTGACGAAGGTGCCCGTGGTCGAGCTGAGATCGATGATGCTCACATCGCCGGGGCCGGTGACCTCGATGAGCGCGTGCATCCGGCTGACGTTCTTGTCATCGAGCCGCAGATGCGACGAGGACAGCTTGCCAACCTTGATGACGGGGAGGGTCAGCTTCTCCTCGCGGAGAAACTCCTCACCCTTGTACAGACGGAACGTCAGAGGAACTTTGCCACCGGCCATTTGGATTCTCCCTGGAAGACAGGAGTCAGAAACGAAACGGCCGAGGGCGTTGTGAGGCGAGCGTCGCGCGGACGCTCCGGCTCACAAGTCTTCGGCCGACTTGAGGATCTCGGCGATGAAGTCTTTGCGGATGCGGATGAGGCTGGAGTGCTTCGCGAAGTCGCGGGCGTCGACCGACGTGCCCTCGGGCTTGATGAGGTCGCCCTCGATCGTGTCGCCAGAGAAGTCGTAGACCTTGACCTTGGGGGCCTTGGAGTCCGTCTTCGGCTGAGCGAGGGCGGGCGTCGCGAACACCGCGAGCAAGGAAACGGCGAGAACGAGACGGATGGCGTGCATGTGGACTCTTCCTGCCTTCGGACGATTCCGAGGAGAGTTGGATGCCAGGCGCGCCGTCATGTGGCGAGACTGACACCGGGTCGTTTCGGTGGTTCCCAATTTCTTTCGGGACTGTAGCGAAAATTCGAGCTGGGGCCGCAACCGATTGTGGCTAGCTAACCGGCTAGAATCGCTCGCTCAGCCGCCAGCCGCAGGCGCGGCCGGCGGGCTCGCCTGCATCTTCATCGCGTCGTCGAGCTGCTTCACCAGCTTGTCGATGACCTTGATGTTTTCTTGGGCCTCAGTCTTGTCGTCGGCCGAGCCGTCCTTGCCGAGGAAGTCCTGGAAGAAGCCACGGCCGACCTTGACGGTGCTCTGCATCGCCTTGAGATCCGACTCCTTGGACGCCTTGAACTCCTTGTAGAGGATCCCGAGGTTGAAGTACGCGTCGCCCCGCTTGGGGTCGAGGTCCTTGGCCTTCTTGTAGCTGACCTCGGCGCCGTTGAGGTCGCCAAGGCCGCGCTGCGCCACGCCGAGCCCGATGTACGCATCGTAGTTCTTGGGCTCGCGCGCGATCACCTTGTCGAACTCGGACTTCGCGACATCGTAGCGGCGCGTGCCGAGCTGGATGAGGCCCAAATTCATGTGGGCCTCGGCGAAGTTGGGGTCGAGATCGACCGCGGTCTGGAACCGCTGGAGCGCCTCGGTCAGGTTGTTCTTGGCCAGCGAGAGGAGCCCGAGCGCGTGCTGCAGCGGCGCGTACTTGGGGTTCTTCTTCTCGCCTTCCTCGAGGAGGAGCTTGGCGAGATCGAGGCGGTTGCGGTTCTTCTGGCGGCCTTCCATGTAGACCAAGCCGTAGACCGTGTAGGCGCGGACGTTCTCGTTGTCGACGGCGAGCGCGTTCGACAGCTTCTTGCGCGCGTCTTCTTCGAGGCGCTTCCAGGCCGGATCGTCGACCTTGTTGATGCGGCGCATCTCCGCGAGGTTGAGCGCGGCCAGGTTGACGTAGGCGGCGGTCAGCTTGGGGTTCGCCTTGATGGCGCTCTCCCAGTACTTGCGCGCCCCGTCGACCTTGCCGGCCTCGAAGTACAGCTCGCCGAGGTTCGAGATCGACGCGCCGTGGTTCGGCTTGATCTTGAGGGCGGCCTGGTAGGCGTCCTCGGCCTCTTTGGCCATGTCGCAGTTCTGGTAGGAGCGGCCCACCATGTACTGCGCCTCGACGACCTCCTTGTGGGCGCGCGCGACCGCGGCGAACTGATCCGCGGCCGAGCGGCAGGAGCCCTCGTTCCAGCCGGCGGTGTCCTGCTTTTGGTAGAAGGCGTACGCGGCGGCGAAGTCGTTCTTGGCGTCCGAGGAGACCTCGCGCTTGTCGCCGGGGTCGTCGGGCTTCACGTCAGGGGCGACGTCGGGCGGCGGGGGCACGTCCTTGGTGTCCGCGTGCAGACCCGACGCGACCTTTTGCTTGCCGCCACACGCGCCGAGCGCCAGCGCGGCCGCGAAGAGAGTCGTTCCGAAAGTAGTGAGTCGCATAGATGCCTCGTGATGCGATGAGTCGAATGGACCGGTGGGTTGCCAGGCAGCCCAGGGCTACTCGAGCTTGACGACGGGCGGCTCGATGTCGCTGACCGGCGCCGCGCGGTCCGGCTCGGCCCGCAGCTCCGAGGCGGCCGGGAAGTCTTCCGGCTTGATCTGGCCGAGCTCGCGCTCGCACAGCTTCGACCAGCTCGAGAACCAGCCGAAGTCGGTCGACGCCTTGAGGCAGGCGCCAAAGCCGGCGAGCGAGGCCGCCTCGAGGGGATCCGCCTTGTCGGTGAGCGTGTCGCAGTAGATGTCGACCGCCTCTTCGTAGGCGCGGATGTTGGTCGGGATCTCGGCGGTGAAGAGCGCGTCCGAGAAGTTCTGCGAGATCTGGCCGAAGCGCGCGGCCGCCGCGATGGCGTTGGCAGGCTCCTTGGTCTTGAAGACGAGGTCCTGGTACTGCTGCGAGGCCTTACCACCGAGCTTCTCCTTCTCCTTGTACCAATCCTCGAAGCGCTTCAGCGACTTGGCCGCTTCGGCCTTCTTCTCGGGATCGAAGTTCATGCCCTGCGGGAACTTCACGGCGAGGAACTTCTCGTAGTCGACCTCGGCCTCGGTGAACTGAGCGAGCGCGTAGTAGTACTTCGCGAGGCGCTCGTCGCCATTGGGGAACTTGCCGCCCTTGCGGTCGTACTCGGCGACGGCGGACTTGAACGCGGCGAGCGCGGCCTTGACCTTGCCGGGGTCGCGATCGACCACGGTCAGCTTGATCTTCGATTCGGGGCCACACTGGGTCCGGGTGGCATCGCCCTTCTTGCGCTTGCTCTTGCCACGGAGGCTGACGGCGCGCTCGCGGACGACGCGGATGCACGAGCCGTCGACCGTCTTCACGTTGCAGCTCTGCTCCCAGAGGATCTGGCCGATGCGCGCGTAGGCGACGACGACCTTGTCGGCTCCGCCCTTCTCGTTGTAGCGCTTCAGGTAGTCGCGGTAGTGGTCGACGACCTTGTTCAGGTCGCCGCGCTTCTCGTAGATGCTGGCGAGGCTAAAGAACGCGCCTGCGGCGTCGGCCGGCTTCTTGGACGCGAACTTCTTGATGAAGTAGTTCGTGTTCTCGATGGCCTTGTCGTCGTCGCCGATGCCCTTGCGGTAGAACACCGCGTCGTTCATCAGGCCGTACGCGTCCTTCTCGGCGGCGTACTTCTGGGCGTACTCCTCGAACATCGCAGCGGCGCGGTCGTAGTAGGCGACGCGGCCGTACACCCCGCCGAGGCGAGCCAAGGCCTTGGCGGCCTGCGGGCTCTTCGGGAAGCGGGTGCGCAGCTCGGTGAAGGCCTCGATCGCGGTCGAGAGCGCGCGGCCGTCCTCGAAGCAGACGCCGGCGTTGTAGAGGACCTCGTCGGACTTGGGCGCCTCGGGGTTCGAGTTGAAGATCTCGAGGTACATGTTTCCGCAGGCGACGTACTTTTGGAAGTCACCGGACGCCTTGGCGTCCTTCTCGAGCGCCTCGGCGATCTTGCGCTGCGACTTGGCGCGGATGTCGGCGACGCGGTCTTGAAGGTCGCTGCGATCCTGGTCGTCCTTGGCGGTAAAGAACTTCGGCGTGGTCGAGAAGTAGTTCGCCCACTTGGACATCTCTTCGTAGCGGTGCGTGATGATCAGCGCGTCGAGGACCATGTTCGCCGAGTACAGCGCGGTCTCGTCCTGCGGGCTGTTCTTGATGATGTCTTCGAAGATCGGGATCGCCTCGTCGAAGTGGTTGTAGCTCCGGTACATGCGAGCCTTCAGGAACTTCATCGAGACCAGCTCGTCGTCCTTGGGATCCTTGATGTACTTGATGTAGATGTCGAACGCGTCGAGCATCTTGGCTTCGCGCTCGGGGATCGGCTTGGGCTCGGGGATCTTTTCGCTCTCCTGGCCCATGTCGACAGTGCCCGCGCTGCCCTTGGGGCGGGGGTCGACCGCGAGTGCGTTCTTCCAGCCGAGCACGGCGGCATACGCCGACTCCTTGAGGAGCTTGCCGTCGACCTTGCCGGTCTTCACGACATTGGTGAACGAGACCGCGGCGTTCTCCCAAAGCTGGGTCTTGGCGCGCGCGTTGGGCTCGCTATCGGCGCGCGCCCACAAGAGCTCCGAGTAGTAGTACTGGGTCTCGCCGAAGTCTTCGGCGTCCGGGAACTCGGAGAGGTAGACGTTGTAGAGGCGATCGGCGTAGGCGAGCGTCTCGGGGTTCTTGGTCTTGATCGACTCGTTGTGCCAGGCGCGAGCCATCTCGCCCGACATCGCGGCGGCGTTGTCGTGGCACTCTTGGGACTCGGACGGCGGCAGCACCTTGGTGGCCTTGAGCGCGCCGTAGAGCTTCGTGAGGCGCTCGATCTCGGCGACCTTGTCGGCGTTGTTGGCGCCCGGCGTCGAGAGGATCGAGTGCGCGATGTTGTACTGCCAGAGGCAGACGTTCTTGTCCTTGGGCTCCTGCTTGATGAGCTCGCGGAACGCGTAGATCGCGCGGTCGTTCTTGCCCTGCTCGAGGTAGAGGTCGGCGAGGAGCTCGAACATCGTCAGCGCGTAGGCGTCGTCGATCTTCTTGAAGGTCGGCCACGCCTTCTGGACCTGGCCGAAGTCGGCGAAGGCGCGGACGAAGTCCTTCTTGGCCGCCTTGTTGAGCGTCTCGTTCTTCTTCTGGCCCGCGGTGTCGCGCACGACCTGAAGGAACTGCTTGCCGGCTTCTTCGTGGCGGGCGAGGTTGAGGTACACCCAGCCGAGCATGTAGTTGGCGTAGTTGTAGACGCCCGATTTCGGGAACTGCAGGACCTTCTGGTAGAAGGCCTCGGCGTTGGCCAGCTCGTTCGCGCCGAAGTAGTAGTCGGCGAAGGCGAGATACGCCTCGGGGACGTACTTGGACTGCGGGTAGTCCTGGAGCAGGCGGTGATAGACCTGTCGCGCGTCCTTCATGTACTTGCCCTGCTGGAGCGAGTACGCAAAGGCGAACAGCGCCTGGTCCATGCGCGGGTAGTTCTTGAACTTGTCGTTCTCGGTCAGCTTCTTGTAGGTCGCGACCGAGGCCGTGAGCGCGGCCTTCGCCTGCTTCTCGTGGTCCTTGGCGGTGGCCTGCAGCTTCGCCTTGTCGGCGGGCTTGGCGCTGTCAGCCTTGATCTGCGCCTCGGTCTGCTTCAACCGATGGAACCGGTTGAGCTGCGCGTGCATCTCGGCGAGGCGGAAGTAAAGGTCCGCCTTCTCGGAGGCGTCGTTGTCCGAGGTCTCCTCGATGAGGCCCTCGAGGAGCTGGATCTGCTCGGCGCGGATCGCGCCGACCGCACCCTGGATCTCGAGCACCTCGTCCGCCGTGATCGACGGGCCCTTGGCCTGACCGCTGTCGGTCGGCGTCGTCGGGCGAACTCGGTCGCTGATCTTGACGTCGACCTTGACCGTCGACGGGCGCTTGTACTTGGTGTCCTCGGCAGACGCCGTCACGGCGACGGCCGTGAGGGCGCCGAGCGCCAGGATCGTGGTGTACGTACGGATGGGTGCCATCGGTGGGTTCCTCGCGGGTACGGTTCGCCGTAAATCAGCGCCGAGGCGCTGGGTTCTCAAGGTTCTCGTCTGCGCCTTCGTCTGCGTCGCGTTCTCGTGCACCGGAGCGCTCGAGACCCGTGACCCCGTCCGAGAACTGCGTCGGTCCTGCCGACCGACGCGCCAGGTTCAGTAAAAAGCTGCGTCGATCGGCTCGATCAACGCACCGGGTTCAGAGAGGCTAGTTCTTGGGACACTGGCTCCGGACCTTGAACCGGTAGTAACCGAGCTCGTCCTTCCAGTACTCGCCGTTGAAGCGCCAGACGAAGTGCTCGTCGTCGACGATGATCGGGTCTTCCTTGTGGTCCTTCGAGATCTTGTCGCCGGTGCGGTCGGCGCTGATCTTGCCGGCCTGAGCGTCGAGGACCTCGATGCGGATCTTGATGCCGTCGCGGCCGAGGTTCTGAAGCTCACTGATGAGGCGGTTGAGGCGCTCACGGGCGAGCTTGCCAGCGTCGGCTTGGGCGAGAGACTTGCGGACCTCGAGCTCGGCGTTGACGTCGCCGGCGATGGCGGTGGTCTGCCAGGCCTTGTCGGCGCGGTTGAGCATCGTCAGCTCGTGGTCGAGCTCGTCGACCCAGGCGAAGGTCTTGCCGAGGGTCTTGTCGCCGAGCACGCTCATGGTGAGGCGCTGCGTGACGTCGTCGAGCCCAGCCTTGTTGGCGAGGATCTTCTTCACGTACTCGTAGAACTCCGCGTTGTCCTCGTACTTGGCGACGACGCCCTGGAGGTTCTCGCGCAGCGGCTTGAACTTGGTGTTGAACTCGGCGACCGCCTCGAGGGCCCGGTCGTAGAGGCAGTACTTGTAGTAGATGACGCTCTTGAGCAGCACCGACTCGGGGAAGAACTGGTCTTCGAAGTACGGCGCGTTCAGCGTGTGAATGTTGCCGAGCGCCTTGGGGTTGTTCGTCTTCATGAAGTACGCCCAGGACGCCTCGAACAGGGACTCCGCCCAGTCGTTCGAGCCCTGGTCGAGCTTCTCGTAGTAGCGGATGGCCTTGTCGAAGTCCTGCGTCGAGTAGAAGACGCGGGCCATCTGGAGGACCGCAAGCTCTTCGAAGCGCGCGACGTCCGACGCCTTGTACTGGCGAGGCTTCTCGCGCGCGATCTCGAGGATGCGCTTGAAGGCCTCACCAGCGGGCCGGCCCTCGTACTTGCGGACGTAGGTCACGCCCTCGAAGAACTTGGCCTTGACGTGAAACTCGCTCGACTCGCTGACCTTGCCGAACAGCTCGATCGCCTTGTCGAACTCGGCGTGGTTGTAGAAGTTGCGGCCGAGCAGGAAGTACAGCTCGTCGCGGACCTGCTCCATGATCGGCTCGTCGAGCGCGGCCGGATCGTACTTGCCGATGAGCTCGAGGATGCCCGAGGTCTCGGGCAGCACGCGCGATAGCGCGGCGAGCCACTTGAGCGTCGCCGGGTAGTACGCGTGCTCGGGGCCAGCCGCGACGATCTTCTCGAAGGAGTTGAGCGCTCCGGCGTAGAAGCCCATCTGGTAGAGCGTCTTGCCCATGTAGAAGTCGGCGCGCTGCTTGTTGGCAGCATCGTCGGTGGTGTCGCCGTCGAGCACTTTCTTGAGCTCGATCGTCGCGGAGTAGTAGTCCTTCTTGCGATACAGATCGATCGCGCGCTCGAAGGTCTTTGAGGCCGGCGTGGCCGCGACGTCGGTATCGTCGTCGGGCTGAGCATGGGCGGAGCGAGCCGCGGCAGTGGTGATCAGCGCACCCAGGGTGGCGGCGAGAAGAACGGACGACAGACGGCGCATCAGGTTTCCTCCAGACGGGCGCCCGAGCAGGCCATCGCGACGGTGGGCAGGGTCACATCGATCGATGCTTCGCCATACCTTTCGCGGACCTCTTGGGCGGCGGAATCATCGACGTCCGCGCGCGGGCTTGTCAAGGCGCACATGCGACGACGATGGCACCCATGCGCGATCGCGCGACCACGCGCGACGCTGCGGGAGGAAGGACACATCGCAAGAACCGACACGGCGAGGTGTGGTCGGTTGCAATCGCGCGGTCAGTCGATCTCGTGACGGAACGCGCGCGGGCACTCCACAGATGGAAGGCCGCGCCCCTCCTTGACTTCGTCGCCTCGACTTCTATTATCGCGGCTCCCTCGGGCCTTACAGGACCACGATGAACACCACGCTTCGCTATTCGTTCTGGATCGTCGCGGCCGTCGTCGCGCTGACGGCTGCTTGCAGCGAGAACCCGGTCGGTCGCATCTGCGATCTTGGCGTCGAGGACCCAGGCATGAGCGAGGCCGTCGTCGGCTCGCCATCGCTCGACTGCCCGACCCGCACCTGCTTGAAGATCCCGGTCGCCAACAACAAGGTGCTGCCGGACGACTTCCGGCCGCTCTCGGTGAACAAGGGGATGTGCACTTCCGAGTGCGGCAGTAACGATGATTGCGACAAGGTCCCCGAGTCGCCTTGCGTCACCGGCTTCACCTGCGGCGTCGCCGTGACGGTGGGCCCGTTCTGCTGCAAGAAGTTCTGCATCTGCAAGGACTACGTGCTGTTGCCCGAGAGCGGCAACCTGCCCGAGCCCCTCGCGTGCGCGGAGAGCGACACCGACAACGCGTGTTGCAACCTGGCGGGTCGCGCCGGCAACCCGACCTACCTGAACTGTCCCTGAGTCGCGGCGCTCGCGCGAGCGAGTGACGAAGTCGTTACGCTGGAGACGGCGGTCCTTGCCCGGACCGCCGTTCTTCGTTGGCGCGGCGAGCGGCGAGAGTCAGACGGCGCTACCAGGTGATGCGGAAGGCGTCGGCGATGACGGTCAGCTCGTCGCCGGTGATGGCGACTACGTCGAAGCGACAGGTGCGGAAGCGCGGCCGCCGCACCGCGAGGTACAGCTCGGCGACCCGAGCAACCTGCCGGAGCTTGGTGGGCGTGAGCGCGCCAAGGCCGCCGCCATGGGCGCCGTTGGCGCGCGAGCGCACCTCGACGAAGACCAGCACGTCGCCGTCGTAGGCGACCAGGTCCAGCTCGCCGAGGCGGCCACGAAAATTGCGCTCCACGATGCGATAGCCGCGTCGGCGCAGCTCACGCTCGGCGCGAAGCTCATTGGCGCGCCCTCGCGCGATGTGTTGGTCCCGCCCTGCCATCCCGCCCTCCCCGATTGTTTCAGCACCACCATCTGACTTGGGTCCCAACCGGGACACCGCGTCACCTCAAACTCGAGCCGGAAACGACCCGATCCGCGAGCCGTCTCAGACGACCGAAGCGGCCTTGAGGTCTTTCTTCTTCTGGCGCTTGCCGCGGCCCTTGATGATCTCCTTGGGGGGAGCATCAGCGGCGCGCTCGGCGCCCGGGGCGGCCGGAGGAGCCTCGACCTGGACGTGGGCGCGCTCCTTGATGCGGGCAGCCTTGCCCGAGAGGTCGCGGAGGTAGAACAAGCGAGCCTGATTGACGCGGCCGCGAGCGACGATGTCGACCTTCTCGATGTTGGGCGAGTTGTCGGGGAAGACGCGCTCGACGCCGACGCCGTACGAGATCTTGCGGACCGTGAAGGTCGACCGGGCGCCCTTGGCGGCGCGTCGGATGCAGACGCCTTCGAAGGCCTGGAGGCGAGTCTTCTCACCCTCGCGGATCTTCACCCAGACCTTGACCGAGTCGCCGGCGCGAAACTCGGGCAGGCCGCTCTGGCGAAGGTTCTGCTTGTCGATGGAAGCCAGGATGGAATGGAAGCTCATGAGGTGCCTCGGGACCGCCACCAGGAAAGCTGGCGCGCGGACGCGTGTTTCTGCCAGAAAGCGAGGGAGGCGTCAAGCCTCAGCCGTCCGGACCGCGAAGAGGTCGGCCAAGACGATCGCGGCTGCGCTGCGCACCGACAGGTGATTCCAGCCGGTCCGGCTCTCGATCGGCGGCAGGAGCCGTGTCACGACCGGGAGCTGGGCGTCGGCCAGGCCCCAGCCGGTGCCAAACAGCAGGAGCAGCGGCACGCCGGGACGGTCGAGCAGCTCGGCGAGGAGCGCGCCGTGACCAACCCGGGCCGCGCCGGGAAAGCGGGCGGGATCGGCCGAGGTCGCGGCGACCAGGGGCGCGGTGCCGTGCAGCTCGGTCAGCTCGGCGACCGCGCTGGCCACCGAGTCGACCGCGGCGACGATGCGCAGCGCCGAGGCGCGCCCGGCCTGACCGCCACCCGGACCGGTGGGGCCGGCGTCGCCTTGGACCAGCTCCTGCCAGGCCGCGGCGATGTGTTGGGCCTTCTCGCGCTGGCTCTCGACGGGCGTGACGATGAAATACCGGGCCAGCCCGAAGGTGCGAGCGCTGCGCGCCAGGTCGTGGATGTCGAGGTTGGTCACCGCGCTGGTGACGATCGCGCCCGTGCGATCGAAGACCGGATGGTGGACCAGCGCGATCGACGTGCGCGCGGCGAGATCGAGGCCGGCCCCGTCGACGAGCTTGCGGTCGGCGCGGTCGATTCGGTGACGCGCGTACAGCGCAGGGCGGCGGCGCGCCGTGCGGCGCAGCGACTCGCCACGACGCCAGCGCCGGATCGCCTCGTGGTTGCCGCCGGCCAGGACCTCGGGGATCGGGCGGCCCCGGAACTCGGCGGGCCGGGTGTACTGCGGGTACTCGAGCAGCCCGGCCGCGAAGGACTCGTCGTCGGCCGACGCGGCGTCGCCCAGGACGCCGGGCAAGAACCGGGCGACCGCGTCGATGACGCAGGCGGCGCCCAGCTCGCCGCCGGTGAGGACGAAGTCGCCGAGCGACAGCTCCTCGTCGATGGCCTCGTCGAGGACCCGCTGGTCGACGCCTTCGTAGCGGCCACACACCAGGACGACGTGCTGGTAGGTCGCGAGGCGGCGCACGATGGCTTGGGTCAGCGGCGCGCCGGCCGGGCCCAGGAAGATGCGGCGCGCGGGTCCCGCCGACTCGATCGCGGCGACCAGCGGCTCGCACCGCATGACCATGCCGGGGCCGCCACCGTAGGGCGTGTCGTCGACCGAGCGGTGCTTGTCGTGGGTGAAGTCGCGGGGGTTGACGAACCCGATCGCGAGGGCGCCGCTGGCGCGGGCTCGACCGACCACGCCGACCGCGAGGGCTTGGTCGACGATCTCGGGGAGGATCGAGACGACCGTGAAGCGAGTCACCGCGACTCTTCCGGCATCCCGTCAGGCGGCGTGATCACGACCTTCTTGGCCGCGACGTCGACCGACGCGATGAACGCGTCGACGACGGGCAGGAGTCGCTCGACCTCGCCAGGCGTGCCGTCGAGGTGCTGGTCGTGGTGGATGACCAGGCGATCCTGAGGCCCCAGCTCGACGGCCACGATGACGCCCCACGGCGTGCCGTCGGGCAGCTCGCAGGAGCAGCCGACCAGATCGGCGTAGAGCGCCTCGTCGCTGTCGGGATCGAGCTCGCTGCGCGCGACGGTCACCGCGCGCCCGCGCAGGGTCGCCGCCACGTCGCGGTCGGTGAGGCCCTCGAGCGCGAGCAGATACGCGCCGCCGATGGGACGCGCCTGCACGATGGTGTAGCGCTCCTGACCGAGCCAGACTCCCTCGACGTCGCCCAGGACGGTGGAGTCGGGGTCGGTCAGGACGACCAGCACCTCGCCGCGGACGCCATGGGCCTTGGAGACCCTCGCGATCTCGACCCGAGCGTCGTCGGTCATCGGATTATTCGAGGATCTCGACCAGGATGCGCTTGCGCGACCGGGGAGCGATCTGGCTCACCAGGGTGCGGAGCGCACGGGCGGTCTTGCCGCCGCGGCCGATGATCTTGCCGAGATCGCTCTCGGCGACCTCGAGCTCGTACACGCTGGCCTGCCGCTCCTCGACGAGGGCGACGTGGACCTCGTCGGGCTTATCGACGAGACCCTTGGCGATGAAGCCGACCAGCTCGGCGATGTCGACGTCGGGACCCGGGCCGGCAGCCGGCGCGGGACCGTTGTTGTCGGCCATCGATCAGGCCTTCGCGACGGCCGCGGCCGCGCGCTTCTGACGGCGGACCAGGCTGGCGAGGGTCTCGGAAGGCTGCGCGCCGACCTTCACCCAGTGCTCGTAACGAGCGGCGTCGAGATTGAACGCCTTGGTGCGGGGATCGAACGTGCCGATCAGATCGATGAAGCGACCATCGCGAGCGCGACGCTTGTCGGCGGCGACGATGCGGTAGAACGGGCGCTTCTTGGAGCCCTGGCGAGACATGCGGATGACGACCATCGGATTCCTCGAGACGGGTGACGGGAAGGCCGCGGAACCTACGGGACGGCTCCGGGTCTGTCAAGCGTGCTATAGGACGAGCCCATGCGAGGCCCTGTGTCAGCCCGTCGGGTCGGCTGCGCGCTGATCTACTTGCTGGTGGCGTGCTCGGGCCGCGGTAGCGAGCGGAAGGGCAATCCCCCGCCCGCCAGCGCGGCTGGCACCACCTTTACTCTGTTTGCCCTGGCCGAGGTGCGCGGCCAGATCGAGCCCTGCGGGTGCACCACCGATCCGCTCGGAGATCTCGCCCGCACCGCTCGCGCGGTGGCCGAGGCCCGCGATCGGGGCCCGGTCGTGGTGGTCGACGCCGGCTCTCTGCTCTACCCGCGCGAGCGCGTCGACCCGGTGGCGCTGGGCCAGGAGAACCTTAAGGCTGACCTCATCGCGCGGGTCTATACCGACGAGCTGCAGGCGGCGGCGGTCGGCCTTGGGCCCGCGGATCTCACGACCGGCCCCGGCAACGTTCGCATCCCGCGACAGGTCGCAAACCTACCGGCCGCGGCTGGCGTCGCGCTGGCGGCTCCGACCACGATCGCGGTGGGCACGGAGCGCATCGGCGTGTTCGGCGTGATCGATCCGGCCCAGGTGCCCGACCTCCACGCGACCGATCCGATCGAGGCCGCCAAGGGCGCGGTCGCGGCGCTTCAGCAGGCCGGCGCGACCCGCATCATCGGGCTCGCGACGATGGACAAGAAGTCGGCGACCGCGCTGGCCCGCCAGGTGCCCGGCATCGACATCATGGTCGTCGCGCTCGGCGTCAACGCGCCCGAGCCCGACAAGGTGCCGGCCAGCGCCGAGTTGGTGGGCTCGACCTGGATGCTTTACCCGGCCAACCGCGGCCAGGTAGTGAGCCGGCTCGAGGTGACGTTGCGGCCCGGACCAGGCCCGCTGGTCGATGCGGTGGGACCGGCGGCCGCCAAGGACCGCGCCCACGAGCTAGGCGAGCGCATCGCCACGCTCGACGACGAGCTGACGCGCTTCGCCGCCGATCCGACCGCCGACCCAGTGTTCGTCGCGGCCCGGACCCAGGAGCGCGCCGACCTGATCGCGGCCCGCGACGCCCTCGGCAAGGATCCGCGGCGCATCCCGGCCAGCGGCAGCTACTTCGAGCTGGCCCAGGTCCGCATCGCCAAGGTCCTGGCCTGCGACGCCGGCGTGGTGGCGGCCAAGCAGGACTACACGCGCGCGTCGGGCGCCGCCAACGTCGAGGCTGCGAAGACCGCGCCGCCACCGGCGCCGCTGGTGAAGGGCCAGGCCGGCTATGTCGGCGGCGAGGAATGCGCCAGCTGCCATCAGGAGGCGGTCGACTTCTGGAAGACGACCCGCCACGCCCAGGCCTGGGCGACGCTGGTGAAGGTCGACAAGCAGTTCGACTTCGACTGCATCGGCTGCCATGTCACCGGCTGGGACCGCCCGGGCGGCGCGACGATGGGCGTGAACGAGACCCTGCGCGACGTGCAGTGCGAGACCTGCCACGGCCCGGGCTCGATCCACGTCGACGCCGACGAGCAAGACCTGAAAAAGACCATCGTGCGCGCGCCCGCGGTCGACCTGTGCGGTACCGAGTGCCACACGCCGCAGCACTCGGACACCTTCGATCGCACCGCGTACCTGCGCGACATCGTCGGGCCCGGCCACGGCGCAGCCGCGCGCACCGCCCTCGGCGACGGGCCGACCGGTCACGCGCTGCGGACCGCCGGGCTGGCCAAGGCGGCCTCGGCCCTCGGCGCCGGGTGTCCGAAGTGATCGCGCGGGCGGTGCTGGTGGTCGGCCTCGTGCTTGCAACCTCGTGCGCCCATGCCGTCCCGCCCCGCCGCGCCACGACCAGCCGCGAGCCCAGCCGCGAGCCCAGGAAGGTCAGCGAGCCAACCCAGCCGCGCCAGCCAGTCGCAGCGACGGTCGCACCCGCGGTCGCTGGGACCGAGCGCGGCCTCGCCGTGTGGTACGCGCGGGGCAAGATGACGGCGTCGGGAGAGCGGTTCGACAAGCGCAAGCTGACGGCGGCCCACAAGACCCTGCCCTTCGGCACCCGGGTCCGGGTCACCGCCGAGCGCAACGGCAAGTCGGTGGTGGTACGCATCAACGATCGCGGCCCGTACGGCAACCCGCGCCGCATCATCGATCTGACCGAGGCCGCCGCCGCGAAGATCGATCTCATCGACCTCGGGGTGACCGCGGTGACCGTCGAGATCCTGGAGAGGCCATGACCGAGTCCACGACCATCCTCGAGTTGGCCGGCGTCACCAAGGCCTACGGGCCGGTGCTGGCGCTGCGCGGCGTCGACGCCCGCGTCGAGCGCACCGCCAAGGTGATCGGCCTGCTCGGGCCCAACGGGGCCGGCAAGTCGACCTTGGTGAAGTGCATGCTCGGCATCGTCGGCTTCAACGGCCGCGCCCGCGTGCTCGGGCTCGATCCCCAGGTCGCGGGCGCCGAGATCCGAGCCCGGGTCGGCTACATGCCGGAGAGCGACATCTTCCTCGCCGGCATGACCGCGGTCGAGCTGTGCGCCTACGCCGCGGAGCTGTCGGGCTTGCCCAAGAACGAGGCGATGCAGCGCGCCCATGCCGCGCTCTACTACGCCGGCCTCGAGGACAAGCGCTATCAGGTCGTCGACGGCTACTCGACCGGGCAAAAGCAGCGCGTCAAGCTCGCGCAGGCCTTGGTCCACGATCCCGAGTTGCTCTTCCTCGACGAGCCGACCAACGGCCTGGACCCGCGCTCGCGCGACGAGATGCTCGACCTCATCGGCGAGCTGCCCGGCAAGCGCGGCTGCGCGATCATGATCTCGACGCACCTGCTCACCGACGTCGATCGGGTGTGCGACACCGCGATCATCATGCATCAGGGCCAGGTGCGCTTCGCCGGGACCACCGAGGTGTTGCGCGCCAGCGCGGTGGCGTCGCGCGACTACGTGGTCGAGGTCCGCGACAGCGTGACGACGCTCTACGACGCGCTCACCGCAGCCGGTGCCGCCGCGCGTGCGTTCTCGCCGGTGGCGCTCACGGTGACCCTGCCCGACACCATGACACCGCAGCAGGTGCTCGTGCTGGCGCGCAGCGTCGGCGTCCAGATCCGCACCTTCGAGCCCCATCGCGAATCGATGGAGCAGGCGTTCCTGCGCGTCGTCAGCGGCGCCCAGTTCGCGCCGGTCTCGCCAGGAGGTCCATCGTGATCGAAGCGACGAGCGAGACTCCCGCGGCCCCGCCGGTCCGCATCGGCAAGGGCGTGATCCACGATCTCGGATATGCCCGCTACGCTGGTGAGCGCCGATCGCCGTCGACGCTGTGGCGCGTGATCATGCGTCACCAGCTCAGCCAGACCTGGAAGACCTGGTGGCGCTGGAAGCTGTGGGCGGTGGGAGCCGCGATGGTCACCGTGACGGTCGGCCTGGTGATCTACCTGTCGCAAAACGAGATGTTCGAGCCGCTCCGCCGCAATGGCGCCGCGGTCAAGCTCATCGACGGGCTCTTGCCTTACTCGTTCACGTTCTTCCGCTGGATGGCGTTCGGGCTGACGATGACCGTCGGGTCGACCAACATCGCGCGCGACCGCGAGACCGGCGCGTTTGGCTTTTACTTCTGCCGCCCGGTGCGCGCCCGCGACTACGTGTTCGGCAAGCTGGCCGGCATGACGCTCGCCATGGCCTCGCTTTTGGTCGTGGGCCCGTTCCTGCTCACCGCGTTCCGCATCGGCTTGGCCCACGACACCGACGAGATGCTGCGGCTGTTGCCGTGGCTGGGCCGGGTGCTGGTGGTGGGCGTGCTGGCGTCCTTGGTGTACGCCGCGCTGCCGATGGCGATGTCGGCGGTGCTGGGCCGCCGCTGGCTCGCGCTCGGGCTGTGGGCTGGCTACTGGGTCGTCGCGACCGGCATCTTCGCCGCGATCGGCTTTTTCACCTGGACACCGCTCATCGCGCTCGACCCGGGCGCCGCGCTCGGCTCGCTCGCCTACGGACTGTGGGGCCTGGAGGTCAGCGAAAAGGCGGCCCAGGTGAGCGTCACGGTGGCGCTGGTCAGCATCGGGGTTCACGTCGCGCTCGCGATCGGGATCCTCTACTGGCGGGTCTCGCGGGAAGCGGTCGGCGCGGTGGGAGCCAGCGCGTGACCGCCGCGATGGTCTCGGTCGAGCGCTGCTCGAAGTGGTACGGGCACGTGCTCGGCGTGAGCGACATCTCGTGGCAGCTGACCGGCGGCGTGATCGGCCTGCTCGGGCCCAACGGCGCCGGCAAGTCGACGCTCATGAAGCTGATGGCCGGGCTGCTGCGGCCCAGCCGCGGCACGGTGCGCGTGATGGGCGGCGATCCCGCCGAGGACGCCAGCGTCCGGCGCCGCATCGGCTACGCGCCCGAGCACGAGAGCACCTACGACGAGCTCACCGGCCTCGAGCTGGTGACCACGCTCGCGCACCTCGCCGGCGTGCCCCGCGCGCAAGCCGGCGCGGCTGCCCTCTCCGCGCTCGCCACGATGGGCATGCAGGCGACGATGAACCGTGCGGTGAAGGGCTACTCCAAAGGCATGCGCCAGCGCACCAAGCTGGCCGCGACGCTGGCCCACGATCCCGAGCTGCTCATCCTCGACGAGCCGCTCACCGGGGTCGATCCGATCGCGCGCAACGAGATCATCGCGAAGATCCGCGCGCTGGCTGCCGCCGGCAAGACCATCGTCGTGTCGAGCCATGTGCTCTACGAGATCGAGGCGCTCACCCAGGACATCGTGGTGATCCACCGCGGCCAGGTGCTCGCCGAGGGCAACATCTTCGAGATCCGCCGGCTCATCGATCACCATCCCCACCGGATCCGGGTCGAGTGCGACCGCCCGCGCGAGCTGGCGGCCGCGATCGCCGGCTCCGACCACGTCCTCCGGGTGTCGATGGAACGCAAGGCGATCCTTGTCGATACCCGCGACCCCGACCGTTGCTACGACGAGCTGGCCGCCGCGGTCATCGAGCGCAAGCTCGACCTGCGCGCGATGAGCTCGCCCGACAACAACCTGGGCGCCGTGTTCGAATACCTGACCAGCGGCCAGGGCCGCGCGAGGGCCAGCGAATGACCGCAATCGCACGTGGACTGTCGGGCTGGGAAGCCACCACCGCCCTGGCGAGGCTCTCGCTCCGCCGCATGCTGCGCGGCAAGACGCTGTGGGTCACGCTCGCCATCGGGCTGCTGCCGTGCTTGATCGCGGTTTTCGCCCAGCGCAATCAGAGCGCACTCGAGGCGTGGGCCTCGACGCTCAAGCTGGCGCTCCCGCTCATCGCGATCATCCCGCCGATCCTGGTCGCGACCTCGCTGTCCGACGAGATCGACGAGAAGACCTCGGCCTACCTGTGGTCGCGCGCGCTGCCGCGCTGGTCGGTGGTCACCGGCAAGCTCCTGGCACTCGCGCCGGTCGCGGCGACCTTGAGCGCGCTGGGGCTGTTGCTGTCGTGGGCCATCTTCGGTGGGCCGGCCGCGGTGCCGGCGGCGGTGGTCGGCCGCACCCTGCTCGGGGTGTTCGCGGGCGGCATCGCCGCGTCGGTGGTGTCCGCGATGTTCGCGACGGTCGCGCCGCGGTTCGCGGTGCCGCTCGCGATCGGGTGGCTGTTGCTCGACTCGATGGTCGGCGCGCTGTCGATGAACCTGCACGTCATCGCGGTGTCGTTCGGACCGCGCGCGCTGGCCAGCGGGACCCAGGTCGTGACCGGCGTGATCTCGCTCGCGGTGCTCACCGCGATCGCGCTGACGATCGCGGTGCGGCGCATCGATCGGATCGAGTAGTGGCGCAGCTGGGCACGCGGACGTGGCACTTCGCGTACGGCAAGAGCCCGCACGCGGCCTCGGCGTCGCCGGTGCCGTGGGGCAACCGGGTCGTGGTGGCCGATCGCCGCGACGCGCTGGTCGGGCTGTCGTCGGAAACCGGCGCGCTGATCTGGGCGGTGACGGTGGCGCCCGGCTTCAACGGCACGCCTTGCATCGACGACGACGGCCAGATCTACGCCGGCACTGGACGTCCGGGAATCGGACACTCGGGGCAGCTGCTGGCGATCGCCGCGACCGACGGCGCGATCAGCTGGAAGCGCGAGCTGCCCAGCGCGTGGGGCGCCGGGCCGACGCTGGTCGGCGGCGCGGTGGTCGCGACGGCGCAGGACGGCTGCGTCTACGCGTTCGCGCGCAGCGACGGCGCGCTGCGGTGGCGGACCCGCATCGACGGGCTCGCGATGACGACGCCGACGCTGGGCCCCGACCACCTGGTGTGGATCGGCGTCGAGGCTGGGCGCCTGCATGGGCTGCGCGCCGACGATGGCGAGGTCGTGGCGACGATCGCGCTGGCCGCTCCGCTCAACCGCACCCTCGCGGCTGGGCCGCACGGTGTGGTCGCGACCACCCTCGACGGCCGGGTCGCGTGCGTGGTCGACGGCGCGATCGCGTGGACCACCGCGCTGGGCGGGCATCACCCGTCGGCGCCGAGCCTGGTCGGCGACCGTGTGCTGATCGGCGGCGGTGCGGCCGACGTCGATCGGGCCGGGCTCCACGTCCTGGACGCCGCCACCGGGGACCAGCGCGGCTTCGTCGCGGTGCCCGGCGTCATCCACGGGGCGCCGGCGCTGGGCGACGGCTTGGCCTACGTGACGTCGACCGACCATCGCGTACACGCGCTCGATCTCGAGACCGGCAGTGAGCGCTGGAGCTACGGCACCGGCGCCGAGCTGTGGGCCGCGCCGCGCGCCGACGACGCCACGCTCTACGTGGCCGCGCACAACGGCTGCTACGCGCTGTCGTGACGACGCGGACTACGAGCGGGGCCGGACCTCGAACACGTCGACGACGTAGGGCCGAATCGCGGTCGGGTCGCTGCTGGGGTGATCGATCGCGATGACGAAGCCGGTGAGCCCGCGCTCGGTGAGCCGAAAGCGGATGAACTGCCGGTAGTCGTCGATCCGGGCCGCGCCGCCGATCTCGTTGCCATGAGCGCCGATGGCGGCCGCGAACGCCAGGTACCAGCCGAGGTGCGCGCAGCCGACCGCGATGGTAACCAGCGCGGTGAGCCCGAGGACGACCGCCCACTGGGCGACGCCGGCCGGGGCCAGCGCGACGCCGTCGGCACCGACCACCGCGATGGCGATCGCGGCCAGCCACGAACCGACCCACAGCACGCCGAGCACCCAGCCCGGCGCGCCGCGGCCCAGCAGCAAGCGACCGACGGTGAGCGCGGCGGCCAGCACCACGAGCATGGTGGGCGCGATCCACCACGTCCCCAGGGCGAGCCGCGCGAACACGAACGGCGTGGTGACCTGCGCGAGGCCGTGGATCAGGCCCGCGAGGCTCATCGCGGCGCGGCCGGGCCAGCGGTGCAGGCGGCCGCCGAACCGGCCCATCCCGACGCTGCCGGCGACGGTGAGCGCGAGCACCAGCACCCACCAGGCGTTGAACCACAAGGTCGCGGCCAGCGGCGACGCGACGAAGAACGGTGACGAGAACGGCAGCAGGACCCCGGTCGCGCCCAGGCCCATGGCCAGGTAGCGCCGGGTCCGCGAGCCCACGTGGCCCAGGAGGCTCGCCACCACCGACGGCGCGCGCCGTTGGTTGGCGGTGAACGAGGTGCCGCGCACCCGCAGCGCCGCGTACAGCAGCACCACGGCGCTCAGGCCGAAACCGAGGAAGGCCAGGCTGGGCCCGAGGTCGCCGGGCGCCGAGGCCGGCATCGGGTGAGCGGTCCCACCGAAGGCGCGCTCGCCGACGATCCCGAGCTTCGCCAGCACGCGATCGCACAGCCAGCGGGTGCCGGCGCTGCGGGTCGCGCCGATCGTGATGAACAGCGACAGCACCAGCCCGACCAGCCAGGCCAGGCCGCCGTCGGCGATCGACCACGGTTGCAGCAGGCGCGCCGAGATCGCCTGGCGCGACACCTCGGCCCGCGGGTAGAGCGCGCGGGCCGGCAGCTCGCCCAGCTTCTGGAAGCTGGGATGGTGAAACGCGCCACCCCCGCCAGAAACGATCGCGGCGTAGCTAGGTGGCGCGGCGTCGATTTCGGCACGTCCCAGCCCGATCGACAGCTCGGCGGCCTTGCCGGGGTCGGGCGCCGGCGAGCCGGGTTGGTAGCGCGCGTAGTGGTGGAAGTCGCCCGAGAGGTCGAGGCGGCACCCGGTGGTCGGCTCGGGCCGGCCGTCGAACAGGGGCGGCAGGTCGAGGCGGGCCAAGGCGTCGAGGTGAGCGCCTTCGGCGACCACCGCGCCGTGGGCGATCGCGGGTGACGGCGTCGCGAGGATCAGCCGGTCGCACGACGGCAGCGAGCGGAAGTACCACTCCTGACGGGCGTCGAGCCAGGTGTCGATGTCGAGCCCGCGCAGCTGCCAGCCCCACGGCAGCTGGATCGCCAGGTACGACGCCTCCTGGACTCGGACCAGCCCGGGGATGCCGAGCGGCGGGCGGCGTCCTCCAGCCGGGCCGTCCTGGTTCTCGTCGGTGACGCCGTGCCGGAACAGCCGGTTGAAGCCGACCAGCTCGGCGTAGTAGTCGTGGTTACCGGGCAGGCCGTAGAGCCGACGCGGCGGGCCTGGGGCCTGGAGCTTCGCCAGATCGCGGTGGGCCCGCACGAACGGGATCTGGAAGCGCTCGGTGAGCGTCTCGACGTCGGCCACGTGATACGCGGTGTCGCCACCGACGAAGACGAACTGACCGCGCGGCAAGACCACGCCGGTGCTGTCCGGTTTCCGGACAGTTGCCGCGCGCCCGAGCGCGCCCGACGGGGCGTCGAGGTGGTCGAGGCCGGCGATCGCCAGCTCGGCTTGCAGCACGTAGGCGACGGTGTACATCGCGACGCCGCCATCGCCGGTGTCGGCCACGTAGTCAAACCACAGCTCGCCCGACGCGGGCGCGATCACCGCCGCGATCCGCAGGTCGCGCTCACGGCCGGGGTCGGGGCCGGCGTCCTCGACGTGGCCGTGGCCGTCCTCGATGCGCATCCAGTCGCGGGGATCGAGCTCGCCGCCGTAGAACGCGTGGAGCGCGAGCTGCTTGCCGTAGGCGATCAGATCGGGCGCGAGCAACCAGCGCACCGGCGGACGCAGCGGCCCGTCGGGCACCTCGGGCGCCTCGGGCACGTCGGGCGCGGCCTGGTCGTCGCTCATGGCGCGGCGACTACAGCTCGAGCGAGGCCGCGAGATCGTGATCGGCGGCCTGCGTGACCCGGGCCCGCACCAGCGACCCGATCGGCGCGGTGCCGTCGGCGAGGTAGATCGTGCCGTCGATGCCGGGGGCCTGGCCGAAGAAGCGGCCCTCGAGGAGCAGGTCGGTCTCCTCGGAGAGGCCGTCGACCAGCACCTCGAGCTCCTGGCCGACCAAGCGCTCGAGCTTGGCGCGCGAGATGCCGCGTTGCAGCTCCATCAGCTCGGCGGCGCGGGCGTCGCCGACGCTCGGCTCGACCCGGTGCGGCAGCATCGCACTGACGGTGCCGGGCTCGATCGAGTACGGAAACACCCCGACCCGATCGAGCTGGGCCTCGACGAGGAAGTCGCGCAGCGCGCCGTGCATCGCCGCGGTCTCGCCGGGATGTCCGGAGATGAAGGTCGAGCGGATGACGATGCCGGGGACCCGGGTGCGCAGCCGCTCGAGGAGCTCGTGGGTGACCCGCGCGCTGTGGCCGCGCCGCATCAGCTTGAGCATGCCGTCGTCGATGTGCTGGAGCGGCACGTCGACGTACTTGGCGACGGTCGGCAGGGACGCGATGGCGTCGATGAGCTCGTCGGAGAACGCCGACGGGAAGGTGTAGTGCAGCCGGATCCAATGGACGCCGGGGATGGGCGCTAGCCGGTGAAGGAGCTGGGCCAGCGTGGGTCGGCCCTCGAGGTCCCATCCGTAGCGGGTGAGATCCTGCGCGATGAGGCAGATCTCGCGGGTGCCGGCGGCGGCCAGCGCCGCGACCTCGCGCGCGATGTCGTCGATGCCGCGGCTGCGCTGGGCGCCGCGCAGCTTGGGGATGATGCAGAACGAGCAGGGTCGGTCGCAGCCCTCGGCGATCTTGACGTACGCGGTGTGGCGCGCGCCGATGCGCACGCGGGGCGCGTCGTGATCGTAGATATAGGCCGGGGCCTTGGTGACCTCGATCTTGGCGCCCTTGAGCACCTTGAGCTTGGTCCGGCCCCGCGCCACCGGCTGAGGCGCGATGCCCGGCTGGGCCGCGATGCCCGGCTGGGCCGCGATGCCCGGCTGGGCCGCGATGCCCGGCTGGGCCGCGATGACCTTGGCGATCGACGGGAAGTCGCTCGAGCCGAGGATGTGATCGATCTCGGGGATCTCCTTGGAGATCTCGTCGGCGTAGCGCTGGGCCAGGCAGCCGGTCACCACCAGCTTGCCGGCCCGCCCCTTCTTGTGCTCGGCCATCTCGAGGATGGTGTTGACGCTCTCGGCCTTGGCCGAGTCGATGAACGCGCAGGTGTTGATGACGATGACGTCGGCGTCCTCGGGGGCGTCGACCAGCGCATGGCCGGCCGCGGTCACCTGGCCCAGCATGATCTCGGTGTCGACCTGGTTCTTGGGACAGCCCAGGGACACGAAGTAGATGTTCTGGCTCACCCCGGCGGTCACGATCTGCGCACTCTGGAGGGGACCGCCCGCCATGTCAACCACGCGTCTTCGACGGCGCCGCCGTCAGCACTCGATGATGTTCACCGCGAGCCCGCCGCGGGCGGTCTCCTTGTACTTGCTGGACATGTCGGCGCCGGTGTCGCGCATGGTCTTGATGACCTTGTCGAGGGAGACCTTGTGGCTGCCGTCGCCTTGGAGCGCGATGCGGGCGGCGTTGATGGCCTTGACCGCGCCCATGGCGTTGCGCTCGATGCATGGCACCTGGACCAGCCCGCCGATCGGGTCGCAGGTGAGCCCGAGGTTGTGCTCCATCCCGATCTCGGCCGCGTTCTCGACCTGGGCCGGGCTGCCGCCCATGACCTCGCACAGCGCGCCGGCCGCCATCGAGCACGCCACCCCGACCTCGCCCTGGCAGCCGACCTCAGCACCCGAGATCGACGCGTTCTTCTTGTAGAGCGTGGCGATGGCGCCCGCGGTGAGCAGGAACCGGATCACGCCCTCGTCGTCGGAGCCCGGCACGAAGCGTCGGTAGTATTCGATGACGGCGGGGATGACGCCGGCCGCGCCGTTGGTCGGCGCGGTGACCACGCGCCCGCCGGCGGCGTTCTCCTCGTTGACCGCGAGCGCGAACAGGTTGACCCAGTCGATCACCATGAGCGGGTCGGAGCCGGGGCCGTGCGACTCGCTCTTGAGCTTCCGGTAGATCGCGGCCGCGCGGCGACGGACCTTGAGCCCGCCGGGCAAGATGCCCTCGCGCTCGCAGCCGCGCCGCAACGACGCCTCCATCGCGCCCCAGATGTGCATCAGCTTGGCGCGCACCTCGGCCTCGGTGCGAACCGCCCGCTCGTTGAGCATCATCACCGTCGAGATCGACAGGCCGTGCTCGACGGTGACCGCGAGCAGCTGGGCGCCGCTGTCGAACGGATGCGGGATGATCACCGTCGAGGGCGTGCCGTCGGGGGTGCCGTCGGCGCCGACCACGAAGCCGCCGCCCACCGAGTAATAGACCTTCTCGGCGACGGTGGCGCCTGCCGGATCGCGCGCGGTGAAGCGCATGCCGTTGGGATGCAGCGGCAAGGTCTCGCGCTTGCGGAAGCCGATGGCGCTGGCCGGTAGGAACTGGACCGGGTACTTGCCGAGGATCGACAGCCGGCCGGCCCGCGCGATCGCGGCGACCCGGGTCGGCGCGGCGTCGACGTCGACGGTCTCGGGATCCTCGCCCTCGAGCCCCAGGATGACGGCGAGATCGCTGCCGTGGCCCTTCCCGGTGTGCCCGAGGCTGCCGAACAACTCGACCTTGACGGCGGCGACCAGGCCGAACAGCGCCGACGACTCGAGGTGCTCGGCGAAGCGGCGCGCGGCCCGCATCGGACCGACCGTGTGCGAGCTGGACGGGCCGATGCCAATCTTGAAGATATCGAACACCGAGAGGTGCATGAGCTTGGGTCAGGTTAGCATCGTCGGGTGCCCGCGCTCACCACCGAGCGGCTCGACCTGTGGCCGATCACGCTGCCCTTCGTCGAGGCCATCCTGACCGGCGATCGCGAGCGGGCCGAAGCCCTGTGCGGCGCGGCGCTGCCGGTGGCGTGGCCGGGACCCGATCTGATCGCGCGCGCCTTCGCGCCGTCGATCGACGCGGTGCGCGCCGATCCGGCGACCCGGCTGTGGGGCGACACCCTGCTCATCACCCGCGATCTCCGCCGCGTGGTCGGCAGCGTGGTCTTCCACGGGCGGCCCGCGCACGGCATCGCCGAGGTGGGCTACGGCGTCGACGAAGCCGAGCAGCGCCAGGGCTTCGCGACCGAGGGCACCCGGGCCTGCGTCGAGTGGGCGCTGGCCGAGCCGGGGGTGATCGCGGTGCACGCGACGACGTTCCCGTGGCACACCGCGTCGCTGCGCGTGATCGAGCGGCTCGGCATGCAGCGGTGCGGGCAGCGCGACCATCCGTTCCTCGGTGAGCTGCTGATCTTCGAGAAGCGAGCCTGAGCGAGCTACGTCGGACCGGCGGCTCACAGCGACTGGGCGCCGCGCCAGACCACGCGCCGGAGCGCGACCGCGGCGAGGATGGCGAAGCCGACCATGCCGATCACGCCGCACAGCTGCATGGCGCTGTGGGCGCCGTAGAGGCCGGCGATCGGCGAGAACACGCCCATCGCGCCGCGCCGCACGATGCTCTCGACCGACAAGATGGTGGCGCGCCGATCGGAGCTGACGATCTCGCGGTTGAGCAGCGGCTTCACCAGCGGCGAGTACAGCCCGTTGGCCATGGCCTGGACACCGAGCAGCGCGAAGACCCACACGCCGCGCAGCTCGGCCAGCAGCACGAACGACAGCGCGAGCCCGCCCAGGAGGATCCACAAGAGCGGCTCATCGCCGATGCGCTGGCGCAGGGCGTAGCCGCGGTGCGCGACCGCGGCGGCGGTGAGGTAGACCGCGGCGTAGATGAGGCCGATCTCGGCGAACGAGAAGTGCTGGGCGGTGAGCAGCGGCTGGTACAGGTACACGGTCGCGCGCAGCAACACGAACACGACGGCCGAGTAGCCGACCATCCAGGCCAGGCGCCCGCTGGCCGCGACCTCGGCGAGGGCGGTGCGCATGTGTCCGAGCCAGGCCCGCCAGGCCAGCGCCAGCGGGCGTCGAGGTTGGGCGATCCGCGGTCGATCTTCCTTCATCATCGCCGCGGTGGCGAAGGCGCCCAGCGCGACCAGCGCGGTGATGAGATACGGCAGCGCGAGATCGATCATCGCGAGCGCGCCGCCGGCAGCGTAGGCGACCGCGCTGCCGGCCATGTGCCACGCCGACGCGGTGCTCTCGCGCTTGCCGTAGGTGTGGCTGGCACCCTTGCCCTCGAGGAGATCGAACAGGTACGCCGAGTCGGCGCCCGAGCACAGCGACATCGACACCGCGGCCAGGGTCTCGCTGAGCAAGAAGCCGGTGACCCCGTGGGCCTGGTACGCGACCAGGCACGACACCACCATCATCAGCGCCCCGGTCATCATGGCCGCACGCCGGCCGATGCGATCGGCGAAGGCGCCGGTCGGGATCTCGACGACGATCACGACCGCGCTGTACACACCGCCGAGCAGCATGATGTCGCGGAACGACAGGCCGCGTGAGGCCATGAACGGGACGAAGATCGGGACCCACAGGTACGAGGTCGCGAGCAGCCGGAACAGGTAGAACAGGCGCAGATCGCGGCCCATCAGGGCTGGCCCTCGACCGCGGTGAGGATGAGGATCGCCTCGGCCGCGCTGGGCTGATCGACGTCGCGCTCGTCGGTGAGCGCGGCCAGCAGCGGCGGCAGCAGCGCGGTCGCGTCGAGCGTGGGCTCGAGGCGGCGCAGCCCGAGCGCGGCGTCGACGCGCAGCGAGGCGATCGCCAGCGTGGCGACCAGCGCGGGGCGCGCCACCGGATCGCCGGCCCGGGCCAGCGCGACCGCGGCGGCCGGGCGAAAGCGGGGATCGTCGAGGGCAGCGCGCGCGGCGACTTGGCTCGACGCGTCGCCAGCGGCGGCCAGCGCGATGGTCGCGCGGGTGCGGTCTTCGACGTCGACCTTGCCGTCGGCGGCGATCTTGCCGAGGAGCTTGAGGGCGGCCGGATCGCCACGCAGCGCGAGCACCTCGGCGGCACCGAGCCGGTGCGACGACAGCCCGAGCAGCTGGCGCAGGAACGGCTCGCCGGTGGCGTCGCCGGCGAGCGACAGCGCGCGCGCGGCGTCGGCGCGGACATCGCGCCGGGAATCGCCCAGCGCGTCGCGCAGTAGCTTGGTGCCGCGTCCGTCGTGACAGCGCGCCAGCGCGTCGGCCATCGCGATGCGCGCGATCGCGCTGGCCTCGTCGGACAGCGCGGTGCCCAGGGCGGTCAGCGCGTCGGGCTCGCAGGCGCGGGCCAGCGCCAGCGCGGCGCTGCGCTGCACCCGCGCCGATGGCGACGACAGGTGGGCACGCGCGTTGGCCAGCGCCTGGGCTCGAGCCGCGGCCGGATCGACCGCGGCGGGTGCAGGCGGCACAGGCCGATCCGCGACGGTCGGCTCAGGCAAAGGCTGCGACGCGGTGGGGGCACGGCGCGCGGCGCTCGACGACGCGTTGTGGACGATCGCGATCGCGACGCCGGCGGTGACGACCAGGACGGCGATCGCGACGAGGACGCCGGGCGAGCGGCGCGACGGTTGGGCGAGCGGCGGCACCGGCGGGGACTCCGACGTGACCGTATCCGTGACCGTATCCGTGACCGTATCCGTGACCGTATCCGTGACCGTATCCGTGACCGAGTCCGTGACCGTATCCGTGACCGTATCCGGATCCGTGTCCGTCCGCCTCGCGCCAGCGTCCGGAGATGCCTCCGCGCACGTCTTGCTGCAATACGCGACGACCTGCCCGTCGCGCACCCGCGTGGCTCGCGCGCGGATCGGATCGACTGGACGTCCGCAGGCCGGACAGGTCGACGAGGTCATGGAAAGGCGAGGACTTTCGGGTCTCCGTGCTTGGCGATCAGCTCGTCGACGTAGGCCAAGGCGCGATCGCGGCGTGCCATCACGGCCACGATCTCCTCGTTGGTCAGCAGCTGCTCGAACGCGCCGGTGTCGGTGGTGACCGCGCGCCGCACCTCGGCCTCCTCGAGGGTGCGCAGCCGCGCGACCAGGCTGCGCGAGAAGGTCTGCGAGCGCTGCAAGTAGAGCCAGGTCTTGTTGTGCCCGATGCGGCTCTTACCGAACGCGAGCGTGTTGTCCATGAAGTACAAGATCGTGCCGTCGTCGCTGACCTTGGCGTTGTTGCCGGTCCAGCGGTCGGTGTTGTCGATGACGAAGTCAAAGAGCGCCATCGACGACAGCTGCTGGCACAGCGCGAGCCGCGCCGGCGGGATGGTGGCGCCGGCCTTGAGCCAGCGCCGCCAGGTCAGGATGCCGTCGGTCTCGTCGATGCGGAAGCCGTCGACGTAAGCGTCGTTGATCGACGGGATCCACCACGACAACTCGCCGCGCAGCGTGCCCTGGCGCGGCACGGTCTCGGCCCGCACCCGCGTGCGTGACGCCGGATCGACCGCCGCGATCACGTCGTCGAACCGGTAGCTCACCGGGATGGCCGGAGGAACCCGCCCGATGCCGAGCAGCCGATCGATGCGATACGCCGCGATCTCGCGCCGCGGATTGGACTGCCCGAAGATCTGATCGGGCTTGAACGCCGCGCGTGCGCCGTTGTCGAAGTCGACGCGCAGCGACAGCGAGGTGCCGCCGCGATTGGTCTTGATGCGAGTCGGCACGCCGAGACGCAGCGGCGCCAGCAGCGGCTCATCGGGCCGGCCAGCGAAGGCCCAGACGGTCGGGTCGACCGCGTCCGGCTCGGCGACGGCCACGGCCACCGGCTCGGTCACGGCCACGGGTTCGGCCACGGCCACGGGTTCGGCCACGGCCACGGCCACGGCCACGGGTTCGGCCACGGTCACGGTCACGGCCACGGGTTCGGCCACGGGTTCGGTCACGGGCACGGCCTGGGCCACGGCCGCAGGTTTGACTCCCTCCGCCACCTGGTCTCCTCCACCTCGCAGCCCGTTCGCGATCGTGCTCGCGCCCCACGCGCCACCCCCCAGCAGGGTCAACGCCGTCAGGGCCTCGACGACAACACACGTTCCAAGTCGCACAAAAAAATCATATCAGTCGCGATCTGCACTCCGCAAAGATCACGATCGAACCGCCGCCTCAGCCCGGGTCCGGCCCGCCCTCTTCCACGAAGCCGGCCTTGCGATGGCGCGCCGTGGGGATGTGGGCTTCCCAGCACTTTTGGGTGCAGAACCGGAGCTTCTGACGCCCGGTGTTGCACGACGCTACCGTGCAGCGCACGTGGCGAACGCCCGCCCCGATCGGCTTGCGGCACGTGGCACATGCGACGGCGACTGGCACGCGACCCAGATAGCACGGCACACCGATCCACTGGCGCACCAACGCGCTTGCATAAGCACCTCGCGAAGCGCGACACCAGCGCTGCGCAGAACCCCGATCGCCGACCGACCTTCGCCAGGCCGTTCGAAAGCTCACGGCGCCGCGAGCAACCGCTCGACCGCGCCCTCGACCGCACCGGCGCGCCGCCCGCTCACCACTAGCCGCACCACGCCCGCCCGGTCGATGACGACCGTGTGGGGCAGCGAGTGAACGCCGTACCGGGCCGCGGCATCGCCAGCGTCGGCGACCAGCGTGATCGACCAGCCGCGCTCGTCGAAGAGCGCGCGGGCCCGGGCCGGGTCGTCGACGTTGACCGCCAGCACCTCGACCCGATCGCCCCAGTCCCGGGCCGCGCGATCGACCGCCGGCAAGGCCTGCAAGCAGGGCCCGCACCAGGTCGCCCAGAACTCGACGACGACGACCTTGCCGCGCGCGGCCTCGAGCGTGACCGGCTCGGCCGACAGCGCCCCGCCGGCGCCGATGCGGGGCAGCGCCAGCGGCGGCGCCACCTGGCCCGACTCGAGCGGCCGTAGCCAGTCGAGATGGCTTACGATCCACACGATGTTGATCGCCAGCGCGAGCGCGGCGATGGCCAGCACCGCCCAGCCCGCGCGCTGCGAGCCCACCCCGATCACGGCGTCCTCCGACGCGCGACCACGATCGCGTGGACCGCCAGCACCGCGCCCGCGCCCAGGGCCACCGCCAGCACCACCGCGCGCCCGACCGCGCCCAGCGGCACCAGCTTGCCGATCGTCGACGCCACCAGCGCGACCAGGGTCGGCGCCAGCGCCGCCACACAGGCCAGATCGGCGTCACGTCCGAGCGCGCGCCGCCGCCCCGCCGCCGTCGTGATCACCAGCGTCGCGACCAGCGTGAACACCAGCGGCCAGGTCGCGGTCGCCGCGATCGCGCTGGTCAGCGCCGGCAGCGCCGCCTTCACGCCGAGCCGCGTCGCGATCCACCCCGCGGCCACCAGCTCGCGGGTGTGGGCGACGACCAGCACCAACGCCAGCGCGCGCATGAGGTCGCTGGCCGGGCGGCCCGGCAGCGGATCGTCGTCGGCCCGCGCCATCGCGGCCCGCGGCGCGATCAACGCCTGGCCCCAGCGCGTGAAGAAGGTCACTTGCCGCCCGTCCGCTGCGACACGATCTTGCGGGCCTGGGCCACCACCGCCGACGGCACGCCGCGGCTGGTCGACACCAGCTTCACGTCGCGATCGCGCAGGAACACCAGCAGCTTCGTCGACTCGGTGAGCGGCGTCTTGGGGTTGAGCACGAGCGACTTTTTCACACCGTAGAGCCGTGTCCAGTCGCGCCGCATCGCGATGTGGCGGATCACGTCGTGGGCCAGCGAGTGGTTGCCGGCGTACTTGGCCGCCTCCATGTCGGTCACGCCCGGCGACTTGATCGCCGCGAGCGCGACGAGCTTCATGGGATCGCGGATCAGCAGCGCGCGCGCGAAGGCGTTGCCCAGCGTCGCCAGCCGGATCTTCGACGGGATCGACATCTTCTCGATCGGCACGTCCTTGGCGTCGAGCGCCTGATCCTCGCCCTCGGCGATGGCCAGGCCTTCCTCGGCCGCGACCGCGCCGTCGGCCACGATCTCGCTGTCGGCCACCGTCGCCACGCTGGCCAGCGCCTGCGCGAACAGCGCGTCGTCGTTCGCCGAGGCCACGCTCGCCGCCGCGCCGGTCACGATGCGGGCCAGCTCGTCCCAGGCCGAGATGCCCGACACCCGCACCCCGGCCCGCACCGCCTGCTCGACGGCGCGATCGACCGTCGACATCCGCGCCGCCGGATTGCCGTACATCGCCGCGATGATCGCCGGGCTGCGCAAGAGCCGCTGCTCGTTGCCGGCGATGAGGTCGACCGCCGCCGCGGTGCCCTTCGCGGCCAGATCCGCGATGGTCTCGTCGGACACCGCGGGCGCCAGGACCAGCGCCTCGACCAGCGCGGCGCTCCGGCTCGCGCGCTTGGCCAGCCAGTCGAGCACGTGGGGATCGACCGCCGCGTCCGCGAACGCCGCTCCCACCAGCTTGTCGGGCAGCCCGTCGGTGGTGGTCTGGGCCACCGTCGCCAGCCCGGGGTCGATCATGGCGAGCTGATAGAGCACCGTCACCATCTCGCCGGGCTTGGCGAGCGGCAGCATGCCGCGCGCCGCCATCATCCGTCCGGGTCCCGGCCCCAGCGCCTTGGCGGCTGGGGCCGACAGCGCGGCGACCACCGCGTCGGACAGGCGCTCGCGGGCCAGGCTCACGCGTGGGCTCCCGCGATCGCGATCGTCGCGCCGACGTTGCGGTCGTAGAGGATCTTGAGGCCCTTGAGGGTCAACAGCTCGTCGGTGTCCTCGATGGTCGTGGCCTCGGTCGCCACCAGCTTGGCCAGCCCGCCGGTCGCGATGCACTTCGCCGGAAAGTCGATCTCGGCGCGGATGCGGGTCACCAGCGCGTCGACCATGCCGGCGTAGCCGTAGAGCAGCCCCGACTGCATCGACGCCACGGTGTTGCGACCGATGACCTTGCCGGGGCGCGCGATCTCGACGCGGGGCAGCTTGGCGGCGTGGGAGTACAGCGCCTCGGCGCTGATCTGCACGCCCGGCGCGATGGCGCCGCCCAGGTACTCACCGCGCGGCGTGATCACGTCCCAGGTCGTCGCGGTGCCGAAATCGACGACGACGCAGCCGGCCCGCAGCGACTCGAAGGCCGCCACCGCGTTGACGATGCGGTCGGCGCCGACCTCGCGCGGGTTCTCGTACAGGATCGGCATGCCGGTCTTGATGCCGGGCCCGACGATGAGCGCGGGCGTGCCGAGGTATTGCTTGAAGAAGCGCTGGATGCCGAACACCGCCGGGGGCACCACCGACGACACGATGCCGGCGTCGAGGCTGCCCCAGGCAAAGCCCTGCAGCTCGAGGAGCGAGCGCACCAAGACCGCCAGCTCATCGGAGGTGCGTTGCGCGTTGGTCTCGATCCGAAAGTGAGCGACCAGGTCGGCCCCACGAAACACGCCGAGGACGGTGTTGGTGTTGCCGACGTCGACAGCCAGAAGGCACGTCATACCGGCGCATGGTAGCCCCTAAGGGCCCGCGAATGAACAAGTCGACCGTTCTCGCGGCCGATCCATCCCGGCTGGCTGCGTTGCCGGTTCCGGTCCTCGGGTCACCTCCGTCGAGGATGCTCCCCTGCGGTCCTCAC
>Ga0105044_10001437_pt1 | contig 31793 bp, 25 predicted proteins | sample MAT01_FD_78092 | JGI IMG/M metagenome (GOLD analysis project Ga0105044, IMG submission 78092) | Freshwater microbial communities from Lake Fryxell liftoff mats and glacier meltwater in Antarctica - MAT-01 | ecosystem: Environmental > Aquatic > Freshwater > Ice > Liftoff microbial mat | place...
ACGCTGGGAACGAACGCAAAGTACGTCCACCACAGCATGCACGCAACGCCGACCGACACAACGATGGCGAACGCGGTCACACGATCGAGCGTGATCTCAGTGGCAGTTGCGCCGGCCGCAACCAACACCTCGCCGAGCGAGATGATGATGAAAAGCGAGTGCCGCTCGGCGAAGTGCACTGGGTTGATGGTCCATTCTCCGCTAGCCGCTCGTAGGCCGCTGACGACGTTGAGCAGCGCCGCACCAACCCACATGCACACCCGCACATTGTCATGAGTGAACGCGCCGAGTAGCACGACCACCGGCGCGATGAAAGCCAAGCCCGCGTAACGAATGAATGCCGGGCGCAGTACCGGATTGAACAACGACACGCTGCCCTGCATGCCCAACACCAAGAGCTGCACCCCAAGGTATGCGCCGGCGAACCACAGGCCGCTGCCATGAAATGACTCGGGAATGCTGATGGTCATGATCAGCGTCACCGGGATACAGCCGAGCACGAGCGCCCGTGTGCGCGCTGACCGCTGCAAATCGATAGCGCTGCCTGCCCACGTGAACTGCGACCACTGAAACCACACCAGAAGGGTCATCAGAAATCCCTTTGCGGTGCCCGTGCCGGTTGGGTTGTGGCTGATCAAGTACGCGATCTGCGTGATCGCGAACACGAACACGAGGTCAAGGAACAGTTCGAGGTTCGTCGCGTGACGCTCTGCTTGCTCGGCACTTTCAATTTGGACTTCGCTCATGAGACAACTCTCTGGCGGGCCGCATTCGCGTGCGCAGGAAACCCTTCGTGCGCGCTCATCGCCAGGATGGTCGGTGTCATTCGCTGCAATGCGGTCGCGTCCGCACGAGCGACCGCTGTGCGCTTCAGGAACGTGTCGGCGGTGATGCCGCTACTCACGTGTGCGAAGCCTCCAGTTGGCAGGCTGGCCGGGCAACCAATGACGAAGTTGCCGGCGCTGAACAGCGTGTGCTGGCCGATGAGAATCTCGCCGGCGTTACACAGCTGATCGAGAAGGTCGGCTTCAGCATCCTCTGCGACGGCTACCTGCAGGTGCTCGGGCGCCCACCGGTTGGCTACCTCGGCGGCCTCACCCAGGTCATCCACCAACACGCACCCGCCATTGATACCCAAGGCGGCGCAAGCAGCTTCGGCCCGTGCTGTCGGAAGTGCCGCCAGCTGACGATCGAGTTCCAACTCGATTGCGTCCGCCAACTGGGCAGAGAGCGTGACCAACACCACCGCGCTGTCAGTTCCATGCTCGGCTTCGTTCAACAGGTCGGCGGCGGCCAGTCGTGGGTCGGCGCTGTCGTCGGCAATCACCATGCTCTCGGTGGGTCCGAGGATCATCATCGTCGCCACGCCATAGCGCTGCATTTCCACCTGTGCGCAGGCAACCGGCGGGCTCCCGGGGCCGACGATCTTGCGCACCTTGGGAATCGTCTCCGTGCCGAAGCCAAGGGCGGCCACGCCGGCCGGGCCGTTGACACGAAAGACCTCCGTGATACCAAGCTTGCGGCAGACCACCAAGACGGCAGGGTCGATGCGACCGCTACCGTCGGGCATCGGGGGCACCACCAGCGCCAGGGTGGGCACACCAGCGATGGTGGCAGGCACGGCGAGCTGATAGGCGACGCTGGGGTAGCTGGCCTTGCCACTCGGCACGAAGAGGCCAGCACTCGTGATGGGCGTGATCTTCTCGCCGACGGTGAGGCCAGGCTCGCTCTCGAAGCTCCAATCGATCGTGCGCGCCATCAACTGTTCGTTGAATGCACGAAGGTGCGCAATGGCGTCGTCGATTGCGGTGTCAAGGTCGGCGCTGACGGTCGCCTCGGCGAGCTCGTCTGGCGTCGCCTTCAATTCGTGCGGCTCCAGAGTCACCCTGTCGAACTCGTGCAGGGCCCGACACACGGCCTCGTCGCCATTGGCGCGCACATCATCGATGATGCGCCCGATGGCCACCTTCAGGTCGGCGTCGAAGATGGCGGTCAGACCGCGATCACACAGCTCTGTTCGCTCGGCCTCGCTCATTCGCGCCCAGGTCATCCGTCGCATCACCGGCATGACCGATGACCCTACCGGCCTCGGATGTACCCCACCCCGAACCACTTCTCGCCGTCTGGTCGTCCCGATTCCACATTGGTCGTGGATTTGGTACGACCAGAATGGTCACAGGGGTGGGCGCTCGTGGAACCAGGGGTCGGCTTGCTCGAGCTGCGCTGCGAGCTGGAGCAGCGTCAGGTCATCGCCGGCGCGCGCCATGAAGTGCGTGCCGATAGGCAGGCCGGCGGCGTTCCACCACAGCGGTACCGACATGGCAGGTTGGCCGGTGCCATTGGCGAGTGCGGTGAAGGGCGAGTAGGGCAGGACGTGGTTGAGCCGGTAGTCGAGAAAGTCGACCCAGCCATCGGCGCGTCCGGAGGCCATGCGGCCGATGTGGGCCGGTGGCTCGGCCAAGGTCGCCGTCAGCAGAAGGTCGTAGTCGCCGAGCCAACGGGCCATCTCACGACCGACTGCGTGGACGACATCGATCGCCTCGATGTAATCGGCGCCCGACACCGTCGAGCCCAGGTCGCAGGCCAAGCGCGTGACCCGTTCAAGATCGTCATCTGCGAGCGGACGGCCGAGAGAAGCGAGACGCGACCGTACTGTGAGTTGCGTGCCGCAGGCCACGATTTTGGCCCACGCGTGCGCGAATCGTCGAATGTCGAGAGTCGGCTCGGCGTACGCGAGGTGGTGTCCCAGCGACTCGCACAGCGCTGCCGTGTGCTGCACCGCGGCAACGCAGTCGGAATGGATCTCTTCGCCGGTGAACGAGCGAGTGCTGACGGCGATTCGCAGCGGGCGGGGCGGGCGCATGATCGCTTCCATGAACGTGCCCGCGATCGCCGGCGCGTAGTAGGGCGCTCCGACGTCGGGCCCGGCCGTCGCATCCAACAATGCCGCCGTGTCGCGCACCGAGCGGGTGAGGAAACCCTCGATCGCCATGCCAGCCCAACCCTCGCCCGCTGCCGGGCCATCGGGCAGCATCGCCCGCGTCGGCTTGACGCCGAAGAGGCCGCAGGACGAAGCGGGGATACGCACCGACCCGCCACCGTCGCTGCCATGCGCCATCGGCACCACTCCAGCCGCGACTGCTGCCGCAGAACCGCCACTCGACCCACCGGCCACATGGTCCGGGTTCCAGGGATTGCGTGTTGGCCGGCCGTACACCTTCGCCTCGGTGGTCGCGCCGATGCCGAACTCGGGGCTGGTGGCGCGCGCGAACGTAACAAGACCCGTCGCTCGCAGTCGTACGACCAGTTCGCTGTCGTACTCGTAGCGGTAGCCCTCGTAGAGCTGCGAGCCCATTGATGTCGGAAAGTCGATTGCCTCGCCTCCCAGATCCTTGAGTAGGAACGGCACACTAGTGAACGGCCCGTCCGGCAGGCCCGACGCGATCGCTGAGCGGGCAACATCCTCCTGCACGTGCACCACCGCGGCAATCGTCCCGTCGGTGGCCGCCACGCGTTCGAGCGCTACGTCGAGCAGCTCGTCAGCGGTGACCTGACCGGCGCGCACGAGCGCCGCCAACCCCAACCCGTCGTACCCCACGTACTCGTCGAACCACATCGCCGGAGCGTACGCGTCGCGCTCCTGGCCGCATCACACCGTGCTCAGGCCGCGACAGGAACGCAAGAAACGGGGGCGAGCGAGCGCGAGCGGTAGGCTCTCGACACGTTCCCTTCACTCGCAGGAGCGTTTGCCATGCCCGTCACAGTTGTCGTTGGTGCCCAATGGGGCGACGAAGGCAAGGCCAAGGTCATCGACCTGCTGGCTGCCGAGCACACCCATGTCGTTCGCTATCAGGGTGGCCACAACGCCGGGCACACGGTGGTCGTCGGCACCGAGCGCTACGCGCTGCAACTGATCCCGAGCGGAGTGCTGTACCCGCACATCATTCCGGTCATCGGTAATGGCGTGGTTGTCGATCTGCCGACGCTGTTCAAGGAGATCGACACGCTGCAGGGCCGCGACATCGACTGCTCGAAGTTGAAGGTCAGTAGCCAGTGCCATCTCATCTTCCCGTGGCATCAGTCGCTCGACGCGCTGTACGAACAGGGTCGCGGCGACGACCGCATTGGCACGACACTCAAGGGCATCGGCCCGGCATACGCCGACAAGGCGCGCCGCATCGGCATCCGCGCCGGCGAGGTCCTCGACCCGGCGTCATTTGCAAACTCGGTGAAGGTGCAGACCGTGGCCCACAACAGCGAGATCATTGCGCTGGGCGGCGAGGAGCTGGACGTCGATGCGATCGTGGCGCAGTTCAGCGAGCTGGGCGCACGCCTGGCACCGTATGTGTGCGACACCGTCGAGATGCTGCACGAGTCGCTCGACCGCGACGATGCACTGCTACTGGAAGGCGCCCAGGCGACCTTCCTCGACCTCGACCACGGCACCTACCCGTTCGTCACGTCATCGAACCCGACGGCAGGTGGCGCATGCGTGGGCACCGGCATCGGGCCGCGTTATCTCGACCGCATCATCGGCATCACCAAGGCGTACTGCACGCGCGTGGGCAGCGGCCCGTTCCCTACGGAACTGCTCGACGAGTTGGGCGACAAGCTGGTGGAGATCGGTCGCGAGTTCGGCACCGTCACCGGCCGACGCCGTCGCTGCGGGTGGCTGGACCTGGTGATGCTGCGCAAGGCCGTGCGCATCAACAGTTTCACCGAGCTGGCGCTGACCAAGCTGGACGTGCTGGACACGTTCGACGAAGTGAAGGTCTGCACCGAGTACGACGCCGAGGGCCAGCCCGTCTACGCCGTACTTCCCGGCTGGCTCACCGACATCAGCGCCGTCACCACGCTGGAGGGGCTGCCCGAAAAGGCGAAGGCGCTGGTGGACCTGGTGGAGAAGGAAGTCGGCGTTCCGATTCGCATCGTCGGCACCGGCGCCGAGCGCCACAGCTACGTGGTCTGGCAATGATCCCGCGCTACACGATGCCGGAAATGGCCAACGTCTTCAGTGACGTCGCCCGCTTCGACCGCTACCTCGAGATCGAACTGTTGGCCACCGAGGCGCATGTGGCCCTGGGCATCGTGCCTGCAGCCGACGCAGCGGAATGTCGAGCACTCGCTCCCACGGTCGACGATGCGTTCGTGCAAGCCGTCAGCGATCGCGAAGCCATCACCGACCACGACGTCGCTGCATTCGTCGATGTTGTACAGGCCGCCATCGGTACACCGGCCAGCACCTGGATTCACTACGGGCTCACCAGCAGCGACGTGGTCGACACTGCGTGGTGTTGGATGATGCGCGACGCATGTGACCAGTTACTGGCCGCCGCCAACGAACTACTGCGCACGCTGGTGCACATGGCGCGCGAACACCGCAAGACCGTGATGATCGGCCGCACGCACGGCATCCACGCCGAGCCCACCACCTTTGGTGCGAAGGTCGCACTGTGGGCGCTACAGGTCGACCGCGATCGCGTGCGACTGCGCGCCGCCCGCGACTCCGTGGCCGTGTGCAAACTCAGCGGCGCTGTCGGCACGTACAGCAACATCGATCCGTCGATCGAACGGCATGTCGCCGATGCACTCGGGCTGAAGGCCGTCCCCGCAACACAGGTGATCGCCCGCGACCGCCATGCCGAGTTCCTGTACGCCTGCGCCACTGTCGGCGCGACCATGGAGCTGATCGCCGTCGAGCTGCGTCACCTGCAGCGCACCGAAGTGCGCGAGGTGCAGGAAGGTTTCAAGCCGGGCCAGAAGGGCTCCAGCGCAATGCCGCACAAGCGCAACCCGATCGCCGCCGAGACCATCACCGGACTGTCGCGCGTGTTGCGTGGCAACCTGCAGGCCGGCCTACAGGACGTGGCGCTGTGGCACGAACGCGACATCTCGCACAGCTCCGTCGAGCGCATCGTGCTGCCCGACAGCGCAATGCTGGCGTACTACGTGCTGCGCCGTATGAATCGCCTGCTGCAGGGTTTACAGGTGTTCCCCGAGCGCATGCAGACCAATCTGGATGCCAGCTTCGGCTTGGTGTTCAGCCAGCCGGTACTACTCGGTCTCGTGCAGGCCGGCATGACGCGCGACGACGCCTACCGCATCGTGCAGGAGAACGCCGGGCGAGCGTGGGATGAAAGTCGCTCATTCCGCGAACTACTGGAGGCCGACCCTCGCGTCAGCGTTTCGGCAGGTGTGCTGGCCGAAGCGTTCGACCTGCGCCGTTCGGTGCAGCACGCCGGCCACGGAGTCGATGCGCTGGACGCCCTCGCCGTCTAGGAGTACGTGGCCGTGAGGTTTGCGACGGGGCCGTCCGTGCCACGAGAAACGCATTCTTCGCTTGCCACCAACGCACATACCGGGGCGAAGTGCTCGGGTCACCTCGAGGACGCCGGGTCGTACTGCTCCGTGGCCGGTGGCGCGATAGCGGGCATCACGCGCTTGTCGTTCGGCTGAGTACGATCGGTTCGTGACCACCCTCGACGTCCTCGGCCATCCCACCTGGTACACGGCGCAGGGAGCCGGTGCCGAGACTGTGCTACTGCTGCACGGTGGGCTGTCGAACAGCGATGCGCTGCTCGACAGCATCGGCGGACCACTCGGTGAACACCGGCGGGTGGCGGCGTTCGACCGCCGTGGACACGGCAGGACCGCCGACACGCCCGAGGCCTTCCACTACGAGTCGATGGTCGACGAAACGATCGCAGTCATCGAGCACATCGGCGGCCCCGTTCACATCGTCGGTTGGAGCGACGGTGGCATCGTTGGTCTACTCCTTGCGCTCCGCCGGCCGGAGCTGGTCGGACGGCTCGTGGCTATCGGCGCGAACTACCACTGGAATGTCCTCCCGGATCTCACCGCTGCGGCCGCTTCGCACGACGCAGGCGGTAGTGGTGGCACCCACGCGGAAGTAGCCGGGGACAGCGACGACACCCCGATGGACAACCCGGTCGTCGCGCTGATGGCGGCGGAGTACGCCGAGCGCTCACCCGACGGCCCCGACCACTTCGCCGTCGTTGCCGCCAAGGGCTTCCACCTCTTCGGCATCGAGCCCGAACTGACCGTCGAGGACCTCGCGAGGGTGTCGGTTCCCGTGCTGCTGATGGCCGGCGACGACGACCTCATCCCGCTGAGCCACACCGCTGCGTTCTTCGCAGGGCTACCCGAGGCCCAGCTTGCGATCGTGCCAGGAGCGTCACACGCACTGCCGCAGGAGCACCCACAGGAGGTCGTCGGCCTCATCGAGCGCTTCCTGGGGTCCGAGGTCCGCCCCCGATGATGATGCCCAACCTGCGCCGCTAAGGCCACCGTCGGCCCACAGAGAGCGTAATCGTTCGACCAGTGGAGCAGAACGCACGCCGAGCCAGTCAACCGTGCCCTCGCTTACACCTCAAACCGTAACGAACGTCTCGAGAACCGACGGCCAGCGCATAGGTGACGCGATCTGGGCGCACGAACAAGTACTCACCATTGCGGACAGACACCACCCGTACGAGTCAGGCACCTTTGGAGATACCAGCGGACTTCAGCACCGCCGGGTTGATGCCGACAGCACGCCACGCAGCAAGTGAGACACCCGTGCGCTCGCCGTACGCCTTTGCGACCTTGACGAACTCGGCTTCCAGGGCGCCCATGTCAACTGTGGTGCCCTTATTTGCGAGCTCGGCCTGTAGGTCCATGCGCTCTTGCACGAGACGCAGTTCTTTCACGGCATCGGCACTACCGATTTCGCTGTCAATGGCGGCCAACCGCTTGGCAATCGAATCGGGTGTGCGCTTTCGGCCGCGCACTGGCTTGTTGGCGCGCAGCGCTTCGAGGTAATCGCGAACGACTTTTCCTTCGGTACGGCCTGTTGCCAAGGCAGCTTTGTGTGCATCAGACATCGGACTTTTCGGACCACGTTTTGCCATAGATTTCAGCCTAGTAACAACGCCAACTAGTCTCAACCTTTCTGGAAAGACCGGTCGATGGAACTGAGCAAGCTTTTCGAACTCGAACCTCACGGGCCCGATACCTTTGTCGGAATCGGCCCGCAGTATCCGTGGGGCGGCCTGTTTGGTGGTCAGATCGTGGCGCAGGCGTTACGCGCTGCGGCGGCGACAGTAGAGGCAGCGCAACAGGTGCATTCGTTGCGCGCCTACTTCATCCGTCGCGGCGACCACATAGAACCCATCCGGTTCGAGGTCGACCGCATTCGCAACGGCCGTAGCTTCTCCACTCGCCGCGTCGTTGCCCGCCAGGCCATCGGCGCAATTCTCAACCTGGAGGCGTCGTTCCACATGCCGGAGGACACGGCCGATGTGCAGACCGTGCCGATGGACGCCACCATTCCCGGCCCCGACGAACTGGTCAGCGATGCGTGGTCGGCGGCGTTCGATCGCCGCAGCGTGCCGCGCAACCAACTGCCCGACGAAGTACGCACGGGCACGGGCCGCAGCGCGGCCTGGATGCGCGTCACCGCCGCGCTCGACGGCCCTGGTAACGACGATCAATTGTTACACCGCTGCTGGCTGGCGTACATGAGCGACGACATGCCATCCGACACTGTGCGCGCCGCACATCCCGACTTTCGCGACGCCGATGGGCATGGCACCACGTTTACCGCCAGCCTCGACCACACGATTTGGTTCCATCGTCCAGTACGCGCTGATCAGTGGCACCTGTACGACTTCAGTTGTCATGCGTTCACCGGTGCACGCGGCCTGGGTATCGGACATGTGTTCAGTACCGACGGCACACACGTCGCAACGGTTGCGCAAGAGGTACTGATGCGCGACGCACGTCGGCGGTGACAACAATCGCGATGGCAGCAGCAAGACTGAGCGCCATGTCTTCGCTCGACGGCTTGGCCGACCAGATCAACACCATCGCCCGCCTCACCGGCACGTTCACCTTGCGGTCCGGCCAGATTGCCACCGAGTACTTCGACAAGTACCGCTTCGAGGCACAGCCCACACTGCTGAAGGAAATCGCGGAGGCGCTCGCACCACTGATTCCCGAGGGCACGGAAGTGTTGGCCGGTCTGGAAATGGGCGGCCTTCCCATCGCGACCGCGTTGTCGCTGCACACAGGGCTGCCCGTGGCGTTCGTCCGCAAGGAAGCCAAGCAGTACGGTACCGCCCGCTTGGCCGAGGGTGCCGAGATCTCCGGGAAGCGTGTCACCGTGATCGAAGACGTCATCACCACCGGGGGCCAAGTGGTCATCAGCACCAACGACCTGCGCGCCCTGGGCGCCATCGTCGATCATGTCGTGTGCGTCATCGACCGCAGCCCGGACAAGGCCGCAGCGCTCACAGCCGAGGGCCTCACGCTGCACGCACTGCTCACTCGCGCACAGCTCGACGCCGCCGAAGCCCGCCGCACACCCTGAGCCAACTCCAGCACAGTTTTGCGTACAACTTTCGCGCTCACCACCCCAGGTCGGAACGCGACAGAGTTGAGGTGAAACCGATCAGCGGGGGAAGAGGACGCCAGGGTTGAGCAGGTTGGTCGGGTCGAGGGCTTGCTTGACCGCGCGCAGCGCGGCGTAGGCGGCCGGGCCCTTCAGGCGCTCCAGCCACTCGGCCTTTGCCACACCGATGCCGTGCTCGGCGCTGATGGTGCCGCCGAGGTCTATCGCCGCGTTGAGTACGTGCTCGCGTAGCTCGGCCGTTGCATCTCCGGCGCCCAGCACGTTGATATGCAGGTTGCCTTCCGCGAGGTGCCCGAAGATGACCAGTTCGGCCTCACGCGGAACGGCTGCCCGCACCCGGCGGACAAGCCGGTCGAGATGCTGAACCGGCACCGCCACGTCTAGCTTCAGCGGCATGCCACGAGCACCGATTGCGATCGTGATGTGGTCGCGAATCCTGTAGAGCAGATCGCGCTGAGCGCCGACGGCCAACACTCCGCGTTGGTGTTCCAGCAGCGAGGCCAACTCGTTCGTTGGGTCATGGTGCGCCGCACAGTCGACCATCACAAATGCTCCGGCTGACGCGGGATCGAGCGGCGCCTTCACGGAGAGGTAACTGCATGCAATCGCGAGCGCCTCGGGCAGGATCAATTCGACGGCATCGAGGCTGGGCAGCTCGCGCAGTCGCGGCAGCAACGACACGGCGTCGACCAGAGAGTCGCAGGCGATCAGCGCTGCGGCCGTCGATCGATACCACGGCACCAACTTCAATCGCGCCGCGGTCATCACGGCCAGCGTGCCTTCGCTACCGACCAGCAAGCTGGGCAAGTGCGGGCCGGCAGTCTCCTTCGGCAAACCCTCCAGTTGCGTGGCGATCGAGCCGTCGGCGAACACGGCCTGCACGCCCATCACCTGCGCGCGCATGGTGCCGAAGCGCACGACGCGTGAACCGCCCGCGTTGGTGTTGACCGCTCCACCAACGGTGGCCGTTGCGCGAGCACCCCAGTCGACGGCGAAGTCCAAGCCCGCAGCGCGGGCATGCAGCTGGAGCTGTTCGATGGTCACGCCGGCGCCGGCGGTCACCTGCAGCGACAGCGCATCGACTGGCCCAAGTGTGGTGAAGCGCTGCAGCGAGAGCAGCACAGCTCCGCCGCGCGGCACGCTGCCGCCCACCAATCCCGTGTTGCCACCTTGAGGTACCACCGCCACACCAGCGGCCGCACACACGCCCAACACGGCCGCCACTTCCTCCGTCGACCCTGGCCGCACCACCGCCGGGGTGGTGCCCTGCCACTGACGCAGCCAGTCGGTTTCATACGTCGCACGTAGATCTGCGTCGACCAACACGTGGTTCGCGCCAACGACATCGCGCAGGGCGGCTACCAGCAGGCTGCTCACCGCGTGTCAGGCAACGATCTCAGCGCCCGCCGGCAGCTCCTGCAGCAATGCATCGCTGACCCAACAGCGCGTCATGTGCAGCGTGCTCTCGATTCGCACCACCCGTTTGGGCTGGTCGAACGCACGACCACACATGCTGAGCGCTGCCTTCACGCAGTCGTCCTCGGTCGGCAGTACCATCGGCATTCGACTGCGCCGCACGCCGGCAATGCCGGCGGTGAAGCAGTTGACATACGTCTTTTGCCAGTCGATCTGCTTCGCCAGCGGCAGCGGAATGAAGTCGGCGAAACCAATGCCCAGCGCGTTGCCACCAGACACGGCCGTGAGGTCGAGCAGGACGATGGTGCTGACATCGGGCTCGGCCAGATCGGCCAGGCCGTGCACCCAGAAACGACCGGTCACATTGGGGTCCATGGTGGTACCGCTGATGTCTTTGCCGCCCTTGTCGATGATCAACACATCGACCTGCGGGAACGGCAGCGCGGGCACCAACGTGCGGGCAAAGTCGGTCAGCTCGATCTCGGCTGGCCCGCCGACCTCGTCGGCCGTGAGCGCTCGGAGGCGCACCACATCGCCGCTGGCGGATTCGATGGTGCCGACGCCCCCGAGCAGCCGGCCGCTCGCGCGCAGTGCGGCGATGCCATTGAGGATGCGACTGCGCATCTCCTCCGGGCCGCACGCATGGATCTGCGCGGCACCCGGCTGCTTACCGAAACCGACGACCGCCATCTTCGTGCAGCCGGATTCGATCGGCCCCTTGAAGCACGTGTGCGGCTTGATGCGATTCACCGGGAAGATCCGGTCAGCGCCAGCGGCGTGACGGTCGAGGTACAGCGGCATGCCGTCATCGGTGCGAGCAACTTCCACGGTCTCCATGGTCGCCCGAATCTCGGCGCCGATGGCCTCCTCGGTCATGCCAAGGCTCTCCAACATCTTGCGTTGACCATTGGCCTCGGCACCACCGTGGCTGCCCATCGCCGGCACGACAAAGGGCTCGGCGCCCAGCGTGCGCAGCCCGCTGATGGTGCCGCGCAACAGCGCCACGCGATCCGTCAACCCGCGGCTGCCCCCACCGACGGCAATGGTCATCCCAGGCGTCACCGACGCCGCGAGACGCAACACGACATCGGCATGAGCCGCCGCTTCCACGTCGACGATCGGCTCGCTGTGGGGCAGCGCGAGGCGCACCTCGGTGAGCGCCGGCACCTTCAGATCCGGGTGGAAGGGCAGCTCCACCCCCTGTTCCAATTCATCCCAATTCACGATGTAACCGTAGTCCTGAACGGCTCGTTGGTCCCGATTCCTCGCACCATGTCATGCCGCTGACGCCTCCCACGCAGTCAGGGCATGACATGGTCGCGAGACGATCTACTCGATGATCATCTTGTCGGTGGCGGTGCGGCCGAAGGTCTCAGGGGCGTACATCTCCTCGGCGCGAGTTGGTGGCACCACGAACGTGCCCGGCGTGGTTGCGCGAGCGATGTACGAATAGGTGTACGTGCCAGCCGGCAGCAGCGTGGTGAAGGCTTCGGTGCGGTCGTCGCGCAACTGCTCGTATTGGAACCAGCGGCCCCACCAACCGTCACAGCACGCGATGGTCCTCGCCTCGATCGCGATGTCACCATCCGTGGGTGCAGGAGCAGCCTGGGTCACCAGCAGCGCAGGGTTCAGGCTCTCCAGCCCGGCCGGCAGCGGGTCGACGAGGGCGACGTGCGTGCGCTGGCTTTCGGCCACCATTGTCAGCGTGACGCGCACGCGTGCACCGGCCTTCACGCGCCACGTACCGTCGGCATCGCGAGCAACGTCGGCGGGCGCGTCGACGGCCTCGTAGATACGGTCGACCACGAAGCCGCGATCGAGTGCCTCCAACTGCAGGTCAGCGGGCGCATAGCGCAGGCCGATGCGGTAGTACATGCGGCCGCTGCCATCCTTCGCCAGCACCAAATCACTGTCACCGGCATCGATCAACTCGCTTGTCGGAATGGTGATGCTGGCCCTGTCTGTCTCACGACCCTGGAACGTGTGCTCACCGGCGAACTGATTGCCGAGCCACACTCGGGCCACGAAGTCGGGGGTCTGCGCCTCGTAGGTATCGAAGTACGACTTCAGTGCGAGCAGGATGAACGAGTTCTCCTGCACGTTGTTCCAGCGGCCCTTCACCTTGTTCGCCAGCAGACCGGCGACCACCTTGGGGATCAGATCGCTCTGTGGCGCGTTGGCAATCAGTGCGTCCAACAAGATGCCGTCGGTGCGGCGATCGCTCTGCATGATCAGGTACGAACTGTCGCTGTAGGTGGAGGTGAAGTTGGCGGCGCCGGCGGTTTCGACAGCGCGGTTGTTGATGGTGCGTTCGATCTCGGCGCGCGTGCCTTCGTCGGCGACCACACTCCACAGCCAGGCCATCGCATCGACGGCCAAGTCGTCGCGATGGTCGTCGTACAGACTCTCCGCCTTGGCCGCATCGCGGTCGCCGGCGAGGTTCCGTACCCAGAGCGCGTACGAGCTGACCGCCACCCGCTCCTGGGGGCCGTAGTACGACGGGAAGTGCGACTCGATGTCTGCGATGTAGGCGAGTGCCAGATCCAGGGCTGCGCCGGGTACCGCGTCACCGGCATCGCGAGCGAGCAACAGCGCATGCGTGGCCTGCACGGTGAGGAACGGGTCGACCTCGTCGTACTTGCGCCAGTACGGGAAGCCGCCGTCGTCGTTCTGCAGCGCGACCAACGAGGCGATGTCGCTCTTCATCGACACCGAGATATCTGCGGCGGTCGGCAAGCCTTCGGCGTCGAACGCATCGAGCACATCGGCCAGCGCGGCGATGGCGATGATGCGCGAGGCGTACGCGTCGGTGCTGGTGTAGGGATAGTCGTGTAGATACAGCACCGCGTCGGTGAGCGCCTGCAGTGATGTACTCGACGTGGAGACCTCGAGGCCACCGAAGTCGGGAATCACGTCGGTGGGTGCCAACAGCGGCTGGTCGACGGCCCCATCATCGATCACGCCGTAGGTCGCGAACGCTTCGGCGGTCGCCGGCGTGTAGACCGGAAGTTCGACCGTCGCCGAGTCGGCGAGGTCGCCGCTCACCGCCGTCACACGGAACCCGGCGGTGCCCACCTGGGCAGTTGTCACTGGGAAGCGGACTTCGATGCGGTCGTTGGCGGGCACCGTCACCTGCATGCCGGCAGGGCCGACGAGCGTGAGGTTCGACGTCTGCAATACGACGTCGACTCCCAGTGGCGCATCGCTCTGGTTCTGCAGCACGACGGGCAGCTCGAACGCGTCACCGAAGTTGGCGAAACGAGGGGCCGACGGTCGCACCGCCAGCGGCAGGCGAGCGGTGATGTTGCTCTCGGTACTGCCGAATCGGTCAGTGCCACTCACCGCAACGACCATCACCCGATAGCGGGTGAGGTTGTCAGGCAGCGTCACGTCCACGGTGGCCGTGCCGTCGGCGGCAGTGACAACCGTCGGGTTGAACAGCGCAAGTGCATCGAAGTTGGAGCGCACGTCCACAGGATTCACGCCGCCGGTCGCGGCCAACTTGTCGTCACCGCCAGCCCTTTGGGCGTCAAAGCTGGTGCTTTCCGTGGGCGCCGCGTTGTCGCCGGCGGCGGCGGTAGTTTCCGTCGCGGCCGCGGTGTTCTCGCTTGCCATGTCCAGCACGGTGCTCGCCGGAGCGGACGTCTCGCCGCGCAAGCGTGCGGGGTCCTGAAGGCGGATCTGCTGGCGCCCGTACAGTGCGTTCACCCAGTCGTAGCCGGGGGTGTAGAACACACTGAGCGGATCGGCGAGGGTGTAACCGGAGAGAGCCAGCACGGCCTCATCGACGACGACCACCGCGAACTCAGCGCCGCGGACAGGTGTTCCGTTGGCGTCCTTCACCGACACGTCGATGCTGGTCGACTCACCGGGCACCAGCTCCGTCTCACGTGGAGTCGCAGTCACGTCCAGCGTGCGCGACACCGGAGGCACCGACAGGGTCATACTGCCGACCGCGTATGCAGGGCGTTGCGGTACGTCGGTCGCAACGCTGCCATCGTCGTTCGTCCGCGTGGCGGCACCGACGACCTCCAGGTTCAGCGAGAGCTGCGGCACATCGGCTTCCGTGATCGGCACCTCCACCACAGCACTGCCGTCGACGAGCTGGAAGCGGATCGTGTCGCGAATGCCGTTGCGGCTGACGGTCACCAGCCCCTCGCCAGTGGCAAACGGAGCCTGCACCAACAGCTCGGCCGTGTCGCCGGCTGCGTACGTCTCTTGCGACGGCACCACCGTCAGCACCTGCTGGTCGACGCCACGCGTCGGCTGGCTTTCGGCACCACTGACCCACGCCGTGGTCTCCGTGCGATTGCGGCCGCCGTGATCGTCGGTGACCACTGCCGTCACCTTGTACTCCCCCCCGACCGCCGTGTCGAACTCGCAGGTCGTGGCCTCTGCGTCTGAGGCCACCGTGCATGTCTGCGGGTCGAGAACCGTCTCGGTCCACTCGCCATCGACGTACGTCGACTCGACGCGACCGGCAACGACGTCGACCGAGACCCCGGCGAGCACGTCGCCATCGATGCCGGTGACGATCGCCTCGATCTCCAACGGGTCGCCCTGGCGTACGAATGCTCGTGTCGCACGCAGACCGACGTAGCGGTCGGCCGCATGTACCAACAGATCGGTGGTCGACGCCCATGCCTGACGGTTGACGTCGGTGATGGTGGCCTGGGCGCTGATCGCCACCGGTAGGTCGGGCAACGTGCCATCGGTACCTTCGAAGTCGATGTTCAGGTAGTGCGTGCCCGAACCGTCGGTGGTGCCGCGATACTCCTTCACGGTGGTCTCACCACCGGGTCCGCAACATGGGCCGATGTCGCTCGCGTAATAGCTGTCGCCATAGAAGTTGTTGCCGAAGAGCCACCACGGAATCCAGATGCCGAACGTGAACTCGTCCCAACCTGGCGGCGCGTAGGTGGTGGGCGTCGTGCTCACCGACCAGTCGGTGGGGGCGTTCGCCAATGGACCGCCCGCGTAGTAGGCACCGGTGGCGGCCAGCGTGGCAGGCCGTGTGCTCAGGAAGGGCTGCGTGCTTTCCGGCCGAGTGGTCACCTCGAATTCGGGGCGGCGATACTCCTGAATCTGGAACTGATGCCAGTTGCCGGCGTCGGTCAGGCCTGGCTCGTCCTTCAACGTCAGCAACAGCGATGCGGGGCCGACGTTGGCCGTCGTAGGTAGCTCCAGCTCGAGGTCGAATCCACCGAGCGCACCCAGCGGTGCCTCGCCGCTCAACAGTTCCACGCCGTAGGAATCGCTGACCACGTACTGCACGGTTGCGCCAGCGCCGAGGGCCTTCAGTTGGGCATCGCTGCTCAACGTCAGCCGACGCACCCAACCCTTGACCCGCATGGTTTCGCCCGGGCGATAGACCTGGCGATCGTCGAACACGTACCAGCGCGACTCATCACGAACTTCTTGCCGAGTCGCCTGCAAGCCGACGATCGCCGAGTCGTCACCACGAGTCGCGACCAGCACCGGGCCGAACGGAGTGGACGATGGCAGCGGCAGGTCGAAGGTGGCCAGACCTTCTAGATCGGTGTCACCGACTGCACTGCCATCCATCGCGAGCGCAACGTCAGCCAGCGGCTGGCCGGAACGGAGATCGGTTGCCCATGCGATGGAACGCGTTGCATCAGAGAACGCATCCAGTCCGATCTGCGTGCTCTGCACCCAGGTGAGCGCAGGGCGATTCTGCCAGTACTCACTCGAGTTCGGCGAGATGGCAGGTACTGGCTCGACCAGGACGATCACGTGGCCCGGCGTGCCACCGAGTACGTCAGTGAGGTCGATGGGCGTATCCAGCGTGACGTTCTCGTCACCATTCGGCTTGATCGTCACGTCGGACAGCACGTCCCACGTTGGGTCCTTGCGGTTCTGATCGTCGAGCCCGTAGAGGTAGTCCAGGTAGTCCTTGAAGTTGGCAGGGTCAGCGGCAAACACACGTACCCGCAGCTCGTCGTGGCCCACCGTCAAGAGCGACAGCTGCTGGTCGTCCAGGAACGGGTCGAGGGTAGTTATCTGGTCGTATTGCTGGATACTCGGCAGCGCCGAGCCGACCTTGATGGTGACGTCGGTGTCCTCGCCCAACGTCTGCCCGTAGAAGTCGGTGAACGAGCCGGGGACAGTGACGGTGTATTCCGTGTCCGGCTGCGTCGCGCCCTGAATCACCAGTGTCGTGTAGCTGAGGTTGACAGACAGCCCAGCGAGCTCGGGCGAGATCTTCACGGCGTCGACATCGCTGGCGTCGAGATCGAGCACGTTGTTGAACTCGACATACAGCTGGCTGCCGGGTGGGCACTGGTTGTCATACGCACACGACGAGCCGACAACCTTGAGCGCGGCGTAGGTGCGGCCCGAGAACGCCTCCGGTTCGGTGGTCGTTGCCGGCCCTTCCGCAGACGGCGTGCCGGGGCCAACCGTGAGGGTCACTGCTGTGTCGGCGGGAAGCTGGTTCACCGGGCGAACGGCAAGCCAACGTCCACCTTCCGCATTCGAACTCATTGCCGTCGCAGTGTCGTCGGTGGCGATCTCGGCAGCGGTCGCAAGCCGTATGGCGACATCGTCGCCGCTGGCTTCGAGGCGAATCGTCGCCAACACAGCAGCAGGGTCGACGCGCTGATCGAACTCGACCACGAAGATCTGGTCGCGGAGAATCTGATCGCCCTGCGGCACCAGTGACACCACCGTCGGCGGTGGTGTCGTGAAGTCGAACGACTGCTCCTTCGCCAGTGCGCCACCTGCCACGGATTTGGTACCGGCCGGCACCGTGACCGTGAAGGTCGTGGCCATCGGCAGCCTGTCGAAGGCCTCGCTGTGCGCTTCGAAGCGCAAGGTGCGAGTGCCGATCCATTGCCAGGTGCCCGCGATGTCCGGTGAGATGGTGACCGGCACGTCCAGCGCATTCACCTGGCTGACCGTGCCGACCGGCACCATCGGCTGGTTGAAGGTGATGGACACGTAGGGAGCGATCGGTACATCACCCTCCGGCTGCACGCGCAGTACTTCCAGCGGCCCGTTGTCGACCGGTACCACCGGCGTGGTGTCCACCGGCGGGAAGGCTTCGACAACGGTGTTGCCGGTGCGCGGTGGCGGCGTCGACTGGATGGGCCAGTTGAAGTCGGGTTGCTGCAGTTCGGCGTCCAGCCACTCGGGCAGGCGGGCGATGATCTCGTTGATGCGCTGCTCGTCCAGCTCTGCACCCTCGACCACGGGGGTCGGCGTCGGCGGCGCCACCTGCGCCTCGCCCTCGGAGAGCTGCAGGCCGAAGACGCGAGGCGCGACGCCATCGCCAGTTGGCTGGTCGGGGTTGGTCACCGGCGTGGCTTGCGTGCCTTCACCGGGCGTCGATGTGGTGGCGCTGCCCCCGCCATCGCTGCAGGCGGCGACGACCAAAGCCATCACTACAAGAATCGCCCCGACTCGACGGATCGTTCGCTGTGCCATCGTATTCTCCTCACCCCATGCAGAACTGCTGCCCGTTGGACGTCGCCAGCGAGCACTTGGTTCCGGCCACGACCGTATTCGTTGCGATGACTACGCTGCGACCGTATGGGGACATTGCGAAAGATGATTGCCGTTGGCGCGCTCTTCGGTTTGCTGGTTGCGTGTGGCGAAGAGAATGACAGCTCGGTACCGACCGACGCGCCCACCACTGCGGCGCTGACTGAGACGGTCGTGGAGACGACGGTCGCACCCGACACCACGGTCGCACACACTGCCGCCGACACGACGCCCGCAGAGACCACGCCCGACGCCACCGCCGCATGGGAGACGATCGTTGCGCCCGCCGACTGCATGTGTGGCGACGGCAGCGAGTTCTCGTACTTCGTCCGCAAGGCCAACCCGGCGAAGGTGATGTTCTTCCTCGAGGGTGGCGGCGCCTGCTTCAGCGCCGAGACCTGCGACCCGGCCAACCCTGCCTACAAGACCGAGGTCGGTGGCGGCGCCGGCACCGACGGCATTTTCGATTTCGACAACCCGCTCAACCCGTTTGCTGATTACTCGGTTGTGTACGTTCCGTATTGCACCGGCGACGTGCACGTCGGCAACACCAATCACGACTACGGCAACGGCGTCGTGGTGAACCACAACGGTTACGTCAACGGCTCTACCGCGCTGAACACGCTCGTGGAACTGTTTCCCGACGCCACCCAGTTGGTCGTCACCGGTGAGAGCGCAGGTTCCGTTCCCACGCCGCTGTTCGCCGGCCTCGCGGCCGACCTGCTGCCCGACGCGCACATCACCGTTCTGGGTGACGGGTCGGGCGCATACCCCGACATCCCGGGTATCAACGCCGTGATCGGCGATGCATGGGGCACGATGAGGGCTGTGCCCGACTGGCCGACCAATGCCGATGTCACCGTCGAGAACTGGAGCCTGCCCGGTCTGTATGTGCGGGCCGGAAAGCATGCACCGGGCATCACGTTCGCCCGCCACGACTACGCCTTCGACCAGACCCAACAGTACTTCGCGGCGCTGGCAGGCATCCCGGCCGACGACCTGGTCTCGCTCATCGATCTGAACGAAACGCAGATCGAGGCGGCCGGCGTCACCCTGTGGTCGTTCATCAGCCCCGGCGACAGCCACACGGTCCTAGGCAGGGCCGAGTTCTACACCGACGAGGTCGACGGCACATCGCTGCTGGAGTGGGTGACCGCGCTCGTCGCCGGCGACACCGTGGCCGACGTGCACTGCGCGGTGTGCACCACATGACATCGCCGCCCCTCACGTCGCTACAGAACATCGTCGTAGTCGGTGCGTCGCTGGCTGGGCTGCGTGCCTGCGAGACGCTGCGGCAGGAGGGTTTCGACGGCAAGGTCACCCTCGTCGGAGCCGAGAACGAGATCCCGTACGACCGACCCCCGCTGTCGAAGAAGCTGTTGGCCGGCGACTGGGAGCCGGACCGCATTCGCCTGCGCAAGGATGAGGACTTCGAGTCGCTGGGCCTGACCTTGCGGTTGGGCGTGCGGGCGGTTGCGCTCGACACGTCCACCCGTACCGTCTCGCTCGACGACGGTTCAGCAGTCACGTACGACGGGTTGATCATTGCGACTGGCGCGTCGCCGCGCAAGTTGCCAGACCAGCCTTCGCTGCACGGGGTGGTGGAACTGCGCACGCTCTCGGACGCACTCGGTCTGCGCGACCTGACAGCCGATGGCACGGCGCGCGTCACCGTCATCGGCGCCGGCTTCATCGGGTTGGAGGTCGCGGCCACGGCACGCGCTCGCGGCTGCGCCGTCACGGTGCTGGAAGCCGCACCGTCACCCCTGATTCGTGGGTTGGGTGTGGACATGGGCACGGCCGTCGCCAGCGTGCACGCACGCAACGGCGTGGAACTGCGTTGCGGGGTGCAGATTGCCGGCATCGAGGGCACCGATGGGCAGGTCACCGGCGTTCGCCTTGGTGACGGGTCTCTGGTCGAGAGCGATGTCGTGCTGGTCGGGGTAGGTGTGGCACCCAACACCGACTGGCTGGCCGACAGTGGGTTGACCATCCGCGATGGCATCGTGTGCGACGCGACCCTGAGCGTGGGCGCGCCGGGTGTGTACGCGGCCGGCGACTGTGCTCGCTGGCCGAATGGAGTGTTCGCCGGGTTTGATGACGAGGAGATGCGCGTCGAGCACTGGACCAACGCTGCCGAGCAGGGCGCGGCGGCCGCCAGGAATCTGCTCGCCGTCGCGCGCGGCGAGCAACCCGCGCCCTACGTGTCGGTGCCGTTCTTCTGGAGCGACCAGTTCGACAGTCGCATCCAGTTCGTCGGCCGGGCCCACGGTGGCGACGAAGTGCATGTGTTCGCGGGCAGTACCGAGGGGGCGTTCGCCGCGCTGTACGGGTACCAGGGTCGGTTGCGAGGCGTGTTGGGCGTCAGCAAGCCAAAGATGGTGATGCCATTCCGGGCGTTGGTCGCCGCCGGTGCCACCTGGGAAGAAGCCCTCGCCACAGCAGAAGCTCTCACAGCGCCTGCGTGACATCGCGCCGGCCCAGCCGAACTGACGCGCAATTTTTCCACAGCACCAGGTCCTCGACCCAACAGCGCGTCACTTCGGGCGTATCGGGCTCCCGTGGGACCTGCGTGACATTGGTGACACAAACTTGACAAGGTTGTGTTCAAGTTTCATGACGCTACGTTGTGACCATGTCTGACACGACAACTTTCACGTCCAACCCCACGACCACTCTTCTTCCCACCCTTCGGCTTCCTTCGGTGGTGCTCCCCGGCACCGTGGTCACCATTTCGCTCGACCACGACGACACTCGGGCCGCTGTCGAGGCCGCTGGTCGCGGCGATGGCCGCCTTGTACTGCTGGCCGAGGACGACGCGATCGGGGTCGTCGCACGGGTGCCCAACACCGCCACGCTCCCCAGCGGCCAGCAAGCCGCCATTGTTCAAGCCGAGCGTCGGGCTCGCATCGTCGCACTCCACCCCGGTGAGCGCGGCGCCGACCATGCCGAGGTGGAGCTGATTGCTGATGCCCGTCCAACACCGCGAGTGGAAGCCGCCACCCGCGAGCTGCGGGTGGTCTTGGAGGAGATTGCCAAGCTGCGACACAGCCGTCGCCTACCCGAGATCCTGCGCTCCATCAACGAAGCCGGCGCGCTGGCCGATGCGGTCACCACATGGAGCGAGGCCGACGACGAGCGGCGCGCACAGGTACTGCACACGGTTGACATCGAGCAACGTGTCGCGCTGCTCACCGAGTGGGCGCGCCAGCACATCGCCGAGCTGCAGGTGAGCGCACAGATTAGAGCCGACGTCACCGAGGGTGTCGACAAGCAGCAGCGCGACTACCTGCTTCGTCAGCAGATGACCGCCATTCGCAAGGAGCTGGGTGAGGGCGACGACGATGTGGTCGGCGGCTACCGCACCAAGCTCGACGAACTGCGCGCCCACCTGCCGGAGAAGACGGCCGCCTTCGTGGCGAAGGAGATTGATCGGCTCGATCGGATGAGCCAGCAGTCGCCCGAGCACAGCTGGGTGCGCACATGGCTGGACCGTGTCTTCGAGATGCCGTGGACCACCCGCACCCCGGACCAGTTGGAACTCGACAGCGCTCGCGCGCAGCTCGACGCCGACCACCACGGTCTCGATGACGTGAAGGACCGCATCGTCGAGTTCCTGGCGGTGCGCAAGCTGCGTGCCGAGCGCGGGGTTGCCGAGACCGACGGCCGCGCTGCGGGCACGGTGATGACACTGATCGGCCCTCCCGGAGTTGGCAAGACCAGCCTCGGCGAGTCGATTGCAAGGGCGATGGGTCGCAACTTTGTGCGGGTGTCCCTCGGCGGCGTGCGCGATGAGGCCGAGATCCGTGGCCACCGTCGTACGTACGTGGGCAGCCAGCCGGGGCGCATCGTGCGTGCCATCATCGAGGCAGGCTCGATGAACCCGGTCGTGCTGCTCGACGAGGTCGACAAGGCCAGCCCCGGTGGGTGGGGCGGCGACCCAACAGCAGCGCTGCTGGAGGTGCTCGACCCTGCGCAGAACCACACGTTCCGCGACCACTATCTCGAGATCGAGCTCGACCTGTCACAGGTGGTGTTCATCGCCACCGCCAACGTCGCCGACACCATTCCCGCACCGCTGCTCGACCGCATGGACCTCATCCGCCTCGATGGCTATACCGAGGAGGAGAAGGTGTTCATCGCGCAGCGCTACCTGCTGCCTCGGCAGCTCTCACGCTCCGGCCTCACCGCCGACGAAGTGACCGTCGAGGACGACGCTATTCGCACCACCATCAGCGGCTACACACGCGAGGCTGGCGTGCGCTCACTGGAGCGCGAGCTGGGCAAGCTGACCCGCAAGATTGCGGCGAAGGTGGCAACTGCCAGGCAGTCGCCACCCGTCAACGTCGGCACTGCCGATGTGCGCGAGTGGCTGGGACGGGCGAAGGTCGACGACTCGATTCCCGAGCGCACCAACGTCCCCGGTATCGCCACCGGCCTTGCCGTCACCGGTGCCGGCGGCGACGTCTTGTTCATCGAAACGACAGCCTTCGAGCTGGCACAGGACGGCGAGCCGACGCTCACCCTCACCGGTCAGTTGGGCGACGTGATGAAGGAGAGCGCGCACATCGCGCTGTCGTATGTGCGCTCGCACGCCGCCGAGCTGGGTGTCGACCCGGCGACGATGGCCAAGCGCGTGCACGTGCACGTGCCGGCCGGCGCCGTCCCCAAGGATGGTCCGTCCGCTGGTGTGACGATGACGACCGCGCTGGTCAGCCTGCTCACCGGCAAGCTGGTCAAGCCCACACTGGGCATGACCGGCGAGATCACCCTGCAGGGCAAGGTCCTGCCCATCGGTGGTGTCAAGCAGAAGGTGCTCGCCGCTCACCGTGCGGGACTCACCGAAGTGGTGCTGCCCAAGCGCAACGGACCCGACCTGGAGGACGTGCCGGAGAAGGTACGCGAACAGATGACGTTCCATCTGGCCGACACCTACGCCGACGTGCTGGCAGTCGCCTTCGCGTAATCGCCCAGCGAAGGTTGCGGCCTCAACTGCGGCTGCCCCGGAACGCTACGTACAGTTCTGGGAAGCCCCAGTTGCACCGGCATGCATGTCGCACGACGAGTAATCAAGGGGGCTCGGTATCGGTCGCTGCCACAATGGCCACCATGCTGCGCCCCTTTGTCGAAGTCGACGTCTTCACCGGCGTGCCCTATCGGGGTAACCCGCTGGCAGTCGTGCTCGACGGAGCCGGGCTGGGTACGGAGGAGAAGCAGCAGTTCGCCACCTGGACGAACTTCTCCGAGACGACGTTCCTGCTGCCGCCTACGGACCCTGCCGCCGACTACCTGGTCCGGATCTTCACCACGACCATTGAGCTGCCTTTCGCGGGCCACCCTACCCTTGGCTCGTGCCACGCCTGGCTGGCGAACAGTGGCGAGCCGAAGAGCAGCGACCGAATCGTTCAGCAATGTGGGGCAGCATGACGAACGACAGCGAACTCGCCCATGACTTCGCCCGTGACGGAGCGGTCTGCACTCGCGGACTCGTCGACGCCGATCTCCTGCAGCGCGTGACGAATGCTGTCGAGGCCAACCGTGCCGACCCCAGCGAGTTGGCGCAGGTGGCCAGCCAGAGCGACGACCCGGGCCGTTTCCTCGAGGACTTCTGCAACTGGCCGCGCTTTCCCGCGTACCTCGAACTCGCGCAAGCGACGGCCCCCACTGCGCAGGCACTGATGGGTTCGAAAACCGTGCGGCTCTACCACGACCACCTGCTGGTGAAGGAGGCCGGCACCCGCCAGCCCACACCGTGGCATCAGGACCAGCCGTACTACGACGTCGACGGTCGCGATGTCATCAGCATGTGGCTGCCAGTGGACCCGGTACCGCGTGCGAGCACGCTGGAGTTCGTCGCCGGTACGCACCTCGGCCCGTGGCTGATGCCGCGCACATTCATGCAGCGCGAAGCCAAGTGGTTCGAGGAAGGCTCGCTGCAGGATGTCCCCGATGTGGAGGCGGATCGCAATGCGTTTCCGATTCTCGGCTGGGAGCTACAACCGGGCGACGCAGTCTTCTTCCACGCGCTCACGCTGCACGCCTCGCAGGGCGCCTCAGGGCTTCGGCGCGTCCTCTCGATTCGATTCCTCGGTGACGATGCCACTCGCATCGAACGCAAATGGCGGTGCAGCCCCCCGATCCCTGCTGATGCCACGTTCCCCGACCTGCTCGCATTCGGGACCAAATAGGTAGTCAGGTACTCATGACAGCCTGCGGTCGCGCGGTGCACAGTATGCACATGTCGTACCAACCCCCCTTCGCGTCCGGCGACAATCGTCCGCGCTCCACGCCGATTTCCAACGATGCCTTCATCGCACCTCCGATGCAAGAGCCGGTGCCACCGACTGTCAGCTCGTTCCTCGGCAACGACGTGCCAACCCAGCCGGCGTTCGCCGGACCGAAGCGCAAGCGCAGCTGGGGCTGCGGCATCGTGGGCCTCGTCATCGTGGCCGCAGGGATCGCGGGCATCGCTGCTGCCGTTACCGGCGTGATGAAAGCGAAGGACTCCGTCGACAAGGCGCTCAACCAGAGCATCGAGCTGTCCGATCCGAATCTGTCGGACAACGACCGTGCGGTGCTCGGTCTCACTGGCAGCGAGCAGACCATGTTCGAGGGCAGCGCGCCGGGCGCCGTCGCCGCAGCGTTCGACGCCGCCATACCTGGTGAGCCGACGATGCTCCTTGAAATGCTGCTGTACCCCGACTACGCATTCGCGACCGCGCAGAACAGCATCCTGCCGGATCACTTCGACGAGTACGGATGGCGCACCGGAACCGTCGGCGCACCATCGCCCGAGCAGAACGATGCGGAAGCGGCGAATGCGGTGTTTTCCGTCAGCGAGGTGAACTGGGCAGGTTTGAGCGCGCTTGTCGCGGACGCCGTGAACGTGACAAAGGTCGAGCAAGGCGCAGTCACACATGTGTCGGTGAGTCGCGACACCTTCTCGCCCGACCTTGCCATTGTCATTCGCGTCTACGTCACCGGCCCGCGGAGCAGCGCCTTCATCGAGGCCGACGCCGATGGCACCGTCACCCAAATCTTCTAGGCTTGCGCGCATGACAGCGTCGTCGCATCTTTCCAACGTGTGGTTCTCCGTTACACCGCTGCAGGTGTCGCACGGGCAGGGGTGTTGGGTCACCACCACCAGCGGTGAGGAGTACCTCGACTTTGCCGCGGGTATTGCGGTCAACTCGACCGGCCATGCGCACCCGGCGGTTGCTGCGGCCATCGGTGCGCAGGCGCAACGGTTCATTCACGCACAGGTCAACGTGTTCAAGCACGACCTGCTCGAGCCCCTGGCCGCCAAGCTGGCCGAGCTCTCACCCGGCGAGATCGACACGTTCTTCTTCGCAAACTCCGGTGCCGAAATCACCGAGGGCGCCATCAAGTTGGCCAAGCAGGCCACCAAGCGGCCGCACACCATCGTGTTCGCCGGCAGCTTCCACGGCCGCACCCACATGGCCATGGCGATGACCACCTCCAAGACCGGCTACCGCGCCGGCCATGCGCCGCTGCCCTCAGGAGTGTTCGTGGCCCCCTACCCGGACCCGATGGCACCCGACCAAGAGGCCGAGGTTGCGAAGGCGCTCTACGGCTTCGACCACTTACTGAAGAGCATGACGGCGCCGGAGGAAACGGCAGCTGCCATTCTCGAGCCCGTGCTCGGTGAGGGTGGCTACATCCCGGCGCCAGCCGCGTTCATCCACGGCCTCGTCGAGCGTTGCCGGCAGCACGGCATTCTCTTCATCGCCGACGAAGTGCAGTCCGGCTTCGGTCGCACCGGCAAGATGTTCGCCGTCGAGCACTACGGCATCGAGCCCGACATCATCTGCATGGCGAAAGGCATTGCCAGCGGCTTTCCATTCGCCGCCCTCGGCACGCGTCGCGAGCTGGACGACAAGTGGCCCACCGGCAGCCACGGCGGCACCTACGGCGGCAACGCAATGGGCTGCGCGGCGGCTCTGGCCACTATCGAGATCATGGAAGACCCTGCGTTTCTGGCCAACGTGAATGCTCGCGGCGCGCAACTGCAGGCCGGCATCCGCGAGCTGCAGCAGGAGCACAGCACCATCACGGACGTACGTGGGCTGGGCCTGATGGTTGGTACCGAGTTCGACGACGGCGCCCGCGTCAGCGCGATCACCAAGCATTGTCTGGAGGAGGGCCACCTCATCTTGATGAACGCCGGCACCTACGGGCGCACCCTGCGCTGGATGCCGCCGCTGGTGGTCAATGAGCGCGAGATCGACCTTGCACTCGCCGCCTTCAGCGCTGCACTCAAGGCCACCGCCTAGATGCCGCGCCTCGACGCCGAGCGCATCGCGCTCTGGCGTCAATTCGGTGCCGTGTCGGTGGCGTTGCAACGCCGCCTCGACCAAGTCATGATCGAGGAGCACGACCTGCCGCTCAGCTGGTTCGACGCGCTCACCGACATCCGCGCCGCGGGCGGCTCCATTCGCGTCCACGAGCTGTGCCAAGTGTTGGGCGAGGTGCCCAGCAGCTTCTCGCGTCGGCTCGATCGCATGGAGGACGCTGGCTTCCTTCGTCGCACACACACTCCGCAGCCCGACGACCGGCGAGCCGTCACCGTCTCACTCACCGCCGATGGGCGCGCAGAGTGGCGCGACGCCAACATCACCTACCGTCGCTTCGTACAGGAGAACTTCGCCAAGAAGCTCACCGAAACTGACATCGCCGCCCTGCAGCGCATCTGGTCCAAGCTCACCTGACGTGGGCTACGAGTTGGTGATCTTCGATTGCGACGGGGTCCTGGTGGACAGCGAGCGACTGACCGTGGAGGTCGAGGCGCGCATGCTGACCGAGATGGGCTGGCCGATCACCGTCGAGGAGATCGTGCAGCGATTCGTTGGTGGCTCTAGCGACCACATGTTGGCCGAGGTCGAGAAGAATCTCGGCCGCGAGCGCACATTGGAATTCGACCGCGTGTCCAGCGACGAGATCGCAACAGCATTTCGTGACCGGCTGCAGCCGATCGACGGCGTTCGCAACCTCGTCGAGTCGTTGCACGCTCGCGGGCTGCCCACGTGCGTAGCGTCCAGCGGCAGTCATCGCAAGATGCAGCTGACGCTCGGCGTGGCCGGGCTGATGCCGTTGTTCGAGGGACGGATCTATTCGTCGTCGGAGGTGTCGCGCGGCAAGCCGTGGCCTGACCTGTTCTTGCACGCCGCCAATGAGATGGGCGCCGACCCAAGCCGCTGCGCGGTCATCGAGGACAGCATCAACGGCACCTGCGCCGCTGTGGCGGCAGGGATGACGTGCTTCGGATATGGCGGCGGGCTGACCGCGCCGGCGGATCTGCTGGCTGCGGGTGCGGTGCTCTTCGCGTCGATGAACGACCTCGAGGCGTTGCTGGCCTAGACAGTCTCGAGCTGCGCCCGTAGCACGTTGAAGACGGTGCCATCCATCCGCAGTGAGGCGTCGGTCTCGTAGCGATTGCACAGTTCGTCGAACCGGCTGTCGGGGTCGACGGTCAACGCAGCGATCCCGTCGAACAGCTGCGGTTGCGCCTCAGTGGGTTCCGTGCCAGGTTGCCAGCCTTCTCCCCACACATCCCACGGCAACATCTCCACCTTGTTGAGCGAAGCGAAGTCGAGTCGCAGGTTGCCCGCAATCCAGAAGGACCCGTGCTCGTTGATCGAAGAGAGACCGCAGCGCGCATCGTCCAGTTCCCCACGGCACCACGCTTGCCATGCATGGCCGGCGGTGACGAACTGCTGATCGGTGATGTGGAACGGGTCGTCAATGGTTTTGATCATCGGTAGCCACACTTCGTCGAGTTGCGCGTCGACCATCTGCCACCCGGATTCATCGGCGTTCCAATACTCAGCCACCCAATGGTCCTCGAACCACCCTGGTCGGAAGTACGCGCCGAACCCGCACCGAGCACGCGCCGGAACACCAGCGGCCCGCAACAACGCAACCGTGAGTCGGCTGTATGCGTGCAGCGGGCGCCGACTCGGCTGGCTGCAGGTCGTTGTTGGTGGAGCGGCCGGTTGTCGACGGCCCGTGCGATCGCGAGCAGCCGCGCGGCATCGCGTTCATGGATCGCTTCGGCCTGCATCGACGTGAGATGCGCGCCGTAGAGCGACTCCGCGAGCAAGTCGTACACCAGCAGTCCTTGCACCGTTGCGACGACGTCGCGGATGTCGCGTGACGAACCATCACAGTATCGGGCACTCGTCGCCCGCAACGGTGGCTGCCGCTGGCCCGGTTGTCACATCCCTGCCGCCTGGTGCGAGGCCGATCATCTGCTGCCCTACGAAGACGGCGGCGCCACCGACCTCGACAACCTGGTGCTGTGGTGCTCCCACCACCATCACGAAAAGCATCGCCCCGGCGTGCAGGTACGTGGTGACATAGCCGACCTACGGCTCTGTCTGGCAAACGGCACGGTCGTCCACTGCCCACCCCGCGGACACACGACCAGATCCGAGCGAACCCGACCAGCCTCGGCGGCGGCCTGAACGCACGGGCTCCGGCAGATCACCAACGAGGGTGAACCCGGCTAGCGCAATTGCGACCCACGGCCCACCCGGCCGTGGGTATCCGTGCGTCACGATTCACCTCATTCGGACGCGAGGCGCACCTCGCGGATGCGAAACTCAACTCGGCGCGCTCAGCTCCGATTAAGTGCAGACACGCTCGCGCGGGCAGACTCTCCACGAGTTCGTAATCGCCGGGAGCACGCACATGTCCAACAACACCGCCGTCATCGTTGACGCCGTTCGCACCCCGCTGGGTCGCCGCAACGGCAAGTTGAAGGACTGGCACCCGGTAGATCTGGCCGGCGAAACACTCAAGGCGTTGCAGGAACGCACCGGCGTCGACCCCGGCTTGGTCGATGACGTGATCATGGGCTGCGTGATGCAGATCGGCGAGCAGGCTGTCAATGTCGCTCGCAACGCGGTCCTCGCCGCCGGTTGGCCCGAGCACGTGCCCGGCACCACCATCGACCGCCAGTGCGGCAGCAGCCAGCAGGCCGCCCACTTCGCCGCGCAGGGTGTCATCGCCGGCGCGTACGACATCGTGGTGGCCGCCGGCGTGGAAGTGATGACTCGGGTGCCGATGGGTTCATCGATGGCCGACGGCAAGTTCGGCTTTCCCTTCGGCCCCAAAGTCGGCGCCCGCTACGCCCCGGAAGGTGGCTTGGTACCTCAGGGCATCTCCGCCGAGATGATTGCCGACAAGTGGGGCCTCACCCGCGACGACCTCGATGCGTTTGGCGTGCGCTCACAGGAGTTTGCTCGCCGCGCCACCGACGAGGGCCGTTTCGCCCGCGAGATCCTGCCACTGCTCGGGTCCGACGGCGCGATGATGACCACCGACGAAGGCTTGCGCGACACCACGCTCGAGTCGCTGTCCAAGCTGAAGCCGGCATTTCGCACGGAAGAGGACGGGGGGCGCGTCACCGCCGGCAATTCCTCGCAGATCACCGACGGCGCCTCCGCGATGCTGATCATGAGCGAGGCCAAGGCCAAGGAGCTCGGCCTCACGCCGCGGGCCCGTTTCGTCAACTTCAGCCTCGCCGGCGACAACCCGCGCATGATGCTGACCGCACCCATCCCCGCCACGCACAAGGTGCTCGCCCGCGCAGGGCTCACCATCGACGACATGGATCTCACCGAGATCAATGAGGCGTTTGCATGCGTCGTACTTGCGTGGGAGAAGGAACTGCACCCCAACATGGCAACGGTCAACGTCAATGGTGGCGCCATTGCGCTCGGCCACCCGCTGGGCGCCTCCGGCGCGCGACTGATGACCACGCTGCTCTGCGAGCTGGAACGCACGGGCGGCCGCTACGGCCTGCAGACCATGTGTGAGGGTGGCGGCATGGCAAACGCCACCATCATCGAGCGACTCGGCTGAGCAACAATCCTCGCGACGACCCTCGCGACAACCCTCGAGCAAAGGGTCAGATAGCCTGACGGGCATGCCGTCGCTGTCCACCATCATTTGGGTGCTCGTCGGCCTCGGCGGGGGTTACGTCCTGTGGAAAAGTGGCATTGGCATGCTGCGCAGTTTCACCACACCAATGCCGGCGCCGCCCCCGGCGGGCGAGATGCGCAGGATCAACGTCAGGTATCGCTGCACCGTATGTGGGTTGGAGCTGAAGATGATGTTGGCCCCCGACGAAGACCCGCCGCCACCGCGACACTGCCTCGATGACATGGCCATCGTGGCACCACTCTTCGAATAGGTTACCCACAGGCTGTGGATAACCCTGTGATGTAATTACATCACTGTGACTCAAACCTTTGTGTCAAGAATGCCACCTCACGGCCGCAGGTCAGAGCCCGACAGTTTTTGCGCACCGATGCGATTCGGGGCTATTTCCACTTGGTGGCGGTGAACAGGCCAGCCAACATGAAGCACAGCCCCACCAGTACCGGGGTGTTGGTGTTGTTGAACGAGGGGATCAGATAGCGCGACAGAATGGAGAGCGCTCCGAGGCCGATGAACACGGCCATCATGATGGGCACCCACTTCGGGCTCTCGTAGTGCTCCTTGGGCGTCGGCGGCGTGTAACGCGACGACTGACCGATGGAGCTTTCGTGATGCGGAGCCTCTTTGGCCATCGACGTCACCTGACCGGGCTTGGTGCCCTTCGGTGTCACACGGCCAGTTGATTTGCGTTTCGGAGGAGCCACGGCGGGAGAGTCTAGGCCAACACATTCGACAACGGCCGGTCTCACCGGGCAGGCTGTAACCGTGCCTCGCGTTCTTGTGATCGACAGCTACGACAGCTTCGTGTACAACCTTGTTCAGTACCTCGGCGAGCTCGGAGCCGAACCCATCGTCGTGCGTAACGACCAACTGACAGTTGACGAGGCGTTGGCGACGGAGCCCGATGGCGTGTTGCTGTCACCTGGGCCCGGGCGCCCAGAGGACGCCGGCATCATCTGCGAGGCAATTCCCGCCTTCGCCGCGGCGGGCATTCCTGTCCTGGGTGTCTGCCTGGGCCATCAGGCCATCGGCCATGTGTACGGCGGCTCGGTGGTTCGTGCCCCGAACCTGATGCACGGTAAGACCTCCCCGATCGCGCACCAGGGGACGGGCGTCTTCGAGGGCTTGCCGTCGCCGCTGACCGCAACCCGCTATCACAGCCTGGTCATCGACCCGGCGACGATGCCCGCGTGCCTGGAAGTGACGGCGCTGTGCGATGACATCGTGATGGGGGTGCGCCACCGCGAGCTGCCCGTCGAGGGTGTTCAGTTCCATCCGGAAAGCATTCTCACCGGCGCCGGCCACGACCTACTGCGCAACTTTCTGCGCCGCACCTAGACCTCGACCGTCGAGAGAAGGCCCTAGGTAGCTGGCGGCGCGACCATCGTCGTCGTCGTGGTGGTAGTCGTCGTGGTGGTAGTGGTGGTCGCAGGAATCGTCGTGGTCGTCGTCGGCGGAATGGTGGTGGTGGTAGTCGCCACAACCACTGCCTTGCCGA
>Ga0105044_10001438_pt1 | contig 31783 bp, 24 predicted proteins | sample MAT01_FD_78092 | JGI IMG/M metagenome (GOLD analysis project Ga0105044, IMG submission 78092) | Freshwater microbial communities from Lake Fryxell liftoff mats and glacier meltwater in Antarctica - MAT-01 | ecosystem: Environmental > Aquatic > Freshwater > Ice > Liftoff microbial mat | place...
CGTGAGAATCGTGAAGCCATGTGAGTCTACCGTTCTGGGGTCAAACGAGGGTCAGAAGAAACTGTACCACAGTAGGACACCAAAACACCCCGGCGAGTTTCCGCCGGGGTGCTGAGGCATCGCTTACTTCTTGTCGTCGACGATTTCGTAATCGGCTTCGACCACTTCCTCCGCCTTGGCGTCGGCAGCGCCGCCCGAGGCCGGCCCCTCGGCGCCGGCGGCTGCTCCTTCTGACTCTGCCGCCTGCTGCTGGTAGAACGCCTGGCCGGCTTCGCTGTACGCCTTGGTCAGCTCTTCCTGGGCCGTGCGGATCTCGTTGATGTCATCGCCGCGGAGCGCCTTGCGGGCTCGCTCGATCGATGCATCGATCCGTTCCTTGAGCGGCGCGGCCACCTTGTCGCCCCACTCCTTCACGTTCTTTTCAACTTCGTAGGTCTGCGAGTCGAGACGATTGCGGATCTCGATCTCCTCACGACGCTTCTTGTCTTCCGCCGCGTTCTTCTCCGCGTCCTTCACCATCTTGTCGATGTCGCCATCGGACAAGCCGCTCGACGCTTCGATGCGGATCTTCTGTTCCTTGCCGCTCGCCTTGTCGCGCGCGGTTACGTGCAGAATGCCGTTGGCGTCGATATCAAAGGCGACTTCGACCTGCGGCATACCGCGCGGGGCGGGCGGGATGCCCGTAAGCTGGAACTTGCCGATCGTACGGTTATAGACCGCGAGATCGCGCTCGCCCTGCAGCACGTGAATTTCAACGGTCGTCTGATTGTCATCGGCCGTCGAGAACGTTTCCGCTTTCTTGGTCGGAATGGTCGTGTTGCGCGGAATGAGCACCGTCATCACGCCACCGAGTGTTTCAATGCCGAGTGACAGCGGTGAAACGTCGAGCAGGAGGACGTCCTTCTGTTCGCCGGTAAGCACGGCGCCCTGAATGGCCGCGCCAACGGCAACCACTTCGTCCGGATTCACGCCCTTGTTGGGCTCCTTGCCGAAAAACTCCTTCACGACCTGCTGGATCTTCGGAATGCGCGTCGACCCGCCGACGAGAATCACTTCGTCGACTTCCGACGGCTGCATGCCGGCGTCCTTGAGCGCCTGCTTCATCGGCTCGAGAGTGCGCTGGATGAGATCGTCGACGAGCTGCTCGAACTTGGCGCGCGTGAGCGAGTAGTTGAGGTGCTTCGGACCCGATTGGTCGGCCGTGATGAAGGGCAGGTTGATATCGGTGCTGTTGGCGCTCGACAGCTCCATCTTGGCCTTTTCCGCGGCTTCCTTCAGACGCTGAATCGCCATCGGATCTTTGGACAGGTCGATGGCCTGATCACGCTTGAATTCGGCCACGAGCCAATCCATCACGCGCTGATCGAAGTCGTCGCCGCCCAAGTGGGAATCACCGTTGGTCGACTTCACTTCGAACTGGCGGGTGCCGTCAACATCATACAGCTCAAGAACCGAGATGTCGTACGTACCGCCACCCAAGTCGAATACGGCGACCTTCTCGTCCTTCTTTTTGTTCTTGTCGAGACCGTAGGCGAGTGCGGCTGCCGTCGGCTCGTTGATGATGCGGAGCACGTCGAGACCGGCGATCTTGCCCGCGTCCTTGGTTGCCTGGCGCTGTGCATCGTTGAAGTACGCCGGAACCGTAATCACGGCCTTGGTGACTGTGTGGCCCAAGTAGTCTTCGGCCGTTTGCTTCATCTTCTGCAGGATCATCGCCGAGACTTCAGGCGGCGTGTAGCGCTTGCCACCGACTTCGACGGCGGCCACATCGTTCGGGCCGGCGACAATCTTGTAAGGGACGCGAGACTGCTCGCTTTGGGCGTCGGCGACGCGGCGGCCCATGAAGCGCTTGATGGAGAAGATCGTGTTTTGCGGATTAGTGACTGCTTGACGCTTGGCGATCTGCCCAACGAGGCGCTCGCCATCTTTCGTAAAGCCGACGACGGACGGCGTGGTCCGTCCACCTTCGGCGTTCGGGATCACGACTGGGTCTCCACCCTCGAGCACGCTGACAACCGAGTTGGTGGTGCCGAGGTCGATGCCGATAACTTTCTCTGCCATTGCTTCCCCTATTTGGCGATAAGACGTCGAAGACGACCGACTAGCCGTCGTTCGGCTGCGTAAGGAGCAAGGGGTGGGCCGCAGTTACGCTGCCGTGACGGCGGAAGTGGTTTGGATACTGCACCTTTCACTGCGCCGTTGTGGCAGCCTGCCTCTTCGGCACTCCCCTGACGCGATCCAATGTTCCCGATTAACGACGAAAACCCGACGCTCCGAACGCCATGGATGACGATCGCACTGCTCGTCGTGACTTGGGCGACCTGGTTCTACATCCAAGGGGGCGGGGCGTCGGCGCAGTCGCTGGCGATCAGCATCTGCAATCTCGGGCTGGTTCCAGGCGAGCTGACCAGGATGGCGCCACTGGGTTTCGGTGTGCCGCTTGGCCGCGGGATGGCGTGCGTGATCGACAACGAGCCGATCAACTGGGCGACACCGATCATCTCCGTGTTCCTGCACGGCAGCTGGACGCACATCATCGGGAACTCGCTCTATCTCTGGGTCTTCGGCAACAACGTCGAGGACAGCATGGGACGCGGGCGATTTCTGGCGTTCTACCTGATCACGGGTGTATTGGCGGGGCTGACGCACATCGTTGTCGATCCATCGTCACCGGTGCCCACGGTTGGCGCATCCGGCGCGATATCCGGCGTCATGGGTGCGTATCTCGTGCTGTATCCATCGGTGCGTGTGCGGACCTTCATTCCGCCCTTTTTCCTGATCCGCTTTCCCGCCTGGGCCGTGCTCATTTTCTGGTTTGGCGCACAGTTGCTCGCCGGGCTTCCGCAACTCTCGATGCTGCGACGCGACGTCTCCGGTGGCGTTGCGGTTTGGGCTCACATTGGCGGGTTTCTCGCTGGAGCAGTGCTGATCAAATGGTTCGTGAATCCAGCGTTTGTGCGGCGCAGAAAGGCGGGAGGCGACGCAAAAGTGGTTTGGTCATGAACCACTAAAATCGCAGGGCACGTAACACGTCAGCGACAGTCATGGCGCAGAAGGGCCCGGTGACGCAATCGTTACAGACTTCGCCGTTCCTGTGAGTGTGCGGGCGGCGCTTCATTCCCAAGTCTTTGCACAGCGCTTTTGATCGTGCGCGCGCAGGCGATTGTAGCGATTCCTCAGCCATCGGGTATTTGTGAAGCTCTTCTCCAAAGACGAAACGTTTTTCGATCATTTCAAACAGCTTGCGGTGCATATCGGCAGTGCTGCGGCGCTGCTGAAAACACTGTTTGAAAATCCGTCTGATTCCGTTCGCATTGCGACGACCATCAAGAAAGTGGAGACAGACGGGGATGCGATCGTGCATCTCATCAATCTGCGCATCGATACCAGTTTCGTGACGCCGCTGGATCGCGAAGACATTCATCTGCTGGCCAAGCGACTCGATAACGTCATCGATCTGATCAACGGCGCGGCGCGGCGCGTGGTGATGTTCCGGATTACCGAGTCGCGTCCGGGTGGTGTCGAGATGGCGGAGTTGGTGATCCGCGCGAGCAAGGAGATTCTTGCATCGGTCGGCGACGTCACGAAGCGTCAGGCGATGCTGGATCACGGCCGGACGATGAAGTCCATCGAAGAGGAAGGGGATGCCCTCTACGCGGAGTACGTCGGCGCGCTGTTCGCGGTGGAGATGCCCGCGATCGAAGTGCTCAAGTGGAAGGAAATCTACGATGCACTCGAACACACGCTCGACGAGTGCGAGGATGTTTCCAACGTCCTTGAAAGCATCGCGCTCAAGAACAGCTGATCGGTCGTGGTCTACTTCGTTCTGTTCATCGTCGCGATGGCCCTCGCGTTCGACTACATCAACGGCTTCCACGATTCGGCGAACTCGATCGCAACGATCGTCGGCACGCGCGTGCTGAGTCCATTGGCCGCGGTGATCTGGGCGGCATTTTTCAACTTTGCGGCACTTTTCGTCGTGGGAACTGCAGTCGCGAAGGCGTTCGGCGGCGGCTTCATCGATATGTCGATTGTCGACTCCAACGTCATTCTTGGCGGCTTGATCGGCGCGATTATCTGGAACCTGGTCACTTGGTGGTTCGGCATTCCGAGTAGTTCTTCGCATGCCCTCATTGGCGGGTACGCTGGTTCGGCCGTCTCCAAAGGCGGATTCGCAGCACTGTTGTGGGGCCCCAAGTGGATCGAAACGCTGTCGGCGATTGTCCTCTCGCCGATGCTCGGCATGTTGATGGGCTTTCTGCTGATGGTGCTCGTCTTCAACGTCTTCCGTGATGCATCGAACGCGCGCGTGGACAAGTTCTTCCGCGTCGCGCAGTTGACGAGTTCTGCGCTGCTTTCGGTGGCGCACGGCGGTAATGACGCGCAGAAGACGATGGGTATCATTGTGGCGCTGCTCGTGTCATCGAGGGCGTTGTTCGCCGCGCAGACGGGGTGGATGCATTTCTTCTATGTCGAGGATTTGCAAACGATTCCGCTCTGGGTGGAGTTGGCGGCGTACACCTGTATCTCACTCGGCACCCTGTCGGGTGGCTGGCGCATCGTGCACACTATGGGCACCCGCATCACGAAGCTGAAACCGGTCGGCGGGTTCTGCGCCGAAACGGGCGGTGCACTGGTCATTCTCGCGGCGACCAAGTTCGGCATTCCGGTGAGCACGACGCATACAATCACCGGCGCCATCGTGGGAGTTGGTGCGACCACGCGATTGTCGGCCGTGCGATGGGGCCTGGCCAGTCGGATCGTCTGGGCCTGGGTTATCACGATTCCTGCGGCGGCCATCATGGCCGCGGTTTCCTACAGGCTGCTCGCTGCGTTGGTTCACCTCTGACCCGTGATGAGACGCGCCGCGTCTCACTGCCCGGACTCTGAATGGCTCCGCTGTCCTCGCTCTCGCTGCCGTACCTGAATCGCGAGCTGAGTTGGCTCGAGTTCAACGCGCGTGTCCTTGAAGAAGCACTGGACGCGCGTGTGCCCTTGCTGGAGCGACTGAAGTTCTTGGCGATCTTCAGCACGAACCTCGATGAGTTCTACATGGTCCGCCTTGCGGGGCTGCGGCGCAAAGTCGCGGCCGGCGCGACGCAGTATCCGCCCGATCCCCTGACGCCCGCTGACCAGTTGGTCGCGGCACGCGCCCGTATCGAAGAGTTGCTGCAGCGGCGCCGGGGTGCCTTGCATGACCAGCTGCTGCCGGCGCTCGAGGCACATGGCATTCGGCTCGTGCGGATGAACGATCTCGCCCCCGATGAAGCGGAACGTGTCTCGGCGTTCTTCGAGGCAGAAGTGTTCCCGGTGCTCACGCCACTCGCGGTCGATCCGGGACATCCGTTTCCCTACATTTCGAATCTGTCGCTGTCACTCGCAGTCGAAATTCGCGATCCAGTAACCGGGCAGGAGCACTTTGCGCGAGTGAAGGTTCCGCGTTCGCTGCCGCGGTGGGTGGCGCTCGGTCGCCCGAATTGCTTTGTGCCGCTCGAAGAACTGATCGGATCAAACCTCGGCGCGCTGTTCCCGGGGATGCAGGTGCTGCGCTGCTTCACGTTCCGCATCACGCGATACTCCGATCTCGATCTCGGGCAGATGGATCAGCCCGAAGATCTGCTGGAGACCATCGAGCAGCAGGTGTTCCAGCGTCGGTTTGGGGAAGTTGTGCGTCTGGAAGTGCAGCGCGGCATGCCTGAAGGGATTCGTTCGCTGCTGCTCGAAGAGTTAGGCGAAGGCGAATCGCAGGAAGTCGCGCCGCTCATGCATGGTGACGTCCACGAGATCGACGAGCTGCTCGAACTCGGCGATCTGATGGCGCTCGCAGGGCTCGACATTCCGGAGCTGCGCGATCCGCCGTTCACGCCCGTCGTGCCGCCCGCATTACGCGATGGTACGCGCAGTATTTTCGACGCCATTCGCGAACGCGACATCATCGTTCACCATCCGTACGAATCGTTCTCTTCGTCGGTGGAAGCGTTTCTCGAAGTCGCGGCGCACGACCCCCACGTGCTCGCGATCAAGATGACGTTGTACCGCACGTCGGGCGATACGGCGTTGGTTCGCGCGCTGACGGAAGCGGCGGAGCAAGGGAAGCAGGTGGCCGTGCTCATTGAGCTGCAGGCGCGATTCGACGAGCAGAACAACATCACGTTTGCGCGCACCATGGAAAGTTACGGTATCCATGTCGCCTACGGATTGCCTGGGCTAAAGACGCATGCGAAGACTGCGCTGGTCGTTCGTCGCGATTCGGATGGGCTGCGTCGCTATGTCCACATCGGCACCGGCAACTACAACTCCAAGACCGCACGAACGTACACCGATCTCGGCTTGCTCACCTGCAACCCACAGATCGGCGCCGATCTGACGGACCTGTTCAATTCGTTGACGGGTGTTTCGCGGCAGAAGTTCTATCGCAAACTCTTGGTTGCTCCGGCAAATCTTCGCGAGCGCACGATCGAGTTGATCGATCGCGAGGCGGAGCACGCACGCGCCGGGCGGGGCGGGCGAATCATCGCCAAAATGAACGCACTCGTCGACCCGGGCGTGATTGGCGCGCTCTATCGCGCATCAAAGGATGGCGTAGAGATTGACCTGATCGTGCGCGGCATCTGCTGTTTGCTGCCAGGGGTGCCCGGGGTGAGCGAACGCATTCGTGTCATCTCGATCATCGGCCGATTCCTCGAACATTCCCGCGTGCTGTATGTCGCGAACGGCGGCGTGCCGGAGTACTACATCGGCTCAGCCGACTGGATGCCGCGCAATCTCGATCGTCGCGTCGAAGTGATAGTGCCGATCGAGGACGTCACATTGCACCGCCAGCTGCATTCGTTGCTGGAGACATGCCTCCGTGACAACCGGCAAGCGTGGGACCTTGGAGGCGATGGCGTGTACCGCCGTCGGCAGCCGGAGGGCAAGAAGGAGTGCGCCAGCCAGCAGGTGTTCATCAAAGACGCTTGGGGGCTCTCGGCGCCTGAGAAGGCCGCGCCGACCACCACCCGGCCCGCGCCACGTGCCAAAGGGAACGCACGAACTGAACGCGGACGTACGGAGCCGGCGCGCGACGGCTGATTACTCGCCGTCGCCTTCGTCGAAATTCACCACGGCGCCGTCAGGTCCAATCACCTCAATTGGGCGACCAAGCACCTGCTCGAGCAGCGAGCGTTTGCGGCTCGCGCCCCAGCACTCCAGCCGCAGATTCGCGGCGCCTTCGGCTTCACTCGCCGTGACGCGCACAACGTCCTGCGACCAGCGCACTTTCAGGCGCCCGACCGCGCCGACATGGCCGCGATCGAAGCCGTCCGCAAAACGTAGCAGGGCAGACAGTTTGACGATGCGCTCACGCAACACGCGATCGAGTTGTGCGAAGCGACGATGCTTCCGCTTGGGTGGCGAGCCGCGATGGTAACGGGCGACGTGCGCAATCGCGATCTGTTCGGCCGGTGTCATGCCGAGCAGTTCTGCGTGCGAAATGAGGTGAAAGGAATGCTTGTTGTGATTCTCGTAGTTGATGTGGTAACCGACATCGTGCAGCAGCGCGGCATCGGCCAGAATACGTCGGTCGACCGCGCCAAGCCCCATCCGCGCAGCGAGCGCGTCGAACAGTTGCAGCGACAGTATTTGCACCTGTCGTGAGTGCGGCGCTTCGTAGTGACACTTCTCGGCGAATTCACGCACGGAACGCTCGCGCGCAGCCCCCGGGTCGGCGACGACCGGTGTGACGCGCGCCGATTCGAGCAACAGCCCTTCGCGAATACCGTACGACGACGTGAGTAGATCGCGCGGGTCGAAACGCGCCAGCACTTCCGCGGCGGTGGCGAGACCAGCGACGATGATGTCCGCGCGTGCTGGATTGAGTCCAGGAACCTGCGTGCGTTCATCAGGGTCGAGTCGCTGCACCCAGTCGAGCACATGTTCAAGTTCGACGCGCGTGACGCGCGTGCCGTGCGCGGAGCGTACCGAGACACCAGCCCGATGCAGAACGATGCCAGCGAGGTTCGTGAACGTTCCGCCTGATCCGATCACGCGCGTGCCGCGCCAATCCTTGACGGGAACTGAGCGTCGCAACCCATCCCGAACGTGTTCGCGAAGCTGGCGCACGCCTTTGGGGCGCAAAATCGGAGAAAGAAAACGTTCGGTGAGTCGTACGGCGCCGAACGGAAGTGAGGCCACGCGCTCGATCAGGCCGTCCTTGGCCAGCACGAGCTCGAGCGAGCCACCGCCGATATCCATGACGAGCGAACGGCCTGAGCCCAGCTCAAAATGGGCGAGCGCACTCCGGAAGCAGAGGAGCGCTTCTTCGTCGCCGCTGAGGACGCGCACGTCGAACCCGGTCAATTCGCGGACACGCGAGGTGAACTCCGCGGCGTTAGTGGCATCGCGAACCGCGCTCGTGGCAACAATCTCGATGCGCGCCGCGCCATACTGCCGAGCAAGCATTACCATGCGCTGGACGGCGGCCACTGCCGCATCGAGGGCGGTCCGGCCGAGCTCACCCGTCAATTCGAGTCCTTCGCCGAGACGAGGCATGGCCTTCATTTCGTCGACGACGCGGATCTGACCGGTTGACGAGACATCGGCGATGATCTGACGAACGGAGTTCGAGCCGACGTCGATCGCAGCGATCCGGACATCGCCCGTAGGCGACGTATCCGGCACGAGTTTGGGTACGGTGCTCATGCGACTCCTTCGTCATAGCGATGGCGGATTTGCTTGCCTTCGGCGAGGTAGACCGCGTCTTCGCCGATGTTGGTCGCGAGATCGCCGACCCGTTCGAGGTTGCGGCTGACGAGCAGCAGTTCGAGTGACGGAGCAATGGTGCGTGGGTCGCCCATCATATGCGTGAGCAGGGTGCGAAAGATCCCTTCGTGCAACGCGTCGACCTGATCGTCCGCCTTGCCGACGGCGCGACCGAGTGCGCCGTCGCCGCGAATGAAGGCGTCGAGCGCGTCGCTGAGCATCGCTCTCGCGCGGCGAGCCATGTCCGCGATGGCGGGGACGGCGGGCGTCATGGCACGACTTTCAACGAGTCGCACGGCGCCTTGTGCGATGTTCACCGCATGGTCACCGACGCGTTCGAGATCGCTTGACACCTTGATCGCGCCGATAAGAAAGCGCAGGTCGCGGGCCATCGGCTGCTGCAGGGCCAAGAGTGAAATGGCGAGATTCTCCGCTTCGACTTCGATCCGGTCGAGCTCGCGGTCGGCTTCGATCACCGCTTCGGCTTTCTCCCGATCACGTTCGAGGAGCGCTTCGACCGAGAGATCGACGAGCGATTCCGCGCGCTCAGACATGTCAAGCAATTTCTGCTTGAGCACGGCGAGTTCGTCGTGGAAATGCCTGTACCCGCCGCCGTCCGGCATCAGCCCAGCCTCCCTGTAATGAACGCCTCTGTCCTTGCTTCGCGCGGGCTGGTGAAGAGTCGTTTGGTGCTGTCGATCTCCACAATGTGGCCGTCGAACAGTACCACCGTCTGGTCGGAGACGCGCGCTGCCTGATGCAAGTTATGCGTCACCAGCACGATCGTCAGGTCTCGTCGCAACTCATACAACATCTCTTCGATGCGCTGCGTCGCGACCGGATCAAGGGCGCTCGTCGGTTCGTCGAGGAGGAGCACTTCCGGATCGTTGGCCAACGCGCGCGCGATACAGAGTCGCTGCTGCTGCCCACCGGAGAGCCCCAGAGCACTCTCGCGCAGGCGGTCTTTCACCTCATCCCAGAGTGCGGCGCGCCGGAGTGCGTGCTCGACGGTGTGGTCGAGTTCGCGGCCGGTGGCCAACCCATTCAGACGTGGCCCGTACGCGACGTTGTCATAGATCGACCTGGGGAACGGATTCGAGCGCTGAAAGACAGTACCGATCCGTTGACGCAGCACACTCGTGTCCATCGACGGCGCGTTAATGTCTTCCCCATCGAGGAAGACGCGGCCTACGTGACGAAAGCCGGGAATGAGATCGTTCAGCCGATTCATGGCGCGCAGCAATGTGGACTTGCCGCAACCGGAGGGGCCGATGAGCGCGGTCACACTTTGCGGCGCGACCGCCAGGTTCACACCCGCGAGCGCCTGTGTGCCGCCAAACCAGGCGGAGAATCGTTCGACAACGACTCGACCTTCGTTTATTTCCCGATCACGTGTGTCAGGCGTCATCCGAAACGACCGGTGACATACGCTTCGGTCCGCTGATCGGCAGGTGTGGTGAAGAGCGTGCGCGTCGGCGCATGCTCAACCAGCTCACCATCAAGCATGAACGCTGTGGTGTCGGAGACGCGCGCGGCCTGCTGCATGTTGTGCGTGACGACGATGATGGTGACGCTGCCGCGCAGTTCATACACCAGCTCTTCGACGCGTTGCGAACCGAGTGGATCGAGTGACGCGGTTGGCTCATCGAGGAGGAGCACGGTGGGATCGACGGCGAGCGCGCGTGCGATACACAGCCGTTGTTGTTGGCCGCCTGAGAGACAGTGCGCACTGCGGAGCAGTTGGTCCTTCACTTCCGTCCAAAGTCCCGCCCGCGTCAGGGCGCGCTCCACGATGTCCTGCAACGCCAGATCTTCGCGCAAGCCGGAGGCGCGAAGGCCCGCGGCAACGTTGTCGAAGATCGAGAGCGTCGGGAATGGCGTCGGTTGCTGAAAGACCATGCCAACGCGACGACGCAGCAGGATCGGATCGACGTGACGCGCATAGATCTCTGAGCCGCCGATGCGAACGCTGCCCGCGGCCGTTGCGCCAGGCACACTCTCGTGAAGCCGGTTCACACAACGGAGCAGCGTCGACTTGCCACAACCGGACGGCCCGATGATGGCGGTGACGGCTCCGGCCTGACACTCGATTGACACGTCGCGCACGGCCACGCGTAAACCGTATTTCGCGACAAGACCGTGCAGCGAAACACTCGGCGCAACGCCGGCGCTCTTCGGAACACTCCGGACGCGCGACAAATCAGTCATCGCCGACGCCGGCGCGCGGTGTGACGCCCTGCGTAAGCGACTGGCGCGCACGCAACACCGCCCGCGCGAGCAGGCTCATAAGCGTGACCAGCAGCAGCAGGACGAGCGCACCGGCCCATGCCTGCGCGCGCCAGTCGTCATACGGGCTTTGGGCGTACGCGAAGATCTGCAGTGGCAGCGCGGCGATCGGTCGGGTTGGATCGAGCGACCAATAGGAATTGCCGAACGCGGTGAAGAGCAGTGGCGCCGTTTCACCAGCTGCACGGGCGATGGCGACGAGTGCGGCCGTGACGATTCCCGGCATTGCGGTGCGCAGCACGATCACAATCGCGGCGCGCCAACGCGGAAAGCCGAGCGCAAGCGCAGACTCCGCAAGTGCCGGGGGTACGAGCTTCACCATTTCTTCTGTCGCGCGCGTTACAAGCGGCACGATGAGCAACCCAAGTGCGACGCCGCCGGAGAGCGCAGAGAAGCGCCCCGTCGGCCGCACGATCAGTTCCCAGGCGAAGATTCCGAGGACGATTGACGGAAGTCCGCTCAACACGTCCGCGACAAAGCGAACCAGTTCGGCGAGTCGTGTCTCGCGACGCTCAGCGAGAAACAGCCCCGCGCCAAGTCCGACTGGCAGCCCAATCAGCGCGGCGATGCCGACGAGGAGAAGCGTGCCCACGATCGCGTTGGCCATTCCGCCGCCTGCGACACCGGCAGGCGCTGGCATACGGGTGAAGAAATTGATGGAGAGTGCGCCGGCACCGCCGATGACGAGATGCGTGACAATGGCGAGCAGCGGCAGCACCGCGACGGCGGAGGCGGTCCACACCAACACGGTCATCAGCGAACCGGTGCGACGCCGTTTCTCGAGCGCGGCCACGCGACGCGCCTGCGCGCGGTGTGTAGCCGTCGATTCCATTGGCGAGGTGACGGTCATTGGGCGCCTTCGAGACGGCGGACGCGCCAGACGAGCCAGCGCGCGAGGACGTTCACGATCAGCGTGATGACAAGCAGCAACCCTGCGACCGCCATCAGTGCCGCGAGATGACTGTCACTCGACGCCTCGCCGAATTCATTGGCAAGCAGCGACGCCATGGTGTACGCGGGGTCGAACAACGACGACGGGATCGCATGTCGATTGCCGATCACCATCGTCACAGCCATCGTCTCGCCGAGTGCGCGTCCGAGCCCGAGCATGACACCACCAACAAGGCCGGACCGCGCGTACGGCAGCACCGCATCGCGAATGACTTCAAAGCGGGTTGCTCCGAGTGCGAGCGCTGCTTCACGTTGCGCGCGCGGGACCGCAGCGAGCACCTCACGCGCCACCGATGCGATGTACGGCAGAATCATGATCGCGAGCACGAGGCCCGCCGCGAGCAGACTGGGGCCGTACGCCGGGCCGCGAAAGAGTGGCAGCGCGCCCAGAGTGCCTTCGAGGAGCGGCATCACATAGCGTCTCAATAGCGGCACGAGAACGACCAGCCCCCAGAGTCCGTACACGACGCTCGGAATGGCCGCGAGCAGGTCGACCAGAAACGCGACCGGCGCACGGAGTCGCTGTGGCGCAAGTTCAGACGAGAAGATTGCGACACCCAAGGCGAGCGGCGTCGCGATGATCAACGCGAGCAACGATGAGAGCAGCGTGCCGACCATCGCCGGGAGCGCGCCGTACTTGCCGTGTGCGACATCCCACGTGCGACCGAAAAGCAGATCCCCCCCGCTCGATTGCACGGCCGGCCAAGCGGCACGCACGATCACAATCGCGAGCAACACGAGCAGCAGGGGAATGAACAGCGCGCATGCGGTAATCACGGCGCCGTAGACGCGGTCGCTCAACGGCCCCGATGCCGCACGACCGTTCGTCCGTACCCACGCCGGGGCGTCTTCAGATGGCGACGATGGCGACGATAGTGGAGATGGTGGCGACTGGGGCGTGTTCTTCGGTGCGAGAACCGCAGGCGTGACGCTCATTCGCGAAAGCTAGGAATCGTGACCTTCAGCCCGCCGTCGCCTAAGTAACAGAGTTGTCACGGCACCCTCTTGGGCGCTGCGGAAGCCGAATCTCGCGCAGCGCTCGGCGTGAGCGCATCGAGACGAGCGAGCACTCGTGCCGAGGTCTCAGTGGGAAGCGCGACGTATCCAAGTGCGCTCGCCATGTCGCCCCCGTCCGCCAAGGCCCAGCGCAGAAACTCGACAAGCTGCTGCGTTTTCACGCGTCCAATCGCGTCTGGTGCGATCAGCATCCAGGTGAAGGAGACGATGGGGTAGGCGTGGGGAGACGGCGCATTCACGAGCGAAGCGCGAAGGTCACGCTTGACGGTGTCCCCGTCGACACTGGTTGCCGCCGACGCGACCTCGAATGGCATCGGTGCGACGAAGCGTCCGGCACGATTGCGGATGTGCACGGTGGGGAGGCGGTTCTGTCTGGCGTACACGACTTCGAGATAGCCGATCGCACCGACCATTTGCTTCACCTGCCCGGCCACACCTTCATTCCCTTTTCCGCCAATGCCGGCTGGCCAAAGCACATCCTTGCCGCGACCGGGACCGGCCGCCCAAGCCGGGCTCACTTCCGCGAGATAGTCGCTGAAGATGTAGGACGTGCCACTCCCGTCAGCCCGATGCACAACCAGGATATCGGAATCCGGCAGCGATTCGGTCGGGTTCAGCGCCGCAATGCGCGGGTCGTTCCACTTGGTAATGCGGCCGAGGAAGATGTCGGCGATCACGTCGCCCGCGAGATTGAGCGGGCGCTTGAGTGTGGGCAAGTTGTACGTGATTGCGACCGCGCCGAGGACGGTGGGCACGTGCTCGATCGGCATCCCGGAGGCCGCGATCTCGGCATCACTCATCGGCACGTCCGTGGCGCCGAAATCGACGGTCCGCGCAAGCACCTGACGAATGCCGCCGCCGGAGCCGATTGATTGATAGTTGATGCGGACGTTTGTCTTCGTGGCGTACTCGTTGAACCAGCGCGAGTAGAGCGGATACGGAAACGTGGCACCAGCGCCCGTCAGATCGACTCTCGTCCCTGATGGCGGTAGCGAATCGGTACTGCCGGCGCGCTCTCCCGCGCCTCGGCAGGCGGCGAGCGTCGCAAGCAGTGCCACGGCGATCGGCCAGTGCGTTCCGCGCATCTGGGGCGACCTCACTGTCGGTTGGCGTAGCCGAGGAACTTGAAACGGCCTGCTCGCTCGACGATAGATCCGAAGAACTCGGTGGGCGTTGTTGGCGCCCCCACGGCGCGGACCATAACCAGACAGTGCTGGTGTAATCGGTTCTCGCCTTCGACCGTGGGCGCATCGGGACACTTGAGCGACCTCACCGCGAACGAGTGTCCGCCGAACTTTTTCACGAGCTGCTGCGCGCCGCCGTTGGAGCTGGCCAGCAGTTGACCCCACAGCAACTGCGGCGGTGCCTCGTATGGCGGCTTGCTCATTGCCGACTCCGGGTAGTAGAGCCACGCGAATTCTGCGCGATCCAAGAGCATCGCGTTCAGGTCGGACGTGTCCGCCGACGCCAAGGCCCGTGCCCACCGCTCGACGAGTGCATCCCGTGATGCGCTGGCACGACGCAACGTGTCCGGACGATCGGTGAGGCCGGCGCGGAAGCGCTCGAGTTGCGTGGCGATCGGCAGAACCGAATCGACGACGCCACCGGCGGCGACGACTTCCGCAATGTGTTGCTGCTGGGAGTCGGCCGAGGTAATGGGAGCCGGTCGGGTGCCGCTGTCCTTTTTGCACGCGCTGAGTGAAGCGGCGACTGCCACAACTACGATCACCGCGCCGTGCAAAGTGCCGCGGCGCGAACTGCTGCGGGAGATGCCCATATGTGGATCGTACATCGATGTAGGAGGAATGCGAACGGTCGGCGCCGAAAGTCCGGCGCCGACCGTCCAGAAACTGCAGGTCGAACGGTACTACACGCTAGCCAATGCTAGTTCCGCGCGTAGTTCGTCCAGTTAGCCCACCACTTCACGCCACCCGGGGCAGCAGCGCCGCGGTAGGCGGTCGGCACGATAAACGTGCCGGCACGCGCGGCGATTCGCGGGTCGCCCGCAAAGGTGCTCAGACCACCCGTGGCAATCGGCGACGCAGCGCTCGGAGCCCAGTCGAACTGCGCGCCCGTCGTGGTCGCCGTGACAGTCGGCAGAGCGGTGAACAGACTGGCCGCCGTGACCGAAGCTGCGGCGACAGTGATGTTCGAGTTGCGAGCCGTGAACGCGGCCTCTGTGCCGAAGTTTGTCGCGCTGAGCGCGTCGAACGGGACGCCGGCGGCGAGGGTTCCACTTTCGGCGATGTACGTGTTGCGCACGATCAGCGAGTCGACCAGGAAGCGGTTGTTCGACGTCGAGTCTCGGAGCGAGATGGCCGAACGCCCCCAGCGTGCGACCACGCCGTTGATGTAGTAGCCACCCGTGCCGCGACGCAGGACCATACCGAAGCCGCCGTTCGCGGGCACCGTCACCAACTGACCAACGCCGATCACGGTGTAGTTGGCGAACACGTTCATATTCCAAAGGCCGTCGGCGCCGCCGGAGCTCTGCGCGTTGCCGCCAGCGGCCGGCGTGCAACCGCCTCCGTTGCAACCGTCCACTTCGAAGCCCTGCGGGTCGGCCGAGACCGCACCAGCGCCGGCGCGCGGCGTGAGGAACGTGGACTGGAACGAAATCATGAACTGGTTGCGGCCGCGGTAGCCTTCCGACGCGTCAAAGTGATCGTCGCCCGACTCGTACGAGACCAGAAACTTACCGTCCACAGTGCCGCCGAACCATTCGAATGAGTCGTCGAGACCAGAGACCGACTGCAGATATTCGAGCGTCGTGCCGCTGCCCAATGCGGCGAGCGTAAACGAGTTGAGCTCAGCGTCCGGAAGCGTGGCGTACCCTGCGAACTCGACACGCACGTAGCGGAGCGTGCCGCTGTTGTCGGTGTCGTTGCTGCCACCAGTGTACACGACACCAGCCGGGTTGGAGCCGACCACCGAGCCGTCCGAGCCTTCGACGATGATGTTGCCCGCGCGATTGTTGCGGGCGTTGCCGACGATGATCAGGCCGCCCCAGTCACCCGGTGAGCGGTTGCCAACGGAGCGCTGCGACGTGAAGACGATCGGCAATGCTTCCGTGCCCTGCGCGTCAATGCGGGCGCCGCGCAGAATGAAGAGCGCGGAACCCAGCGCCGTGGTGTCACCGACAATCCGAGTGCCGGCGCGGATGGTCAGCGTCGCGCCGGAGTTCACGTATACGAAGCCGCGCAACACGTAATTCGTATCGGCGGTGAGCGTACGGCTTGCGCCGATGGACCCGGTGAGGGTCACGATCGGAGTCGCCGCGAGGGCGTAGGCGACCGTTGCCGTAGTGGTCGCGCTCGAGGTCACGGTGGCGGGCGAGCCGGTCACGGTGCCGTTGAAGCGCGACGAGCCTGAGGTGATCTGAGCCGCCGTGATTGTGTACGTGCCTGCCGCCACCGAGACCGTCGTCGTGGCGGTCACCGCTTGTGTGAACGACGGACCGGTGACCGTGACGGCGGCGTTCGTGCCGGCGGGCAGTCCAGTCACCGTTACCGTGAGGGAGCCGTTGACCGGAGCCGGAGGAGTGACTGGATCATCTTTTCCGCAAGCAGCGAGGGCGAACAGCGCCAACGATGCGGCGGCGATAGTGCGAAGACGCAGCAACTTCATGATCTGCTGTCCTGTGAGTTAAGAGATAAAAAACGAGCACGCTGAAACGCACACTGGCACACCTTCAAGGAAAGCGTGCCCGTGTTCCACTCTGATCATGTTCGTGTCACGGTTCCGTCACTGCGCGTTACTCCAGCACGCTTCGTCACGTCTCTATGCTTACTGCTTCCAAGAGAAACCGACGGAGACCGAGCGACCGGTGTTGTAACCTTCACGCTCGAGGTTGCCCTGCATGAACCGGTAGCGCGCGTCAAGCAGGTTCTTGCCGTCAAGCCGCGCGGCGAGCTGGCCTTTGAGCGGGAAGCGCAATGCGAGGTCGACGACATTCCGCGACTTTTCTACAATGTTCGGCAGCGGCGTGACGCCCGCTGCAAAGATGCGATCGCCTACAACGTTGTAGAGCAACGTCGCGCTCGTGCTGCCCGACAAAGACGAATAGGTGAGGCCCATGTTCACCACGGACGGCGCCTGACCCACCAGCCGGCGTTCGGTATCGGTCACGGTGAGTCCAAGTGCCGTGTCCAGCTGCACCGATGACCCCATGACGGTGACGTTGCTGAAGCCGGTGAACGCCTGTGCCCACTGGCCGAGGAACGAGAGCTGCTTTCGCGCTTCGAGTTCCACGCCGACGTTCGTTGCGCGCAGCGCATTCTGGAAGCGCGCTTGATACGCACCCGACGTGGCCGATTCCACGCGCTCGATGGGCCTGTCGAACTGCTTGGCAAAGACGCCGATGCTGAACACCTCGCCCGAGTTTGGATAGATCTCGTAGCGGACATCGTAGTTGTTGATCATCGAGCGAACGAGCTTGTCGTTGCCGGTCACGCTCACACCACCGAGGACGTCGCGGAACGTCACTGGCGCCAGCTCACGATACTCAGGGCGGGCCAGCGTGCGCGTGACGCCAAAACGCAGGTTCTGCGTCTCCGTCAGCTTGGTGTTGATGAGCAGCGACGGAAGAATGTCGGTGTTGTTGAGCTTGGCGGTCGCAGCAAATCCGCCCTGCGTGCTCGAATTGACTTCAATATTCGCGCGCTCGGCGCGGGCACCGGCGATTACGCGCACCTTGTCACTCAGTCCCCAATCGACCATGGCGTAACCGGCGCCTGTCCGATCGCTGGCCGTATATGAACCAGCCTGTCCGACCGGCTGCACATTGATGACCGAGCAGGTCGAGCAGGCCTGACCAGCACCGAAAATGAAATCCGGCTGCTGCTCGAGTACCGACGACGATGCACGAGTGAGGAATGCAAAGATGGGAGCCTGCGCATTGCGATCGGTGACGCGGTAGTACGCGCCGATCTTGAGGGTGTTCTGCTTCGCCATCGAGCCGACGTTGATGGTGTGATCAACCTGACCCGTCGAGTTGTTCTCCTGGAGATCGAAGAACAGACGACGCGCGCCATCGAGCGAACCGAGTAAGCGGAACTTGCCGTCGCTGGCGCGCGAGTACACCACGTCGGAGCGATCGGGTTCGCGACGCGAAGTCTTTCCATACGTGGCCGACCACGCCGTCTTGTTGCTGGCCGACAGCTGGTGCTCGCCTTGAAGCGTCGCTGTGGCAACGCCACGCTCGACGTAACGAAGGGTCGTGCGGGCGATGCTGTCGCCGAGGTTTTCGTCGAAACCGCGATCCGTACGGGCTTCGTTGTCGGCGCTGCGGGTGGCCGTCGTGTTCAGCGACACGCGGGAGTTGCGGCCAAGCAAAGTGGAGAAATTGGCAATGCCGCCCCATTGAATGCTGGAGCGACCGGTCTGGCCGGAGACGCTTGTCAGCGGAATGACGGTGTTGTTTGCACCCTGCTGGCCGACGGCGTATCGCTCATCCACGCGCGCTTCTTCGGAGTAGCCGTAGTTGCCGCTCAATACGTAGCCGATGCGCTTGCCGAGAATGTTGTTGCCGCCGGTGGATGCACCGAAGGAACCGCTCGGGCCGCCAGCGCGCGGGAGCGCATTCCACACGTTGCGCTGTTGGAGCGCAATCTGGTTGAACTGCGTCTGTGTTACGCTGCCGAGAAAATTCGCCTGAGCGAGCGCGGTCGGGATCGCGCGCGCGGAGCCCGACATACCGAGGTATTCGCCACCGGCGCGGGGCGCAAAGGGCAACGTCTGGCCCACAACGCGATTGTTCACGCCAAAGCTCGTGGAGTAATTGATCTGGCGCTTAAGCGGAAAGTCGCGCGTGCGGATGTTTACATTCGCCCCGGCAAAGTCGCCTGGCTGGTCGGGTGTGAAGGTCTTGCTTGTCGTCACATCCTGCAGCAGGCCGGCCGGGAACAAGTCGAGCGGGACGACCTTGCGCTCGGGTTCCGGGCTCGGAATACGCGCGCCGTTGAGCGACGCCGTGGTGTACCGCTCGCCCAGCCCGCGGACCTGCAGGTATTTGCCGTCCTGCAACGTGACGCCGCTGACACGCTGCACGGCCTGCGCCGCGTCGCTGTCGGGGCTCTTCGCGATCTGCTCAGCGGTGATGGCGTTGACGACGTTGGTCGCGTTCTTCTGCTGATTTAGTGCTTCGTTCACCGTGCCGCGCTCCGACGACGCCGTGACGCTGATCGCGGTCAGCGTCACATTGGCTGCAGAAAGGCTGACATCCTGCTCAATCGTACCACCGGCCGGTACAATCAGACCGGTGATCGTCTTGGGCGCGTAGCCCAGTCGGCGCACCTGTAGCGTGACGGTGCCTGCGGGTACGCGCAGAATCGAGAAGCGCCCTTCCAACCCCGACTGCACGCCAATCGTTGTTCCGACGACCTGAACACCGGCTTCGGCGATCCCCTGACCCGTCGCACCGTCGACGATACGCCCAATGATCTTGCCGAGCGGAGCATCTTGGGCGGCCACAGGCGTGCCGCCGACGAGCAATGCGAGTACGAACGCCGTCACCACCGCCGTTCCGCGAAGCACGCGCGGGGCGAAGGCAAATGTGTTAAGGGGGGCCGTAAAAACGTGCATCACATTCGCGAAGGTCCGCATGGATCTCGAGAAGAGAGGAAGCGTGCAGCTGCGACGGGCCCGGTCGGGCGTCAGCAGATTTTGATGGGGAGGAAACTCCGTGACGCTGGTCGCGATTGGCGCACGGTTGTGCAACGAATCGGTCACGACTGGGTGGCGGTCGAGTGAGTGGGGGCAGAATTTCCTGCCCGGGCCTGTTGCCTCGGCCGCGTACGAGGCGTAACGTCGGCCAAAATGCCTCACATCGATCCGACCCTCGAGCGCCGCGTCGCGTCCACCCCCGCGAGCGATCCGCAAACTCGCGCCGAAGCGATGACGATCGCCGCGCGCGCGCTGCGGTCGGCGGAGTACGTCTGCATTCTGACGGGAGCTGGGACGTCTGCAGAAAGCGGCATTCCCACCTTCCGAGACGCGTTGACCGGGCTGTGGGCGAAGTTCTCGCCCCAGGAGCTGGCGACGCCAGAAGCGTTCGCTGCCTACCCGGAAAGGGTGTGGAAGTGGTACGCGGCGCGCCGGGCGGCGGTCCGAGCAGCACAGCCCAACGCGGCTCACCTGGCGTTGACGCTATTGTCGTCGCGGGTGTCACATTGCGCACTCGTTACACAGAACGTGGATGACCTGCATCAGCGCGCCGGCAGCCGTGACGTGATGTCCCTTCACGGCTCGCTGATGCATGCGCGCTGCACATCCGGGTGCGCGGGGAGAATTGAGGTGCAGGACGACGTAGCTGTTACGAGGGTGCCAAAGTGCGCCATGTGCGGCTCAATAATGCGACCGGATGTGGTCTGGTTCGGCGAGCCTCTTCCGGTGGCGCAATTCGAGGTGGCGCGCAACGCGGCAGTGGCCTGCGATGTCTTCCTGTCCATCGGCACGTCAAACGTCGTTGAGCCGGCGGCCTCGCTGCCTTGGCTGGCCGCCTCACATGGGGCCACCGTGATCGTGGTGAATGCGTCCATGCAGGGACAGCGCCGGGGACCGAGCATCCTTCCGATTGAGGGACCGGCCGCGGTCATGCTGCCTCGCCTGGTCGACGAGGCGTTTGCTGGACGCCGCGCTCGGCAGCGCACGGCGGCCTCTGACTGAGGGGCAGACGCGGACGCTACACTCGCGTCGTGACGGCGACAGCCGCGGGAAACCACGCAGCGATCGTTGTGCCGACCCCAAGCTCGCTTTCCGCTTTGACGCGACCGCCGTGAGCTTCCGCGAGGTGGCGCACGATCGCGAGCCCGAGTCCGGTACCGCCGGCCTCGCGAGACCGTCCTGGATCGGCGCGATAGAAGCGCTCAAAGATGCGCGGCAGATGTTCCGCGCTGATGCCGACGCCAGTATCCCGGACACCGAGCCATATACCGCCGTCTTCGGATGATGAGAAGAGTACGACCTCACCGCTGATTGTATGGCGCAGCGCATTCTCGGCGAGGTTGCTCAGAATCTGACGCGCAGCCGTCGTGTCGCTGTAGATGGTCTGCGCATCATCGGCGACTTGAACGCGCAGCGCGACACCTTTCGCCGCGGCCGCGCCCACCATCGGCGAAGCAATTTCGTTGGCGAGTGCCAGCACACCGAGCTCACTCGGATTCGGCAACCATCCGCCCGATTCGATGCGCGACAGATCCAGCAGATCGTCAACGATGCGCTGCATGCGCCTCACGTTGCTTGCAACCATGCCGAGGAACTGCTTCTGCAGCTCTGGCGGCAGATCGTCTTCCTCCATGGTTTCGACAAAGCCACTGATCACCGTCAGCGGCGTGCGTAATTCATGCGAAACGTTGGCGACGAAGTCACGGCGCACGGCTTCGAGTCGACGGAATGGCGTGAGGTCGTAGAGCGCGAGAATGGCACCGCCGGCTGGCAGCGGACGCGCCGTGAGCGAGAGCGTACGATCATCGACGCGCACTTCGCCCGGCAGTGCGTCGGTTCCCGACAACACCGACACCAGCGCTTCCCGCAGCATTCGATCGCGCGGCAAATAGTCGGCGGGGAAGGGGACCGGCTCCCGAATTCGCAGCAGCTGCCGCGCGGTCTCGTTCATGCGCACCACACGTTGACGCGCATCGACGGCGATCACGCCTTCGTTGAGCGACTCCGTGAGCGCGACAAGGAGCTCTTCTTCCGCGTTGAGCGCCTGCCCGCGCGCATCCAGCTGCTCGGCGAGTCTCCGCAGCGCATCGGCCAGATCTCCGACTTCACCGGCGGCGAGGAGCGTCGGTCGGCGCGTGAGATCGCCAGCGGCGAGCGCCCGTGCCACGTCACGCAGCTCTTCGATGGGTTGCGCGACGGGACGCGCAAGCACGCGGGCAAAGGCGACGCCCAACAGCAGGACGGCCACGCCGGAGAGGACGATATCTCGTCTGATACGTCCAAGAAATTCATCAGTCGTCACCAGTGTTGCGCTTGGTACTTCTGCACGCACGCGTTCGGTGACCCGCCGTTCGACCACGAAAAGGACCGTCGCGACCAGCAGTGTGCCGACGACAACCGTGTTGAGAACCAGCCGCTGGGTAAGTCGCACGAATTCGGGCTATGCGCGCATGCGTCAGCCGCCGCGCGGCGCGGCCGCACGGAGTCGGTAGCCGAAGCCGCGAACAGTCTCGATCATGTCGCCGGCAGCGCCGAGTTTGGTGCGGAGCCGCTGAATGTGCATGTCGACGGTGCGGGTCTGGATGTCCGGTGCTGCTTCCCACACCGTTTCAAGCAGATGCCCACGCCCTTGTACCCGTCCGCGACGTTCAGCGAGGGTGAGGAGCAATTTGAATTCCGTCGGCGTGAGTTCGACTGGTCGATCCTCGACGTTCACCGTCATCGCGGCGCGATCGATCCGGAGCGCGCCAATAGCGAAGCTGTCCGCGCTGGTGGTTGGCGTCGTGCCGGCTCGCCGGAGGATTGCGCCAACCCGCAGCACCAGTTCCTGCGGGCTGAACGGCTTGGTGAGATAGTCATCGGCGCCGAGTGAAAGGCCGCGGATGCGATCGGGCTCTTCGCGGCGCGCGGTGAGCATGAGCACGGCGATATCGCGCGTGGCGTCGTCGGTCCGAAGTTGTTCGAGCACATCGAAGCCGGACATGCCGGGCAGCATCAGGTCGAGTACTACGAGTGCTGGCCGTTCGCGTCGGGCGATGTCCAGGGCATCCTGGCCGGCCGCAGCGGTGGAGATGCGGTAGCCGGTCTTGGCCAAGTGGTACGTGACGAGCGCGACGATCTCTGGTTCATCGTCGACGACGAGAATGCGATCGGTGACCGGCGGTACGGAAGTCATGCGGAGCTGATGTCGGCGGCAGTTTTGACGTAAGCCGGGGTGCGCGCCGCAGTGCGTACACCCACGCGTCGTTGGATTTTTGCGACGATCATCTCGATGGCGACCAAGTTACTGCCACCACGCGGGACAATGACATCGGCATAGCGCTTGCTCGGTTCGACGAACTGCAGATGCATCGGTTGCACGGTCGTGAGATACTGCTCGAGGACGGACTCAAGTGTTCGTCCTCGCACCCGGGTGTCGCGTCGGATCCGTCGAATGAGTCGGATATCTGCATCCGCATCGACGAACACTTTCACGTCACAGAGGTCGCGCACATTCGCATCGGCGAGCAACAGGATACCATCGATGACCACGACGTCCGCAGGTTCGATGTGCACCGTGCGCGCACCACGCGAATGTGTTGCGAATTCATACACCGGCATCTCCACTGCTTCATTGCGCGACAGTGCCACCATGTGCTCCGTCAGCAACTCAACGTCAAGCGCATCCGGATGATCCCAGTTGACGTCGTGCAGCTGCGCCAACGTGAGGTGGCGGAAATCGCGGTAGTACGCGTCCATCTCGAGAAAGGCGACCGATGAACTCGGCAACGCTTCTGCGACCTTGCGTGCTACGGTGGATTTGCCAGAACCGGTACCGCCCGCGATTCCGATAATGAGGGGCTTCATGGGCCAACGTCCCGATTCGAACACGACACGATGAGTAGGCTCGCAGTGCGTCGTGTCCGGCTTGCCACGACGGTGTAACGAGTACGTATCGGAGGCCGGGCCGATGAGCAGCGGATTGTCTGCGGGAAGTTGACGGAAACGGCAGTGAGGGGCAACAGAGCGGTCCGCACAACCACGCAGTTTGGGGTGGTGAGTTTGAGTTTCGAGTCGTGAGTGGAAGGCAAACCCTCCAACTGGGGCGGGTGGCCCGCTAGGATTCTCCCATGAAACGATACCGTTGGCGGTTGAGCATGGCTGCCGTGCTTGCCGTCTGGTCGGGCGTCGCAACACCTGTGCGGGCGCAAAAGCTCGATCTGGTCGTCGCGGCGACGGCCGACGTCCATGGACGTATTCGGGGGTGGGACTACTACGCGGGTCAGGCGGACCCCAAACACAGTTTGGCCAGTGCGGCCACGATTATCGACTCGCTCCGACGCCAGCACCCGGATCGCGTGCTCCTAGTTGACGCTGGTGATCTGTTACAGGGAAATCCGCTCACCTTCGTCACCGCCAAGGTGTCCCCGCCACCGGTTCACCCCGTGATCGCCGCAATGAACGTGATGCGCTACGACGCGGCGGTACTCGGCAATCATGAATTCAACTACGGCGTACCGGCGCTCAAGGCGGCGATCGCCCTAGCCGGTTTTCCCTTTCTGGCGGCGAACGTCCACCAGGAATCAGGGGCGTCGTTTGTTGCGCCCCTGACAGTGGTGACCCGGAGCGGTGTGAGGATCGGCATTGTCGGCGCGACGACTCCGGGCTCGATGGTGTGGGATCGCGACAACCTGCGAGCCGCGCGGTTGACCGTCAGTGACATCGTGCCTGCAGTGCGTCGCTCGGTTGCCGCGGCTCGCCGTCAGAAAGCGGACGTGATTGTGGTGCTGCTGCATTCGGGACTCGACGAGGTGGCGAGCTATGACACGACCGCCACCGGGCTGCCGTCGGAGAATGTCGCGGCGCGCGTCCCGCGGGAGATCGATGGCATCGATCTCGTGGTGTACGGCCACTCGCACAAGGAGTTGGTCGATTCGACCATTAACGGCGCACTGCTGATGCAGCCGCGCAACTGGGCGGCCACCGTCGCCGTTGCCACCTTGTCGCTCGAACACGCCAAGGGTCGCTGGCGCGTGGTTGCGCATCGCGGTCAATCGGTGCGCACCGAGGGACACATCGAATCGCGTGATGTTCTCGCCGCGAGTGAGCGCTCGCATGGCGCCACGGTCGCGTGGGCAACGGCACCGGCGGGACGCACAAACGTCGTGTGGCGTGGCGACAGCGCGCGGGTCAGCGACCAGCCCATCGCCGATCTGGTAAACGAGGTCATGCGACGCGAGGCCGACGCGGACCTGTCGGCAACGGCGGTGTTCTCGCTCGACGCGCAGCTCGACACGGGCGCGATCACGCTCGCGCAGCTCTCGCGCATTTATCCATACGACAACACGCTGCGCGCGGTCCGAATCACCGGCACACAACTCCGCGCGTTTCTGGAACACTCCAGTCGCTACTATCGCACACTCAACGCCGACGGGACGGCGCCGGATGGCGTGCTGATCGATGCGACGGTGCCCGGCTTCAACTTCGACGTCGTTTCCGGCGCCGAGTACACCATCGATCTCACCAAGCGGCTCGGCGCACGCATCACGCGCCTTGAATTCCGCGGACGTGCCGTCCAACCGACTGACAGTTTCACTCTCGCCGTGAACAACTACCGGCAGGGCGGGGGAGGCGGCTACAGCATGCTCGCCGGCGCCCGAGTGGTGTACGAGAAAGACGTCGACATTCGCCAACTGTTGATCGACGAAGTGAAACGCGAAAGTCAGCGCGCGGGCTCACTCGATCCAGCACGGTATGCGACAGCTAATTGGCACATCGAACCGGCGGCTGCGGTGTCGATGGCATTTGCCGAGCAGATGCGAGGGCGCGCTGGTGAAGCGGTCGGTGGCGGAGCGACGCGCCCCGCGGCGAAGCGCCCGCCCACTCCCGACGCCAAACCGACGACATCGTCCGCTGCAACTTCACCACCGGCGGCGCAGCGCACGCTGCGTGTGATTGCGATGAGCGACTTTCACGCCGCATTGAACACTCGCCCCGACGATTCGGGCCGGTTGGTGGGCGGTGCGCGAGCACTTTCGGCAGCGATCAACCGCGCTGAACGGGAATGCAGCGGCAATTGCCAGAGTGTGGTAGTCGATGCAGGGGACCTGTTTACCGGGACCCCGGCGTCAGACTGGGATGCGGGACGCCCAACGGTAGCGGTCGTGAACCGGTTGCACCTCGCCGGCGGTGCATTGGGCAATCACGAGTACGATTTTGGCCAGGACACGCTGCGCGCGCGCCGTGCTGAGCTGGGCTACGCCTTGCTCGGCGTGAACGTGCGCGAAGCCAGCGGCAAAATGCCGTCGTATGTGCGTGCTGATACGATCGTGATGCGTGGCAGCGTCCGCATCGGCATTGTCGGTGCAGCGGGTCAGCAGACACGGCAGGCCGCGAAAGCGCGAACAATCCGCGGCCTGACATTCCTTGATCCTGCGCCTCTCATCAGCGAGCGCGTGCGCGCGTTGCGGGCGGCCGGCGCGCAGGTCGTGATCAGTGTCATTCACGACGGCGCACGCTGCGACCGCGAGCAGCCAACGGTATGTCGCGGCGGGGGCATCACCGTTGCGGAGAAGCTCACCGATCGGCCGGACGTGTTTGTGATGGGGCATTCGCACCTGAACATCACGACGCGCGTGAACGAGATGCCCGTCGTGGAAACTGCATCGAACGGCCGGGCAATCGCCGTGGTCGATATCCCGCTGGATGGCGGGTCGGCATCGATGAGCATTCGCGAGGTCTTCGGCGATTCGACCGCCGGGATGGACCCGGTGGTCGACTCGATCGTGACCGCAGCGGTCGCGAAAGTCCGCCAACGCATGGAGCGTCCGGTCGCGACCATCGCCGAGCCGATGCTGCGACGCGGTCGCCAGTATGCGCTGGGCAATCTGGTTACCGATGCAGCGCGAGTGATGGCCAAGAGCGATATCAGCGTCTGGAACAGCGACGGCATTCGCGCGGATCTGGCGGCGGGGGCGCTCAAGTATGGCGGCGTCCACGAGATTTCACCGTTCGGGAATTCGCTGGTTCGCTTACGGATGACTGGCGCGAGCGTTTCCCGATACCTTGAACGGTGGTTGCTCTCAGGTAGTCCTGCGGCGCACCTCAGCGGGTTAGCCGTCGATTACGATTCTACCGCCGCTCGGGGTGAGCGCGTGAAGCGCGTGACTTTGCTCAACGGCGCGCCGCTCAACCCGAAGAGCATCTATACCGTGGCGATCAACGACTACATGCTCGACGAACCCGACGGCGCACCGTATCGAACCGTTCTTTCGCACGAAGTGCTGCCACTTCGGGACATTGACTCGCTGGCGCAGTATCTCTCAGCGTTGCCGCAGCCGGTGCAGGGCTCGTCAGAAGCGAGAATTCGTCCAGTTCCTGCACCGACTCCGCACAAAACCCCATAGGCAGAACGCGATGATTGATGATGACATGTTGCGCGTCTACGTGAACGAGCGCGGGGTCTCGGTGGCTGCGGGCTTGGCGGCGATCGATGCGGTGCGCGCGCTCTTTCCGGAACAGGCGGACGACATCGATGCGGGTCGTTCACGTGTGACGGATAGTCGTGGCCTGCCTATCGCGGCAGACACGCCGTTGCATGGCGGTGCGATCTTTCGCGTGCTACCGGTGCGCGAACGGTTGGAGGCGGCCGAATGAGCTCGTTTATGGTGACGATCTCGCCTGTCTTCGCCGAGTTGGTGCAGCGCTTACCCAAAGCCGAACTGCACTGCCATCTCGACGGTTCGCTGCGTCCCGCCACGTTGCATGCACTTTCAATCGAGCAGGGAATCACACTACCGGTCGACACGCCGGCTGAATTGCGCGACTGGATGCGTGTCGAGGATGCCCGCAACCTTGCCGACTACCTCGCGCGCTTTGAGGTCACGCTTGCGGTGATGCAGGATGCGGCGTCGCTGGAGCGCATTGCTCATGAACTCGTGCTCGATGCCGCGCTCGACGGCGTGCGCTACATCGAAGCGCGGTTCTGCCCTGCACTCAACACTCGGGCCGGACTCGCAAGCGATGATGCGATGCGCGCGGTGCTGCGCGGCCTGGCTCGTGGTGAACGTGAAACGGGCACGGTTGCGCGCGTGATTGTTTGCGCGCTGCGCAGTTTTCCGGCGCCGCACTCGATGGAGATGGCCGAGCTTGCCGTCGCGTTCAACGGGCAGGGGGTCGTCGCGTTCGATCTCGCTGGTGGTGAAGCGGGTAACCCGGCGTCGCTGCACGGCCCAGCGTTCGACTTTGCGCGTCAGCACGATCTCGCAGTCACTGTGCATGCGGGCGAAGGAGATGGCCCGCAATCCATTCGCGAGGCGATCGTCCGTTGTGGTGCCGATCGCATTGGACATGGTACGCGCTTGTTCGAAGACACCTCGCTCGAAGCGTATGTTGTCGACCGACAGATCCCGCTCGAAGTGTGCCCGACGAGCAATGTTCAGACCCGCGTCTCGTCAACTTTCATAGAACACAAACTCGCGCGCTATCTGGAACTCGGAGCGGTGGTCACTATCAACACCGACAACCGACTGATGAGCGGCGTCTCGCTCACGGACGAATACCTCCAGTGCGCCGAACACCTGAAGTACGATCTTGCAACGCTGGCGAAGCTTTCGCTCGCCGCGTTCGACTCCGCCTTTCTCCCGCTTGCTGAACGTCGCACGCTTCGCGACGGCGCAGCGCGTGAGATTGCGCAGCTGCTCGCCAGCGCAACGTCGCTCCCACTCAACGCAACGGAGTCCTGATGTCTGGTGCTTTCACCACTGCCAGCTTCGAAGCGCGCCCGGCCATGATGGGGAACGCGCAAGCGAAAGCGGCGGCGCAGTACATCCAGCATCGCGTTGCCAACCTGACGGGAGCGCCGATGCAAACGCCCGTCTGCGGCATCGTTCTGGGCTCGGGACTCGGCGGGCTCGCAGATCGAATTGAGGACGCCGTTCGGATTCCCTTCTCGCACGTGCCAGGGTTTCCCAGCGCCACCGTCGCGGGACACGCAGGACAGTTGATTGTCGGCGCATTGGGCGGGCGTCCGATTGTCGCGCTCGCAGGTCGCATTCACATGTACGAGGGCCACGACGCGGCACTCGCTGCTTTCCCGGTGCGGGTGCTCCACGCGCTCGGTGCGCGCGTGTACCTCGCGTCGAATGCGGCGGGTGGCGTGCGCCGCACTTTTTCGCCCGGCGATCTGATGGTCATTGCTGACCATTTGAATCTCATGTACCGCAATCCGCTCGCGGGTCCGGTGGAAGCCGGCGACGAACGTTTCCCCGACATGTCCGAGCCCTACGATCGCTCTCTCCGCACGCAGCTGCATGACGCTGCGCGCGCCGAGGGGCTCACGTTGCAGGACGGCGTGTACTGCGGCCTGCTGGGCCCCACCTACGAAACGCCCGCCGAAGTTCGCATGCTCGAAAAATTGGGCGTCGATGCCGTCGGCATGAGCACTGTTCCTGAAGTCATTGTTGCGCGCGCCCTCGGTATGCGCGTCGCGGCTGTTTCATGCATTACGAATAAGGCCGCCGGGCTCACGCTCGCGCCGCTCGATCACAGCGAAGTGATGGACGTCGGGCGATCGGTCGCCGCGAAGTTCGAGGGGCTGATCACGGAGTTCGTCAAGCGGCTGCCGTAGCATCTGCAGCGATCACCGAGCCCCTCATTCCACTTGTGTTCGCACGAGGCATGAACCTTGTTGCTCGCCAGTTGTTTCATGCGTCTTGACAATGATCGCACGATATTCTTTGTAGTGCTCTCGTTGTAGCCCGGAAAATCCCGCGTGCGCATACTGCTGATCGAAGACGACCGCGTGCTGGCGAAGCTCATGCGAATGGTATTGAGCGAAGTCGGCTATGCGGTCGATGTCACCGGTTCAGGTGACGAGGGCTGCACCCTCGCCTCGGTCGAGACGTACGACGCCGTTTTACTGGACGTGAACCTGCCGGATCGGAACGGGGTGCACGTCCTGCAAGCGCTCCGCCGCGCTGGGAACGCGACCCCGATCATCATGGTGACGGCGCAAGGCGCCGAGAGCGACATCGTGCGCGCACTCGACGCGGGTGCTGATGATTACATCGTCAAGCCGTTCTCGAATGAAATCCTCCGGTCGCGCGTGCATGCCGCCGTGCGCCGCGGAGGCGCGAAACGCAGTGAACAGCTGGTGCTCGGCGGCCTCTTGTTGAATCGGCTCGCGCGAGAAGTTCGACTCAACGGTACGGAACTGAGCCTCACGCCCCGCGAGTTCGCGCTCCTCGAACATCTGCTGCTGCGCTCGGACGAGGTGGTAACCAAGACGCAGTTGCTCGAAGGTGTCTGGGAAATGACCTTCGACCCGGGCACCAATGTCATCGAGGTGCATATCTCGCGTATTCGCGAAAAGATGCGTCGAGTCTCCCCGAGTCCGCGCATTGCTACGGTGCGAGGGGTCGGTTTTCGCCTCGTGCTCGGAGGCGCGCCGGTGGCCTACGCGTCTTAGGTCGGCGCAAGCGGACGCATGGGAAGTTCGACAAAAAAGGTGGCGCCCGCACCAGCGGCACTCCGCACACCGACCGTGCCGCCCTGCGCCTCCGCCAGTAGCCGCGTGACGGCCAGTCCCAAACCCGTGCTCTCAGTGTCGCCGTTCTCTTCAATCCGGGAGAACGGTTGGAAGAGCCGCGCTTGCAGCCCGCGCGGAATCCCCTTCCCGTCGTCCTGTACCTCGATGCGAAACTGCTCGAATGGCGCGGGACGCACACGCATCTGTACCACGCCGCCGGGCGGCGAGTAGCGAATCGCGTTCGACACGTAGTTGGTCAGAATCTCGCGCAGCCGCGTCGCGTCGATAATCACCGCGCGCACAACATCGTCGACATCCACCGAGATGCGGATCGCGCGTCGTCCGGCAATATGACGCATTGCATCTGCCACCTCCTCCACCGCGTGACGCAGGTCGAGCGGTGCTGGCGCAAGCGACACTTTGCCCGCGCTGATGCCCGAAATGTTGAGCAGGTCGTTGACGATTGCCAGAAGGTGACGCGCGCTGGAAAGCACATCGCCGAGCACGTCCTCCATCTGCTCGCTCACCGCGCCCAAGGAGCCTGAGTTGATGAGCTCCGTGAACCCCAGCACCGCATGCAGCGGTGAGCGCAACTCGTGGCTCACGCGTCCCAGAAAATCATCTTTCGCACGGTTCGCCGTCTCTGCCACATCGCGCGCGCGCACGACCGCATCAGCGGTGGCACGCGCCTCGGTGATATCCCGCATGAAGGCCGTGAACCGTGGCGCCCCCTCAACCGCGAGCTGCACGATGCTCAACTCGACCGGGAACTCGGTGCCATCGGCTCGCAAGGCAGTCATTTCGATGCGCCTGCCCAATACGCGGGAAACGCCTGAGGCGAGGTAGCGCGCCATTCCCGCGTGATGCGCGGCTCGATGGCGCATTGGCACGATCAGATCCCCCATCGGCTGACCCATCACTCTGCCCCGAGTGATACCAAAAATACGCTCGGCGGCGGTGTTGAATTCGGTGACCATGCCATCGGCGTCGATGGTGATGATGGCATCGAGGCTCCCGTCAAACACGGCCCGCTTGATCTCTTCACTTTCATGGCGCGACTGTTCGGCGCGCCGCTGCTCCCGCATCTGTCGGCGCAACTCCACTTCTGTTACGACCAGCTCTGACAATCGCTCGAGAATAGAAACATCGTGCGTCGTCCAGGCGCGGGGCACCGAATCGATGACGCACAGACTGCCAAGCACCTGGCCATTCGGCAGCCGTATGGGCACCCCGATGTAGGAGATCACGCCGAGGTCCCGAATGGCGAGGTTGTCCTTCACCAGCGGGTGATCGGGCGCGAACTCCACCACCAGTGGTGCGTCGCTGCGCACGACATGTTGGCAGAAGGAGTGCGAGAGCGGCGTCTCGCGTTGAGTGGCCCACGGCTCGCTCAGGCCGATACAGCTCTTGAAGAACTGTCGATGTTCGCCGACCAGCGTGACCAGGCTGACAGGAGCTTTGAGCAGGTCAGCTGACAGCTGGGCGAGGCGATCGAACGCCGCGTCGGCTGCGGTGTCGAGCAGCTCTGTGTCGTCCAGCGCGCGCAGTCGCGCGGGGTCGTGAAGCGGATCGCCAGAAGCGTAGTGCATCGAACCGTAGAAGCAATGGGAGAGCGGACGA
>Ga0105044_10001441_pt1 | contig 31779 bp, 30 predicted proteins | sample MAT01_FD_78092 | JGI IMG/M metagenome (GOLD analysis project Ga0105044, IMG submission 78092) | Freshwater microbial communities from Lake Fryxell liftoff mats and glacier meltwater in Antarctica - MAT-01 | ecosystem: Environmental > Aquatic > Freshwater > Ice > Liftoff microbial mat | place...
GGCCCTTGTGTCACGGGGGCTGCCGCTCTACGTTTAATGGCTATGCTGTGCTTTGACATCCGAAGTCTGGAAGCCCGCGCGGAGAGCGTCGATGGGACGCTTGAAGGTGTGGATCCGGTCTGGGAAGACGACGATGCGCGTCCGGTTGGTGACGGAATTCACGTGCAGGGACGACTTTCCGGTGCCGGCCAGGGTCGCTTTTACTTTAGCGGCGTTTTAGAAGGCGCTACACAAACCACGTGCCGCCGTTGTTTGGTCGATGTGACCAAACCGGTGTCGGGTGACGTCACGCTCCTGTTTGCCGAGTCCGGGTTGGATGAGGCGGAGGAGGACGATGTCGTTCCGATTCCACCTGGGGCGCGTGAGCTCGATTTGCGTCCGGCACTGCGTGAGGAGTGGCTTCTGGCCGTTCCGGCGTTTGCGCTGTGCAAGGATGACTGTCTGGGGCTGTGCGCCACTTGTGGCGCCGATCGCAATACCGGGGCGTGTCTGTGTGCTCCGGCCACTGATCCCCGTTGGGACGGACTGCGCGCTTCGCGTAGTTCCGACGCCTGACGGATTTTCTTGTCTCGAACGTTCAGGTCAGGCTCTTATGGCCGTACCAAAGCGCCGTACATCGAAGCGTCGCAAGCGCGCCCGTAACACCCACAAGACGGCGCCTGCGATCGTCATTCAGTCGTGCCCGCAGTGCGGCACCGCCAAGCGCCCGCATCGGGTGTGCGCGTCGTGCGGGTTCTACGCGGGCGAGCAGCGAGTCACCGCGCAGGAAGCGTAAGTTTGGCGCGCATCGCCGTGGATGCCATGGGGGGCGATTTCGCCCCCCGGGCCCCCATTGCGGGGGCGCTCCATGCGCTCGCTTCGCTCGCTCCTGAACACGACATCGAACTCGTTGGCCGCATCGGCGAAATCGAGGCCGAGCTTCAGACGCTTTTAAGCGGTGAGCTCTCGGCGCTTGTACCTCAGCGCGCCCGTCTCCATCTCGTCGACGCGCCTGACGTGATTGAAATGACTGACAAGCCGACCGTTGCCCTCCGGGGCAAGACTAAGAGTTCTATGGTCGTCGGCCTGAAACGCGTCGCCGAAGGGCACGCGCAGGGTTTCGTGTCGGCCGGGAATACCGGGGCGCAAATGGCGGCGTCGCTCGTCCTGCTGAAGCTGCACGCCGGACTCACGCGCCCCGCGATCGGAACCATTTTCCCAACGTCCGCCCAGCCCGTCCTCGTTCTCGATTCCGGTGCCAACGTCGACTGCTCTGCCGAAGAGCTGGTTCAGTTTGCGCGCATCGGCGACGTGTACGCGCGCGCGCTGCTGGGCCGCACCAATCCGGCCATCGGGCTGCTGTCGATCGGTGAAGAAGCGGAGAAGGGCAACGCCGTGGTCAAGGAAGCGCATCAGCGACTTGTACAGTCGGGGCTTCACTTCATCGGGAACGTGGAAGGACGAGACGTTCCCCGGGGCGTGTGCGACCGCGGCCCGATCGACGTCGTGATCTGCGACGGATTTGTCGGCAACGTGCTGCTCAAATTCTACGAGAGCCTCGCCCCGACGCTCATTCGCATGGTCGCCGACGCCGCGGGGCTCGATGCGCGTCACATTACCAAGGCCCTCACGCATCTCGATGCCGACGAACATGGTGGCGCACCATTGCTGGGGGTGCAGGGTGTCTCGATCATCTCCCACGGCAAGAGTTCACCGCGTGCGCTCATGAACGCCATTCGCGTCGCTGTGCGCGCGTACGAATCGGGGATGACCGGAGAAATCGGACGCCGCCTGGCCGAATCGATGCCGGCCGTGTCGGGTACCGCGGCGTGATACGACCCGTTGCATACATCGCCGGCACAGGTCACGCAGTGCCGACGGGAATCGTGACCAACGCGGACATCGCGGCGATGGGACTCGACACCAACGATGACTGGATCGTCGAACGCACGGGTATTCGGCAACGCCACATCGCGCGTGAGGGTGAGTCCGTTGCCTCGCTTTCAGCGGACGCTGCGCGACAGGCGATGGAGAAGGCTGGAGTCACCGCCGACGAAATCGACGTCATCATCGTCGGTACGGCCTCACCGGACCGCCTGCTTCCGGCCACCGCGGTGGATGTGCAGAAGCGCCTGGGCGCCACACGCGCCGCGGCATTCGACCTCGCCGCCGCCTGCTCCGGCTGGCTCTACGGGACCATTGTCGGCGAGTCGTTGATCCAATCCGGCACAGCGAATACGGTGCTGGTGATCGGCGCGGAGAAGTTGAGCGCCATCGTCGACTGGACCGACCGTAACACGTGCATTCTGTTCGCCGATGGGGCGGGCGCGACCGTGCTGCGTCGCAACGAGGCCGGAAACACCAAGGGCATTCTGTCGACGTTCATGCGATCCGACGGCAATCTGGCAGAACTGCTCTGGCGCCCGGCCGGCGGCACTGAAGAGGCAATCTCGACCGAAGAATCCGCCGTGCACCGCCAGTTCGTGCAGATGGCCGGTCGGGAAGTCTTCAAGTACGCGGTTCGAGCGATGGCGGAATCGACGGATCGCGCGCTCCAAGGGGCCGGACTCAAGTCGACCGACATCGATCTCTTGATTCCACATCAGGCCAACGTCCGCATCATTGAAGCCACCGCGAAGCACGCCGGGATCGGCATGGATCGCGTCTTCGTGAACGTCGATCGCTTTGGCAACACGTCGGCCGCATCGATTCCGATCGCACTCAACGACGCCGTCTCGCAGGGGCGCGTGAAGGAAGGGATGACGGTGATGTTCGCAGCATTTGGCGCAGGGTTCACTTGGGGTTCGCTGGTGGCGCGCTTCTAAGCGCCGTCGGCTCTCACACCGCACTCGAGACGTCCATGGACTTCGTGCTGCTACTACCCGGTCAGGGTTCGCAGCGCGTCGGAATGGGAAAGGATCTGTACGACGCCTTTCCCGCCGCGCGCGACGCATTTCACACCGTCGACGACGCGGTCGGCAGCGCAATATCCACGCTGGCATTCGAAGGGCAGCCCGACGAGCTCACCCGCACACACAACGCGCAGCCGGCGCTCTTGGCCCACAGCGCGGCCGTGTGGGCCGTGGTCCGCGATGCGATCGGCCCATCGGTGCGTGCGGCCGCCGGACATTCGCTCGGCGAGTTTTCTGCCTATCACGCCGCCGGGACCTTTGAACTGGCGGACGCTGCGCGCGTGGTGCGTCGTCGCGGGACGTTGATGTACGAGCAGGGCGTGGCCCGCCCCGGTGCGATGGCGGCCGTCATCGGCACGCTCAGCACACCGATCGACGAGATCTGCACGCAGGCAACCGCCGAAGCGGGAATGGTCGTCGCGGCCAACTACAATAGCGACGAACAGGTCGTCATCTCCGGCGAAGTTGCCGGTGTCGAGCGCGCGATGCAACTCGCCAAGCGCGCCGGCGCGAAACGCTCGCTGCCACTTCCGGTGAGCGGTGCGTTTCATTCCCCGCTCATGGCTCCGGCCGCAGAGGGTTTGTCGACTGCGCTCGATGCGGCAACGCTCGTCGATCCGCGCTTTCCGGTGTTCGCGAACGTCAATGCAGAACCCGTGCTCGACGCTGCACGCGCCCGCGCACTCCTTGTGCGGCAGCTCACATCGCCCGTACGGTGGACGCAGGTGATACGCCAACTTGCCACAGCGTACCCCGATGCAACGTTTGTCGAGATCGGCACGGGCCATGTGCTCAGCGGACTCGCTCGCCGCGTCGCGCCGAATGTGCTCACCGCCACCTGCGGCACGGTTGCCGACGTCGAAAAATTGCTCGCCTCGGCCAGAACACATGTCTGAGACGTCGGCTGGTTTGAGTATCAGCCTCACGGGCCGCGTTGCGCTCGTGACGGGTTCAACCCGCGGCATCGGTCGCGCGATCGCGGAGACGCTGGCGAAAGCCGGCGCACGCGTCGCGGTAACCGGGCGCGATCTCCCGCGCGCGGAGGCCGCCGCCGCAGCAATTGCGGCTGCGACGGGCCAGGACGTTCGTGGCTACGCCGTCGACGTGGCGGACAGTGCGCAAGCGACGGCGTTGGTTGACGCGGTCGAACGCGATTTCGGCCAGTTGGATATCCTCGTCAACAACGCCGGACTGACGCGCGATAACCTGCTGATGCGCCTCAAGGACGACGATTGGGACGCGGTCCTCAACGCCAATCTTCGCGGTGCTTTTGCCACCTGTCGCGCCGCGTCGCGCGGCATGATGAAGCGACGCTGGGGACGCATCATCAACGTCGCGAGTGTGGTCGGGCTGATCGGTAACAAGGGGCAGGCGAATTACGCCGCGAGCAAAGCGGGACTGATCGGCATGACCAAGTCGATCGCCAAGGAACTCGCATCGCGAAACATTCTCGCCAACGTCGTCGCGCCCGGTTTCATTGAGACGGATATGACGGCAGCGATGACGCCCGAAGCACAGAAAGCAATGAGTTCGAGCATTCCGCTCGACCGACTGGGCACACCGGACGACATCGCCGGGATGGTGGCTGTGCTCGCTTCCGATCTAACCCGGTACGTGACCGGGCAGGTGTTTGTCGTGGACGGCGGACTGGTGATGTAATCGGACCAAAACGTCACCGGGGACACTCCCAGCGGCGACGCGTAACGGCTAAGTTCCCCACTCTACCTTCTAACAATTTCAGAGGAATCGTTCTCATGGCGGATCACGCGTCGAAGATCAAGGACATCATCGAAAAAGAGCTCGGCGTGGAGCGCGAGAAGCTGACGCCCGAAGCGAGCTTCATCGAAGACCTTGGTGCAGACTCGCTCGACATCGTCGAACTCGTCATGGAGTTCGAGAAGGAATTCAATATCGATATCCCCGACGAGGATGCCGAGAAGCTTCGGACGGTTGGTGACGCGGTCGCCTACCTCGAGGCAAAGGTCACAGGCTAATGCGTCGGCGGGTCGTCGTTACTGGCCTTGGGGCGATTACGCCCGTCGGGAACGACGTGGCGACGACCTGGCAGTCGTTACTGGGAGGTGTGTCGGGTGGGACGCTGATTACCAAGTTCGATGCAAGCACCTTCAAGGTGAAGTTTGCGTGCGAGGTGAAAGGCTTCGACCCGTTGCTCTACATGGAGCGCAAAGAGGCCAAGCGCGCCGACCTTTACACGCAGTACGCGCTCGCCGCATCAGTCGAAGCGATGCGCGACGCGGGGCTTGAAAAAGGCGGATTCGTCGCCGAAGACTGCGGCGTGATCGTGGGCAGCGGCATTGGTGGACTGGCCACCATGGAGGAGCAGCACACGGCGCTGATGGAAGGCGGAAACCGCCGGATCTCGCCGTTTTTCGTGCCGATGTTCATCGCCGACATTGCCGCTGGGGTTGTCTCCATGCGCTTCGGCGCCAAGGGGCCCAATTTCGCCACGATGTCGGCTTGCGCGACGAGCGCACACGCCATCGGCGAGTCATTCCGCACCATCCAGTATGGCGATGCCGACGTCATGATTGCCGGTGGCTCCGAAGCCGCCGTGCTTCCAATGGCCATTGGTGGCTTTGGCAACATGACGGCGCTCTCTGAGCGCAACGATTCTCCCTCCACTGCATCGCGCCCGTTCGACGCAACGCGGGACGGGTTCGTGCTGGGGGAAGGGGCAGGGGTTGTCGTCCTCGAAGAGCTGGAGCATGCGAAACGCCGTGGCGCCCGCATTTATGGTGAAGTGGTGGGATACGGCGCGACGGGCGATGCGTACCATCTCACCGGGCAGCCGGAAGCGCACGAAGGGCTGCAGCGTTCGATGCGCAAGGCGATGAAGGACGCGTCGCTCGCGCTCACTGACATCGACTACATCAACGCGCACGGCACCTCCACGCCGCTCAACGATCCCAACGAGATCAAGGCGATCAAGACGGTGTTTGGCGACCAAGCGTACAAGCTGTCCATCAGCTCCACCAAGTCGGCCACCGGGCACATGCTCGGCGCGGCCGGAGGCGTCGAGTTCATTGCCTGCGCGTTGGCGATCCGCGACAACGTCATCCCGCCGACGATCAATTTCTCCAACCCCGATCCCGAGTGCGATCTCGACGTGACGCCGAACACGCCGCGTGCCCGAGAGGTCAACGTCACACTGTCAAACAGCTCTGGGTTTGGCGGTCACAACGTTACCGTCGCCCTACGTCGCTGGCACGAGTAAGCGCGACGCGACGTTCGTCGCGGTGAAGCAGCTGGCGGCATCCGCCGTACAGTGACCCGAGTCCGTCCCGAGTTCGTCCAGATGCCCGCTCCGATTGCTTTCGATCTTGCTCGACTGCGCGACCCTGCGCTCCGCCCCATTGGGGAGAAGCTCATTGCCGGCGTGCGCCTCTCGGCGGAAGACGGGGCGCTGCTCTTTCGCTCGCCAGACTTGATCGGTGTCGGCGCCATGGCCGATGCAGCCAACCGTGCGAAGCATGGGGATCGGGTCACGTTCGCGTCGAATCAGCACATCAATCCGACCAACATCTGCGTATTGCGAAAGACCTGCGTCTTTTGCGGCTATGCTCGACTGCCGAAGGAAGAAGGCGCCTACCGCTATTCGCTCGAGCAGGTGCTCGCGGAATCAGATCGCGCCGACGGTACCATTACGCGTGAATTCCACATCGTTGGCGGGCTCGACATGCAGGCCGGGCTCGAGTACTACCAGACGATGTTCCGCGCGCTCAAGGCGCGTCATCCGCAGGTACACATCAAGGCGCTGACGGCTGTTGAAATTGCGCACATTGCGCGCATCGAGAAGATGTCACGGGAAGATGTGCTCATCGCCCTGCGTGAAGCGGGGCTCGACACAATGCCTGGCGGGGGTGCGGAAACGTTCAGCGCCGCCGTTCGCGATGTCATCGCGGACAAGAAGCTTGGCGGTGCTGACTACATCGATGTGCACCGGACCGCGCACAAGTTGGGCATTCGCACCAACTGTACCATGCTCTACGGCCACGTCGAGACTATCGAAGACCGCATGGAGCATCTCTCCATGCTGCGCACGCTGCAGGACGAGACCGGTGGATTCCTCGCCTATATCCCGCTCGCGTACCATCCTGACGACAACGAACTTGGCAAAACCCTCGGCCGCCAGGGCACGGCGTCGACCGGGTTCGACGACCTGCGCAATCTCGCCGTCGGTCGATTGTTTCTCGACAACTTCGATCACATCAAGTCGCACTGGATCATGGTGACACAATCCGTGGCGCAGATCGCGTTGCACTTTGGCGTGAACGATATCGAAGGCACCGTCGTGCGCGAGAAGATTTATCATGCGGTCGGTGCCCACACGCCTCAGGGTATGACGCTGGCTGAGCTGCTCAAGCTGATTCGCGGCGCCGGGAAAAGCCCCGCTGAACGCGATTCGTTCTATAACGTGATTCACGAGTTCGCCGACGACGAACTACGTGAAGTGCAGGCGCATGAACTGTTCGCGGCGACGGCTTGAGCTGACGCGCATGCTTCGCATCGGTCGCATCCCGTACATCAACTGCTATCCCGTCTATGGCGGGATAGATCGCGGGATCGTGCCGCTCGCCGGCACGCTCGTGGACGGAATTCCGACCCGACTGAACCATCTCATGTCGGCGGGTCAGCTCGACCTGAGTGTGGTCTCCGCGGTGGAGTATGCACGCGATGCCACACGCTACCTGCTGCTGCCGGAGATCGGTATCACGAGCGATGGGCCGGTGCGCAGTGTGATGCTCTTTTCGCGGAAGCCGCCGGAGTCGCTGGCCGGTGCACGTGTCCTCGTGAGCAAGAGTTCGATGACGAGTGTGGCGCTGCTCGAGTTGCTCTTCGAGAACGTTTGGCGTTGCCGTCCCGAGTTCGTGCTGGGTGATGCGGAGCTTGCCGATATTTCGCGCTTTGACGACGAGCCGCACCAGGCGCGGCTCGTCATCGGAGACGCAGCGCTCAAACTGTTCGACGAAGCCAATCGCGGCGGCGCGTGGGCCGAGCGTTACCCGTACCGCGTCGATCTCGGCGACGCGTGGAAGCGTTGGACCGGGTTGCCGTTTGTCTTCGCGGTCTGGGTTGCACAGCGCAAAACGCCAGTGCACGCGGCGCTCTCAGCCCACGCATCGCTGATTGCATCGCGGGACTGGGGGCTCGAGCACCTCGACTTGCTGGCGGCGCAAGCCTCGTTGGCGAGCGGTGTACCCCGCGACACCTGTGCGGTGTATTTCTCTGGGCTGGACTACCGACTGTCGTACCCGCATCTCGCGGGGCTCACGGAGTTTTTCCGCCGACTGGTGTTGGCGGGACGCGTTCCCGATGGAACGCTCTCATTTCTGCCAGCGGCCTGACAGGTCATCATGCGCGATCTGCTCGATTTCTACACGAACGCACCGCTCCTCGAACTCGGTCTCGAAGCCGACCGGGCTCGGATGGCAAAGCATCCCGGCGGCGTCGTCACCTACATCGTCGACCGCAACATCAACTACACGAATGTCTGTGTGGCCGACTGCGGATTCTGCGCCTTCTATCGTCGTCCCAAGCACAATGAAGGCTACACGCTTTCGTTCGAACAGATCGGGGAGAAGATCGAAGAGACGAAGGCGCTCGGCGGCGTTCAGATCCTGATTCAGGGCGGGCACAATCCGTACATCCCGTTCGAGTGGTATCTGGATCTCATGCGCTACATCAAACGCAATCACCCCATTCATATTCACGGGTTTAGCCCAAGTGAAGTGGATTTTTTCGCGACCCGCTTTCGCATGGAAGCACGCGATGTGATTCGCGAGTTGCAGAAAGCCGGTCTCGATTCGATTCCTGGCGGCGGTGGCGAGATTCTGGTTCAGCGAGTGCGTGACATCGCCGCGCCGAAAAAAGCGGGCGCCGATCGCTGGCTCGAGATCATGGAACTCGCGCACAACGAAGGCATGAAGACATCGGTGACGATGATGTACGGCATCGGCGAAACGCTGGCCGAGCGCATCGAGCATCTCCAGCGGGTGCGTGAAGTGCAGGCGCGTACCGGTGGCTTCACGGCGTTCATCTGCTGGCCGTTGCAGCCGGAGAACACGCCCTCCATGTCGCACATGCCGAAAACCGATGCGATGACGTATCTGCGCACTGTGGCGCTCGCGCGCATCGTCCTCGATAACGTCCCGAACTTGCAATCGAGTTGGGTGACCATGGGCATGAAAGTCGGACAGATGGCGCTCAAGTTCGGCTGCAACGACTTCGGCTCGCTGATGATCGAAGAGAACGTGGTGTCGGCGGCGAACACGACCCATCGCACGACCACTGACGAACTCGAGAATCTCATTCGCGACGCGGGCTTCACACCGGCGCGCCGCCGTCAGGACTACTCACTGCTGGCGCCTGAAGCGGCACTCGCGACTGCGGCCGCGTGACAACGGCAGCGCTCACCATGCGATCCGGTATCGGCTACGACTCGCATCGCTTTGCTGACGGTGGACCGATGCGGCTAGGTGGTGTCGACCTCGCTGTAGACTTTCACTGCGCTGGACATTCGGACGGCGATGCGATCTGTCACGCAGTAACGGACGCGATTCTCGGTGCGGCAGGGCTCGGCGACATCGGTGAGATGTTTCCCGATACGGCCGCCGAGAACAAGGGAAAGGATTCGATCGTCATGCTCGAAGCTGCGCTGGCGCGTGTGCATGGCGCCGGCTGGCTGGTCGGCAACGTCGACATCACAGTCATCGCACAGCGTCCCAAAATCGGGCCCAATCGCGCCGCAATCCGCGAACGACTGGCCGCGGCACTGCAGTCATCGGTGGACGCAGTCAGCGTGAAGGGAAAGACGAACGAAGGGATGGGGTGGATCGGTCGCGAGGAAGGGCTGGCCGTGATGTGTGTCGCGACGTTGGTGCGTGCGTGAGCGCTTGGGCATGAGCTTTCGTGCATGACCTGCTGAACTGGCTCGGCAGGCTCCCCGAACCGCTGCTTTACGGTGCGATTCTTCTGGCTGCGTTCGCCGAAAATGTTTTCCCACCGCTCCCAGCGGACACGGTAGTCGCACTCGGCGCGTTTGTCGCAGCACGCGGGAACGGCAGCGCGATCGGCGCGTGGAGCGCCACAATGTTCGGGAACATCGGTGGAGCGATGTTGATGTTCACGCTGGGAAAGCGTCACGGCATGCCGTGGCTCGCCAAACGAATGCCGTCCGTCTTTGCGGGCGACGCGAGCGACAAGTTCATCGAGCGCTTCAATCGACAGGGGATTCTTGCCGTCGTCGTGAGTCGCTTCCTCCCGGCTGTGCGTGCGGTGGTGCCGCCTCTCGCCGGTGCGCTTGGTGTTGGCGTGGCGCCTGCGGCACTTGCGATGGGACTGGCGTCAGGTGTCTGGTACGGACTCGTCTGCGTGCTGGCGTTTCGCGCTGGCGCAGATGCGGACGCGTTGCTCGCGCGCATTGGAAGTCAGCAGCGGACCGTTGGGCTGATCGCCGTCGCAATCGTCGTTGTCGCCCTCGCGGTGTTTCTGGTCCGTCGACGGATGCGCCCGAAGCCACAGCCGTGACGACGCCAACTTCAGACGACACCGATCGCGCGTTCCAGAGCGCGTTTCATCTGCAGGCGTTCGAAGACACACTGCAGCTCGAAGACGGTGCGTCGCCGAGAACCATTGAGGCGTATCGTCGAGACGTGATTCGCTGCGCGGCGTTCATGCGAACGCAGGGGATTGCCAATGCCGCGGCGATCACGCCCGGTGCACTGCGCGAATTCGTGTACTACCTGAAAGATCTTGGTCTCGCCGGCGCGTCCATCCGCCGCAACATCTCGGCGCTGCGCACATGGTTTCGCGTGATGCTGGCCGAAGGACTCGTCGCGCACGATCCGACCGAACGACTTGACTCGCCGCAGCGATGGAAGGCTCTCCCCGAAGTGCTCAACGTGGAGGAGGTGACGCGACTGCTGGCCGCCCCCGGACTCGATGAGAAGCTCGCTTTCCGCGACCGGGCCATGCTTGAGCTGGCGTACGGCGCGGGGCTGCGGGTGTCGGAGTGGATTGGTCTCGCTGTGAAAGACGTGCTGCTCGAGGAAAGTTTGCTCCGCGTTTTTGGGAAGGGCAGCAAAGAACGACTCGTGCCCATCGGGCGCTCGGCGATCGGCGCGGTCGCCGTGTACGCGCGCGAGCTACGTCCGGTGCTCGAACGCGGACAAGGGAAGGGGATTCTCTTTCTCAACGCGCAGGGGAATCCGCTCACCCGCATGGGGGCTTGGAAGATTCTCCGCAAATACGTCACGATGGCTGGCATCGAGAAGCCTGTTTCTCCGCACACGCTCCGACACTCCTTTGCGACCCACCTGCTCGAAGGCGGCGCGGACCTGCGTGCGGTGCAAGAGATGCTCGGGCACGCGGACATATCCACGACGCAGATCTACACCCACGTGGATCGTGAGTATCTTCGAACGGTCCACCGCCAGTTCCACCCGCGCGGCTAGAGCGGTCAACCGCGTACTCCGAGCGTGCCATGATCCTCGTCATCGACAACTACGACTCCTTCACGTACAACCTCGTCCAGTACCTTGGCGAATTGGGCGAAGAGCTGGTCGTCTATCGCAACGACGCGCTGACGGTCGAGCAGGTCGGTGAGTTGGCCCCCGAGGCGATTGTAGTGTCCCCGGGCCCGTGCACGCCCTCGGAGGCGGGCATATCGGTGGACGTCGTCCGTCGCTACGGCGCGGAGATTCCACTCCTGGGCGTGTGCCTGGGGCACCAGGCCATCGGTGAGGCGTATGGCGGCAATGTCATTCGCGCGTCGCGCGTCATGCACGGCAAGCTGTCGCACATCACCCACGACGGGACGGGTCTATTTGCCGGTGTGCCGTCGCCGCTGGGCGTGATGCGCTACCACTCGCTCATCGTCGAGCGATCCTCGCTCCCCGACGCGCTGGAAGTCCTGGCCGTGGCGCAGGATGATCCGTCCGAGATTCATGCGCTGCGTCACCGCACCCATCCAGTGTGGGGGGTCCAGTTCCACCCCGAGTCGATTCTGACCGAATCGGGGCGCGATCTGCTCGTCAACTTTCTGACGATGGCACGACAGGTTTCGCAGCCTTCGGCTTGATCACGAGCGAAAGCAGGACGCTCGCCAGGAGTACGCCGCCAACAACGCCGAGCGCGACACCGATCGGAATCGGCCACAGCGATTCGGTCAACATCTTCGTGCCGACGAACGTGAGGACGAGCGAAAGGCCGTACTTGAGGAGATGAAACTTGCCCATCACACCGGCGAGCACGAAGTACAACGAACGCAGCCCGAGAATGGCGAAGACGTTGGACGTGTAGACGAGAAATGGATTGCGCGTGACGCCAAAGACCGCGGGTATGGAGTCGAGGGCAAACACGACGTCCGTCGTTTCAACCAGCGCGAGCACCACGAACAGCGGCGTCGCGAGCCAACGCGCTTTTCCGCCCGGTGTCTGCGGCTCGCGGACGAAGAACCGTTCGCCATGGAACTTGGTCGTCAGGGGGACGAAGCGCCTGACGATGCGAATGACCGGATTCGCCTCCGGCTCGATCTCGCTGCCTCCGCCGAACGCCATGCGGATTCCGGTGAACACGAGGAACGCGCCGAAAACGTAGATGATGGCGTGAAATCGTTCGATAAGAATCGCGCCGGCGCCGATCATCAGCCCGCGCATCACCAGCGCGCCGAGAATGCCCCAGAAGAGCACGCGATGTTGCAGCGCCGGCGGGATCTTGAAGTAGCCGAAGATCAGGATGAAGACGAACAGGTTGTCGACGGACAACGCTTCTTCAACGAGATATCCAGCAAAGAATTCAAGCGCCGATTGGCGGCCCATGACCGCGCCCACCCCAATCCCGAACGCGATTGCCAGCGAGAGCCAGACAGCGCTCCAACCGAGCGCTTCTTTCACTGATACGGCGTGCGCTTTGCGATTGAAGACGCCGAGGTCGAGCGCGAGCAGCGCCAGCACCAGTGCGTTGAAGCCTACCCACCACCAGAAAGTCGGCATGCCGCCTGCTTAAGGGGAGAATTGCCGCTAGGCGGTTTGCCTTCGTGCGGACACTTTCGTATCTTAACTGGCGTGAATTTTGCTGCAAACACGCCATTCGCGACTCGTTCATGCCTGTCCTAGCCGTGATTCCGGCGCGACTCGGAGCCACGCGATTGCCCCGAAAACCGCTGCGGCTGCTCGGCGGCGTGCCACTGGTGGTCCGGGTGTACCAACGCGTCTCCGCACTGCGTGTCGCGGAGCGGTGTGTTGTCGCCACCGACAGTGCCGAAGTCATGGCCGCGTGCGCGGCGCATGATGTGCCGGCGGTGATGACCGCAGCAAGCCACCCCAGCGGCACCGATCGCGTGGCCGAAGTCGCGCGTCGGCCTGAATACCAAGGCTTTCAAGTCATTTTAAACGTACAGGGTGACGAGCCTTTTGTGTCGCGCCGCGCGCTGCTCGGCGCGGTGCGTATTGTTGCCGAGGGGCTGGCACCGATTGGAACAGCTGCGGTTCCTATCGACGCGTTGCTCCTGAACCGTGCCGACGTGGTGAAAGTCGTGCGTACAGACGCGGGGCACGCCCTCTATTTTTCGCGAGCACCGATTCCGTTTCTTCGCGAAGCTGCTGACAGCGAACTGCTCGCGCCGTTTGCTCTCCAGCACGTCGGCGTGTACGCATATGCCCCTGCAGCGTTGGCCAAGTGGGTTTCGTTGCCCCCGCATCCGCTCGAACTCATCGAACGACTCGAACAGTTACGACCCCTTGCGCACGGCATTCCGATTGGTGTTGCGGAAGTCGACGCCGTTGAAGGTGGCATTGATACCGAAGACGACCTCGCGCGTGCAAACGCACACTGGATGATACAGAACGCCATGACCGAACAATTTCCAATTCCCACCCCCAGCCTGCGAGACGCCAGATGACGATCAACCAGTCTGCGTCGGGTCAGGCCGGCGCGCCAACCAGCACCCCCAAGTACATCTTCGTCACGGGCGGTGTGGTTTCATCGCTCGGAAAGGGCATCGCCGCCGCGTCGCTCGGGAGACTGCTCGTCGATCGCGGTTTCCGCGTGACGATGATGAAACTCGATCCGTATCTGAACGTCGATCCGGGGACGATGTCGCCGTTTCAGCATGGCGAAGTGTTCGTCACGGACGATGGCGCAGAGACTGACCTCGACCTTGGTCATTATGAGCGGTTTCTCGATCGCCCGCTTTCGCAGGCGAACAACATCACGACGGGTCGTGTCTACTCCAACGTGATCACGAAGGAACGGCGCGGCGAGTATCTCGGGTCGACGGTGCAGGTCATTCCGCATATTACCGACGAGATCAAGCTCGCGATCAAGCGCGTTTCCCCAGGCAACGACGTGGTGCTGGTCGAGATCGGCGGCACCGTCGGCGACATCGAATCGCTCCCGTTTCTCGAAGCGATCCGTCAGTTCCGTCGTGAGGTCGGCAAGGAAAACGCGATCTTTGTGCATCTCACGCTGGTGCCGTACATCGCGGCCGCGGGCGAAGTGAAGACGAAGCCGACGCAGCATTCCGTGCGCGAGTTGATGGAAATCGGTATTCAGCCCGACTTCCTCATCTGCCGGAGCGAGCGTCCGCTCACTGATGATGTGAAGCGTAAGATCGCGCTCTTCTGCAACGTCGATTTCGGCGCGGTCATCGAGAGCCCCGACGTTCCGACCATCTACGAGATCCCGCTCACCTTTGAGGCGCAGGGTTTTGCGGATCGCGTCATGGAACGTTTCCGCCTCAGCGCGCCGACCCCCGATCTCAACGCTTGGCGCGCGATGGTGCAGCGCATCACACGCCCGCGTGAGCGCGTGAAGATCTGCGTGGTGGGCAAGTACACCGACTACATCGACAGCTACAAGAGTGTGCAGGAAGCCCTGATTCACGGCGGCATCGCGAACGACGTAGGTGTCGATCTCGCCTGGACATCGAGCGACAAGTTCACGTCACCCGAACGCGCACGTGAAATTCTCGCCGACTATCACGGCTTGCTCGTTCCGGGCGGTTTCGGCGTGCGCGGTATCGACGGAATGGTCGAAGCGATTCGTGCCGCACGGGAAACGAATCTGCCCTTCTTCGGGATCTGCCTCGGTATGCAGGTGGCCATCATCGAGTTCTCACGTCATGTACTCGGCTTGAGCGACAGCCACTCCAGCGAGTTCGCGCCGGAATGCGCCAACCCGGTTGTCTCTCTGCTCGATTCTCAGCGCGAAGTGACAGACAAGGGTGGCACCATGCGTCTGGGCGCTTACCCGTGCCGCTTGCAGCGTGGGTCGAAGGCCGCCGAGATCTATGGGCAGCCCGAGGTCAGCGAGCGTCATCGTCATCGCTACGAGGTCTCCAATCGCTATCGCGAGACCTTCGTTGAGCACGGCATGCGACTCAGCGGACTTTCGCCCGACGGCTCACTGGTCGAGATGATTGAGTTGCCCTCGCATCCGTACTTCATCGGATGCCAGTTCCACCCGGAGTTGCAGTCTCGGCCACTGCGTCCGCATCCACTCTTCGCGGGTTTCGTCGCGGCCGCCGTTCGGCACGGCCGCGGTGGCGAGACGAGCGAGTTGTCCAACGGCCACGCTGCAACGGCCCAGCCCAAAGCAGCCCAGGTCGCACACTGACGTGACTCAAGACCTACGGCGCGCCGCAACCAGATTTCCGACTGACCAACTCTTTCTCATCGCGGGACCGTGCCAGTTGGAGGACGACGCGCTGAATCTGTGCGTCGGAGAAGCGTTGGCGCGGCTCGCTGAGCATGTGCCGGGTGGAATCATCTATAAGGCCAGCTTCGACAAAGCGAACCGTTCAAACGTCGACGGTGTTCGAGGACTCGGACTCGACGCAGGACTCGCAGCGCTCGACCGCGTGCGTGCTGCGACAGGACTTCCGGTGCTCACTGATGTGCATGATGCGTCGCAGTGCGCACCAGCAGCGTCCATTGTCGATGTGTTGCAGATCCCTGCCTTTCTCTGTCGTCAGACCGACCTGCTCCTGGCGGCAGGCGCAACAGGGAAGCCGGTGAATGTGAAGAAGGGACAGTGGATGCATCCGGAAGGGATGCGTGGCGCCACGCGCAAAGTCGAAGCCGGTGCAACGCTCGCCGGAATTCAAGCCGGCGAACTCGCCGTGACCGAACGCGGCACCTTCTTCGGTTACGGAGATCTCGTGGTCGACATGCGCTCGTTTGCCCGCCTGCGCGACGCGTGCGACGTGCCTGTGATCTTCGATGGAACGCACAGCGTGCAGCGTCCGGGCATGGGTGCCGGTGGCGCGAGTGGTGGAGCGCGCGAGTTCATTCCCTCGCTTGTGCTGGCATCGATCGCCGCTGGGGCGCAAGGACTTTTTCTCGAGACGCACCCGGATCCCGCGAACGCGCCAAGCGATGGGCCCAACATGCTCGAGCTCAATGCACTTGGCGACCTCATCAAGCGGGCCGTCGACATCTGGGATCGCGTCCGTCCATGAGCGCGAACGCATTCGGCGACGACCGTCTGCCGCCGCTGGTGGTGCATGCATCGCGCATCGAGCCTGACATCGCACGCCGCATCCGCATTGTCGTCTTCGACGTGGACGGGGTGTTGACTGACGGCGGCGTGTACCTCGGCGCGACGCGCGCGAGTGAAGGCGCTGTCCCGCAGCCGTTCGAACTCAAGCGGTACGACATTCAGGATGGACTCGGCATGGCGATGCTGCGCGAGGCTGGGTTGCATCTCGCAATCATTACCGGCCGGGTATCGGAGAGCGTGGCGATGCGCGCCAGCGAGTTGCGTATCAAGCACGTCATACAAGATCCGCAGGCGCGAAAGCTTCCGGCGCTCAAGCGCATGCTTGCTGAGCTTGATTGTAGCCTTGAAGAGGTCGCGTTTCTTGGCGATGACTTGCCCGACCTTGCTGTGATGCGCGAAGTCGGACTCCCGGTGGCGGTCGGCAACGCCGTCAGCGAAGTCCGGAGATGCGCCACGTTGCAGCTGACAGCACGCGGTGGATTTGGTGCCGTGCGGGAGTTTGCCGAAGCATTGCTGAACGCGCGCGGTGAATGGACCGATCTGGTCGAGCGGTATGTCGCCAGTCGCCGCGAGGACGAACCGCTATGACGGCAACCGATCTCGATGTGGCCATCGCGCGCATTCTCGACAACGGCCGACGCGTGCTGTCTCTCGAAGCCGCGGCTCTGAGCAACGCCGAACTGGCGCTCAGCGAGGACTTCGTGCGCGCCGTGCAACTACTCGCCGCCTGCACCGGACGCATCATCGTTGCGGGCGTCGGCAAGTCTGGATTGGTCGGTCGCAAGATGGCCGCGACGTTTACCTCGACCGGGACACCGGCGACGTTTTTGCACCCCGTTGAAGGGATGCATGGCGATCTCGGTATTGTCGGACGCGACGACGTCGCCATCCTGATTTCCAAGAGCGGCGAGTCCGAAGAGCTGCTTGGCTTGATCGAAGCACTCGCGCGATTGGGCGTTCGGATGATCGCGATGACGTCTGACTCGTCGTCGCGACTGGCGCGGCACGCCGACGTGACGCTCAACCTCGGCGTGCGCGAGGAAGCGTGTCCACACGACCTCGCGCCGACGACCAGCACCACGGTCACGATCGCCCTCGGCGATGCACTGGCCGTGGCACTGCTGCAGGAGAAGGGATTTCTCGCCGAGGACTTCGCGAAACTTCACCCTGGTGGCGCACTGGGTCGTCGGCTGTTGACCCGTGTCAGTGATGTGATGATCGCGGACAAGCTCCCTATTCTCGAGCGCGCGGCAACGATGCGCGACGCGGTTGTGTTGCTCGCCGAACGTCGCGGCATCGCGATCGTGGTGGAACATGAGCGCGTAGCCGGTGTCGTCACGGCGGGGGATCTGACTCGCCTGCTCGAACGGGAACGGGATGTGCTCTCAGTGCCTGTGCAGTCGGTCATGACTGAATCCCCGCGGCTTGCGCTTGATCATGAACTTGGGAGTGCTGTTGTGCATCGGATGGAGAAGTACGGCATCATGGCGATGCCCGTGACCGATAGCGAGCATCGTCTCGTTGGTGTCGTGCATTTGCACGACTTGATGCGCGCGGGTGCCGCATGATGGGGACAGCGCATCGTCCATACGTCGGGACATTGTCGCGCGTATTGATCGGCATTGCGGCGATCGCGGCACTCGGCGGAGCGAAGTGCCCGACACGCGCAAAAGCGTCACCAGTCAAGACCAGTTCGAAGAAGAGCGCGCTCCCCGATTCGGCCGATCAGGTCATCTTCGGTGGAAGCGTCATCCTGACCAATCAAGGTGTCTCCAACGGTCGCCTGCTCAGCGACACGATGCTCGTGTACGACGACGGTTCTCGTCTCGAACTGCGCCGAGTAAACCTCACGTTCTTCACCGGCCAGGGACTGAAGGATGGCGTGCTCACGTCCAAGGCCGGCGCATACAACACTCGCATGCAACGCCTCGAAGCGCGCGGCGATGTCGTGGTCATTCGCGACGACGGCAAGCGACTCATGACGCCCCAGCTCGTCTACGATCAAGCGCGCAATCAGATCTTCAGCGACAGCTCGTTCACCTTCATCGAACCCTCCCGTCAGATCATGGGTATTGGGTTTGAGTCCGATCCGCATTTCAACACTTTCAAGTGCCTGCGGGCGTGCAAGGGTGTTGCGTCCGTCAAGCTTCCTGCCAAGTAGTCGATGACTCGTCGCCTTCCTGTCGCACGCGTGCTGATTGTGCTCATCGTTCCCGTGATGGCTGGTTGCTTCGCGGGGCGCTCGCGCACTCCCGCCAACGCACGGCCGACGACGCCGACCGCTGTGCCGACGGCCAGCCCCGACAGCGCGAAAACGATTGCCATCGTTGGTGACAGCGCCAGGAAAGCCGATTCGGCCAAGGCCGGCATCAACGCAGACTCGGCGAAGAAGCTCACGGCACTCGCAACCGCTGACTCGGCGGCGCGTGCGGCCGACAGTGCAAAAGCCAAAACCAAAAAGAAGGCTGCGACCGTCGCGAAACCGTGCGCGCTCGATTTCAGCGAGTCGCCCCCTGAAACACGCCTCACCTACATCCGTATCGACAGCACGAATGCGATCACGTACATCGGTGGCGGTTTTGTCGGCCATTGCCAGGGTGAGAACAACCGCATCAGTGCCGACAGCGCCGAACAGTTTCAATCGGCCGGCGTGCTGAATCTCTTTGGCAACGTGATGTATCAGGAGCCGGGAAAGATTCGCATTCAGTCGTCGCACGCGACGTACTTCACCCGTGAAGAGCGCCTCTACGCCGACGGGATGGTGAATGCGTTTCAGATCGGGAGTGGAAGTACGTTCACGGGGCCGAGCATCGAGTACTTCCGGCCGACCGCCACACGCCCATCCTCCAAACTCCTCGCCCCCAATAATCCGACCGCGACGCTCATTGAGAAGGACAGCACCGGCAAGCCTGGTATGCCCGTCACCATTCAAGCGGCGACGCTGAGCGATCAGGGCGACAGTGTGCTGTTCGCGATCGGAAACGTCACAATCAAGCGAGGTGGCCTTGTTGGCAAATCGGATTCAGCGACGTTCGACAAGGCGTCAGAGCTCGCGCGACTCATTCGCAATGCACGTGTCGTCAATCAGGACTCGTCGCAGCGGTTCACGCTCGACGGTGACACGATTGACTTGTTCAGCACCAACCGTCAACTGACGCGCGTGTTGTCGCTGCACAAAGCGATGGTGGTGAACAGCGACGTGAGCATCCAAGCCGAGAAGATCGATCTCCGCCTGAAAGCGCAAAAGTTGTCGGAAGCGTTCGCGTACGGCGGTGGCCGCGCAACGGCACGCACACCGCAGCAGGACGTCGCGGCGGACTCGTTGCACATCGTGATGCCCGATCAGCGTATCAGCGAGATGCGTGCGGTCGGAACTGCGGTGGCGACGGGCGTTCCGGACACGCTCAAGATCAAGTCCGACGACCGAGATCTGCTGCGTGGGGACACGGTCATCGCGAGCTTCGACAGCGCCAAATTTGCCGGCGATACGGCGCAACCCCGCATCCGCGAGATCAATGCGCTCGGCAATGCGAGCTCGCTGTTCCAAGTACCCTCCAAACAGGGGCCAACGTTTCCGCCGTCCATCAACTACTCGCGCGGCAAAGCGATTTTGGTGCAGTTCGACAGTGGACAGGTGCGCGACGTGACCATCGATTCGGCCGCATCCGGCGCGTACTTCGAGCCAGCAGCCGACACCCTCGCCGACAGCACCAAAAAGGCAACCCGCAAGGCTCCACCGCCGCCGCCCACCAGGCGCCGAGGGGCACAGCTTTCTGCCGCGCCGTCACGCAGTCCCAGCCCTGATCGTCCATCACCGCCCAAGCGCTCGTCAACGTCGCTGGACGCGATCACGCCGATGTCTTCAGATTTCCGTCGCCGCCAATGACCGATCAGCCGTCTGAGAGTTCGTTTTCTAACGACGCCGTGTCGGCGCTCGTCGCACGCTATGCGCATGGCGACCGATCGTTTGCCAGCGCACTCGGCGCGATTTTCGACGTCGTGGATGAGCACGGCAGCGCCCCCCTGCATGCGGTCGCATCGAAGTTCCGTGACTTGTTGCTGGCCCGGTTTCAGCTCGAAGGGCGCGACATGCTCGTTGAGTCGGCCCGCCTTTCGCTCGAAGAGGTCCGCACGCACCTCGCAGCCTCAGTGCTGCCTACATTGGCCGAACGGGGTGCCATTGTGTGGCCCGTGCACTCGCCGTCCGACCCCGACACTCCGGTCGCGGTGGCCTCCGCACTCTGGGTTTTGCTCGGCGAACGCCGGGCCGACGTCAGCCGCGCGCTCAAGGTCACGGGCGAACATGCCGCCCCGGGCCGCTCGCCGACCCCGATCACGACCTCGACCCTACCGGAGAACGGTTCGGTGCTGTCGGCTGAGGGGCTGGTGAAGGTGTACCGGGGTCGGCGAGTGGTGCATGACGTCGCGCTGCGCGTGCGGCAGGGCGAAATCGTCGGCTTGCTTGGCCCCAACGGCGCTGGCAAGACCACGGTGTTTTATATGCTGGTTGGGTTGATTGCGCCGCAATCCGGTCGCATCCAACTTGATGGGAAAGACGTTACCAACATGCCCATGTACCAGCGGGCGCGGCAGGGAATCGGCTACCTTTCGCAGGAGCCATCCATCTTCCGCAAGTTGACCGTGGAACAGAACATTCTGGCAATCCTGGAAACGTTGCCGCTGGCGGCGGAAGACCGGCAGGCGCGCCTCGAAACGCTGCTCGACGAGCTGGGGATTAAGCGGTTGCGGCACAGTCGCGCGTTTCAGCTTTCGGGTGGCGAGCGCCGTCGCCTTGAAATCACTCGCGCACTCGTGACGCAGCCGAAGTTCATGATGCTGGACGAGCCGTTTGCCGGTGTCGACCCGATCGCCGTGCATGACATCCAGTCAATCGTTTCAGACCTGCGACACCGAGGGATTGGCGTGTTGATCAGCGATCACAATGTTGAACAGACACTGGACATCGTCGATCGCGCGTACATCATGTTTGATGGGCAGGTCAAGGTCTCTGGCACGGTTCGTGAATTGGTGTATGACGAAACCGTTGCCGAGATCTATCTTGGGCCCACGCTGACTGCGCGACTTCGCGCGCGCTTCGCGGAAGCCGATGAGGAGGTGCTGACCAAATGAGAACGGGTCTCCAACAGAGCACCGGGCTGCGACAGGAGATGAAGGTCAATCCTCGTCTGTATCAGGCGATGGATCTTCTGTACATGCCCCTGCTCGACCTGCAACAGCATTTGAAGCAAGAACTGCTCACCAATCCGTTCCTCGAGCTGGTCGAGCCGGACGACGATGAAGAGACGCCGGACCCCGACGAACCGTCGGAGCCGGAGAACCTCGCCGAGCCTGAGAATGCCGCCGAATCGGACTCTGAGCCCGAAAAGACCGGTGACGACGATGTCGACTGGGAAGCCGTCCTGCTTGATGGGTTCGAGACCGGTGGCCAGCGCGAGGAGCACGAAGAGCGCGACTGGTACGAGCGCGTCACGGTCGATACGCGCCACCTCTCCGATCATCTGACCGAGCAGCTGTCGCTGCTGGACCTCTCGGCGCGCGAGGCCTTCCTTGCCGACGAGTTCGTTGGAAATATTTCAGACGATGGGTATCTCGCGTGCCCGCTCGAAACGATTCGGGATGGCGTGAACGAACTGCTGCAAAAGGAGTCGGAAGAGCGCGAGAACAACAGCGTCGCGCCCTTTTCGGATGCCGAGCTTCTCACGATGCTCCAGGTCATACAGGACCTCGATCCACCGGGCGTCGGTGCGCGAGATCTCCGCGAGTGCCTGTTGCTGCAGCTGCGTGCTGCCGGACAGAAAGACGCGCTCTCGTATCGCCTCGTGGATGAAACGTTCGATGAGCTCATCTCGCACCGTTGGAGCGAACTGTCCAAGAAGTTCGGAATCAGCGCGCAGGATGTGCAGACGGCGGCAGACGAAATCGCCAAGCTCGATCCGAAGCCCGGCCTACGCTTCTCGGCCGGGAGCGAGAACTACATCATCCCGGATCTCGTCATCGACAAGATCGACGGGAACTATCACATCTTCCTGAACGACGGCAATCTGCCGCGGCTGAAGCTTTCGCGGGCCTATCAGGAGATCGCGCGGGACAAAAAACGTTTCGACACTGAGAGCAAGGACTTCATCGCCAGCAAGCTGAACTCAGCGAACTGGATGATTCAGGCCATCGAACAACGGCGCCAGACGATGCTGAAGGTCATGCACTACATCGTCGAACGTCAGCACGATTTTTTTGAACGCGGCGTTCAGTCATTGCACCCGCTGACATTGCGCGAAGTCGCTGAAGCAGTTGGCATGCACGAGTCCACCGTCAGTCGCGTGACGAACGAGAAGTTTGTGCAGACACCTCGCGGTGTGTTGCCGCTCAAATACTTCTTCTCGTCAGGCCTTTCGACCAACGACGGCGACGACGTGTCGGCGCGCGGCATCAAGGATCAGATCCAGAAACTGGTGGCAGGCGAAGACACCAAAAGCCCGCTCACGGACCAGGCTATAGTCGAAATCCTGCAGCAGACGGGCGTGCAGATCGCGCGACGCACGGTCGCCAAGTATCGCGACCAGTTGGGCGTTTTGCCGGCGCGCATGCGCAAGCGAATCTGATCTCCGACCCCGTGACTGCGCTTTCTTTCAGTTCGCCTTCACGATCGGCGCTCGCGCGGCCGATCGACATCAGTGTGCTGGTGCCGGCCAAGGACGAGTCAGGAAATCTTCCGCTCTTCGTCGAACTGTGCGCGGAGATGGTGCGCGAGCAGAGCGCGCGCTACGAGGTTGTCATTGTCGATGATGGTTCGACCGATGGGAGTTGGGCGCTGCTACAGGAGCTCGCCGACCAGTATCCGTTTCTGCGCCCAGTGCGCCATCGTGCGCAACGCGGCATCGCAGAAGCGCTGCGCACAGGCTATTTGAATGCGCGCGGCGACATTCTCGTGTTCTATCCGGCCGATCTTCAGTTCAAGCCCGAAGACATCCCGAGACTCGTCGCGCCCATTCTCGCCGACGAATCGGACATGGTCACCGGATACAAGCAGGGCAAGTACGAAAAAGCCTTCGTCTCGAGCATCTACAACCGCTTGAGTCGCACGCTCTTTCACGTGCCGGTTCGCGATCTCAACAACGTGAAAGCCTACCGACGGGAAATCATGGCTGGGCTGCCGATGCGCCCTGATTTCCATCGCTACATGATCGTGCTCGCCGCCGCACAGGGGTACACCGTCACCGAAGTGCCCATTCCGCTCTATCCGCGCCATGCGGGGCGTTCGAAGTTCGGCTGGTCGCGCATTCCGATCGGCGTGCTCGACATGCTCGCGGTGTGGTTTGAACTCCGCTTCGGCCAGAAGCCGTTGCTGGCGTTCGGAATGCTCGGCGCCAGCATCTTTCTCATTGGCTTTCTTGCGGGACTGGTCGCACTCGCTGTCCTCGCGGTGAACGGCGTCGGCATCCGTGCGGTGTGGACCGTGGTTCAAACCTGTCTCGTGCTCGGTGCGATGTTCTTTGCGACGGGAATCCTGGGCGAGCAGATCGCGCAGCAGCGTGCCGAGTTGCGTGAATTGCGTCGTGAACTCGAGGCCAGCAAGGGACGGTCGTCCGCGACGGATGCCGGCGCGGATTCTCCGCGCGACGGCGACTGATCCCGCGCGGTACGCGTGCGGGCCCTGTTCATCACGCACAACATTCCGCGCTTCGACGGTGACGCGGCGGGATCGTTCGTGCTCCGTCTTGCGGTGGCGCTGCAGGACCAAGGCCACCGCATCGATGTGATCGCTCCGGGCGCCGCCGGACTCGCCGAGCGCGCCACGCTCGAAGGCGTTTCGATCAGGCGTGTGCGCTACGCGAGTGATGCCGGCATGACGCTCGCGTACACGGGCACGATGGCTGAAGCCGTGCGCGAAACTTGGTCAGGGCGATTCGCGCTGCTCGGCCTGCTGCGCGCGATGCGTCGCAGCGTCACAGAGCAACTGCGCGAAGCCCGGCGCGCCGGCGACCCGTATGACGTCGTCCACGTGCACTGGTGGTTTCCGGCGGGACTCGCATTGTGGCGTGCATTTGATCGCGGCCAGCCGCCCATCGTCCTGACCATGCACGGCTCCGACGTGCGACTCGCGCGCGCGACGCTGGCGGCGCACCCACTGATGCGTGCCGTACTCGATCAGGCCAGCGTGCGCACCGTCGTTTCAAGATGGCTCGCTGAAGCTGTCGCTCGGATTGCTCCGAACGCGCGCGTGAGTGTCGCTCCGATGCCCGTCGACATTCGGCACTTCGGTCTCGGCGAGTCTGTCGTGCCGCGGGATGGCATTCTATTTGTCGGTCGGTTGAACCAACAGAAAGGCCTCGCGGCGCTGCTCGATGCGCTGGCGATGCCGGCGCTCGCGAACGCGACTCTCGACGTCGTCGGTGACGGTCCGGACGCTGCAGCTCTGCGCGCGCGCGCGGAGTTACTTGGCGTTGCGTCGCGAGTGCGCTGGCACCAGGTGCTCGTGCAGGCGTCGCTTGTGCCGCTGTACCAGCGTGCGGCATGTGTTGCGATGCCGTCCACCGAAGAGGGACTCGGTCTTGTGGCGGTCGAAGCACAGCTGTGCGGAACACCGGTCGTGGCGTATGCGTCCGGTGGATTGCCTGACGTCGTTCGGACTGATGCCGGCGGATCACTCGTCGCGGCCGGCGACATTGCAGGGCTTGCCGACTCGCTCGCCGCACTGCTGAAGGCGCCCGAGGACGCGCGCCACCGTGGGCTGCTCGCACGCGATGCGATGCTCGCCAGTTTTTCGCCGACCGTCGTCGCATCACACTATGCGGCGTTCTATCGGCAAGCTGTGGGCGACGTCACGTGACTGCGGCCGGAAGCGACGAACCGGCCGGCAAGCGTTCTCCACGAAACGCGTTGTGGAGGGTGCTGCAGTTGGTGCTGCTGGTCGTCACGCTGGCATTCGCGGCGCGTGAGATCGCAAGGCAGTGGGGTGCGCTCAACGCGGTTGCGCATGACGTGGTCCTGCAGTGGGGGTCCATCACGCTCTCTACCGTGATGGTCCTCGCCGTGCACGCGATGCTGATCCAGACCTGGAGAATGCTGCTGACAGGGTGGGGGAGTGAGCTTCACTTCGGTGCCGCAGTCCGCATCTGGACCATCTCAAACCTCGGCAAGTACCTGCCGGGAAAAGTCTGGTCGATTGGAGCGATGGGTGTACTCGCTCAGCGCGAAGGCGTTTCCGGCGTGTCGGCTGCGGGTGCAGCGCTGCTGAACGCGCTACTGAATCTGGGCGCAGGTTTTGGTGTGATCGCAATCGCCGGTGCAAGCGAAATGGACCGTGTCGCTCCGTGGCTTCGCAGCGCGTCCATCGTCTTCAGTGCGCTCTTCTTGATTTGCGTCGCACTGCTGCCGCGGCTGCTTCCACCGCTGCTGCTGCGCGTTTCCACCTGGCGCGGACTGGCGCCGCTCGAGCGTCACTTGCCGTCGCGCACGCTCTGGCTGGTCACTGCGTTGCATGCGCTTTCGTGGGTGGGGTACGGTCTCGCCTTCATGGTGTTCACGAGGGGAGTCACGCCCCACGTCGCTGGCGCGCCTGCTATGTTCATCGCAGTTTACACGGCGTCGTATCTGTTCGGGTATCTGATGCTTTTCGCTCCCGGCGGAATCGGCGTTCGCGAAGGCGCCATGGTGTGGCTGTTGGTGACGGTTGGTCTCGCGTTGGAGGCCGATGCACTTTTCCTTTCGCTCGCCTCCCGCGTCTGGCTCACTGCTGTTGAAGTCATGCCAGGATTGATTGCACTGCTCCTGAAGCGAGCCGGATCCCGTTCGGCGGCGCGGCGCGCAAACTGAGGGAGCGGTCAAACTTGCGGCTCACGTTCACACTCAGGCGCACTTGATGGCTCGAACTGACGCGAGGGCCGCGAATGAAACGGCGCCGCGCTACCCGCTCGTGTGGGCAGCGCTCGTCTGCGCCCTTGTGACGCTGATGCTCGCGTGGCCCGGTTTGGGCGGTGCGTTTCTGGTCAATCCGCACTCCGACCAGTACATCGCCGGCTATTCGTTCCGCGAGTTCGCCGCGCGGTCGCTTCGTGAAGGCCACGGGTTCCCGCTCTGGAATCCGTTCCAGTTCGGTGGGATGCCGTACGTGGCCGCAATGCATGGCGACATTTTCTACCCAACGTTTCTGCTGCGGCTCGTATTGCCAACCGACATCGCGATGACATGGGGCTTCGTCATCCACATGGTGCTGGCCGGCGTCTTCACTTTTGGTTTTCTCCGTGCTGCCGGTGTCCGACTGGAAAGTGCGCTCCTTGGTGGCGTCGCGTATCTGCTGAGTGGCGCCGTTGCCTCCTATGCCTCGCCGGGTCACGACGGCAAACTGTTTGTCAGCGCGCTTCTGCCGGCAACCCTCTGGGCACTCGTGCGTGGCGTGCGCGATGGTCGAGTCGCGTCATGGGGTTCGCTCGCGCTTGTCGTCGGTCTCGCTGTGCTTTCGCCGCACCCACAGCTGTTGCAGTATCTGCTGCTCGTCGCCGGTGTCTTCGCCCTCTTTCTGACGCTGCGACCCCTCGCCGTGACAAATGACGGTGCGTCAACCACTGCCACCTCACCGCGCCCCAACTTCACGCGCCTCGGACTCGCACTCGGCGCGGTTCTGCTTGGTGCGGTTATGGGGGCCGTGCAGTACCTGCCGGTGCGCCAGTACGTCGAATGGTCGCCGCGCGCTGGCGGGAAAGGCTACGATTATGCGACGAGTTTTTCGTTTCCGCTGGAAGAAACGATCAACGGCTATCTCCCACAGTTCTCGGGGATACTGGACAGCTATTGGGGTCGCAACGGCATCCACTTTCACAGCGATTACGCCGGCGCCGCGGTGCTCGTACTCGCCCTCTTTGCGTTTGGCGGAGGGCTGCTGAACCGCCACCGAACCCATGCGTGGTTCTGGCTAATCGCGTTTGTCGTTTCGCTCCTCTGGGCGTGGGGCGGGAACACTCCGTTCTATCGGCTTGTGTATGCTGTTATCCCGGGCTCAAAGTTTTTCCGGGCGCCGAGTACCATTTTGTACGTGACGGCATTCTCGCTGTCGGTGCTGGCGGCGTTTGGCTCAGAGCGGGTATTGGCGGGGAAGACGACAACACGATACGCCATCGCATGGGCAGCGTTCGCCATCGTCGTCGCGATCGTGTCGTCGACTGGCGCGCTAACAAGTTTTGCGATGACGTTGCTAGGCGACCAGCGAGGCGATGCAATCCAAGCAAATGCAACTAACGTCGTCCTCGGCGCTTGGCGTTCGGCTGCCTTCGTCTTTCTCACTCTCGGCGTGATGCTCGCCTGTGCGCGCGGTGCCGTCAGTCCATCCCGTGCCGGCTGGCTGTTGGTGGGCGTGGTCGCGCTGGACCTGTGGAGCGTCGAGCGGCACTATTGGCTGTTTTCAGCCCGTGCATCTGAGCTTTACGCTGACGACGCGATCATCAAGTACATCAAATCGCAGCCGCAACCCGGTCGCGTGATCGCGCTTCCGCTCAGCGACAATATGGCGCCGCATGATCCGTTCATCGCGGGTGACGCTCTGATGCACCACGGGGTTCGTGGGGTGCTTGGGTATCACGGCAACGAGCTTGGCCGCTTCCAAGAGCTGTACGGCAAGAACGAAGGGTATCAGTCCATCGCGAATCCGAACTTCTGGTCTCTCACGAACGCGCGATATTTCTACACCAACACGAACGGGGTCCCGTTTCAGGGTGCAACGCTCGTGGCCGGACCGGTCCGGAACGCGGCGGGGACGATGACCTATCTTTACCAGCTTCCGGGCGAGCATCCGGCCGCGTGGGTCGCGCCGCTCCGCGTAAAGCTGGGCGGCGAGGCGACCAAGGCGACGGTGCTCAACCCACTGTTCGACGTTCGTCGAGTCGCGATCTTTGATTCTGCATCCACGATTGACGTCAAGCCGGTGAATTCGCCGGTGCCGAATCCGGTCGGATTCGGCGTGACGGTCACGCGGTATGACCCGGGTGCAATCGATTTAACGCTTGAAGGCCCTGCGCCTGCCGGGAGTGCACTTGTCGTGTCTGAGAATTTCTATCCTGGGTGGACTGCCACCGTGGATGGAAAAGTGGCCGAGGTTGGACGAGCCGACTACACACTGATCGGTGTAGCACTACCGTCCACAGCAAAGCACGTCTCGCTCAGGTTCGCGAGCGCACCGTACGAAACGGGTCGAATGCTGACCCTCGGAGCACTGGCAATGGTGCTGGCGCTGATCGTTTTCGGAACACTGGCCGACCGGCGTTCACCGCCGGCGGTCGTTTGAGGAGTATTGCGTGAGTCATACCCCAACCCCAGCACGGGGCTCGCTAGCAATCGGTGAACGCGGGCTCGTTATCGTGCCCACGTACAACGAGAGCGACAACGTCACTCGCATTGTACCGATGATCCTGGATCAGGATCCGCGGCTCGAAGTGCTGATCGTCGACGACAACTCGCCCGACGGCACGGGACAGCTGGCGGACGAGCTCGCGGCGAGCACGGGGCGCGTGCATGTCCTGCATCGGCCGGGAAAGCAGGGGCTTGGTCGCGCCTATTTGGCAGGGTTTGCTTGGGCACTGCAACATGACTATGCGTACATCTTCGAGATGGACGCGGATTTCTCGCACGACCCGAATCATCTCCCGGAGTTTCTAGCGGCCGCCAAGGACGCTGACGTAGTGCTCGGCTCCCGCTACCGCGACGGCAAGATCTCGGTGGTCAACTGGCCCATGTCACGCCTCGTCCTCTCCTACTCAGCGAACATCTACGCCCGCGCGATTACTGGCATGCGGCTTGGCGATGCGACCGGAGGCTTCCGCTGCTTCAAGCGCGAGGTTCTGGAGTCAATTCAGTTGCATGAGGTTCAGTCGAATGGATACGCCTTCCAGATCGAGATGAGTTTTCGCGCGTGGAAGAAGAAGTTCAAGATCGTGGAGATTCCGATCGTCTTCCACGACCGGACCGAGGGCGAGTCGAAGATGTCGAAAGGCATCGTCCGGGAGGCGATTTTCATGGTATGGCGCCTCCGATGGTGGGCAATCATCGGGCGTCTTTAAGATGGGCTCCGCTGGTCCGGCAGGTCTGTTTCCAACCGAGGCGCTGTCCGGTATCCCCTTCGTAAAAATGACCGGCTCGGGGAATGATTTCGTCTTCTTCGACGCCCGTGACGCGCCACTTTCTCTTCTGACATCACCTGATGTCATACGCGCTATCTGCAACCGCAATAACGGGATAGGCGCCGACGGCATAGTCGTACTCGAACCGATCGACGGTTCTTCGCAGGCGCGAGTTCACTACCATAATAGCGACGGAACTCGCGCTGACCTGTGCGGGAATGCGACCCTATGCTCGACTACAATGACCAGCGAGCTTGGGATCTCGAGAGACGGCACGATTTCACTCTTGACGCCAGCGGGTGAAATCCAGAGCCGATTGCTCGATGGAATCCCCGAGATCGATCTCCAGCCTGTCACCGAGGTTCGACCAACGATCGACATCGATCTGGCTTCAGGCGAGCAGCGGATCGGCTTCACGCTTGCCGGCATTCCACATCTGGTGGTGCTGTGCGACGCCGCCGAGGACGTCGATGTGCTGAAGCGAGGCCCCACACTGCGCCGTCATGCGATTCTGGGAGCACCTGGCGCGAATGTGAATTGGGTTTCAGCAAGGGCGGACGGCCGATGGCGCTATCGGACCTTCGAGCGCGGCGTGGAAGGCGAGACGCTCGCATGCGGAACCGGTGCGGTGGCGACCGCGGTACTGCTGGTGACTTGGCAGCTTTCGGCGAGTCCAGTCCGGATTCTTACCAGCTCTGGCCGCGAGCTGCATGTCGCCCTGAGCGCTTCGCAGACGGTTGCCGGCGGGTTCAATCCAACGCTGCGCGGGGAAGGACGCGTCGTCTTTCGGGGCCGAATAGCGACACTGATTGCGTGAATTTTCTACCCGCCAGCTGGGTTGACACCATGGCCGCGTTATAGTGCTCGTTTTTCGGGAAAATCATGTGGACAGGTGTACAGATTGGAGATTGGGTGAAGCTTACCTGAGATGATGGATCGCGCAGAAGCACATATGTCGTTTCTTTACAACGACTTAGGATAGTTCAGCAGGACTGATGGTTGGAGGAGTCGTGTGGATTTCCCACAGTTATCCACGCACATTGGTTTACATAACATGTATTATACGCACTTCCTCTAAACGAGTGTTCATATAGATGGCTCCATAGAAGCCCGTTACTGGCCCATTAGTGACACGTTCGATGGCGAACGCTCCCTGCCACGAGCTCGGGCCGAATCAACTGATCAATCGCAGACGTCGACGCGGCGAAACACTGTCACGGTTGCACCCACAGTCAGCAGGTGACACGACCGCGCCAGTGCGGCTTTGATGCCACATACGAAATGCGGTCCGAATCGACGAACGATCCGAACCGCACTCTTGGGTGACGCCCGTTGAGCGCACTTGGGCGCTCAACTAATACCACGCATCTCTTACTTTGCGCTGCCGACGATCTCGCCCAAGCGAACCTGAGCCTCCTGCGCAAATGGCAGACTCTCATCTTTGGCGAGCAGTTCCCAGATCTTCCGGGCGTCGGCTGGCTTGCTGCCAGACATCAGCGCGCGGGCCTGGGACGACAGGAAGGTCCCCTGTTCCATCGGGAACTTGGCAAGCGCGGCAGCTTTCCCAAAATGCTCGGCCGCTTCGACGAACTTGCTTTGCGCCTCATAACCGGCCGCGATCGTTCCTTCAAAGGAGGCAGCGAAGTCAGCGCCGGCACTCCCCTGGCCCTTTACGAGCGCAGCGATTCCGGCGTCGAACTTTTTCTGATCAAAGAGCACGTGCGCCAACAGCAAGGTCGCCTGCTGTCCTGCGGCCGTGCTGGAATAGCGATTGGCGACCTTTTCAAGGGCGCCCGCCGCCTCTGGCAGCTTGCCTTGGCTCAGTGGTGCCTGAGCCTCATACAGCGCCCGGGACGCTTTCGCGCGCGTCGATGCGTCGTTTGAGCGATAGAGGAAGATCGCGGCTCCGGCGACCGCAATCGCCGAGATGCCGTAGATGATCGGCTTCAGGTTCGACTGGAACCAGCTGGAGATGTTCTCGATCGGATCGTCCGAAACTTCAGCCGTCGCGACGGTGGTACGGGTAGCCTGCGCCATGCGAGAAAGCCTGCGGGTTGGAAGGATCACGCGCACGCAGACCATCTGCTCGCGCGCCGCTCTATCTGAGCACATGAAGATAGCAGGTCTCGTCTCGCTGTGGAGTGCCTCACCGCGGAATCCTCTCGATCGCATGTCCCGTCCCCCGGCCGCCACGTCTGCGACGTGCGGTTTGGTGGGCACCACTCCTCCGACCGCCGCGA
>Ga0105044_10001442_pt1 | contig 31757 bp, 27 predicted proteins | sample MAT01_FD_78092 | JGI IMG/M metagenome (GOLD analysis project Ga0105044, IMG submission 78092) | Freshwater microbial communities from Lake Fryxell liftoff mats and glacier meltwater in Antarctica - MAT-01 | ecosystem: Environmental > Aquatic > Freshwater > Ice > Liftoff microbial mat | place...
GCGTCCACACGTTGCTGATCTTCTCGACGTAGGTAATGGGCAACATCCCAAAATCGTTGCTGCTGGTAATTCGATTCCAGTTGGCACCGCCGCGCAGCCAGCCGAGTCGGAGAATGTTCTGGCGCGGTGTCAACACGCTATCGTTCGCCGGCATGATGCTGTTGCCCAGCCGTGGCTGGTGCCCGTAGTCAGCGGGTAGAACAGTGAACGTCATGCGCTCCGGCGTGGCGGCTTCGATGATGTAATACCCCGTCGGCCACACGTTCGTCACGGCACCAAAGCCGGTCGAGTTCGTTGTCCACGTGCCCGTGCTCGCGGTGAGCCGGTAGATGCGCCAGTTGGTGGCGCAATTCAGAATGGCGCCCTCACCGTGCCGGAGAATTTGCGTGGCGTTGGTTGGATTGGCAATGCGCAACGAGTTGCTCGACCACGAGGCCGGCGTCGGCCATTCCCATGGCGGCAGCGATTGCGCCGGTGCCGCCGCGCCGGCGCACAGGAAACACCAAAGCGCGAGGAGTGAGCGTGTCGTTCTCAAGGGGGGACAGCGTAGGGCAAAAAACGAATGCTGCCCATGGGAAATTCACTGGGCAGCACCGCACCGATAAAAAACTAAAAAATTGTCCAAAAGGGTGTTGACTGGTTTGGGCGGTTGTGGTTGAGTGTGGGGCGTTGTGGGGAATAGTGGAATTCAAGGAGGATTCACAGTTCCATGGTGAAAGCACTTAAACGGACGGTGTTTGTTGGCACGTTTCGTCATGCTGTTGATGACAAGAATCGTGTGGCAATCCCGGCAAAATGGCGAGCGGCGGCGAGTGGCGCGAGTGAGTTTTACGTACTACCCGATCCCAAGAATTGTCTCGTGGTGTTGCCCGAGTCGGCGATGGAGAAGATGCTCGAGCGGGCGGATGACATTTCGATTGGGGAGTATGAGCGGCGCGATGTGTTGCGGTTGATCTCCTCGAAAGCGCACGCGACACCCTGCGATAATCAGGGGCGCATCTCGTTGACCGCTGACTTGCTGAAACATGCCGGGATTGATGGGGAGGCCGTCATGGTGGGGGTGCTGACGAGGTTCGAAATCTGGTCGCCGGCGCGGTTCGCGGAAGTGGAGCGGAGCGCGACGCAAAATTTTGCGGAGGCGGCCAAGCAGCTTGGATTGTGAGGTGTGATTATGAGCGGACGCAGTATGACTGGTTTTTTGACTTTGAATCGCAACCTGACCAGCGATGTCGGTGGCGGGCGGACGTTGCAGTTGCCGCGGATGAATCCGTTCCCGAAGTTGGATCGCCGGGTGGCGCTGGCGGCGACGGAGCCGGTGGCAACCGTGGGGACACGGCATAGCCCGAGCCGGTGTGGGATGACGGTCATTGCGGATGTGGGGCCGTTGCCGGAGATGACGACCGACGTGATTGATGAGGCAGCGAATTTTCCAGTGGAGAACGTGAGGCGGACCGATAGCCGGATGCGCGGGCCGTGGTCACGGGCAGGATTTGGTCAGTTAGTGGGGAGAATGTTGGGCCATCGGTGAGTCGTGGTGGTCGAATGACCTACCACGTGCCGGTGTTGCTCAAGGAGGTGTTGGCGCCGTTGCAGCCACACGCCGGCGGCATTTATGTGGATGGCACGCTGGGTGGGGCGGGACACGCTGCGGAGATCCTGCGGGCGAGTGCGCCGACGGGTCGGTTAGTGGGGTTGGATTGGGATGGGGATGCAATCGCGGCGGCCGGGGAGTCGTTGCGAGAGTTTGGAAGTCGGGCGGAGTTGGTCCGGGAAAACTTTGCAGAGTTGGAGGCAGTGTTGATGACGTTGGGAATCACAGCGGTGGATGGGGTGGTGTTGGATCTGGGCGTGAGTTCGCACCAGTTCGATGAGCCATCGCGAGGCTTCAGTTTTCAAAGCGATGGGCCGTTGGACATGCGGATGAATCGCGAGCGCGGGCGAAGCGCGCAAGACCTGTTGAACACCGCCGAGGCGGTGGAACTGGCGGACATCTTTTTCAATTACGGCGAAGAGCGACGCGCGCGCGTGATTGCCCGGAACATCGTCCACGCCCGGGAGCAGGGCGAACGATTTGCCACGACGAGCAGTCTCGCGCGGTTGTGCGGACCGCGTCAGGGAAGGATTCATCCGGCGACGCGGGTTTTTCAGGCGTTGCGGATCGCGGTGAATGATGAGTTGGAGAATTTGAAGCGGGGGTTGGCGGCGGCGGTGCGCGTGTTGCGGCCGGGCGGGCGGTTGGTGGTGATCTCGTTCCATTCCCTCGAAGATCGGATCGTGAAGCGGTATTTCCTCGCGCAAAAAGAAGCCGGCACGGTGCGCATCATGACGAAGAAGCCGCTCGTGGCGACGGCGGAGGAAGTGGCGGCGAATCCGCGGGCGCGGAGCGCGAAACTGCGAGTCGCTGAGAAGATTTGAAATGCTGAATTTGGGGGTGGGGAACCCTACGGGGCCGGCACCAAGGAGCCGGCCCCGGAGAATGTGATCGGAATGCTGCAACGGAATCGGAAACGCGGGTCATTGCAAGTCGGCGTGATTGCCAAGTCGCTCTTGGCGTGTGTCTATATCGCGCTCGCCGGCTTGGGCTACGTCTGGAACAAGAACCAGGTCTACCGGCTGGGCGATGAAATCAAGAAACGCGAAGCGTCGCTCGGCTCGTTGGAAAAACGGAACGCGATGCTCGCAGCGCAACTCGCGCAGTTGAAGTCCCCGGCATATCTCGAGGCGCGCAATCAGCAATACAATCTCGGTCTGGTGCCGCCGCGCGAGGGGCAGACGGTGCGGTTGTGGGAGCCGACGCCGGCTTGGGATGCGCAATTTTTGGCGCGGCGCACGGCCGGCGGAACCAAGAACGTGGTGGCGCAACGATGAGCTTTTCTTCCCAACACCGGCGGGCGCTGATCGTGGCAACCGTGATGGGACTGGGGTTTAGCGCGCTCAGTTTCCGGCTGGTGCAGTTGCAGGTATTGGATAGCCAGGAGTTGCGGGCGGAGGTGCGCAAGATTCACGGTCAGGTGGTGCACCGCCAGGGCCGGCGGGGGGCGATTCTGGATGTGAACGGGAATCTGCTCGCGAACAGCCAGTCGGTGAACATCGTGACGGCCGATCCGAGTTTGACGCAGACGCAGGCGACGGAGAGCGCGCGCAAACTCGCGCCGTTGTTGCAGATGGACGAAGCGGATCTGGTCGCGCGGTTGACGCGGGAAGGCCGGTATGTGCGGTTGAAGCAGCGGGTGGACGGCGAGACGGCGCAGCAGATTCGCGCGCTGAAGTTGAAGGGTGTGTTTTTTGAAGACCAGTACGCGCGGAGCTACCCGGCGGGGACGTTGGCCAGTCATGTGGTCGGGTTTGTGGACGGTCAGCATCGCGGCGTGCAGGGCATCGAAGCGGTGATGGAGAACTATTTGCAGGGCCGGTCGGGGTACGAGATTGTGGAGCGCGACCGCAAAGGCCGGGAGATTCGGGCGCTGCGCAATGAGGCGATCGGCCCGCGCGACGGGTACAACGTGACGTTGACGGTGGATCAGGTGATTCAGCACATCGCCGAGGTGGAACTCGACAAGGCGATGGCGCAGTTCCGACCGCACGGGGCGATGATCATCGTCTCGCGTCCGAAGACGGGTGAAATCCTCGCGATGAGCAGCCGGCCGACGTTTGATTTGAATGCGCCGGGTGATGCGGTGCCGGATGCGCGCCGCAACCGGTGTATCAGCGATGTGGCGGAACCCGGCTCGACGTTCAAGGTGGCGATCATCGCGGCGGCATTGAATGACGGCAAGGTGACGTTGAACGAGCGGTTTGACTGTGAGAACGGCGCGTTCGTGTATGCCGGGCGGGCGTTGCATGATTCGCATCCGTACGGCGTGTTGTCGGTGGACGAGATTCTCTATCGGTCGAGCAACATCGGTTCGGCCAAGGTGGCGTTGCGGATGGGGTCGGCGGAGGTGCATCGGTACATTCGCGCGTTTGGGTTTGGCCGGCGGACGGGGATTGCGTTGCCGGGTGAGGTGGCGGGGATTGCGCATCCGTTGGCGCGGTGGACGAAACTTTCGATCACGCGGATTCCGATGGGGCACGAGATTGCGGTGACGCCGTTGCAGATGTTGATGGCGATGAACACGGTGGCCAATGGCGGCCGGCTGATGCGGCCGTTGGTGGTGAAAAGCGTCACCGATCAGCAGGGCGCGTCGGTGTTGGAGTATGGGCCGCAGTTGGTGGCGCAGGTGATTTCGCCGCGCGCGAGCATTTTGACGACGTCGTCGTTGCGCAAGGTGGTGACCTCCGAAGGGACGGCACCGCGCGCGGCGGTGAAGAATTACGATGTGGCCGGCAAGACCGGCACGGCGCAGAAGATTGAGAATGGCCAGTACGTGCGGCGGTATTACTCCTCGTTCATCGGGTACCTGCCGGCGAGCGATCCGGAGATTTCGATTTTGGTGACGTTGGATGACCCGTCGATGGGCGGCTACTACGGCGGCACGGTGGCGGGTCCGGTCTTTCGCGCGGTCGCGGAGAAGGTGGCGCAGTATCTCGGTATCGCGCCACAAATTGTCGAATCCGAGCCGGGGAATGTGTCATGAAACTTTCAGAACTCGTCAAGTTTGTGGAGCCGTTGGCCGTGGAGGGATCCATGGACAAGGAGATTACGGGCATCAGTTACGATTCGCGCCGGGTGATGCCGGGGAACTTGTTTGTGGCGGTGCGCGGGGAGCGGACGGACGGGCATCGGTATGTGGAAGCGGCGATTGATCGTGGGGCGACGGCGGTGATGTTGGAACAGGACAGCGGGTTGAATCCGCGGGTGACCCGGATCCGCGTGGCGGACGCGCGGCAGACGATGGCGCAGGCGGCGGCGCAGTTTTACCATTGCCCCTCGCAGCAGTTGAAGGTCGTCGGCGTGACCGGCACGAACGGCAAGACAACGACGGTGTTTATGGTGAAGGCGGTATTGGAGGCGGCGGGCATCGAGACCGGGTTGCTGGGCACGGTGCAATATGAGATCGGCCCGCGGGTGATCCCGGCGGCGCGGACGACGCCGGAGGCTGTCGAGATTCAGGACATGTTGAGCCAGATGTTGCGGGCCGGGTGCGGCGGCGTGGCGATGGAAGTGAGTTCGCACGCGTTGGATCAGCACCGGGTGGGCAGTGTGGATTTCGATGTGGCGATTTTTACGAATCTGTCCCAGGACCATCTCGATTATCACCACACGATGGCGGACTATTTTGCGGCAAAACAGAAATTGTTTACCTCGCTGGGCCGGCGGACGAAAGCGGGCCGGGCGGTGGTGAATGTGGACTGCGCGTATGGGCGTGAGTTGGTGCAGCGTTTGGATGGGGGACCTTCCGTACTCACGTACGGAAGCTCAAACGCGGCATTGATTCGCGCCCACGACGTGCGGGTTTCCGCCGAGGGGACGCAGTTTGAGGTGCAGACGCCGACCGGCTCGCTGCCAATTTCGTTGCCGTTGATTGGCCGGTACAACGTGGCGAACGCGTTGGCGGCGATTGCGGCGGGGTTGGAATTGGGGATCGAATTACGGACGATTGAGCAGGCGCTGGCGCAGATGCGGCCGGTGCCGGGGCGGTTGGAACGGGTGCCGGTTTCGGATCCGATTCATGTGTATGTGGATTACGCGCACACGCCGGATGCGTTGGTGAATGTGTTGGCCACGATCGGGGAATTGACGCGGGGCCGGCTGATTTGCGTGTTCGGTTGCGGGGGCGACCGGGACAGCGGGAAACGCGCGCCGATGGGGCGGGCGGCGTTTGATTTGGCGGATTATTCCATTTTGACGAGTGACAACCCGCGGCGCGAGGAGCCACAGGCGATTCTGCAGCAGATCGCGGCGGGGTTCCCGGCGACGGCGACGGACCGGTATCAGGTGGTGGAAGACCGGCGGGAGGCGATTGAACGCGCGTTGGACATCGCGCGCGAGGGGGACACGGTCGTCATTGCCGGTAAAGGTCATGAGTCGTGCCAGGAATTCGCGGACACAGTGGTGCCGTTCAATGACCGCGAAGTGGTGGAAGAATTTTACGAACGAAAACCGGTGGCCGCCCAGATTCGGCGCGCCGGGGCGTGGGCCGCGTTGGCGGCTGCGGAATTGTGATGGAGCAGTGGAACCGATGAGATTGGCCGAACTAGCGGAAATGTGCGACGCCACCTTGTTGCGGGGGAATCCCGAGGACGTGGTGGAGCGGATCAGTATTGATTCGCGGTCGGTGGAGCGCGGCGCGTGCTTTGTGGCGCTGCGGGGTCCGCGGTTCGATGGCCATGAATTTGTCGAAGATGTCGCCCGATTGGGGGCAAGAGCGGCGGTAGTATCGAATCCTACCCGTGCAATCAACTCGCCTAGTGGCCTGGCGCTTCTCCAAGTACAGGACACCCTCACCGCATTGCACAAACTCGCAACGAACTACCGCCGTCTCTTGCCACCAACCACGCGCCTGATCGGAATCAGTGGCGCCTGCGGCAAGACGACCACCAAAGAGATGATCGCCGCTGTTCTCGCCGAGCGGTTCAACGTACTGAAGACGCCGGCGAATAACAATAATCATATCGGCGTGCCGTTGAGCCTGTTGGCGTTGAATGCGCACCATGACTTTGGCGTGATTGAGTTGGGGTCGAACCATCCCGGCGAGATGCGGGTGTTGGCGGAATTGGTGCAGCCGGATATCGGCGTGGTGACAAATATCGGTTTGGCACATGCGGAGTTTTTAGGCGACGAAGCCGGCGTGGCGGCGGAGGAGGGCACCCCGCTCGAATATCTGCCGCGCAACGGGGATGGCGTGGCGATTTTGAATGCGGATGACAAGTGGTGCCAGGAACTGCGGAGCCGGACCCGCGCGACGGTGGTGACGGTGGGGATCGACAATTTTGCCGATGTGCGGGCGAGCAACATCGTGATCAACGGTGATTTGAAGTTCCGCTTGAACATCGCGAAGCGACGGGAAGATGTGGTGGTCCGGTTGAAAACCGTTGGGCGCCACCAAATATATAATGCGTTGCAGGCCGCAGCGGTCGGCTACTTCGTCGGGATGGATTTGGAAGAGATTCGCGAAGGGCTGGAGAACGTCGAATTTCCCAAGATGCGGATGCAGGTGGTGGACCGCAACGGTGTGCGGTTCATCAACGATTGCTACAACGCCAATGGGCCTTCGATGAAGGCGGCGTTGCAGATGATTCAGGAACAGCCGTGGCCGGGGCGGAAGATCGCGATTCTCGGCGACATGCTGGAGTTGGGCGAATGGTCGGGGCCGGTGCATCGGGAAGTCGGTCAGTTGGCGGCGAAAAGTGAGTTGGCGTTGCTGCTGACGGTCGGGCCATTGGCCAAAGAGATTGCATCATCCGCCATTGCTGCCGGCATGGAGATGCATCGCGTGTTGATTTTGCAGGACGCCGCCGAAGCGCAAGACGCGGTGCGCGGACTGGTGCGGGAAGGTGATTTTGTGTTGTTGAAAGGGAGTCGGAAATTGGAGCTGGAGCGGGTTTTGGAGTAACCGGCGATTGGGTAAACTGATCGGGGCTGGGTGCGGCAAGCCAAGGAGGCAGTGGGGTGTTTTATTACTTAAGCGAGTACACGGAGTGGTTTTCTCCGTTGCGGGTGTTTCAGTACACGACGTTTCGCGCGGTCGGCGCGGCGATTACGGCGATGCTGATCTGCATTCTCGCGGGCCCCTGGCTGATTCGCAAGCTGACGGAGATGAAGTTTCAGCAGCCGGTTCGAGGCGAGGACGATTTGCGGGAACTCGCCAAGATCCACGGCAAGAAGGCGTGCCCGACGATGGGCGGGTTGTTGATCATTTTGGCGGTGGTGGACGCGACGTTGTTGTGGGCGCGGCCTTCCAATCCGCTGGTGATGTTGTCGGTGTTGACGTTGGTGTGGCTGGGCGGAGTTGGTTTTCTGGATGACCTCGCCAAGGTGCGCCAGCAGAAGTCCGCCGGGATGAAGGCGCGGACGAAGTTGTTCTTTCAAATTGGTTTGGGCTTGTTCGTCGGAGCGACGTTGTTGCTCGATCCGCAATTGGGACCGATCACCCGGCAGATGTTGGTGCCGTTCGTGAAGGCGCCGCTGATTGGGGACATGGGGTGGTGGTCGTTGTTGTTTATCGTGGTGGTGATTGTCGGGGCCTCGAATGCCGTCAACCTGACGGATGGGTTGGACGGGTTGGCGACCGGCTGCACGTTGACGGTGGCGGTGGCGTACGCGGTGATGACGTTCGTCGCGGGCAACTTCAAGACGGCCGGCTATCTGGCGGTGCCGTTTGTGCCGGGGGCGAGTGAATTGACGGTGGTGTGCGCGGCGTTGATTGGGGCGAGCCTTGGATTTTTGTGGTTCAACTGCCACCCGGCGCAGGTGTTCATGGGGGATACCGGGTCGCTGGCGTTGGGTGGGTTGATTGGGGCGATTGCGGTGATGATCAAACAGGAGTTGGTGTTGGTGATCGTGGGCGGAATTTTTGTGATGGAGGCGGTGAGCGTGATTTTGCAGGTGGTCAGTTTCCAACTGCGCGGCAAACGGATTTTTCGGATGACGCCGATTCATCATCATTTTGAGTTGGGCGGCTGGTCGGAGACGAAAGTCACGCAGCGGTTTTGGGTGTTGTCGGTGGTGTTTGCGTTGCTGGGGTTGGCGACGTTGAAACTAAGGTGAGCGAATGCAGACAAACGAACTGAGAAATAAAGACGTCGTGGTACTCGGCCTCGGCCGGAGCGGCATGGCGGCGGCGTCGCTGTTGCAACGGGACGGCGCGCGCGTCGTGGTGCGCGACGAGTCGGCGGGCGTCGAACTGGAAGAACGGGCGCGCCGGCTGCGGCGGTTGGGGGTGCGGGTGGAGTTGGGCAGCCAGTTTGATTTGACCACGCATTTTGATCTGGCGGTGTTGAGTCCCGGGATTGCGCCGGAACGGCCGATGGTGCGGGCGCTGGCGGGACAAACGCCGGTGTTGAGCGAATTGGAATTGGCGTACCGGCATTGCTTGTGCCCGATCGTGGCCATCACGGGCACGAACGGGAAGACGACGACGACGGAACTGATTGCCACGATGCTCGCCGGCTGCGGGCAGCGGACGGTGGCGGCCGGCAACAATGGCCACGCGTTTTCCGAGGCGGTGGAAGGCACGGCCGGCTTGGATGCGCTGGTGTTGGAGGTCAGTTCGTTTCAGTTGGAGAAGGTGGCGCAGTTTCGGCCGGCGGTGGCGGTGTTGTTGAACATTCGGGATGATCATTTGGACCGGTATCCGACGTGGTTGGATTATGCGCGGGCGAAAGCCCGGCTGTTCATGAACCAGACCGCGACGGACACGGCGGTGGTGAGCGCGGAGTCGCTCGGGTATCTCCGCGACCTGGGCGTGGAACTGCGCGGGCAGTTGATCACGTTCAGCGCGTTCAACCAGCCGGCGGATTTGTGGTTGGACTGGGCGGATGGTGACACGATTTGGAGCAGCCGGCCGGAATGTCGCGGCATGGTGATGAAATTGAGTGAGACGAATCTGCGCGGCACGCACAACGCCGAGAATGTCCTCGCCACGTTGGCGACCGGCCTGGCGTTGGGATTGCCGGTGCGAGCGATGCGGGACGCGATTGGCAGTTACTGCCCGCAGCCGCATCGGTGCGAGCTGGTGGCGTGCGTCAATGGGGTGACGTATGTGAACGATTCGAAAGCCACCAATGTGGATGCCGTCGCGAAAGCGCTGCGCGCCGTGCCGGAGCCGGTGATCTTGATCGCCGGTGGACGGGACAAGGGACTGGATTTCGGGGCGATTCGCGAAGTGATCCACGAAAAAGTCAAACTGGTGATTTTGATCGGCGAAGCGGCGGAGAAGATGAGCCGGGCGTGGAGCGCGGCGGCGCCGTGGGTGCGCGCGGATTCCATGGCGGAAGCCGTGGAGATGGCCGCCAGCCGAGCGAGCCGGGGGGACACGGTGTTGTTGTCACCGGCGTGCGCCAGTTTTGACATGTATAAAAACTATGAGCAGCGCGGGGAAGAATTTAAGAAGGCCGTTTACAGTTTGCAGCCGTGGGCGTTGACCGCGGCGAACCAGTAGTAGCGGGTGCCGTCCTCAACGCGGGCGGCCCAGAGAGGAACTCCAACAACCAATCCGAAGAGTGAAAGAGGAAAACCAATGAAAGTATCGAGAGTCATATTAATTGTCGTCGCCTTACATGTGCTGGTCATCGGAGGCATTTTTGTTTTCGAAGGCTGCTCCCGCACCAAAGTCCAAACCCCCGAACTCGCTGACAATGAGACTGTGCCCGGTCAAGCGGCGTCGGATCTCACCAACACGCCAGCGGGCGGGTTGGTTGACCCGTTGGCGACGCCGACGGGTTTGACGCCGGCGATGCCTGAAGCGCCGATTGCAGCGATTGCACCCGTTGCGCCGTCACCGGTGGCGAAGCAGCACGAAGTCAAAAAGGGTGATTCGCTTTGGAAGATCGCGCAGTCGGAAGGTACGACCGTGGCGGAACTCGCCAAGGCCAACAACCTGACGAAAACGAGTGCGTTGAAGATCGGCCAGAAATTGACGGTTCCCGCGAAAGCGCCGGCTCAAGTGGTGGCGGCACCAGCGGCACCGGCTCCGCTCGGAATGGCAACGGATGCCGTGAGTGCGACGCCGGCGACGGTGGAGGCCGGGTCGGCTTACACGGTGGCGGCGGGCGATTCGCTTTGGAAGATTGCGAACAAGAACGGCACGACGGTGAGCGCGTTGAAGAAGGCGAACACCCTGACCAGCGACTCATTGAAAGTCGGCCAGAAGTTGACCGTGCCGGCCAAGGTGCAGACCGCGGCGGCTGTGCCCGCCACAACGGTGAGTGCCGGCGTGGCGATCCCGTCGTATGACTCGCGCGAGCCGGGGACCTATCAGAACAACGGGCAGACAGTGCACATTGTGGATAACGGTGAATCCCTCGCGTTGATCGCCAAGAAGTACGGCGTGAAACTCGAAGATCTGAATCGGGTGAACAGCTTGAAGCCGGGGACCCAGATTCATTATGGGCAGCCGATTATCATCCCGACGGGTACGCCATCGGCGGCGGTTCGTCCAGCGGTGAGTCTGACGACGCATGATGCGACGATGGCGGCGCCCATTGTGTCGGTGCCGGCCACGACAATGAACTAGGAGGCACGCAACTGGGTGCTGCGGATTGGTTGCCGCGGGGGTGGGCCGGGTGGCACGCCCCCGCGGAGTTCCGCAGGCCGAGGATGAATGAACAAGGCGGCAATAACTTTATTGGTTGTGACCTTGGCGTTGTTGACGGTCGGCATTGTGATGTTGTTCAGCACGAGCGCGGCCTTCGCGAAGGAGCGCTATGGCGATCCGCACTATTTGTTGAAGCGCCAACTGGTTTGGGTGGCGATCGGCGGGGTGGCGTGTGTCGTGGCGGCGCGGACGCCGTATACGAAATTGCGGGCGGCAGCGCCGTGGTTGTTGGGCGCGGCGGCGGTGTTGTTGGTGTTGGTGTTGATTCCGCATGTGGGAGTGAAGGTGGGCGGCGCGCGGCGGTGGTTGGCGCTGCCGGGGATGCGATTTCAGCCGTCGGAACTGGCGAAGCTGGCCTTGATAATTTGGTTGGCGCATTGGTTGGCGAAGGAGCAGCGCCGGCTGCATCGGTTTGGACGCGGGTTTGCGGTACCGATGGGCGTGATGGGCGGAGTGTTGTTACTGATTTTGGCGGAGCCGGATTTTGGCACGACGGCATTGCTGGCGGCGGTGGCGTTCTCGATGATGTTCGTGGCCGGTGTGCGGTTGCAGTATTTGGTGCCGACGGTGGTATCGGGGTTGGTGGCGTTTGGGGTGTTGATTGCGCACAGTCCGGTGCGGGCGGCGCGGTTGATGGCGTTCATGGATTTGGAGAAGTACAAGCAGGGGCCGGGCTACCAGGTGTGGCAGGCGATTTTGGCGTTTGGTTCGGGTGGCCGGGATGGGTTGGGGCTGGGGAACAGCCGGCAGAAGATGTTTTATCTGCCGGAGGCGCACACGGATTTTATTTTTCCGATCATCGGGGAGGAATTGGGGGTCATCGGGTCGCTGGCGATTTTGGCGGGGTTCGCGTTGTTGGTGGGTTGTGGGGTGGCGGTGGCGTTGCGGGCGCCGGATTTGTACGGGCAGTATCTCGGGTTGGGGATTGTGTTTTTGGTGGGGATGCAGGCGTTGATCAATATCGGGGTGGTGACGGCGTGGTTGCCGACGAAGGGGCTGCCGTTGCCGTTCATCAGTTTTGGCGGCTCGAATTTATTGATGAGCATGACGGCGATTGGTATCTTGTTGAGCATCTTTCGGCATGGCAGTGCCGAGGCTCCCAAGGAGGAGCATGAATTTTTTGCGCGGCGCGCGACGTTGTCGTAAGGGGGCGCGCGTCGTGCAACGCGGAAAGTGAATGAATGAAAGTCATCATCGCTTGTGGGGGAACCGGGGGACATTTATTTCCCGGACTGGCCGTGGCGGAGACGTTGTTGGCGCGGCAACATCAGGTGAAGTTGCTGGTGTCGGAGAAGATGGTGGAGCAGACGGCGCTGGCGGCGTTGGCGCAGGGGGATTCGGGGAGCCGGTGGGGGGTGCAATCCATCCCGGCCGTCGGGTTAAACGGATCGTCCCAGTGGATGCGTTTTTGTTACCGGCTGGCGCAGGCCACGCGGGAGTGCGCGAGCATTTATGAGGAGTTTCAACCGGACGCGGTGTTGGGGATGGGCGGATTCACCTCGGCGCCGGCCGTGATGGCGGGCCGGTGGCGGCGTTCGCGGACGGTGATTCACGAGTCGAACGCGGTGCCGGGGAAGGCGAATCGTTGGGTGAGCCGGTGGGTGGATCATGTGGCGGTGGGGTTGCCGGATTGCGCGGCATTTTTTGGGCGGAAGCCGGTGACTGTGACGGGCACGCCGGTGCGGGCCGGGTTGCGGCGCGTGACGGGGGCGCGGGAGCGGTTGGGTTTGGAGCCGGGCAGGTTGACGGTCGCGGTGATGGGGGGCAGTCAGGGGGCGCACGCGATCAATGAAGCGATGGCGTGCACGTTGCCGTGGTTGGAGGAGTGGCGGGAGCGGGTGCAGTTTGTGCATTTGAGTGGCGCGCGGGATGAGGCGTTCGTGCGCGAGGTGTACGAGAAGAATGGGATGCCGGCACAGGTGCTGAGTTTTTGTCATGCGATGGAGGATGTGTATAGCGCGGCGGATGTGGTGATCGCGCGGTCGGGCGCGGCGACGTTGGCGGAGATCGCGGCGTTTGGGTTGCCGGCGATTTTGGTGCCGTACCCGCACGCGGCGGGGAATCATCAGTGGCACAACGCGCAGCAGTTTGAACGGGCCGGGGCGGCGCGGGTGTTGGAGCAGACGGCGTTGACCACGGGGATGCACGCGGCGCGGGGGGAACGATTGGGGGATGCGATGGTGGCGTTACTCGAGGATGAGCCGGGACGGTTGCGGATGGCGGTGGCGGCGCGGGCGTTGGCGCACACGGACGCGGCGGCGCGGATTGCCGGGTTGTTGGAACAGTTGGGAGCAGGGAACGGACGCGCGCAGAACTGAAATTTATGAAAACGATACGGACGATGTCACGGCAGCAGGTCATTGAGTTTTTGGGTGGTGGCCCGCGGACGATTCATTTTGTCGGCGTGGGCGGCGCCGGGATGAGCGGGCTGGCGAAGTTACTGGTCGAGCAGGGACATTATGTGACCGGCAGCGATTTGTTGCCGAACGGCGAGACCGGCAAGCTGCGGCAGATGGGCGTGCGGATCGAGGTGGGGCATCGGCCAAGTCATGTGCGAGCGACGACGGAACTGGTGGTGCACAGCACGGCGGTGAACGGCCAGAATGTGGAGTTGCTGGCGGCGCATGAGCAGGGGATTCCGGTGACGCGGCGCGCGACGTTGTTGAGCGCGTTGATGAATCACGAGAACAACATCGCGGTGGCGGGAACGCACGGGAAGACGACGACATCGGCGATGATCGCGCATGTGTTGGCGCGGAGTGATAGTCCGCCGAGTTTCTGCGTGGGGGCGCAGGTGCCGGTGTTGGGCACCAACGCGCAGCACGGTGGCGGGAAGTATTTTGTGGCGGAAGCGTGCGAGAGCGACGGGACGTTGATCGGGTTTTCACCGGAGTATGCGGTGTGCCTGAACATCGAGTCGGAGCACATGGATTATCACCGGTCGATGGATCGGTTGCTGGCGACGTTTGAATCGTTTTTCCGCAGCACGTTGCGGACGGTGTTCTACTGCGCGGATTGCAGTCAGTGCATTCAGTTGGGCAGTCAGGCGCGGGCGGCGATTTCGTTTGGGTTGTCGCCGGCAGCGGATTATCGCGCGTTGAACATCCAACCGACGGCGCGGGGCAGCCGGTTCACGGTGGCGTGCCGGGACCAGGAGATCGGGACGGTGGAATTGGTGATCCCGGGTGAGCAGAACGTGGTGAATGCGCTGGCGGCGTTTGCGGTGGCCGATGAGTTGGGGATGCCGGCGGATAAAATCGCGGCGGCGCTCGGTGAGTTTACCGGCGCGAAGCGGCGATTTGAACGGAAGTGGGAAGCCGATGGGATCGTGGTGGCGGATGATTACGCGCATCATCCCACGGAAATTCGCGCAACGTTGAAAGCGGCGCGGTCGTTGGTGCCGGATGGATCGGCGGCCGGTTTCCAGCGGGTGTTGCTGGCGTTTCAACCGCATCGGTACACGCGGACGCAGGCGTTGTGGCGGGAGTTTCTCACGGCGTTTCGCGGAGCGGACAAGGTGTTCATAACGGACATTTATTCCGCCGGTGAGAAGCCGATTGAGGGCGTGACGGCGGCGGCGTTGGCGGAGGAGTTGGAGAACACGCTCCGGCCGGGTGCGGTGGTGTATGAGTCAGATCCGGAACGGCTCGCGACAGCGTTGGTGCGCGAGGCGCGGCCGGGGGATCTGATTTTGACGATGGGAGCCGGTAACATTTATCAGGTGGCGGATGCCTTGGTTGTCAAGTTGGCGAGCGGCGCGCCCCAAGGAGCCACGCCAGCGAGGAAGGCGATGACACTCGAAACGGATTTGAAAGCGTTGTTGTCGGAGAATGCCAAACTCAAACGCGACGAGCCGATGGCGCGGCATACATCGCTGCGCGTGGGCGGGCCGGCGCAGTTCTGGGCGGAGCCGGCGGATGAGGGGGATTTGGCGCGGCTGTTGCACTATTGCCACATGCGCGAGATCCCGGTGACGATGGTGGGACGCGGAACGAATTTGTTGGTGCGCGATGGCGGCATCGAAGGGGTGGTGGTGCATCTCGATGGGGATGAGTTTACGAAAGTGGAGGTGGATGGGGAGCGGATCTTGGCGCGCGCCGGCGGGCGTTTGAAAACCGTGGTGAATCTCGCGAAGAAGAATGCGCTCGGCGGGCTGGAGTTTTTGGAGGGGATTCCCGGATCGGTCGGCGGGGCGTTGCGGATGAATGCCGGGGCGATGGGGAAGCAGACGTTCGAGGTGTTGGAGTGGGTGCGGTATGTGAGCCTGACCGGGGAGATTTACGATGCGGCGGCGAGCACGTTGCCGGTGTCGTACCGGTGCTGCCCGTTGTTCCAAAGCCACATCGCATTGGCGGCGATCTTTCGCGGGGAGAAAACGGAGCGATCGAAGATTGATTCGTTGCTGCGGGTGTTCGAGAAGAAGCGTTGGTCGAGTCAGCCGGCCAAGCCGAGCGCGGGCTGCATCTTTAAGAATCCCGCGTCGGTGCCGGCGGGCAAGTTGATCGAGGAGTTGGGCTTGAAGGGAACCGGCGTGGGCGGCGCGAAGGTTTCGGAAGTGCATGGTAATTTTATTGTGAATGAAGGCCAGGCAACGGCGGCGGATGTGTTGCGGTTGATCGAGGTCATCCGCGAGCGGGCGAAGCAGGAGCGGGGGATCGAATTGGAACCCGAAGTGATGATTCTGGGGAGGGACTAGTCGGGATGCACGTGGCGGTACTCATGGGCGGACCATCCGCGGAGCGGGAAGTGTCGTTGCGTTCCGGCGCGGCGGTTGTGCAGGCCTTGCGAAAATCAGGGTTCACGGTGAGCGCCGTCGAGATGGCGGGGACGGAGTTGGAGCTGCCGGTGGATGTGGATGTGGTGTTCATCGCGTTGCATGGGACGTTTGGCGAGGACGGGACGTTGCAGCGGTTGTTGGAGGAACGCGGGGTGCCGTACACATTTTCCGGCCCGGCGGCGAGCGCACTGGCGTTCGACAAGATTGCGGCGAAAGAGGCGTTTGTCGCGGCGGGCGTGCCGACGCCGAAGTATGCGGTGATCGAGGAGGCGCAGCGGCAGTTGGCGGCGTTGCGTCATTTGCGGTGGCCGTTGGTGGTGAAGCCGGCGCGGCAGGGGTCGAGTGTGGGGATTGCGGTGGTGCAGCAGCCGACGGATTTGCAGAATGCTTGTTTGGCGGCGGAGGCGTTCGACACCCGGTTGTTGGTGGAGGAGTTGGTCGTGGGGCGGGAGTTTACGGTGGGCGTGTTGGGGGAGCAGGCGTTGCCCGTGATTGAAGTGCGGACGAACCATCAATTTTTTGATTACGCAGCGAAGTACACAAAGGGCGAAACCGAGTATTTGGTGCCGGCACCGTTGGCAGACGAGGCCCGGCAACGCGCGCAAGAGTTGGCGATACAGGCGCATCAGTGCCTGGGGTGCCGCGACCTCTCGCGCGTGGATTTGATGATGGATGAGCAGGGGCAGTTTTGGGTGTTGGAGGTGAATACGGTGCCGGGCTTTACCGAGACGAGTTTGGTGCCGAAGGCGGCGCGCGCGGCCGGGACGAGTTTTGAGGAATTGTGCGGGTTGTTGGTGCGCCGCGCGTGGGCGCGTCGGCCGGTGGAGTGTGAGTCGGGATTATGAACAAGCGGCGGAAACGGCAGCAGTATTTGTTGGAGGTGAAGGTGCACCGGGAGGGGCAGTCCCGGCAACGGTTGCACCGGGTGGGCGCGGTGTTGGGCGCGTTGTTGCTGCTGGCCGGCACGGGATACGGATTGTATCGGGGCGGGAAGTGGGCGGCGAATCGGTTGGTGTTTGAGAATCCACGTTTCATCATCGCGCAGATTGTGGTGGAGAACGATGGGGTGTTGGATCCGCATTTGGTGGCGCGGTTTGCCGGGGTGGCGGTGGGACAGAATTTGTTGGGCGTGGATTTGGAGCAGGCGCGGCGGAATTTGGAATTGGTGCCGTTGATCGGGCGGGCGGATGTGCGGCGCGTGATGCCGGGTCGGTTGGTGATTCGGGTGGAGGAGCGGGTGCCGGTGGCGCGGTTGCAGGCGCCGGGCCGGGAGTGGCGCGAGCAGGAATTTTACGTGGACCGGCACGGGGTGGTGATGAAGCCGGTGAAGTTGACAGATGGAACGGTCATTCGCCCGCAGACGCGCGGGGGATTGCCGTTGTTGACGGGGGTGACGTTGGCGGATTTGCAGGTGGGGCGGAAGGTGGAGTCGGAGCAGATTTATCGGGCGTTGGAGTTGGCGACGTGGTGGGAGCAGTCGCCGGTGGGGACGATGTTGGAGGCGGAGCGGATTGATTTGACGAAGCCGCAGGAGTTGGTGTTGACGACGCGGCAGGGGACGGTGGTGCAGTTGAATGTGGAAGATTTCGCGCCGCAGTTGCGGCGGTTGGGTGTGATCATGGTGTGGGCGCAGCAGCGGCAACGCGGTGTGCGCACGGTGGATTTGACGGTGAGCCGGACGGTGCCGGTAACATTCGTGAACTGAGAACGGACGACTATGTTTTCCAAAGATCAAATTATTGTGGGGTTGGAGGTGGGCACCTCGAAAGTGTGCGCGGTGGTCGGCGAGGTGATGGAGGATGGCAACTTGATGGTGATTGGCGTGGGCCAAGTGCCGTCGGACGGCGTGCGCAAGGGCGAGATTGTGGATATGGCGGCGGCGGCGCGTTCGATTCAGGCGGCGGTGGCGGAGGCGGAGGAGAGCGCCGGGGTGGAGATTCACAGTGTGTTCAGCAGCGTGTCCGGTGGTCACATTCGCAGCTTCAACAATCGCGGCAGCGCGGTGGTGACGAACGAGGATCGCGAGATCACGGATGAGGAGGTGCGGAATGTGTTGTTGAATGCGAAGGCGGTGAACATTCCGATGGATCACGTGGTGGTGCATTCGATTCGCCAGCGGTTTTATGTGGATGGCCAGGATGATATTCATAACCCGGTCGGGATGATCGGATCGAAATTGGAAGCGGACGTGCATGTGATTCATGGCGTGCGGACGCGGTTGCAGAACACGATTCGGTGCGTGCGGCAGGTGCCGCTCGATATTGAGAACATCGCGGTGAGCAGTTTTGCGTCGGCGTTGGCGGTGTTGACGACGGAACATCAGCAGCTCGGCGCGGTGGTGATTGATATGGGGGGCGGCACGACGGATTTCCTCGTGTACCGGCAGGGGACGATTCAGCATAGCGGGGTGTTGGCGGTGGGCGGGGATCACATCACGAACGATATTGCGGTGGGGTTGAAGATCCCGATCAACAAGGCGGAGTTGTTGAAGGTGGAGCACGGTTCGCTGGAGGTGCCGGCGGTGGAGGAGTTGATCGCGTTCAAGCGGGAGGTGGGCTTGGCGGACCGGCAGGTGTCGAAGGTGCAGTTGTGCCGGGTGATGCAGTTGCGGGTGGAGGAGACGCTGACGCTGATCAAGCGGGAACTCGAGAAGCAGCAGTTGTTGGATTATATGGGCGCGGGGGTGTTTCTGACGGGCGGTTGCGCGCGGTTGCGCGGGTTGGCGGGGTTGGCGGGCAACATTTTTGGATTGCCGGTGCACATCGGTCACAGTCAGACAGTGGGTGGGCCGACGTCGGCGATTGAGAGTCCGGAGTATTCGACGGCGATTGGGTTGGTGCGGTACGCGCAGAGCACGCAGCGTGATCAGCATCAGCGCCCGACGGCGGTGCAGCAGTGGCGGGACCGGTTTCAGTCGTTGGTTAAAAAGGCGCGGGCATTTCTCTAGGAGGTTTTATGTCTTCATCACAATCGGCGGGCGAACCAGTGGCGAAAAAGTTTCGGTTGAAAATCTTTGGCGTGGGCGGCGCCGGGTGCAACACGTTGAGTTTTATTGCGGCGGCGCGGGCGGAGAATCCGCAGTTGCTGGCCGGGGTGGATTTGGTGGCGGTGAACACCGACGCGCAGACGCTCGAAGGGTTGGCGGTCACGGAGAAATTTCAGATCGGGGCGACGATAACGCATGGGTTGGGTGCCGGCGGGGATCCGGAGATCGGGATGCGCGCCGCGCAGCAGGACGGCGAGCGGCTCGAAGCCGCCGCGCAGCACGCGGATGTGGTGTATCTCGCGGCCGGCTTGGGCGGCGGGACGGGGACGGGCGCGGCGCCGGTGGTGGCGCGGTTGGCGCGGGAACAAGGGGCGTTGGTGTTGGCCTTTGTGGCGTTGCCGTTTGGGTTTGAAGGCGAGCGGCGCCGGCAGCAGGCGTTGGCTGGTTTGGAGCAACTGAAGGCACAAGCGGACGCGGTGATCTGCATTCAGAACGACAAGTTGTTCAAGATCGTCGGGGAGAATGCGACGGCCGCCGAGGCGTTTCGGAAGTGTGACGAGATCATTGCGAGTGGGGCGCAGGCCATCTGGCAGTTGATGTCGCGCAAGGGGTTGATCAATTTGGATTTTGCGGATTTGCGCGCCACGCTTGGCGCCAAACATTGCGAGGGATTATTCGCCTACGGAGAGGCTTCGGGGGAGGACCGGGCGAAGAACGCCGTGAAAGCGCTGCTGGACAGTCCGCTCTTGGACGCGGGGCAGTCGCTCGCGCGGACAGAAGGGGTGTTGGTCAGCATTCTCGGCGGGCCGGATCTCGCGCTGAGTGATGTGCAGAAAATCGTGGAGGCAATTTCTCGTCAGGCCCCCCGCGCGCACGTGATCATGGGCGCCGCGATTGATGAAAGTCAGCGCGGCAAATTAGCAGTGACGGTGATCGCCGCGACCAATCTCGTCCCGCGCAAAGCCGTGTTCCAACCACCTGCCAAGGATGTCCCGGTGGCCGTCGCGCCGGAGCGCAACGCGGGGACGATTCCCACACCGCGCCCGGTCAGCGCGAGTGCAGCAGAGCCGGCGGTCCTGAAGAAGAAGGACGCGGCGAAACCGAAGCAGGAGACGTTGCCGCTCGACAACGTGAGCCGGGGCCGGTTCGAGAAGAGTGAGCCGACGTTGTGGGATGGCGAGAATCTGGATGTGCCGACCTTTCTCCGCCAAGGCGTGAGCTTGCGGACGTAGGCCGGGATGGGTAGTGCCGCGCTGCCTAGTGGTGATGTCCGCCCGGGCCGTGCGCGTGGCCGTGGGCGATTTCTTCAGCCGTTGCTGTGCGCATTTCCATGATCTGCACATCAAACGTCAGATCCATGCCCGCGAGCGGGTGATTGGCGTCGAGGGACACGTGGGTCGCGGTGATCTTGGTGATGGTGAGCGGTAACGGGGATTGGTTGGAGCGAAACTGGTCGCCGACCTTGATGTCTTGTTTGGGCATCTGTTCGCGCGGAACTTCCACCACCGCTTGCGGGTCCGATTTGCCGTACGCTTGATCCGCCGGGATGGTCACGCGTTTCTTGTCACCGGTTTTCAATTTGCTGATTTCCGCTTCGAGGCCGGGGATGATTTGGCCGGTGCCTTCCATGTAGCTCAACGGCTCGCCACCATCGGAGGAGTCGAGTTGTTTGCCGGTGGCATCGGTGAGTGTGTAGTGAAACGAGATGACTTTCGACTTGGCCATGGATTCCTTGGTGTTTGAAGTTCGCGCGAAAATAGACGGTTGGCTCGTGGTTGTCGAAAGGAAAAGTTGGGGGGCAGACCGTTGGCACTGGCACGGCTCTTTTCCTGCTATTCCCAAAGAAGCGAGACCTTATGATTCAAATTACCGAAAATGCAGAGATTCCGCGGGTTCCCACAGACAATCCTGTCCGGGTTTTCATGATTGATGATGACGCCACGTTTTGTGCGATGGTGCAGGGTACCCTCAAGAAATACGGTTATGAGGTCGCCACTTGCGGGAACCCGGCCAAGGCGCTGGAGCAATACACGCGTCATAAAGACGCGTACCAACTGGTGCTGCTGGATTACCACCTACCGGGGCTGAATGGTGCTCAGACGTTGACTCACCTGCGCCGGCTGAATCCGAAGGTCAAAGTCGTCCTCTGCGCCGGCGTGGGGGAATTGCAGTTGCGGCAACTGATGCATCAGCTCCCGTTGGACGGGTACATTCACAAGCCGCTACGCACAGAGGAAACGCTGGCCACCTTCCGCCAGGTGCTTGCCAAGCCGGTTGTGTCAGTATGAAAAACGTTGATAGAGAGGCGGTTGAGATGGTGTTGCAGGCTGGCTGTCGTGGCGGTGTGGCCGCTGGACAAGGGGGTGGCGAGGTGTTACATGTTACGTCCGTATGGGTGCCGATAATACTTTTTGGCCGAAGCGATTGGGCCAAAAGGGAAAGGCAACGGGTGTTTCAGAAGGTCAGCGGTATTATTCAACGAGCTAGGTCGCTATATATATGGAGTGGTTTCAGCGCACTGATGTGTGTGTTGGTGGGATGCCAGAGCAGCGGCGGCAGCTTGCCAATGCGGGCATCACCCAGCGCGACGATCGGCACTGAGCCGGTTCTATCGGCGCCGACTTTCTCCCATTACCAGATTCAGCCGTTAGATACCCTCCAAATTACGGTATTTGATGAGCCGGAACTGACTTTGAAGACGCAAGTCGCGGCTGACGGCGCCATCAATTACCCATTATTGGGGCAGGTAAATTTGAGTGGGCTGGGCTTGGCCGAGGCCGCCAAGCGTCTGACCGACCTGCTGGGTAAAGATTTCCTCGTGAACCCTTCTGTCACCGTGACCGTGGAGAAGGCCGGGAGCCGGCGCGTGGTGATTTTGGGCGAGGTGCGGACACCTGGCACGGTGGAGTTGCCGGCGGATGAGTCCTTGACCTTGCTGGATGCGTTGGGCCGGGTTGGCGGGTTTACGGAGTATGCGGACGGCAGCAAGGTGCGCGTGACCCGGACGGAAAATGGGCAACGGGAAACCTTCACCGTCAACGTGGATCGCCTGCTCAAAGGCGGCGACCCGGCGCTGAATATCGTCCTCAAACCCAACGATCTCATCTCGGTTTCACGCAGCTTATTTTAGGCCCTTTGACGGCCAACTCAATCCATGCACACTCCCTCATCCTCTTCGCCTGTCGGGCGCCGTCACTGGCGGGATCACATTGCGATCCTGCTGGATCATAAGGTGGCGATTCTGGTTTCCATCTTGGTCTGCATGGCCGCGACGTTGCTCTACGTCTATACGCGGACACCCATTTTCCAGGCGACCGCGATTTTGAAGATGGATGTGGATACGCCGCGGATTTTGGATGTGCAAAGCGTGTTCCGGACCGATGTGATTGACGAGGAGTATTTCAACACGTTGATCAAGGTGCTGCAGAGCCGGACGCTGTGTCAGGCGGTGGTCGCGGCAACGGATTTGGCAAACAATCAAGCGTTCTTGGCGGGGTTTCCCGAAGGAGTAGACCCGGCGTGGGGACTGCAAAGTATTCTGAGCGTGAACGTCCTGCGCGGCAGCCGGCTTTTGGAAATTCATGTCGAGCATGCCTCCCCGCAAGTCGCCGCGATGCTGGCGGGTGCGGTGGCGCGCCAGTTTATTCAGCAGAACGCGGGTAAGAATGCGGCGACCTCGATTGAGGTTGTCAAATGGTTGGGGCAACAGGCGCAAGAATACAAACGGAAGCTGGAGCAGTCCGAGGCGGACTTGCAGCGCTTTCGGCAGGACACGAAAGCGATCTCATTGGACGAACGGCACGATACCGTGGTGGCTAAACTGAAAGAGCTGAGTTCCGCTGCCACGCAAGCGCAACGCGAACGATTGAGCGCCGAGACAGTTTGGAATCAAGTGCAAGCCCTCCAAAAAGCCGGCCGTTCCGTGGACGAGATGCCGGCCATCGCCAACCACCCGGTCGTGGCCGACCTGCGCAAACAGTTGACCGAAAAACAACTGCTCCGCGCCGCCTTGGCGCAGCGCTATAAGGAATCCCATCCGCGCATGGCCACGTTGGAAGCGGAAATCGACGCCGTGCAGGAAAAATACGCTGCCGCCACGGCCCAAGCGCTCGACGACATTCATCGAGCATTTTTGCTCGCCAAAGAACAACACGACACCCTTGCCCGCGCGTTGCAGGAACAGGAACAAGTGGCTTTGGATTTGGAGCGGCAGCAGCCGGATTACAACATCCTCAAGCGCAACGCCGAGACCGACCGCGAATTGTATGAGGCGATCCTCAAGCGAATGAAGGAAGCCGCGGTAGTAGGCAAAATCGAAGCGACGAACGCGCAGTTGCTCGACCCGGTGGAGGTACCCGGCGCGCCTTTCAAACCACAAAAAAACCGGCTCATCTTTTTGGGGTTGATGTTGGGAGTGTTGACCGGCGTGGGGGTCAGCTATGGGCGAGAGTCACTCAATGATCGCGTCCGCTCCTATGCGGACGTGGACGCACTTGGGGTGACGTTGTTGTCGGGTGTCCCGCAAATGCAATTGGGTGCCTCCATGGAAAACGCCCGGGTCCTGCAACTCGATCCGCACTCGATCCCGGCGGAAGCATTTCGCGGGTTACGCACGAGCTTGAGCCTCCGGCCGAAGGATCAAAATGCCGCCAAACCGTTGCTAATCACGAGTTCGATACCGGGTGAGGGGAAGTCGGTGGTCGCGGCCAATCTCAGCATCGCCTTTGCGGCGGCAAAGCATCGCACTTTGTTGATTGATGCGGATCTGCACAAGCCGGTGCAACATCAGGTTTTTAAGATTACCGCGGAGAAAGGGCTGGCCGCTTATTTGGCCGAACCGTTGACTTTGCGCGACGTGATTCAGCAGACGGATGTGCCCAACTTGGATATCCTCCCCGCCGGCGCGCTGCCGCCGAATCCGCCCGAATTGCTTGGTTCCGACCGGCTGGCCGCGTTGTTGAAAGCCGTTTGCGAGCAGTATGACCGCGTGGTGATTGATAGTCCGCCCGTGACGGCGGTAAGTGATCCGCTCTTGTTGTTGCCGCATGTGCAGGGCGTTGTGTTTGTGATTGGATTCGGAAAAGTGCGCCGCGAAATGGCCGAGCGCACGTTGCGAACTTTGCGGGAATGCGGCGCGCCTTTGGTCGGCGTCGTGATGAACAAAATCGCGCCGGGTCGCCAAGGTGGCGACGCGTATACGTACCAGTATTCGTACTACGGCAAGCAGCGACGGCCGGCAACGGACCGTTAGTTTCACCGCGCTCCTGACGGCGCAGCCCAACTGCATTTTTGTGCAGCATGGACACATAATCGTTGTTACCGACCGGGTTGGTGTGGGTCGCCATGTGGAAAGAACGGCGAAGCACCGACCGGGCGGCAGCTTGCTTGAATAGGACACAGTCGATGAAATCCGAGAGTAATCCTTCGCAGTGGGAAGAATTTGATTTGGTACTGGCCCCGGCTCGGGGCTGGGTGCCGGTCCAGTTGCGGCAACTGTGGGAGTACCGGGAGTTGTTATTTTTCTTCGTCTGGCGCGACGTCAAAGTGCGCTACAAACAAACCATCCTCGGCGCGGCGTGGGCGATTCTGCAACCGGTCTTCACGATGGTCGTGTTCAGTCTCTTTTTTGGCCGCCTCGCCAAGGTGCCATCGGACGGGTTGCCGTATCCGATTTTCGCGTATGCGGCGTTGGTGCCGTGGGCGTTCTTCTCACAGGGTTTGATCCAAGCCGCCGACAGCTTGGTGGGCAGTGCGAATCTCATCAAGAAAGTCTTCTTCCCACGCTTGCTCGTGCCGCTGGCCGGTGTGCTCGCGGGGATTGTGGATTTCTGTTTTGCGTTCGTGGTGTTGCTGGGGATGATGGTGTATTTCCATGTGTGGCCGACGGTGAACGTCTTGTTGCTGCCCGCTTTTTTGTTGCTGGCGCTGGTGACCGCGTTGGGGGTGGGGCTGTGGTTGTCCGCGCTCAATGTGCAATTTCGCGATGTGCGGCACACGTTAAATTTTGTAATCCAGGCTTGGTTGTTTGCCACGCCGATCGCGTATCCGAGCAGCTTATTGCCGGAGCCGTGGCGGTCGGTGTACGGGTTGAACCCGATGGCCGGTGTGGTGGAGGGATTCCGCTGGGCGTTGCTCGGTGCCCCGCCACCGGGCGCCATGATCTGGGTCTCCGCGTTGGCGGCAATTGGTATTTTAGTCAGTGGGGCGTTCTACTTTAGTCGCATGGAAAAGACATTTGCGGACACGGTTTAGCACATGAGTAATCTGGCAATTCGGGTGGATAATGTCGGGAAGCGCTTTCGGATTGGCGTCAAAGAGGAGCAGTACCGATCGTTGCGCACGGCGTTGACGGATGCCGTGACAGCGCCGTTTCGCCGGGCCGCAGCCGTGATGCAAGGCCGGGCCAGCCAGGCATCCGACGAGGAAATCTGGGCGTTGCGGAATATCTCTTTTGAAATCAAAAAGGGGGAAGTGGTCGGGATCATCGGCGGCAACGGGGCCGGCAAGAGCACGCTCTTGAAGATCTTGTCCCGGATCACGGAACCGTCGGAGGGGCGGATCGGGATCAACGGCCGGGTGGGCAGCTTGTTGGAAGTGGGGACAGGGTTTCACGCCGAGTTGACCGGGCGGGAGAACATCCACCTCAACGGCGCCATTCTCGGCATGCGGCGCGCGGAGATTGCCCGGAAATTTGACGAGATCATTGCGTTCGCTGAGTTGGACAAATTTTTGGACACGCCGGTGAAGCATTACTCGAGCGGGATGTACATGCGGCTGGCCTTCGCCGTGGCGGCGCATCTGGAAACCGAGATCCTCATCGTGGACGAAGTGTTGGCGGTGGGCGACGCCGCGTTCCAGAAAAAATGCCTCGGCAAAATGAACACCGTCGCCAAAGCCGGGCGCACCGTGCTCTTCGTTAGCCACAACATGGGCGCGATCATGCAACTGTGCACCAAGGCGATCATTCTCGATCAGGGACGACTCCGCAATCAGGGGCCGTGCCGCGAAGTGACCAAGGAGTATCTCGCCAGCATGGTGCGTCAGGACAAGATGGACCTGCGGAATGAGAAACGACGGAGCGGCGATGGCCGGCTGCGCTTCGTCGCGGCGTACTTGCGCGACGAAAAAGGAGAGCGCACCGAATTGCCGGTGGCCGGTCATGCGGTGGATGTGGTGCTGGAATTCGAGGCGCAGGAAGAATTGACGCAGGTGCAGTTCATGTTGACCATCTTCAACCATGTTGGAGTCGCGGTCACTCATTGCAACATGGATGCTGAAGGAAAACGTTTTCGAGTGCCGGCCGGCCGCGGTCACGTGACCTGCCGGATCCCTAAATTACCGTTACCGCACGGGCAGTATAAAATCTCGGCCGTGGCGGCCGATCACATCGAGCGATTGGACTCGGTGCCGACTGCCTGCGCGTTTGATGTGGAGTCGAGCGACTTTTACACGACCTCCTTTATGCCGGCGATCGAACACTCGACGGCATTAGTTGAGCACTCCTGGAGTTTTTCCAGGCCGAACGGGCAGCACTAGCGCGTGGCCAACTTCGTCATCATCGTGGATGCGGACGCCGCGCGGCGCGCCGGTTTCCTCGCCGCGATTGAGACAGTGCTGGCACCCGTGGCCGGGCTGCAAACCGCCCGCTGCGCCACGGGCGACTTCACCGCCATCTGGGCGGCGCACCCGCGATCACCCCTCAGCCACGTCGCCGACCCCAGCGGCGCTGCTGTGCTGTGGGGCGATGCGATTGCGAAATCATCCACGCACCGGGCCGATGCGGCGGAACTACGCCGCGGGTGGGCCGATGCGTATGACGGGTTCCACGCCGGGGTGGTTTATCAGGCGGGACAAGGGATCACGCTGGGCGGGGACGTGCTGGGGTTATTCCCGATTTACTATTACGAATCGGCGAACGTGCTCCTCGCCGGTTCCAGTCCGGAACTATTCGCGAAGCACCCGCTTTTTGAACGCGAGTTCAGCCCCGCCGGGTTGGTCGGTGTGTTGCTGACGATGCACTTGGTGAACGGGCAGACGCTACTCCGCCGCGTGCGGCGGTTGGAGCCGGGGCGGCAATTGACATGGCAGCCGGGCGAGTTGCCGCGAGAACGGGTTCAGTACCGGCTGCCGGTGGGTCAGGGTGACTTTGATCTGCCGCTGGCCGGCTACGTCCAACAATTAGACGAAGCGCTCGATGAAGCAGTGACCCGGCATGCGCCGGCGCAGACGCCCCACGGATTGTTGCTTTCCGGGGGATTGGATTCCCGGATGATCGCCGGTTTTCTCCATCGGCAAGGCCGTCGAGACACGGTCGCCACCACGTACGGTGTGCGGGGGGATGTGGATTTGCGGTGCGCGACGGCGGTGGCGCAGACCATCGGTTTTCGCCATGAAGTGGTGAACCTGCCGGCGAGTGAGTATCCGCAGTTTGCCGCCGCTCAGGCGCGTTGGGAACACTTATCGAATGGATTTAACACGATCATGGCGTGGGGGACGGCGGCGCCGTTGGGTGCGCTTGCGCCCCGGATGGTGAACGGGTATTTGGGCGATGCGATCGTCGGGGGTAGTCATATTTTCAAAGCGTACGCCGGCGCGCGCAACGAGTTTTCGTTTGCGACGTATTTTGCGTTTCTGAATCAATGGGCGGTGCGCCCGCAGGTGCTGAAAAAACTGCTGCGGCCGGATGTCTTCGGCAATCTCGTGGACGAAACCATCGCCCGGTTGGAGGCGGATTACGAAGCCGCGGCCGGCTTGCCGTCGCAACGCGCGTGGTGCGCGCAGTTGCACCAGCGCCAACGATTTCATGTCGGCAGCATGTTGTGGCCGATGAGTTTTGGCGCGTGGCCGGTGCAGCCGTGCGTGGATCAGAAGGTGTTGGCGGTGATGGCCGCGATGCCGGCGGCCGTCCACGATGAACGCCGGGTGCAAATCGAACTGGTGAGCCGCCGGTTCCCGCAGTTAGCGGCGTTGCCGCTCGACCGGAATTTGGAACAGGCCACTCCCCTTCAACCCCGGTTTCGCTGGTGGTTGGGCTGGTATGCGTACGGCCGATTCGTCGCCGCAGCCCGGCATCGGCTGCGCCCGCGCGAGCAGCGATTTTACTATCGCACGTTCGATTTCAACGGTGCCGGCTGGCGGGCGGTGCGCCGGTTGGCGGACGAGAATCGGGCGTTGCTGCGGCAACTATTTCATTCGGAACCGCTGGCGGAGCTGTTGCCGCCGGTAGAGACAAACGTCGCGTTTGCTGACGGACTCGCCGGGTCTTCGGGGCCGAAGTTAGTGGTGGGGCTGATGCTTTGGGCGAGGGAGCATTTGCCGGCATGACGGAGTACCGGATCACGTGGCAGCCGGTGTCCGCGCAGCGTTGGGAGTGTCGTTGGGAACCGAATCCGTTTCCGGGCTATCCCGATTCATTTTGGGTGGAATATCCCGCAGCCGATTTGGTGGGAGTGTCCCCGGCCTTGCTGCCGATGCTGGCGTTGAGTTTTGCCGATAGCCGGTTTCACGTCGCCGGGCCGGTCACGACCGCTGATGAAAAGGTGATGCCGGCGTGGCAGGGTTATGTCGAGGAGATCGCGCGGGAACATTTTGGGAAGCCGGTGCGGGTGCAACTGGAGGTCTCGGCGGCGCGGCCGGCTGGCGAGGTGTCGAAGTCAGGCACGGCATTATTGTTTGGTGGCGGGACGGAGAGTTTGTTGGTGCTGGGCGAATTATTAGCGAAAGACACGCGCCCGGAGTTACTTAGTTTTATCGGGCCGGGCTGGACCGGTAATGACCCCGCGCGGAATCCGACCAAGCTCCGTTCGGACCGGCAAGTGGCGGATGAGTTGGGATTGGGCCTACACCATATTCGCACGAACGTCTATGCGGTGTTCGCGCAGTTGCAGCCGGTGTTGCAGCCGCGCTTGGTGCATGAGTTGTTTTTTGCGAACGGGATCGCATTCGCGCCGGCGTTGCTGGCCTTGGCGGCGCCATTGGCCCGGCGGGAGGGTTGGGGCACGATTTGTCACGGCAACGAGCGACAAGATCACGACTGGAATTTCCACTGTTTTACCCCGGCGATCACCAGCCGGCTGACGGCGGTGTTTGCGCCCCATTTCGACTATCAGCATTGGCTGGGCGACATGGATAAAGCTCAAGTGTTCGAGAAATTGTGGGGACAGTATCCCGCGATTGGCCGGTATCAGTATTCGTGTTTTGCGAACGACGGCGCGCGCTGGTGTTTAAACTGTGAAAAGTGTTTCCGGAATTACGTTCTGTTTCGGATCTTTGATGTGCCGTTGTCAGCAGTGCAGTTCGATGAACCCAGTTTTCTGCAGCAGCTCGACCGCGCGGACAGTCCGGTGATTCGGGAACTGCTGGCGGATGGATATCGCCGGTACACGTATCAGAGTTTGCTGACGCTGGCGGAGCAGCGCGGTCGTCCGGAGGAGGCAAAGTTCCTCACTCAACAGATTCGCCGCAGTAGTCGCCTCTGGCGCCGGCAGCGGATTCGCAGCCGAATATCCGCCGTCGTGCCGGCTGCGGTCCGGCGCGTTCTCAAGCGGCAGCCGCGTGTGATAGCCAAGTTATGAACTCGTCTGCCACGGTTTTGCTGATTGGGTCCTACAATGGTCAGGATTCGTTCGGCGACAAGTGCCTCTTGCGATGTGTGGTGGCGCAATTGCAGGGCGTTTTCGGTGACGATGTGGCCACCGTGCATGAGCTGCATGAGAACATTCGCGAGGCTCAGTTGGTCAGTCCCTCCACCCGGTTTGAGCTGGGGCTTTCGGCGGTGTTTCGAGCTTGGTTGAACAAGCTGCGCCACCTGCATCTGCCGGTCTTCGGGCAAATCACGATTGCCGTTCTTACGTGGCCGTTTTGGCTGGCGGCGACCAAGGACAATCGCGCGGTGATCGGGCGGGTCTGGCGGGAGGTGCGCGATTGCGGGTGCCTGTACTTCTATGGTGGTACGCAGTTGTCGGAACAATGGTTTGCGCTGAATTTTCCGCCGCTGATCTTGATGCTCGTGTTGTGTCGGTTGGCCGGTAAGCCGGTATTCTGGGGACCGCAGCAATACGGGCCGCAGAGTTCGGCGCAGCGCTGGTGGGTGCGGTTCGCGTTGGATCACTTCGTCACCGACGTGTCTGTCCGCAACACGCAGTGCCTCGACTTGTTGGCGACGTCACGTGCCAAGCTGTTATTTGATGAAGTGTATAGCTGCCGCCGCCGGTACCCGGTGCGGGACCCGCAACCGCGGCCGTGTTCGTTCATTTTGATCAATTTGCGGGGCAGTAATTTTTTGCGACACACGACTACGGCCGAGTTTCAGGCCTTCGTCGCGCTTGTGAAGGCGCTCTATGCGCGGCTGGGGTTGCCGTACAAGCTGTTCCAGATGAGTGGCGATACCTTCTGCAATGATACCGGGGTGCTCGCGTTGTTGCGCGAGCATGTGCCGGTGGAGATGGCGCCACCGTTCGAGCGCGAGGAAGATCTCATTGAGTTGGCCGGGCAAGCGTTCGGGGCATTCTCGATGTCATTCCACGGTTGTGTGCTCTCGATGATTGGCGGATGTCCCGCAGTACCGATCACGTCGGGTGGGTATTACGATTACAAGTACGTGGATTTCGCTCGGTACACCGGCGGGCAGCAGGTGCCCGTGGTGGATTTGGAGGCACAATCCGCAAACGAGACGGCGGAGATGATTGCCGGCTATTTTGTGAAGTATGACCCGAACCGGACTGCGGCTGCCCGCCGGCGAGCCGCCGAGCAGATCGAAGGTTGGTACCAATCCGTCCGCCAACGGGTGAATGGTGGTGCGGGATGCTGACCGGCTCTGTTTCCATTATCATCCCCTGCTATAACGCCAAGCGGTTCCTGCGGGAGACCGTTGTCAGCGCGTTGCAGCAAACGTATCCGAGTTTTGAAGTCATTGTGATTGATGATGGCTCGACGGACGACCCGGCGGCCGTGTTGCGGGAGTTCGGCGACCGGGTGCAGTTTGAATCTGGTCCGAATCGCGGTGTCAGCGCGGCGCGCAATCGCGGAACGGAATTGGCGCGCGGAGAATTCTTGCAGTACCTCGATGCGGATGACTTGCTCGAACCGAACGCTCTGGCGGAGCGCGTCGCAGCTTTGCAGAAGACCGGCGCGGATGTGGCGTATGCGGATTGGCAGCCGTTGGAAGAATCCGCCAGTGGCGAGTTTATCCGCAAAACGCTCGTGTCACACAATCTGGAGGATGTGGACCCGGATCCCGAGGTGGCAATCTTTCGCAGTTTCTGGGCGCCGCTGGCGGCGCTGCTCTATCGGCGGACGATTGTGGAGCGGATTGGCGGCTGGCATACGGGTTTGCCGGTGATCCAAGACGCCCGCTTCCTGCAAGATGCCGCGTTTCACGGGGCGCGCTTCGTCCGCGTGACCGGAGTGGGGGCGAACTATCGAGTACAGCGGCAACTGAGTTTGTCACGCCGCAATGCCGTGGCGTTCGCACGCGATTGTTTCCGCAACGCCGTCGAGACCCATGCGCGGTGGGAAACGCAGGGTGGCTTGACCAGCACCCGTCGGCGGGCGCTGCTCGAAGTGTATGGCGGTGTGGCGCGCCAAAGTTTTGAGCAGGATAAAGGGACATTCACGGAAGCGTGGCGGGCGCTGGAAGTGTTGGAACCGGGGTATTGTCCCACTAGTTCCCGGTCGCTGCCGATCGCGACGCGACTTTTCGGGTACCAACGCGCCGAGCTTATCGCTTTATGGTATCGGCGCTGGAAACGATTGTTTGGCAGGTAAACCGATGAAGCTTTTAGTCACAGGAACAGAA